>JABLTR010094658.1_pt1 | contig 17441 bp, 12 predicted proteins | sample 7160071 | NCBI WGS metagenome assembly JABLTR01 (sample SAMN14651230, study PRJNA627086) | human gut metagenome | isolation source: feces | host: Homo sapiens
CGCTGGCCCCCGCCTATGCCGCTGTGCGCCGTGCGGTGGACACCGCCGGGGCAGAGCAGCGGGTCGCGGACACCGCCGCGCTTGAAGCCTTACTTGGGCGGGGGCTGCGCATAAGCCCCACCCGGTTTGAAAAATACCAGAGCTGCCCCTTTGGCTATTTTCTGCAGTACATCATCAAGGCCGCGCCCCGCAAAAAGGCCGAGCTTGCCCCCAATATAAGCGGCACGCTGACCCACTGGGTGCTGGAAAACGCCCTGCGCCGCCGCGGCGAGGCGTTCAAGACGCTGACGCCGGAGGAGGTGGAGGCCCTTGTCGATGCGCTGGTGGACGAATATGTGGCCGAAAACCTGCCCGGCATGACGGTGCGGATGGACTACCTGATCGGCCGGATCCGGCGCAATCTGGTAGGGCTGCTGGGCTTTATCCAGCGCGATCTGCGGCAGTCGGGCTTTCGCCCCGTTGCGTTTGAGCTGCGTATTGACGACCGCCCCGATGCCGAAAACCCGGACGCCCCCCGCATCGACCCGGTGCAGCTTGCCGATGGGGCGGGGCATACGGTGCGCATTGTCGGCACGGTGGACCGTGTCGATGCGATGCCGCTGGAAAAACGGGGCAAGACCTATCTGCGGGTCGTGGACTACAAGACCGGCGGCAAGGAGTTCAAGCTGAAGGAGGTCTACTACGGTCTGGATTGCCAGATGCTGCTATACCTTTTTACGCTGGAACGCAACGCGCAGACGGCCTTTCCCGGTGCTACGGCGGCGGGGGTCGAGTACCTGCTGGCCGACCCTGCACCCGAGAGCGTTGACCGCCGCGAACTGACCGAGGAGGCCGACCCCGCGCCGACCTACCCGATGAACGGCCTGCTGCTCGATGATGAGAGCATCTACCGTGCCATGGATACCAAAGGCACCGGTGAGTTTGTGCCGCTGAGCTTCAGCGCCAAGACCGGCAAGGTGCTGAACAGCAAAAGCACGCTGGCCGATGAGGCGAAGCTGGGCCGCATCCGGGATCATCTGGACGGCCTGCTCATCGATATGGCGGAAAACCTGTACAGCGGCCGCATTGACGCCGAGCCGCTCTGCCCCGGCGGCGGCAAAAGCCCCTGTACCTACTGCGACTTCCGCTGCGCCTGCACCCACCGCGACGGGGAACACGAACGGACGATTTCGATCAAGGACGACCCGTTTGCGGAATGAGAACGCCTTCCCCCTAGGGGGAAGCTTTTCTACATAAAGGAGACACCCCATGCCAGAACAACCCAAGATACAATTCACCCCGGCGCAGGCGGCTGCCATCAGGGCACGGGGCGGCAGCCTGCTGGTGTCGGCGGCTGCCGGCTCGGGCAAGACCCGTGTGCTGGTCGAGCGCGTGGTGGGGCTTATCACGGACCCTGAGCACCCGGCGGATGCCGATTCGCTGCTGATCATGACCTTCACAAATGCGGCGGCGGCCAAGCTGCGGGCTGACATCACGGCCCGCCTTGCGCAGGAGGTGCGCGCCCACCCCGGCAATACCAACCTGCGCCGCCAGCAGCTGCTTTTGCAGCGCGCGTCCATCGGCACGGTGGATGCCTTTTGCCTGCATTTTGTGCAGCAGCATTTTGCCATGCTCGATGTACCCCCTGACTTTACGACCGCCGAGGAGGCCGACCTTGCCCGCATTGAGCAGGAAACATTGGCCGCCACGCTGGAGACAGCCTATCAGGACGCCGACTTCCGCGCCTTTGCCGACCTGTACGACCGGGGCCGTACCGACAGCACGGCCGGGGATGCGGTCCTCGACCTCTATCACTTTACCCGGGCATTGCCCCACCCGGCAGCGTCGCTGACTGCGTTTGCCGAAATGTGGCAGCAGGAGGCCCCGCCGCAGCAGACCGAATGGGGCCGTGAGCTGCTGGGCATCGCGCTGGCCCGGGCGCAGGGCGTCAAGGCGCTGCTGGACAGCGGCGCGGCCATCGCAGCGCGGGACGAAAAGGCCGATACCGCCTACACGGCCGTCATGCTTGATGATGCCGCCAGGGTCGAGAACCTCTGCCACCATCTGGAGCAGGGTGATTGGGACAAATGCCTGTCGGCGCTTGAGCTGGTTCTGTCGGGCTGGCGTGCGGCGGGGCGCATCAAGGGCGGCAAGGACGCAAACCAGTCCGCCGCCGCTGCGTCCGAGCTGCGCGACCGCGCAAAAAAGCAGCTTGAAAGCCTGCGCCGGGACGCACTGCTCTGCACGGCTGAGGAATTTGCCGCCGACCGCCGCCGCGCTGCGCCGCTGGTGGCAGCTCTTGTGCGGGTAACGCAGACCTTTGCCGATAACTGCTTTGCCGCAAAATGTGCGGAAAAGGTGCTGGACTACGCGGATTATGAGCATCTGACGCTCGATCTGCTCGTCAATGAGCGCAACGAGCGCACGCCGCTGTGCCGCACGGTCAGCAGCCGCTACACGGCGGTGCTGGTGGACGAGTATCAGGACACGAACGCCCTGCAGGACGCTATCTACTTTGCGCTGGCCCGCCCCGAAGCGGACAACCTTTTCTTCGTAGGCGACATCAAGCAGAGCATCTACCGGTTCCGCCTGGCAGATCCCGGCATCTTTGTGGGCAAGCAGCAGCAGTGGAAGCCCCACCCGCAGCCGGCCCCAAGCCCGGCCACGCTGGCGCTGGATGCAAACTTCCGCAGCGCACCCGGCGTGATCGAGGGTATCAACTATCTGTTTGAGGTGTTTTTCACGCAGGGGCTGGGCGGCGTACCCTATGGGGACGGCCAGCGGCTTGTTGTGGGCGGGGACAAAAGCGCCGCCTATCAGGGCCTGTGCGAGATCGATGTCATTGACGGGGCCGATACCGCAGGCGATGCCGCTGTCATTGCCCGTCGCATTGCCGAGATGGTCAAAACCGGCTTTGCCGTCCGCAGCAAGGAGGGGGTGCGCCCCTGCCGGTATGAGGACTTCTGTATCCTGCTGCGCGGCCGCAAGGGCTTTGCCGATTATGAAGGCGCACTGCGCACGGCGGGCATCCCGGTCTTTGCGGATTCCGCCGCCGATCTGCTTGATGAGCCGCATATCCGACCCTTTGCGGCGCTGCTGCGTGTCATCGACAACCCGGCGCAGGACATTCCGCTGGCAGCCGTGCTGCTGAGCCCGATGTTCCCCTACACGGCGGACGATCTTGTTGCACTGCGCCGTGCAAGGCCCAATGGCAGTCTGTATGGGGCGGTCCTTGGCGGGGAGCAGGCGCGGTTTGCCCCCTTTATCGAGGCACTGGCCGAGTACCGCCGCCTCGCCCGCACCCTGCCGGTGGAGGAACTGCTCGGGGAGCTGCTGGCCCGCACCGGCTATCTTGCCGCCGTGGGGGCGCTGCCTGACGGCCTGCGCTGCCGCGAGGATCTGCTCAGCTTTACGGCGTGGGCTGCCGGGGCCGGGCGCGCGGGGCTGCCCGCGCTGATACGCGCGATGGACGCTGCCGCCCACAACGGCGGACTGAACCAGAGCGCGGGCGGGCAGACCCGCCCCGGCTGTGTTTCCATCATGACGGTACACCGCTCCAAGGGACTGGAATTTCCGGTCGTTTTTGTGGCAGACACGGCCCACCAGTTCAACCAGAGTGACGCCGTGCGGCCGGTGCTGACCCACAGCCGCCTCGGCGTGGGCGTCATGCTGCGTGCGCCGCGGGCGGCCAAGCGGTTTAAAACGCTGCCCTATGCGGCGCTGGCGCAGGCCATCCGTACCGAGACATTGAGCGAGGAGATGCGCGTACTGTATGTTGCGCTGACCCGCGCGCAGGATGCGCTGATCATCACGGTGCCGCTCAAACGGACCGACAGTGCGCTGAAGCTGCCTGCCCTCTGCGCCGCAGCCGAGGCCACCGGCCCGGAGTCGATGCGCGGCATGGGCAGTTGGGCAGGCTGGCTGCTGACCGCTGCAATGCTGCACCCGGGCAGCGATGCGCTTTGGGCGCGCACGAACTTTCTGCCGCACCACCGCAAAACCGGTGTGCCGCTGGACATTCGGCTGCTGCCCCTGCCCGAGCAGACGGAGCAGCCGCCTGCGCCGCCCGCCGCTGCGGCGGACCCTGTGCTGGTGGCGCAGCTGCAGGCCAGCTTTGCGTGGCAAAGCCCCCGCGCCGCGCTCGAAAAGGTCCCCGCCAAGGTCAGCGTCAGCGCGGTGGCCCACGCCGCCCGCCCGGTTGCGCTGGAGCGCCCGGCCTTTCTGCAAAAAAGCGGCATGACCGGCGCCGAGCGCGGCACCGCCATCCACGCCTTTATGCAGAGTGTGCCCTTTGACGGCCCGGCCCCCGATCTTGCGGCCGAGGTGCAGCGGCAGACCGGGCTGCAGCTGCTGGACGCCGCACTGGCAGACAAGCTGGATCTGGACGCCGTGCGCCCCTTCTTTGACAGTGCGGTCTGGCGGCGGATCCGGCTGGCCCGCCGTATCCTGCGCGAGGAGCCGTTCATCACGGCGCTGCCCGCCGCCGACATCACCCCCGCCGCACAGCAGGGGAGCGCCGCCGGGGCCGAGGTACTGGTGCAGGGCATTGCCGACCTTGTGCTGGTGTTTGACGAGCATGCCGAGATCCTTGACTACAAGACCGACCGCAGCCGCGATGCACAGTATTATATTGACGAGTACGCTGCTCAGCTGCGGCTTTACCGCCGGGCGTTTGCCCAGCGGCTGAGCGTCCCCGTGACGAAACTGACGATCTACAGCTTTGCCATCGGAGATGAGATTGATGTGCCGCTGGCGTAAAAACACGCTGTAGGGGCCGGGCATGCCCGGCCCGCGGCCTTGCAATTACTGCCCCTTTATCTTTTGCATCGTAGGGAGGGGTCTTGACCGCTTGACGGCGCACAACGAGCGCCGTCAGCCAGCAAAGCTGGCCCGCTCATGCGGTTGTTTGCCCTGCAGGGGCAAACATTGTTCGCTCCCCGATTTCGCTCCGCTCAACCGTGGGCCCACGCTCACAACCCCGCACCTCCGCGGGGCGTCGAGGACGCCGCCCCCTACAACGGCAATACGGAAACTTTTCCACAACCGCAAACGGGCGCGGCGGCCTGAGGACAGGCCGCCCTACGTCCCACCCGGAAATACCTGCTGACCCGCGTGGCGTCGAGGACGCCGCCCCCTACATCTTTCGTCATGAGCTTTCCGCCATCCGTAGGGGCGGGATTCCTCTCTTCCGGGCCGTATCCCAATATCAAAAACAAAAAAGGTCGTGCCGACAATCCATCGTCAGCACGACCTTTAGTATTTATACCAATTTACGCTTGCCGGAACCGGCTCAGAAACTCAACGGTCTTGGGGTTCTGCGGGCGCTCAAAGATGTCGGCGGGGGTGCCCTCCTCACAGATGACGCCGTCCGCCATGTAGACTACATGGGTAGATACATCGCGGGCAAAGGCCATCTCATGGGTGACGACAAGCATCGTCAGCCCCTCCTTTGCCAGCTGGCGCATGACGGCCAGCACCTCGCCCACCATCTGGGGGTCCAGCGCAGAGGTCGGCTCGTCAAACAGCAGCACCTCGGGCTGCATGGCCAGCGCACGGGCAATCGCCACACGCTGCTTCTGCCCGCCGGAAAGCTGGCGCGGCTTGGCATGGATATAGGGGGCCATGCCGACCTTCTCCAGATTGTCCAGTGCGGTGCGCTCGGCGGCCTCCTTGTCCATGTGCAGCACATAGCGCAGGCCTGCCGTGCAGTTGTCCAGCACCGTCATATTGTTGAAAAGGTTAAAGCTCTGGAACACCATGCCCACCTTGGCGCGGTAGGCACATGGGTCGCTGCCCTTGGCCGTGATGTCGTTGCCGTGGAACAGCACCTTGCCGTTCGTGGGGGTCTCCAGCAGGTTGATGCAGCGCAGCAGGGTCGATTTGCCGCTGCCGGACGCACCAATGATGCAGGTGACATCGCCGGGGTTGACGGTGAAATCCACATCGCGCAGAACGACATGGGTGCCGAAGCTCTTGGAGAGGTGGCGTACCTCAATAACAGGCTCAGACATGGGCTGCGCCTCCCTTCATATCCAGATTCTGGGACTCATGGTTCGGGTCCGGGGCGTTGTACATGCCGCTGGTGTAGGCCAGCGAGTCGGTCGTGTTCAGGTCGTAGTTCTGCGGGCCGTCCAGCGCTTTCTCCCACAGGCGCAGCAGGTAGCTGGCGAACAGGGTCATCGTCAGGTAGATGACCATGACGATGGCAGCGCTCTCAAAATAGGTGTACAGCGCGCCGACCACGCTCTTGTGGACAAAGAACAAATCAGTGATCGAGATGACCGACAGCACCGAGGTGTCCTTGATGTTGATGATGAAGTTGTTGCCGATCTGCGGGATGATGTTGCGCAGCGCCTGCGGCAGAATGACATGGAGCATCGTCTGCCAGTGGTTCATGCCGATGGCCTTGGCACCCTCGGTCTGGCCCGGGTCGATGGACACGATGCCGCCGCGGACCGTCTCCGCCATATAGGCACCGGTGTTGATGGAAACGATGAAGAAGCCTGCCTGCCACATGCCCATCTTGATGCCGAACACCTGCAAAAGACCGTAGTAGATGAACACGGCCTGCACGATCATCGGCGTACCGCGGAACAGCTCTACATAGCAGCGCAGGAAGATGTGCAGGATTTTCAGCAGTACACGCTTCCACGCCGGGTCGCGCTGCTTGTCGATGGGGATGGTCTGCAGTGCGCCGACCGCAAAGCCGATCAGGCAGCCGAAAAATGTGCCGACCAGCGCCAGCAGCAGGGTCGTGCCCGCGCCGCGCAGATACGAAAAGCCGTACTTCTGCAGCACTGTGGCACAGTTCATGAAAAAGTCTTGCATGAAATTCTCCTTTATGATTTCTTCACTTTACCAACACCGAAGCCCCTGCCGCACAAAACGGCAGGGGCAGGCGGGCAAAATTACTCGCTCAGGGGCTGAACGCTGATGGCATCGTCCATCATGGCGTTGTAATCATCAGCGGTCATCGTGGACAGGACCTCGTTGATGGCGCTCTGCAGGGCGGTGTTGCCCTTCTTCATCGAGATGCCGATGTTGATCTCCTCCTCGCTGACCTTGAAGTCATTGTCGCCGCCGCCGAAGTCCAGCAGCGTGAAGTCGGGGTAGGCGACCAGCGCGGCCTGCGCGGTGGGGCGGTCGGTGACAACGATGTCGCAGGCACCGCTGTTCAGGGCCACCAGCATGGCGGGCGCGGTCTCCTGCGCGGGCAGGATGTTGGCGTTCTCGATCTGGGGCAGGCAGGTATCATACCAGATGGTGCCCAGCTGGCTGGTAGCGGTCGCACCGGCCAGATCGGCCACGCTCGCCGCATTGGCGTAGGCGCTGTCCTTCTTCGTCAGGGTGACGATCGAGGCGTAGTAGTAAGGGTTGCTGAAATCGACCTGTGCAGCGCGCTCAGCCGTGATGGACTGACCGGCGATGACGCAGTCCACATCGCCGGTCATGACGGCGGGAATCAGGCTGTCCCAGTCCAGCTTGACGATCTGGACCTGCTGGCCCAGTGCCTCGCCGATCTTCTTGGCCATCATGACATCGTAGCCATAGGCGTAGTCGCTGGAGCCGCGGATCGCAACGGCACCGTTGGAATCATCGCTCTGGGTCCAGTTGTAGGGGGCGTAAGCGCACTCCATCGCAACGGTCAGGGTGGTGGGATCGCCGTCGCCGTCCGGGGCACCGGCAGCATCCGCAGTGCTCTCGGTAGCAGGGGCGGCGGAGGTGGCGGCGCTGGAGCCGCAGGCGGTCAGACCGGCGGCCAGCACAGCGGCCATGGTCAGGGCAAGCATTTTCTTGAGCTTCATCTTGAACTCTCCTTTACCTTTATAAGTTTTTCCCTCATATTCATGCAAAAAGCCCCGGCGTCCTGATTGCGGATACCGGAGCTTGAAACATGATTTTGCCGGATAGCGCAGCGTGCGGCCGCGCCCTTGCGGCTATGCATAAATATTACTCTATAGGAGCTAGTTTGTCAAGTGCCGATTACACTCAAACAGTGGCTTTTGCTTCGGGCGCATCGCAGGTGGTGTAGCTCTTGACGCTGTGGAACACGATGTTCAGGCCCAGCACGATCAGCAACACTGCAAGGATCAGCTGCAGGCCGTTGGCGATAAAGACAGCGCCCCAAGTGGTCTCACCGGCAGGGATGGCGGTGGACGCAGCGGCGGAGATGGCCTTGACCATCGCAATCAGGCGCTGCACCAGTGCGGTGAAGGTGACGCAGAGCATGATGACCAGCGGCGGGAAGAGCATCTTGTTGTTGCGGCCCGTGACCTTGAGGAAGACGCACAGGGTAGCCAGAACCAGCGCGCTGAGCAGCTGGTTGGCGGAGCCGAACAGCGGCCAGATGTTGGCATAGCCGATCTGGGTCAGGATAAAGCCGAACACCAGCGTGATGAAGGTGGAGAAGTAGACGTTGCAGCACAGCTTGCGCCAGCCCTCTGCATGCTCCATATCATCGACACTGAACAGCTCCTGAAAGCTCATGCGGCCGATGCGGGCGACGGCGTCCAGACTGGTCAGTGCCAGCGCGGAAACGCACATTGTCATAAAGACAGTTGCAATCGAAACGGGCACGCCGAACATCTCAAAGAAACCGGCAACGCCGCGGCTGAAGATCTGGAACGGGGTACCGGTGGCGGGGGTGCCGTCTGCAGCGGCGGCAGCACCGGCAACACACAGGGCGAGGACAGCCAGCAGGCTCTCAAGCACCATGGCGCCGTAGCCGACCTTGAGCATATCCTTCTCATTCTCAACGGTCTTGGAGGAGGTGCCGGAGGAAACCAGGCTGTGGAAGCCGGAGACGGCACCGCAGGCGACCGTGACAAAGAGGATGGGGAACATGGTGCCGAGCTTCTCATTGTTGAAGCCGGTAAAGACGGGCAGGTTCATCGTGGGGTGGGCAACCAGCAGGCCGATGACAGCACCGGCGATCATTGCGCCGAACATAAAAGTGGTCATATAGTCGCGGGGCTGCTTGAGCATCCACATCGGCAGAACCGCGGCAAAGAAGATGTAAACGAAGGTGATGTAGCTCCATGCGGCCTTGCCGAACACCAGCGGGCAGTTCATGCCAACGGCAAAGGACAGGACGATAAAGACGATGCCGATGACAGCCTCTTTCCAGCCGGAGAAGTTGAACTTCTTCTGGATGAAGCCGAACACAACGGCGAACACCATGAACATGATGGAGACCATGCCGGCCGCACCGTTTGTGAAAGCGGCCTCGACCGGTGCGCCCTCTGCATCAAAGGCGTTGAAGGTGCCGGCAACCATGTCTGCAAAGGCAGCAATGACGATGCCGCAGAACAGCCAGCAGAACAGCAGGAACAGCTTGCGGCCGGTCTTGCCGATGTACTTCTCGATCAGCAGGCCCATCGATTTGCCGTCGTTCTTGACGGAAGCGTACAGAGCGCCGAAGTCAGTGACAGCGCCGAAGAAGACGCCGCCGATCAGCACCCAGAGCAGCACAGGCAGCCAGCCGAAGGCCGCAGCCTGAATGGCACCGGTAACAGGGCCGGCACCGGCAATGGAGGAGAACTGGTGCGCAAACACCGTCCAGCCGTTGGTGGGAACATAATCCTTGCCATCCTCCAGCCGCACAGCAGGAGTCTTGGCGTTGGGGTCAACACCCCAGGTCTTGGCGAGCCAACGACCGTATCCGGCGTACGCACATACCAGAACGACCGCGGCAATCAGAACGATTACAAGCGTATTCATTTGAATGAATCCCTCTTTCCTAATAGATTTTACAATCGCTTGTGCACTTTACTTTACTGCGATGTTCTTTGTTTGTCAACACATTGTTCACAAAATAGCAATATGCTGATTTTTGGTGCAAAATGTAGAAAATTTGTGGTTTGTTTTGTCTGCTTTGCTGCGTTGACAAAGGGAGAAGAAGGGGATAGTATAGGGGGAGAAACAGATGAAATGTTTCCATGCTCGTGAAGCGGCAAACTGACAGGGAGCGCCGTAGGGGCGGATTCCATATCCGCCCGTGGCCGTGCGTGGCGGGGAAAACCTCCCGAGCGCACAGGAAATGCGCCCTGCGGTCTGCCGGAGATATTTTATCTGTCTATTATAGTAAAGGAGACATCTCATGAAACAGTGGCTGAAAGACGCAGTGTTCTATGAAATCTACCCCCAGAGCTTCTATGATACCAACGGCGACGGCATCGGTGATTTGCGGGGCATTATTGCCAGGCTCGACTATATCAGAGACCTGGGCTGCAATGCCCTGTGGATCAACCCCTGCTTTGATTCGCCGTTCAAGGATGCGGGCTATGATGTGCGCGACTACAAAAAGATCGCCCCGCGCTACGGCACGAACGAGGACGCCGCCGCGCTGTTCAGGGCCGCGCATGAGAAGGGCATCCGTGTGCTGTTCGACCTGGTGCCCGGCCACACGAGCGAGGAACACCCGTGGTTCAAGGCCAGCTGCAAGCCCGGGCACAACGAATACTCGGACCGCTTTATCTGGACGGATTCCTGCTTTGCCTCCGGCGACGGGATGCCGTTCATCGGCGGCGAGACCGAACGCAACGGCACGTATATCCTGAACTTCTTCAAGTGCCAGCCTGCGCTGAACTACGGCTATGGAAAGATCAACCAGAAGTGGCAGAAGCCCACCGATGACCCCGCCTGCGTGGCAACGGTGGAGGCCATGAAGGACGTCATGCGATTCTGGCTGGACATGGGCTGCGACGGCTTCCGCGTCGATATGGCGTCGAGCCTTGTAAAGAATGACACGAAGAACAAAAAGTACACCTGCAAAATCTGGCGCAATATCCGGGATATGCTGGATGTCGAGTACCCCGAGGCCGCGCTCATCGCCGAGTGGAACGGCCCGCGCATGTCGCTGAAAAACGGCTTTGACATGGACTTTTATCTCAATTGGCAGGGCAACGGCTACAACTGGCTCATGCGCAACTATGACGGTGCGATGGACTCGAACCCGCACAACATCGGCAAGGCGTACTTCTGCAAGAACTCCGGCACCGGCATTGACAAATTCCTGGACGAGTATCTGCCGGCCTACAAGGCCACCCACAAGGACGGTCTGTGGTGCTTCATCACCTGCAACCATGACACGATCCGCCCCTCCGCGGGCCTGACGACTGATGAGCTGCGGCTGGCCTACGCGACAATTTTCACGCTGCCCGGTGCGCCCTTCGTCTACTACGGTGACGAGATCGGTATGCGCTATCTGCCGCTGCCCACCAAGGAGGGCGGCTACTTCCGCACGGGCTCCCGCACGCCGATGCAGTGGGACGACACGGCCAACCACGGCTTCTCCACCGCCGACGCACAGGATATCTATCTGCCTGTGGACACTGCCGCCGATGCGCCCACTGTGGCCGCCCAGGCGGACGACCCCGACAGCCTGCTGAACAGCGTGAAGTCGCTGCTGGCTTTCCGTCATGCACACGCTGACCTAAATGCAGACGCGCCGTTCAAGGTGCTGTACGCACCCAAGGCGAAGGGCGACTACCGCCCGTTCGTCTGGCAACGCGGCGATCTGATCTGCGCCGTCAACCCGGCGGGTGTCTCCATCGAGCTGCCGCTGGAGCTGGCCGAGGATTTGAAAATTCAGTACACGATCGGCAAGGCGGAGATCGTCAACGACACGCTGTCCCTAGGCGCACAGAGCTTTGCTATTTTGGGATAAGGCTGAAAGACGCCGCTTCTGACGGATACAAAAAATCGCAGCCCCGATTTCATCATCGGGACTGCGATTTTTACTTTTACAGCGTTTTCAGCAGCACCTCGTCCATGCTGCGCTTCGGCACGCAGTAGTCACGGTTTTCGTCCAGATAATATTTCACGCTGCTGTCCTGCATCGTTACCACGCGGCTTTTGTGGGCGGGGTATCCCAGCGCCACCATATAGCAGAGCCGCAGCCCCTCGGGCAGGGCCAGCAGCTCGGTCAGCGCCGGGCGGTCGATGGCCCCCATGATGCAGCTGCCCACGCCGTGGGCCCAGGCAGCGGCGGTCAGGCTGCCCAGCGCCAGCCCTACATCCACATCGCTGCAGCCCGGCAGACGGGTGTCCTGCAAAACGGCGATGAAGGCAGTCGGCTGCTCGTCGGGCTTCGGCACGCCCTGTTCGGGCGGCAGGTAGGCGGCCCAATGGACCAGCGGCTGCACGGCGGACACGGCACGGGCGTTCTGCACAAGGATATACCGCACAGTCTGGCGGTTGGCACCGCAGCTTGCCAGCCGGGCGGCATCAATGGCCTCGGTCAGGATCTCCGGTGCAATGGGGCGCTGGTCAAAGCGGCGGTAGGTGCGGCGGGTGAGCAAAAATTCCATCATATCCATTTCAGAACACTTCCTTATTTTATAAAGGCCCGGCAGCGGGCAGAGCCTGCCTACAGTATACAACCGCGGCTGCCGCAGTGCAATGCCTTATTTGTCAATGACGGTTGCCGTGCGGCCGATACCCACCGTGGCACCGGCGATCTTTTTCCATGTTGCGCAGCCGCAGACACCGTCCGCCCGCAGGCCGAACCGCCGCTGGCAGGCCTTCAGCGCGCTTTCTGTCGCATGGCCGAAGATACCGTCCAGCGTGTTGGTCGAATAGCCCAGTGCGTTCAGGGCATCTTGCAGGATCAGTACATAGGTGCTGCGGCTCCCGCGCCGCAAGGTGGGGTAACCGGCCGTGGTGCCCGCGCAGGCAGGCTTGCCGTACCGCCGGTCAAAGTGTACCCAGGTCGGCGTCATCGACGTAGGCTCCACATAGCCCCATGCCCCGCTGCGAACAGCGGCCCGGTAGATCTTGCGGCGCTCGGCGGCGGTGCTGCGCTGCCCGACATCAAAGGCGACACCTGCGTAGTGCTGGCTGGTGGTGCCGTGGCCGCCCTCCCAAATCCGCTTGAAGGCGTACCCCACCGGAATGCCGCTGCCGTAGGTACGGCGTGTCAGGTTCCATGCCTCCATGGCAGCGGTGGTGGTCCACAGTACATTGGATTTGCTTGAGCCGCGGAATTCCCGTACCCGCAGGGTCGTGCCGGTGCTGTAGGGCATCGGGTCGTTTTCGCTCAAATTGTAGCGGAAGAACTTGTTATCGTAGGAATCGTAGACGTAAACTCTTGCCATGGCTTATGCCTCCTTGCATTCGCGGCAAAGCCCCTGCGCAGCCAGACGCAGGCTTTCCCATGTGTCGGCGTCCACGATGCCAAGCGTCTGCAGCCCGGCGGTCAGCTGGTAGCTTTCCAGCGCGGACGCAGTTTCCGGCCCAAGGATGCCTGTCTCGGGTACAAAATCGGCGGTCTGGTTGGCGGCGGCAATGATGTTCAACCAACGCTGCACCTGCAGTACGGCAGGCCCTGCACTGCCCAGCGCCAACGCCCCGGCGGGCCATACGCCGCCGGGCTTGGGGCTGGCTCCGGCGGGGTTGGCAGCCAGCAGCCGCTCGGCGGCCTCGCGCAGCACCGTCCAGTCCGCGGCGGTCACAATGCCTGTCTCGGTCAGCCCGAAATACCGTTGGGCACTGCGCACGGCGGTCTCAAGTGCAGGGTCAAAGGTGCTGGTCGGCGTGTCGCTCTCAGGTAGGTCGATCTCGGGGATCCACTGGCCCAGAAACAGCAGCATCCGGCTCAGCCGCAGCACCTCTGCACCGCTGTCACCGGGGCGCAGTGCGGCGGAAGGGGCAGGCAGTCGGATCATGCGCACCACGGGGCCGCTGCTGTCCAGTGCTGCGGCGGCATCGTACAGGCTTTGCCATGTCAGCCGCCCCACCACGCCGTCCACAGGCAGACCGGCCCGCGTCTGCCATGCCCTGACGGCCCGCGCCGTTGCTGCGCCGAAGCGCCCATCCACTGTCACGGACGGAATATCGCTGTAGTAGGCCGCGAGCCGGCGCAGATAATACTGCACGGCCCGCACGGCGGTCCCGCTGCTGCCCTCCCGCGTGGTGACCGTGAACTGCCCCGGGGCGATGTCTGCGTCCACGAGCCTGTTTGCGACCGCCAAGCCGACCTCCTTCAGCTTGTTCCATGTTGCACGCCCCACTGTGCCATCGGCCGTCAGCCCGAAAACACTCTGAAACGCCTGCACAGCGCCGACAGTGGCGGCGCCGAAGCTGCCGTCCACCGCTATGGTGTGCAGTGCGCGGTAGTTGTCCGCAGCCAGCCGCAGCCAGAACTGCACCAGCCGCACCTCCATGCCCTTGTCGCCCCGCCGCAGCACTGTGCCGGGCCATGCGGTGCCGCCAAGGTCGCTCTGCGCGTCCACCCAAGCGGCGTAAAGTGCATTCCAGGTGCGCTGCCCGACTGCGCCGTCCGCTGTCAGGCCCTGTTTTTTCTGGAACGCCTGCACGGCGCGCTCGGTCGCTGCCCCGTAGCGGCCGTCCACCGTGACGCGCGGCAGCGCGGAATCAAACTGTGCAAGATCGGACAGCCAGAACTGCACCTGCTCCACGGCGCTGCCGCTCGACCCGCGCTGCAGGACTGTGCCCGGCCAACCGCCGGCGGTCTGGGTGCCCTCGGCGGTCTCGCCCTCGCTGGTCAGCTCGGCAAGGTCCTTGACGCTCACATAGATAAAGCTGATTTTATACCATGTGGCACGGCCCACCACGCCGTCGGCGGTCAGGCTGAACTGCTTCTGAAAGCGCTTGACGCTGCGTTCGGTGGCCTCGTCAAAGACGCCGTTCACCACCGGCTTGCCGAAGGAAGGGTAGTCCTTCGCAATGCGGGACAGCTGCTTTTGCAGGATGCGTACATTGGTCCCGCTGCTGCCGCGGCGCAGCGGACTGCCCGGATAGCTGGACGGTATGGACGCAATGTGGTTCGTTGTGACCAGCTGTACCCGCTTGCCGTAGTAATACCGCAGGATCTGCAGGGCGTTCTTGCCCTCCTTGGCCCGCTCGACCGTGCCCCACTGCTTCATGCCGGGGCAGGTGACGGTACGGCCATCGCAGTATTCGGTGTAGTAGGGTTCGGCATCACCGCTGCGCTGCACATAGGTGTTGAACAATTCGGCGGTAAGGCGCTCCATGACGGCGAACACGGTGCGCCCTTTGACATAGGCCTGATCGTACCCCGGCGAGCCTGTTATGTTGAAGCTGTACCCGCGGCTGGGGTACCACTCGGTCCAGATGCGGTTCAGCGCCAGACTGATCTGGGCCAGTATGTTGGCGCGCAGGGCCTCCTCCGGCCAGGAAGGTGTGCCCCTGCTGCAAAAGACCGTTGCAAGCTGACGAAAAAAATGCTATACTAAGTCCATGTAGGACATTGGTTAAAGCATAGGAAAAAGGGGAATATAGATGAGGATCGGATTTGACAACGATAAATATCTTGCGATGCAGTCTGCCCATATCCGGGAGCGTATCGCTCAGTTTGACAATAAGCTCTATCTGGAATTTGGCGGCAAGCTGTTCGATGACTACCATGCGTCCCGCGTGCTGCCGGGTTTCCGGCCTGACTCCAAGCTGCAGATGCTGCTGCAGCTCAAGGATCAGGCAGAGGTCGTCATTGTCATCAGCGCCGAGGATATCGTGGCCAACAAGATGCGCGGCGACTACGGCATTACCTATGATGTTGATGTGCTGCGCCTGATTGATGCCTTTCAGGGGGTCGGCCTGTTTGTGGGCAGCGTCTGCGTGACAAAGTTTACCGATGCGCCCGAGGTCACGGCCTTTGAGCAGAAGCTCAACAGTCTGGGCATCCGCACCTTCCGCCACTATAAGATCCCCGGCTACCCCAACGATGTGAACCACATTGTCAGTGACGATGGCTACGGCAAGAATGATTATATCGAGACCGAGCGCCCGCTTGTCGTCATCACGGCCCCCGGCCCCGGCAGCGGTAAGATGGCGGTCTGCCTGTCCCAGCTGTACCATGAGTATAAGCGCGGGGTCAAGGCAGGGTATGCCAAGTTTGAGACCTTCCCCATCTGGAACCTGCCGCTCAAGCACCCGGTCAACCTTGCCTACGAGGCCGCTACCGCCGATCTGAACGATGTCAATATGATCGACCCGTTCCATCTTGAGGCTTACGGAAAAACGACCGTTAATTATAACCGTGATGTCGAGATATTCCCGGTGGTCAATGCCATGTTTGAGCTGATCGCAGGTAAAAGCCCTTATCGCTCACCCACGGATATGGGCGTCAATATGGCGGGCAACTGCATTATTGATGATGAGGTCTGCCGCGAGGCATCGCTGAACGAGATCGTCCGCCGTTATTTCAAGTGCCTGTGTGACCAGAAGGCGAGCGGCGTGGTGAAGCAGGAGCGCTTCAAGCTGGAGTTGCTGATGAATCAGGCCGGCATTGCGCTTGGGGAGCGCGCAGTCGAGAAGCGCGCCCATGCCTGCTCTGATGCGACCGGCGGTCAGCCTGCAGCCGCCATCGAGTTGGCGGACGGCACGATCGTGGTGGGCAAAAACGGCCCGCTGCTTGGTGCGGCCTCCTCCGCACTGCTGAACGCACTGAAAAAGCTTGCGGGCATCGATCAGGAGATCGACCTCGTGTCTGCCCATGCGATCGAACCGATCCAGACGCTGAAAACGACCTACCTCGGCAGCAAAAACCCCCGCCTGCATACCGACGAGATCCTGATTGCACTCTCCAGCTCTGTCTCGGAGAACGAATACGCCGCCAAGGCAATGGAGCAGATCCCCAATCTGAAGGGCTGCGACATCCATTCCACCGTCATCCTCTCCAGCGTCGATGCCGATACCCTGAAAAAGCTGGGCATGTATCTGACCTGCGACCCCACCTACGAAGAGGATGACCGCATGTACCATAAAAGATAAGCGATAGTTCTATATACATATATAGTAAGCCAAAGGGAGAGGGAAAACCTCTCCCTTTGCTGTTACATGTTATAAGGAAATCAACCCGCCCACCTCACCCATACCACCAACCCAACCCACCGCACTGTAAGGGCCGGGCATGCCCGGCCCGCAGGCTTGCCATTACATCCCGTTCATCTTAACCCCGTAGGGGAGGGATTCATCCCTCCCGCATACCCAACGCAACCACCCACCAAACGGATTATCCGTAGGGGCGGCATATATGCCGCCCGCGCATCTTGCCTATACCACCAACCTAACCCACTACCACCCTGTAGGGGCCGGGCATGCCCGGCCCGCAACCTACCCGATACTACAGCTTGTATCCATCGCACAGCAAATCCCCAACATGCACCTTGCCCAAAAATCCCTCTCAAAATTTGTCGAAAAAATCAAAAACAACCCTTGACAATAGTCATACACATTGCTATAATAATCAAGCTGTCCCGCGGCGGAAGCCGCGGCAAGCCCTTCTATCGACAGCTTGTACGCGTTTTTTGAAGAAAACTTCTTCAAAAAACTTTCAGAAAACCCCTTGACAATCAAGCGTTTCTGATATATAATATACAAGCGGTCACGGAGACGCGACAGCGCAGCAGGACCTTGAAAATTGAACAAAACTGAAACTTGTGGAACCTTGATCGTGGGTTTGGAAACCCACGTTAATC
>JABLTR010076347.1_pt1 | contig 17429 bp, 15 predicted proteins | sample 7160071 | NCBI WGS metagenome assembly JABLTR01 (sample SAMN14651230, study PRJNA627086) | human gut metagenome | isolation source: feces | host: Homo sapiens
GATTTTCCGGGCTTTTTGAACCATTTTGATACGGTTTGAACAGCAGATTATCTCTTGCTGAACTGAGGCGCTCTACGAGCTGCCTTGAGACCGTATTTCTTACGCTCCTTCATACGAGGATCGCGGGTCAGGAAACCGGCAGCCTTCAGGGCGGGACGGTACTCCTCGTTGGCCAGCAGCAGGGCGCGGGCCACACCGTGACGGATGGCGCCGGCCTGGCCGGTCACGCCGCCGCCGGTGACGGTGGCAACGATGTCGACCTTGCCCAGAGTGTCGGTGGTAGCCAGGGGCTGACGGACCAGCAGCTTCAGGGTCTCCAGGCCGAAGTAGTCGTCGATGTCACGGCCGTTGATGGTGATAGCGCCAGTGCCGTTGGGGAACAGGTGCACACGGGCCACGGAGGACTTCCGGCGGCCGGTGCCATAGAAATAAGGCTTCTTGCTCTTATACATGATCGTCTACCTCCTGCTTACTCAGCGTCCCAGATCTCGGGCTTCTGGGCAGCGTGCTCGTGCTCGCCGCCGCGATAGATCTTCAGGCGGGTCAGGGCACTGTTGGAAAGGGAGTTCTTGGGCAGCATACCCTTCACAGCCAGCTTCATGGCCAGCTCGGGGCGCTCGTTCATCAGGGTGCGGTACTTGACTTCCTTCAGTCCGCCAACCCAGCCGGAGTGACGGCGATAGTACTTCTGATCCAGCTTCTTGCCGGTCAGCACGGCCTTGTCAGCGTTGATGACGATAACAAAGTCGCCGCAGTCAGCGTTGGGGGTGAACTCAGGCTTATTCTTGCCGCGCAGCAGGTTGGCGGCAATGACAGCGGTCTTGCCCAGGGGCTTGTTGGCAGCGTCAACGACGTACCACTTGCGCTCGATGTTCCCCTTGGTGGCCATAAAAGTGGACATAGGTGAAACCTCCATTTTTCATCAGCTTATGGTGAACAAAGTTGATTTGTGACAAAATCAGCTGCTCCGCTGTACAAACGGAACGTTTTGTATTATAGTATTTGGGCACCCCGGTGTCAACGGGTTTTTTGCTGTTTTTTCTTTCAGCCTTTCTAATCTCTCGTATTCTCTCGTTTTCTCATGTTTTCTCTTGAAATCTAACTTTCGATTTACGTTTTATTTTTCTCAAAACGTTGAAAAACCCTGGGTTTTCCCCCGGAAGGAGACAGAAATGAACCGGATTTTATCCCTGGTCCGCCGCTGTGTGGAGGACTACGACATGATCGCCCCCAACGACCGCGTGGCCGTGGGCGTTTCGGGAGGAAAGGACTCCCTGATGCTGCTCACCGCCCTGGCCAAGCTGCGGGAATTTTACCCCATCCCCTTCACGGTGGAGGCCATCACCCTGGACATGGGCCACGCCGACGGCCGCCCTGGCATGGACTTTACCCCCGTGGCCAAGTACTGCGAGGAGCTGGGCGTTCCCTACACCCTGATCCCCAGCGAGATCCACCACATTATTTTTGATGTGCGCAAGGAGAAGAACCCCTGCTCCATGTGCGCCAAAATGCGCCGGGGCGCTCTGCACAACGCCATGAAAGAGCGGGGCATCACCAAGATCGCCCTGGGGCACCACTACGACGACGCGGTGGAAACCCTCTTCATGTCCCTGATTTTCGAGGGCCGCCTGTCCTGCTTCCAGCCGGTGACCTGGCTGGACCGCATGGGCATCTCCCAGATCCGCCCCATGCTCTACTGCGGGGAGCAGATGGTACGCCACACCGCCCAGCGGCTGAACCTGCCCGTGGTGGAAAACCCCTGCCCCGCCAACGGCAACACCAAGCGCCAGGAGATCAAGGAGCTGATCTACGAGCTCAACGGCCGCTACCCCGGTTTGAAATCCAGAGCCTTTGGAGCCATGCAACGTCTGCCCCTCCCCGCCTGGGGTCCTGTGGAGCACCGCAGACGGCCTCTGCCCGAGGAACCGGAGGATTTTCAGTAAAAATGACCGAAGAAAATTCCCGTTTTTGCTGGAATCCAGGAAAACAGGGTGCTATAATGTGACGGAACGTGGAACAATACTTTGATACAGCGCGAGGGTTCCCCCGCCTGAGAGGAGTCGAATTGATATGAGCGAAGAGACCATTTACAGCGCCAACCCGGGCAAAAACCTGGTCCGTACCGTGGACGGCGTGGATTATCAGCGCATTCCCATTAAAACCCATCTGATCACCAAGGCGGACAAGATGGAGGACGTGGTGTGCCAGTACGCCAAGGACAAGATGCAGGCGGGCGACATCCTGTTTATCTCCGAGAAGGCCGTGGCCTGCACCCAGAGTCGCGCCATTCCCATGGAGGACATCAAGCCCCGCAAGCTGGCCGTCACCCTCAGCCGCTACGTGACCAAGACCCCCGCCGGCATCGGCCTGGGCATCCCCGAGACCATGGAGATGGCCCTGCAGGAGTGCGGCACCCCCCGCATCCTCTTCGCCGCCTTCTGCAGCGTGATCGGCAAGATTCTGCGCCAGAAGGGCTGGTTCTACATTGTGGCCGGTCCCAAGGCCCGGGGCATCGACGGTCCCACCGAGGGCACCATCCCCCCCTATGACCACTATGTGGTTCTGACCCCCGCCGACCCCATGGGCACCTCCAAGAAGCTGGCCGCTGCCCTGGGTCACCCCGTGGCCATCGTGGACATCAACGACCTGGGCGCCAACATCCTGGGCTTCTCCGAGAAGGAGCCCTCCATGGACCAGATCGCCAAGATCCTGGGGGACAACCCCCTGGGCCAGTCCAGCGAGTCCACCCCCATGGGCATCATCCGCAAGGTCTGAGTTTTCTCCGCACTTCCCGCCCGCTGGCTCTGCCGGCGGGCTTTTTTCTGCCCTGACCCGTTCTAAAGGGCTCCTCTCCCGGCATATCCTCCTCTTTGGAAACACTGCAGGCTCCTCACGGTGGGTTTTCTCCCTTTTTTGCAGGTTTCCTCCTGCATTTTCTTTTTCTAGCTAACGCATTGCTTTGTTGTTGTATATTTACTACAAATTATCTCCGCCATTTTGTGTATTTCATTGTGATATCATCAGAAATATCCCAGTTACAGGAAATTTTTTCGTCTTGTCCATTACCTTTCTTCATAATAAACTTGAAAAAACAGAATATCACAGCCATGGAAAGCCGGATTTTTCAGGCTTTTTTCTCGAAATGCAGGATATTTTTATTAAACTTGCAAATCATAAAAACCGATGCTATAATCTGGAACACAAAACACCCCGCGCTTCAGGGAGAAATAAGGAGAGGATCATTCATGGCAATCAAGAACGCGTATTTGAACAATGTCTATCAAGATGTGGCCAACCGTTACAGTGAGCAGAAAGAATTCCTCCAGGCCGTGCAGGAGGTCCTTACCTCTCTGGAGCCCGTTTTTGACCGCAAGCCCGAGCTGGCCGACATGGGCATCATCGAGCGCCTGGTGGAGCCCGAGCGCAGCCTGCTCTTCCGGGTATCCTGGGTGGACGACCAGGGCAAGATCCAGGTCAACCGGGGCTACCGGGTGCAGTTCTCCACCTCCATCGGCCCCTCCAAGGGCGGCCTGCGGTTCCACCCCAGCGTGAACCTGTCGGTGATCAAGTTCCTGGGCTTTGAGCAGATCTTCAAAAACTCCCTCACCGGCCTGCCTATGGGCGGCGGCAAGGGCGGCTCCGACTTTGACCCCAAGGGCAAGAGCAACAACGAGATCATGCGCTTCTGCCAGTCCTTCATGATCGAGCTGCAGCGCCACATCGGCCCCGACACCGACGTACCCGCCGGCGACATGGGCGTGGGCAGCCGGGAGATCGGCTACATGTTCGGCCAGTACAAGCGCATCCGCAACGAGTTCAACGGCGTCCTCACCGGCAAGGACCCCAGCTCCGGCGGCTCCCTGGCCCGCCCCGAGGCCACCGGCTTCGGCCTGTGCTACTTCACCCAGGAGATGCTCCAGGAGCGCAACACCTCCTTCCAGGGCAAGCGGGTGGTCATCTCCGGTTCGGGCAACGTGGCCACCTACGCCAACCAGAAGGCCACCCAGCTGGGGGCCAAGGTGGTGGCCATGAGCGACTCCAACGGCTATATCGTGGACGAAAACGGCATCGACTTCCGCACCATCCAGCTCATCAAGGAGGTCAACCGGGCCCGCATCAAGACCTATCTGGATTACGTGCCCACCGCCAAGTATGTGGAGGACCCCAGAGGCATCTGGACCATCCCCTGTGACATCGCCCTTCCCTGCGCCACCCAGAACGAGCTGCCCATTGAGGGGGCCCGGGCGCTGAAGGAAAACGGCTGCATCGCCGTGGCCGAGGGCGCCAACATGCCCACCACCCTGGAAGCCACCAAGTACCTCCAGGACAACGGCATCCTCTTTGGCCCCGCCAAGGCGGCCAACGCCGGCGGCGTGGCGGTCTCCGGTTTGGAGATGACCCAGAACTCCATGCGCATGCCCTGGAGCTTTGAGGAGGTAGACGAGCACCTGAAGCAGATCATGGTGAACATCTATCACAACATCGATCGGGCCGCCAAGGATTACGGCGCGCCGGGCAACCTGGTGATGGGCGCCAACATCGCCGGATTTGAAAAGGTGTGCAAGGCCATGATCTGGCAGGGCGTCTCCTTCTAAAAAATATCAAAAAAATTCCCCGGTCCAAAGACCGGGGAATTTTTTATGCTTTTTTACACCATCAGGCTGCAAACCAGCTGGGCGTACTCGGCGGGGTCCTCCAGGGGCAGGTCGGCCAGCAGCAGAGCCTGACCATAGAGCAGCTTGGCGTACTGCTCCACCTTCTCCTGGTTTCCGGCCTCCACGGCCTGCTTCAGGGCAGCATAGGGAGCGGAGTCAGCGTTGAGCTCCAGCACCCGCTCCGCCTTCATGTGCTCGCCGCCCTCCAGCTTGCGCATGTAGCGCTCCATCTCCAGGGAGACAGGGCCGTCAGCGGACAGGCACACAGCGCCGGACTTCAGGATCTTGGAGATGCGGACCTCCTTCACCTGGTCGCCCAGGGCCTTCTTCACGGCCTCAAGGACTTCCTTGCCGGCCTCGGCCTTCTCCTCGGCCTGCTTCTTCTCCTCCTCAGTCTGGGGCAGAGCGTCCTCGGCGGTGGCGGACTTGAACTTCTTGCCGTCGATCTCGCCCAGAGCCTGCATGACGAAGTCGTCCACGTCCTCGGTGCAGTAGAGGATCTCGTAGCCCTTGTCCAGGATGCGCTCCACCTGGGGCAGCTTTGCGATCTTCTCCACGCTCTCGCCGCAGGCATAGTAGTAATAGGGCTGGTCCTCAGGCATGCGGTCCTTGTAAGCGGCCAAGGTGGTGTTCTTACCCTCCTTGGAGGACCAGAACAGCAGCAGGTCCTGGAGCATCTCCTTGTGGGCGCCGTACTCGGCCACCACGCCGTACTTGATCTGGTTGCCGAAGGCGGCCCAGAACTTCTCGTACTTCTCGGGCTGGTCCTTCTGCATCTTCAGCAGTTCGGCCTTGATCTTCTTCTCCAGGGCCTTGGCGATGACGCTGAGCTGACGGGTGTGCTGGAGAACCTCACGGCTGATGTTCAGGGAGAAGTCGGCGGAGTCCACCACGCCCCGGACAAAGCGGAAGTGGTCGGGCAGCAGGTCGGCACACTTGTCCATGATGAGCACGCCGGAGGAGTAGAGCTGCAGGCCCTTCTGATACTCCCGGGTGTAGAAGTCGTAGGGGGCCTTTTCGGGGATATACAGCAGAGCCTTGTAGGTCACCGCACCCTCAGCGCTGGTGTGGATGACGGCCAGGGGGTCCTGCCAGTCCATGAACTTCTCCTTATAAAAGGCGTTGTACTCCTCGTCCTTCACCTGGGCCTTGGGACGCTGCCACAGGGGTACCATGGAGTTGATGGTCTTCCACTCCTTCACAGTCTCCCACTCGGGCTTGTAGTCCTCCCCGGCGTCGGCGGGCTTCTCCTTCTGGCGGTAGTCCTCCACCTCCATGACAATGGGGTAACGGATGTAGTCGGAGTACTTCTTAATGAGCTCCTGGAGCTTGTAGGTCTCCAGATACTGGTCGTAGTCCTCCTCGTCGGCGTTGGGCTTGATGTGCATGATGACGTCGGTGCCCACAGTGTCCTTCTCGCACTCGGTCACAGTGTAGCCGTCGGCGCCGTCGGACTCCCACTGATAAGCCTGGTCGCTGCCGTAGGCCTTGGAAATGACGGTGACATGGTCGGCCACCATGAAGGCGGAGTAGAAGCCCACGCCGAACTGGCCGATGACGTCCACCTCTCCGGCCTTCTCATCCTGGGCCAGGTCCTTCTTGAACTGGAAGGAACCGCTGTGGGCGATGGTGCCCAGGTTGCCCTCCAGATCCTCCTTGCTCATGCCCACGCCGTTGTCGGAGACGGTGAGAGTGCGCTGCTCCTTGTCAGGGGCAATGGTGATCTTCAGGGCGCTGCGGTCCACGGGGACCTGGTCGTCGGTGAGGGCCTTGTAGGCCAGCTTGTCCTCGGCATCACTGGCGTTGGAGATGAGCTCCCGGAGGAAAATCTCCTTGTGGGTGTAGATCGAGTTGATCATCAGGTCCAGCAGACGCTTGGACTCCGCTTTGAATTGCTTCTTTGCCATGATAATTGCCTCCGTATATGAAAACTTGTTGTAAACAAAAAAATCGTTAGCACTCATTTTCTCTGAGTGCTAACGATATGATAGCGCAACCCCGTTCAAAATGCAAGGGGGTTCATAATTTTTTTACACTTTCCAACCGAGAGTGCCAATCAGGCCTGTTCCTCCAGCTTGCGGGGGTCAGGCAGGTCGATGTAGGTGGGCTCGTGACCCACCGCCTGGACATATTTCAGCAGATCCTCTTTGTGCAGGCGGATGGTGGAGGTGGAGATGCCGGGGTGGCCGGAGATATATTCGTCGGCCATGAGGTCCCGGTCGATGACCAGTTTGACTTTGTGCTCCTTGTCAAAGAGGAGCTCCAGGGCGGAGACAGAGCCGGGAATGGTGGCCAGGTAGTCCCGCATGTGGTTCTCGTCGGCAAAGGAGAGCCGGGAGCAGCCCAGCTGGGCGGAGAGGAACTTGGTCTTAAAGGGTTTGTCTCCGGGCATCATCAGCAGATAAAACTCCGTCTGCTGGCGGTTGCACAAAAACAGGTTCTTGCAGATCTTTGCCCCCAGGATGGACTCAATTTTCAGACAGTCCTCCATGGTGTCGGCGTGGTCGTGGTCCACCCGGGCAAAGTCGATCCCCAGCTCCTCCAGCTTATCGTAGACGGCCTCCTCCTGGGGGATGCGCTGGTCGGAAGGACGGCCGGTGTGGCAGACAGGGTCAATATACATGGAACACACTCCTTTATCCACATTTTGTCTCATCATAGCACAGAAAAAGCCTGTGGGACAAGTCCCCCTTGCGGGATTTTTCCCCGGGGATTACAATGGAGAAAACCCACTGGCAGGAGGCGGCTATGAAGATCTATCGCATTGACCAAACCCTTATTTCTCTGGAGCAGATGCCTCAGGAGGGTAACGGCACCCTGGTGCTGCTCACCTCGGAGGAGCTGGACAAGAACCCTTCTCTGGCCGGTCTGGAGGGCATTTTGCGCCACACGCCGCCGGCCCGGGACGCCCGGAGCTGCAAAGGTGAGTGGCGCCGGGGCTGCCTGTGCGGGACGGTGACCACGCCCCGGCACACCCGCACCGGGGAGACCATCGCCTTCGGCTACCTACTCACCGGGACCCAGGTGGTGCTGTGCGACGACAGCGGAGCGGCCCATACCATGGTGCAGCATCTGGTGCGGGAAAAGCGGCCCATGCAGCATAGTCCAAGCCGTTTTTTCTATGAATTTCTCACCCTGCTCATGGCCAAGGACCCCCGGCACCTGGAAAGTCTGGAGGACCGTCTGGTGGAGCTGGAGGAGGCGGTGATGGAGGGCAATCTGGACCACTTCAACCGCCCCATGAACGACCTGCGCAAAGAGGTGCTGGGCTGGATGCGGTACTACGGGCAGCTCAACAACATGTTCCACACCCTGGGCGAGGACCCGGACGGACTGTTCCCGCCGGGGGAGGCCCAGCTGCTGCGGCTGCTGGAGCAGCGCACCGGGCGGCTGCGGGAGGAGACCCAGCTGCTGCGGGAATACTGCCTTCAGGTGCGGGAGCTGTTCCAGTCGGAAATCGACATCCGGCAAAACCGTATCATGAAAATCCTCACCATCGTGACCACCATCTTCCTGCCCCTGTCTCTGGTGGCCGGATGGTACGGCATGAACTTTGTGGGCATGCCGGAGCTGGGTTGGAAATACGGCTATCCGGCCGTCATCGCCTTCAGCGTGCTGGTGGTCCTCATCAGCCTGTGGATCATGAAGAAGAAAAAATTCTGGTAAACAGCAAGAAAGCCGCCCGGGCGCGCTGTGTGCGCTCGGACGGCTTGTATTTTGCCTTCGAAGCAAAGCGAAGCTTTGCGCAAAGTTCTTTGCCCAGCTTTCTTTCAAGAAAGCTGGTTAATTCTTGAGGCTCTGCATAGGAGCGGGGATGCGGCCGCCGCGGTCCACAAAGGCCTTGGCCGAGAAAGGATGCACCGGCTGCACGGGAGCGGCGCCCAGCAGGCCGCCGAACTCCACCATGTCGCCCACCTTCTTGCCGGGGGCGGGGATGATGCGCACGGCGGTGGTCTTGGTGTTCACCATGCCGATGGCCGCCTCATCGGCGATAATGGCAGAAATGGTCTCAGCCGTGGTATCCCCAGGCACAGCGATCATGTCCAGACCCACGGAGCACACGCAGGTCATAGCCTCCAGCTTGTCCAGGGTCAGCGCACCGGAGGAGGCGGCGGCGATCATGCCCTCGTCCTCACTGACAGGAATGAAAGCACCGCTCAGGCCACCCACGTGGGAGGAGGCCATGACGCCGCCCTTCTTCACCGCGTCGTTGAGCAGGGCCAGAGCCGCGGTAGTACCGTGGGTGCCGCAGACCTCCAGGCCCATCTCCTCCAGGATGCGGGCTACGCTGTCGCCGATGGCGGGGGTGGGAGCCAGGGACAGGTCCACGATGCCGAAGGGGGTGTCCAGACGGCGGGAGGCCTCCTGAGCCACCAGCTGACCCATGCGGGTAATGCGGAAGGCGGTCTTCTTGATGGTCTCAGCCACCACGTCGAAGGGCTGTCCTTTCACGCTCTGGAGGGCGTGATACACCACGCCGGGGCCGGAGACGCCCACGTTGATGACCCGCTCGGGCTCGCCCACGCCGTGGAAGGCGCCAGCCATGAAGGGGTTGTCCTCCACGGCGTTGCAGAACACCACCAGCTTGGCGCATCCGAAGCCGCCCTGGTCGGCGGTGCGCTGGGCCAGGTCCTTGATGGTGCGGCCCATGAGGGCCACGGCGTCCATGTCGATGCCCGCCTTGGTGGAGCCCACGTTGACGCTGGAGCACACCAAGTCGGTGGTGGAGAGGGCCTCAGGGATGGAGGCGATGAGGTTGCGGTCGGCCTCGGTCATGCCCTTCTGCACCAGGGCTGAGAAACCGCCGATGAAGTTGACGCCGGTGGTCTTGGCGGCCTTGTCCAGGGCCACGGCGAAGGGGGCGTAGTTCTTGGTCTCCGCCGCCGCGGCCACCAGGGCGATGGGAGTGACAGAGATACGCTTGTTGACGATGGGAATGCCGAACTCCTTCTCAATGGCCTCGCCGGTGGCCACCAGGTTCTCGGCGTAGCGGGTGATCTTGTCGTAAATGGCATCGCAGGCCGCCTTGGGGTCGCTGCGGGCGCAGGACAGCAGGGAGATCCCCATGGTGATGGTGCGCACATCCAGGTGCTGCTGGTCGATCATCTGGATGGTCTGCATGATTTCATTCTGGTTGAGCATGGTCATCCTCCCGATCAAATTCTATGCATAGCATTGAAGATATCTTCTCTCTGGATGCGGATGGACAGGCCCCGCTCCTCTCCGGCCTTGGACATGATGTCGGACAGCTCGCCGATGGACAGCTCGCAGGCGCTGAGGTCCACCAGCATGACCATGGTGAAGTACTCCTGCAGAATGGTCTGGTTGATGTCCAGGATGTTGATGTTGTGCTGGGCCAGCAGGGCGCAGACGGCGGCAGTGATGCCTACCTGGTCCTTCCCGATGACGGTGACAATGGCTTTCATATTCCTTCGTTCCTTTCCTTACTCTATTTTGATGCTGCCGGCCGCGCTGTCCTGAAGCTCGTCCAGGGTCAGCTCAAAACCGGGCAAAAATTCCCGCATGAAATAGGCCAAGGCCGGAAGAGGATTTTCCTCCAGGGCGGCCAGGGTCTGTTCCTTGGCTTTTTTAAACTCGTTGTTGCCCGCTTTCAGCTCCTCCACGCATTTCAGGTAAGCGGAAAGCTTATCCGCCGCCTTTACCAGGGTGCGGACCTCCGGGTCGGGGATGGTGAGGACCTCATCATAGGCCGGGCGCAGGTCGGGGGGCAGCATGTGCAGCAGCTTCTGCTCAGCCACCGCCTCCACCGCCTTGTAGGCGGACTGAATATCCGGGTTGTCGTACTTGATGGGAGTGGGCATGTCGCCGGTGAGGATCTCACTGGCGTCGTGGTAGAGGGCGGCCACCGCCACGGCTCCCGGGTCCACCTGGCCGCCGAACTTCTCGTTGTGGATGACCGCCAGGGCATGGGCCAGCACGGCCACCATGTGGGAGTGCTCCTGGATATTCTCCGGGTCGGTGTTGCGCATGAGCCCCCAGCGGTTGATGTACCGCATGCGGGCGATCATGGGGAAAAAGTGGTAGGACACTGCCCCGCCCCCTTTCAAAGATGGAACACATTCTATCACAAGGGAGAGAAGATGTAAACCGTCGAAGGAGACAGAACGGGGGCGTTAGGAGACAAAAAAGGAAAAGAACCGCTAACGCAGCTCTTTTTCCTGTCTTCCTTTTCTCCAGGCGCGCCAGGTCAGGACGATCAGCGCCAGGGTCAGCAGGCCGCGGGCCACCGCCGCCACACCAACGATCAGATAGCTGATATACCGCTCCCCATTCTTCAGATACACCACAATTCGCTGGATTCCTCCCCAAATTCCCCAGGGCGTAATGGATGTATTGGGGTTGAGCACCAACAGGCTCAGCGCGACACAGGTCCATCCAAAGGCGATCCAGGGGTGCTTCTTGGCCAGCAGCAAGGGCAGCCCCAACACCACCAAAACTGTACCAACGAGGACCAGAAGCCCTCCTTCTCCCACCAGGCCCAACAGGTCCAGGGCCAATCCGATCACTTCCAGGCAAAAACCCGTTGTCTGGGTCCTGGTCAATTTCCACTTCTCTTTGACATAGACCACCTTGGTCTCGGGCTGGGGCGGCTGGGGCCGCTCTTCCTCCCGTACCAGCTCATCCACGCTCACCCCGAACAGGTCGGCAAGCTTGATGATCTTCTCCAAATCGGGCACCGACTGGCCGGTCTCCCACTTGCTCACGCTCTGCCGGGATACCCCCAGCTTTTCCGCCAGCTCCTCCTGGGACAGGCCCAGCCGGGTCCGCAGGGTGTAGATTTTCTCCGATACCGTCATGTTGCTTCCCCCTTTTCCTTCCTCTGTTTTGATGCTATTATAGGGGAGACATCCCGCATTTCGCAACCAACTTTCCTTGGAAATCCCCGCAACCAACGGTTGCACCCCACATTTTCACTTGATTTTACTCCATTTTGGAAGGGAGCGCTCCCCATGGCCAAGAAAAACAACCGGGACACCAAGGGCCGCATCATTGAGGCGGCCTGGAGCCTGTTTTACCGCCAGGGCTACGACGACACCACCATTGAGGACATCATCCGGGAGTCGGGTACCTCCCGGGGCTCCTTCTATCACTATTTTGAGGGAAAGGACGCCCTGCTCTCCTCCCTGTCCTACCTCTTCGACCGCAAATATGAGGAGCTCTCCCCCACCCTCTCCCCGGAGGAGGACCGCTTTCAGCAGCTGATGTATTTGAACCGGGAGCTTTTCGCTATGATCGAAAACTCCATCTCCCCCGATCTGCTGGCCCGGCTCTACTCCTCCCAGCTGGTCACCCGGGGGGAAAAGCACTTGCTGGACCACAACCGCACCTATTATAAGCTGCTGCGCCGCATCGCCGCCGAGGGCCAGGCCCGGGGCGAACTGCGGGGCGACGTGACGGTGAGCGAGCTGGTTCGGGTGTACGCCCTGTGCGAGCGGGCCCTCATCTACGACTGGTGCCTGTCGGGGGGCGGCTACTCCCTGCCCCAGTACAGCCAGACCCTGCTGCCCATGTTCCTGGGCTCCTTCCGGGGCGGCCAACGTTCCTCCTAATTTCTATCTTAAAAAATGTCTAACCGGAACTTCTTGGATTTCAAGTCTTTTCCCAATATTACAAGAACGGTGTATAGAATGCATTCTATACACCGTTCTGTATTTTCATCCGGCTCGCCCTGTGCTATAATGGCCCCATTCCTGCCGGTGTTGTGTGTCCCGGCGGGAGGTAAGCTGAAGCAAAAGGAGAGTTTTCCATGACAAGCGCGCAACTGTTTATCACTGCCACTATTATTCTCTACCTATGTTTTGTCATCTGCACCGGCGTCCTCATCGGCCGGCGCAGCAAAAAGAGCGCCGAGGGCTTTTATCTGGGCGGCCGCGGGCTGGGCCCTCTGGTCACGGCCATGAGCGCTGAGGCCAGCGACATGTCCTCCTGGCTGCTCATGGGTCTGCCCGGCGTGGCCTACCTCAGTGGTGTGGCCGACGCCAGCTGGACCGCCATCGGCCTGGCCCTGGGTACTTATCTCAACTTCCTGCTGGTGGCCAAGCGCATCCGCCGCTACAGCGTAGAGCTGGACGCCATCACCATCCCCTCCTTTATTTCCAAGCGCTATCAGGAGAAGCGTCCGGTCATCATGTGCATCGCTTCCCTCATTATCCTGGTGTTCTTCGTGCCCTATGTGGCCTCCGGCCTTGCCGCCATCGGCAAGCTGTTCAACAGCCTGTTTGGCTGGAACTACATGCTGGCTGTGGTCATCGGCGCCCTGGTCATCATCAGCTACACCTCGGTGGGCGGCTTCAGCGCCGTGGCCACCATGGACCTCATTCAGTCCATCATCATGACCGCCGCCCTGGTGGTCATCACCTGCTTCGGCGTGGCCCAGGCAGGCGGCGTGGAGGCTGTGGTGGACAACGCCAAGTCCATGGCGGGCTACCTCAGCTTTACCCAGACCCACGATCCCGTCTCCGGCACCGCCAGCCCCTATCCCCTCATTAAGATGTGCTCCATGCTGGCCTGGGGCCTTGGCTACTTCGGCATGCCCCACATTCTGGTGCGCTTTATGGCCATCCGGGAGGAGAAGGAGCTCACCCTGTCCCGCCGCATTGCTGCGGTATGGGTGGTGATCTCCATGACCGTGGCCGTGTGCATCGGCATGATCGGCAACGGCATCTCCAAGGCGGGCCACATCCCCACCCTGGAGGGCAGCGCCTCTGAGACGGTGATCGTGCAGATCGCCGGCCTGCTGTCCACCTACGGCGCCTTTGCTGCCATTGTGGCCGGTCTCATTCTGGCGGGCATTCTGGCCGCCACCATGTCCACCGCCGACTCCCAGCTGCTGGCCGCCTCCTCCGCCTTCTCCGAGAACCTGCTCCAGGACGTGTTCGGCATCAAGCTCACCCCCAAGCAGACCATGCTGGTGGCTCGCGGCACCGTCATCTGCATCGCGGTCATCGCCGTGTTCCTGGCCTCTGACCCCAACAGCAGCGTCTTTGCCATCGTCTCCTTTGCCTGGGCTGGCTTTGGCGCCACCTTTGGCCCCGCCATCCTGTGCGCCCTGTTCTGGAAGCGCAGCAACCGCCAGGGCATTCTGGCCGGACTTGTCGTAGGCGGCGTGATGGTGTTTGTGTGGAAGTTCCTGGTGGCCCCTATGGGCGGCGCCCTGGCCATCTACGAGCTGCTCCCCGCCTTCCTCAGCGCCCTGGTGGCCATTGTGGTGGTCTCCCTGCTCACCCCCGCTCCCGACCCCAAGCAGCTGGAGCTCTTTGAGCAGGCCAAGGGTTAACTTCTCATTTCTATCTCGCTCAAGCAGGCGCGGAAGGGTTCCGCGCCTGCTTTTTTCTTCCCCGCCACCTAAAGGCTAATCCCCTGTTTTTTCGGTTCATTTTCCCCATATTCCCCCAAAACCCACAACAAAAGCAGGAAATATCAGGGAACATTCCATTTGCATTTCCCATTCCTTTATGATATACTTCTTTACTAATCAAGGTTTTTTCCTTGAAATATTAAAATAGAAAGTAGAGTTGATTCGTCCAACATGGACAGTACCAGTATAGGCATGATTGCCGCCCTGATTTTTCTCGTGATGATGTCCGCCTATTTTTCCGCCACCGAGACGGCCTTTACCTCTCTCAACCGCATCCGCCTGAAGAACAAGGCGGACAACGGTGACCGGCGGGCCCAGCGCACCCTGGATCTGGCAGAGGACTATGACAAGCTCCTCTCCACCATCCTCATCGGCAACAACATTGTCAACAACGTGGCCACCACCATCGGCGCGGTGCTGTTTATCCGGCTCATCGACGATGTCCGCGGTCCCACGGTGTCGGCCACGGTGCTCACCATCGTGATCCTCATCTTCGGCGAGGTCTCCCCCAAGAGCCTGGCCAAGGAGCACCCGGAAGCCTTCGCCATGTTTTCCGCACCGCTCCTGCGGGTGCTCGTACTGATCCTCACCCCCCTGAACTTCCTGTTTGCCCATTGGAAGCGCCTGCTGTCCCTGGTGTTCCGCAACGGCGGTGAGGACGGCATCACCGAAGAAGAGCTGGTGGGCATGGTGGACCAGGCGGAGAACGAGGGCGGTCTGGACCAGCACGAGAGCGATCTTATCCGCAACGCCATCGAGTTCAACGACCTGGAGGTCTCTGAGATCCTCACCCCCCGTGTGGACCTGGTTGCGGTGGAGGACGACTTCACCATGGAGCAGGCGGCCTCCCTGTTTGTGGAGAGCGGCTACTCCCGTCTGCCTATTTATCACGACAGCATTGACAACATCATCGGCGTCATCCATGAAAAGGACTTCTACGCCGCCCGTTACCGCGGTGAGACCGACCTCACCAAACTGAAGGCCCCCGTGCTGTACACCACGGGCAACACCAAGATCTCCGAGCTGCTGCGCATCCTCCAGAAGAACAAGGCCCACATGGCCGTGGTGGTGGATGAGTACGGCGGCACCGAGGGCATCGCTACCCTGGAGGACATCGTGGAGGAGCTGGTGGGCGAGATCTGGGACGAGCACGACGAGGTCATCGAGACCTTCCAGAAGCAGTCCGACGGCAGCTATCTCATTGCCTGTTCCGCCGATCTGGACGACATGTACGACCTGTTCCAGGTGAAGGGCACCTGCGAGGCCGCCACCGTCTCCGGCTGGGTCATGGAGCAGGTGGGCCGCGTCCCCGAGGAGGGCGACCACTTCCAGGCTGAGGGTCTGGACGTCACCGTCACCAAGGTGGAGCACCGCCGTGTCCTGGAAGTCCGGGTCCAGGTGCTGGAAGAGCCCGAACCGGAAAAGGAGTCCCGGAACCGGGAAAAGGACAAGAAGCAATAACATTTTCCCCTGAAAAACCCAAACGCGCCCGGCTGCGACAGGCAGCCGGGCGCGTTTTCTCTTCCCGCTCTTTTGCCGGAAACGGCAAAAAATCAGGGCTGTTTTTTCCAAAATTGCAAGAAAAATAGGTTGACAAAATCTTGCCAACCGTAGTAAAATAAAATGCTTCTATGTTTCCCGTAACAGAGCACAGTCCCCCATCCTCTGTTTCGAGTGTAGCATAGCCCCCTGGAAAAGGCAAGAGAAACATTTTAGTTTCAAGCAACGTGGTCGGGTGTGCGATTTTTGCTTCTCCCCTAAAATTGTCTAATATAGACAAAGAGAGGGGCGGTTTTCCCCACATTCAGACCGGAAATCAGTGGATCCACCCGTTTAGTCAAGAAGAAAGCGAGTTGATTTTTAGAATGGTCAAGGACGTGTACTACGGCAAGACCCTGCGTAAGAGCTTTGCCCGCTACGAGGAGATCCTGGACATGCCCAACCTGCTGGAGGTCCAAAAAAAGTCCTACCAGTGGTTCCTGGACACCGGCCTTCGCGAGGTGTTCAAGGACGTAGCCGCCATCACCGACTACGCCGGCAACCTGGAGCTCTCCTTCATCGACTACTCCATGGACGAGAAGCCCAAGTACGACGTGGAGGAGTGCAAGGCCCGTGACGCCACCTACGCCGCTCCCATCAAGGTGAAGGTGCGCCTGCGCAACAAGAGCACCGAGGAGATCAAGGAGCAGGAGATCTTCATGGGCGACTTCCCCATCATGACCAACTCCGGCACCTTTGTCATCAACGGCGCTGAGCGTGTCATTGTCTCCCAGATCGTCCGTTCCCCCGGCATGTACTACACCCGCACCGCCGACAAGGCTGACAACCTCACCTTCGCCACCACCGTCATCCCCTACCGCGGCGCCTGGCTGGAGTATGAGACCGACCTGTCCGACGTGTTCTATGTCCGCATCGACAAGAACCGCAAGCTGCCCGTCACCTGCCTGATCCGTGCCGTGGGTCCCAAGACCGACGCCGAGATCCTGGAGCTGTTCGGCGAGGACGAGCGCATCGTGGCCACCCTGGAGAAGGACTCCTGCAAGTCCTACGAGGAGGCCCTGCTGGAGATCTACCGCAAGCTGCGTCCCGGCGAGCCCCCCACGGTGGACTCCGCCGAGAGCCTGATCAACGCCACCTTCTACGACCCCCGGCGCTACGACCTGTCCGCTGTGGGCCGCTACAAGTTCAACAAGAAGATGAACATCGCCACCCGGCTCACCGGCCAGACTCTGGCCCTGCCCGTGGCCGATCCCCGCACCGGCGAGATCATCGCTGAGGCCGGCGAGACCCTCACCCGTGAGCGCGCCCGCGAGCTGGGCGCCCGGGGCGTCAACGAGGTCATCCTGGACTGCGACGGCAAGCAGGTGAAGGTGTTCTCCAACAACATGGTGGACATGAAGGGCTTCGTGGACTTCGATCCCGAGGAGTGCGGCGTCACCGAGATGGTCTCCTTCCCCGTGCTGTGCGCCCTGCTGGAGCAGTTCTCCGGCGAGGAGCTCAAGGAGCAGATCACCGCCCACCTGGACGACCTGATTCCCAAGCACATCACCCGCGAGGACATCATGGCCTCCATCAACTACCTCAACTGCCTGGCTCACGGCGTGGGCACCCCCGATGACATCGACCATCTGGGCAACCGCCGCCTGCGCTGCGTGGGCGAGCTGATCCAGAACCAGTTCCGCATCGGCTTCAGCCGCATGGAGCGCGTCATCCGTGAGCGTATGACCACTCAGGATCTGGACGTGGTCACCCCCCAGAGCCTCATCAACATCCGGCCCGTTACCGCCGCCATCAAGGAGTTCTTCGGCTCCTCCCCCCTGAGCCAGTTCATGGACCAGACCAACCCCCTGGCCGAGCTGACCCACAAGCGCCGTCTGACCGCTCTGGGCCCCGGC
>JABLTR010003533.1_pt1 | contig 17416 bp, 20 predicted proteins | sample 7160071 | NCBI WGS metagenome assembly JABLTR01 (sample SAMN14651230, study PRJNA627086) | human gut metagenome | isolation source: feces | host: Homo sapiens
GCTCGTATTTTGCAAGAGCATAAAATTGAAAAATTACCTTTGGTTGATGAAGCTGGTAAATTGGCTGGTTTGATTACAATTAAAGATATTGAACGTGTGATTGAATTCCCAAATGCTGCTAAAGATGAGCAAGGTCGTTTGCTTGTTGCTGGAGCAGTTGGTGTATCTTCTGATACCTTTGAGCGTGCGGAAGCTTTGTTCGCTGCTGGGGCTGATGCGATTGTTATTGATACGGCTCACGGACATTCAGCTGGTGTTTTACGTAAAATTCGTGAAATCCGTAATCATTTTCCAGACCGTACTTTGATTGCTGGTAATATTGCTACTGGTGAAGGTGCTCGTGCTTTGTTTGAAGCTGGTGTTGATGTGGTTAAGGTTGGGATTGGTCCTGGTTCTATCTGTACAACTCGTGTGGTTGCTGGGGTAGGTGTTCCTCAAATTACAGCAATCTATGATGCAGCTAATGTGGCTCGTGAATTTGGAAAAACAATTATCGCTGATGGTGGGATTAAATATTCTGGTGATATTGTTAAGGCACTTGCTGCTGGTGGAGATGCAGTTATGCTTGGTTCAATGCTCGCAGGGACTGATGAATCTCCTGGTGAATTTGAAATCTTCCAAGGTCGTAAGTTTAAAACTTACCGTGGAATGGGTAGCTTGGCAGCGATGAAAAAAGGTTCTAAAGACCGTTATTTCCAAGGGGCTGTTAATGAAGCAAATAAACTTGTTCCAGAAGGAATCGAAGGACGCGTGGCTTATAAAGGAACAGCGACAGATATCGTTTTCCAAATGCTTGGTGGTTTGAAAGCAGGGATGGGATATACTGGTGCGGCTGATATTACAGCTTTGCATGATTCAGCACAATTTATCGAAATGTCTGGTGCGGGCTTGAAAGAATCACATCCACATGATGTGCAAATTACTAAAGAAGCACCTAACTATTCTGTACAATAAAAAGTTACTGACAAGAAAATTATCTTATTTTGATAATTCTGTCAGTAGAAAAAGGGGATGGACAAGTTGTCCTTCTCTTTTTTATTTTAAAATTAACTTACTGATAAATCTGTCAGTAAAAAGCTGACAAAAATAGCTCTTTATTATTAGGAAAAAAGGCTAAAAATGCTGATGAAATGTGGTATAATAGGCAATATGATTGAAAATGAAAATACGATGGAAGATTTGTACTGTATTGGTTGTGGTGCAAAAATTCAAACTGAGGATAAAAATGCACTTGGCTTTTTGCCTGCTGGTGCTTTGAAGAAAAAAATAGCTGAACGCGACCAAATGGAAGCTGTTCAGGCTGGAGATGAAGGAAGCGAAGCTTTTGTCAAAAATGAGGATTTATACTGTCAGCGTTGTTTCCGCTTGCGTCATTATAATGAAATTGCACCGACAAGTTTGACTGATGCAGATTTTTTGCGTTTGCTTAAAGAAATTGGTCAACATAATGCTTTGATTGTTAATGTGGTTGATATTTTTGATTTTAATGGGTCTTTGATTCCTAATCTTCATAAATTGACTGGTGGAAATGATTTATTAATGGTCGCAAACAAACGTGATGTTTTGCCAAAATCTTTAAAAGTTGGGAAAATGACGGCTTGGTTGAGAGAACAAGCGGCTTCTCGTGGTTTGAAACCTAAGGATATCCTCATCACTTCAGCACAAAACAAAGATGATGTGGCTGAATTGATGGAAGCCATCGAGCATTATCGTCGTGGGCGTGATGTTTATGTGGTTGGTGTCACGAATGTTGGTAAATCAACATTGATTAACGCGATTATTAAATCAGCTTCAGGTTCTGAGGATGTGATTACAACTTCACGTTTCCCTGGGACAACCCTTGATAAGATTGAAATTCCGCTTGATGAAGATTCGGCATTGATTGACACACCGGGGATTATTCATAGAGGGCAAATGGCTCATTACTTGGAACCAGAAGATTTGAAATATGTATCACCACGTAAAGAAATTAATCCGAAAACCTATCAACTCAATCCTGAACAAACTTTGTTCTTTGGTGGTTTGGCACGTTTTGATTTTATAAGTGGTGAGCGCCAAGGAATGACGGCTTATTTTGACAATGAAATCAATGTTCATCGGACGAAACTTGAAGGTGCGACTGAATTTTATGAAAAGCATAAAGGTGAGCTTTTGGCTCCTGCTTTGGTTGGTGCCAAATTGGTTCGTCGCGAGTTTAAAATTACTGACAAGTCAGATATTGTCTTTTCTGGTCTTGGTTGGGTCCGCGTGCCACAAAAAGCAGTCGTTGCAGCTTGGGTGCCAGAGGGTGTTGATGTGGTTGTGCGTAAGGCTTTGATTGGGTAAAATCATTTTTGTTTGACTTGTAAAGAAACTTTTTAATGAATAATATCGTAAAAAACTACCGACAGCCTTGTCATTAAAATGTTGGAGAAGCAAAATGGAAGATAGAAGTCAGGATATTGGTTTTACGCGTGGTAATCAGTGGTTTCGATATCGGGCAGCTGGAATTATTATTAAAGATGATGCGGTTTTAATGGTTGGAAATGACCATAATGACTATTATTATTCGGTTGGTGGTGCTGTGCAATTGGGCGAAACAGCAGAAGAAGCTTGTCTGAGGGAGATTCGGGAAGAAACGGGATTAAATCTCGAAATTGAACGTTTAGCTTTTATCCATGAAAATTTTTTTGTGGGGCAGGAAAATGATTTCTTGAATGATGTGACTTGTCACGAATTGAGTTTTTATTTTCTGATGAAACCACTGACAGAAAATCCGTCAGTAAATTCAAAGAGTCTTGGGACAGACGGTAGCAAAGAATTTTTGAAATGGATTCCGATTGCTGATTACAGAAATTATAAGGCTTTTCCAAGCTTCTTTGCTGACGAGCTTGCAAATCTGTCAGTGAATTCTCAAGTCAAAAGAATTGTGACAAATGAATAAATACAAAAATAGAGTTTAGTTTTATAATACTTTTAGTCTAAACTCAGCTGACAAAAATAAAAAGGAAAATTTTACTAAAATTTGATAGATTTAGAAGAAAAACAAGAAAGAGTACTCCTTGCGGGAGTAGAAACAGCCCAAAATTTTCAGGCTTTTGAGTCATCAATGGTTGAACTGGCTGAATTGACAAAAACGGCTGGCGGATTGGTCATTGACCAATTTACTCAAAAAAGAGAACGTCCAGATAGTCGGACAATGATTGGTTCTGGAAAATTGGAACAAATGCGTTGGGCGATTGAAGTGGGCGAAATTGATACGGTTATTTTTAATGACCGTCTATCCCCAAGACAAAATGTCAATTTGGAAGAAGCTTTGGGCGTCAAAGTCATTGATAGAATGCAATTGATTTTGGATATTTTTGCCATGCGGGCTCGCTCACATGAAGGAATGCTTCAAGTGGAAGAAGCCCAGCTCAATTATCTTTTGCCGCGTTTGGTCGGGCAAGGAATTATGCTCAGCCGTCAAGGTGGGGGAATTGGTTCTAAAGGACCAGGTGAAACCAAGCTTGAAACAGATCGACGTTATATTCGCACTCGAATTGAAAATATTGATAAAGCCCTCAAAAAAGTTGAAAAAACAAGGGAAAATATCCGCCAAAAACGCTCAAAATCAGGAATTTTTCGGATTGGCTTAATTGGTTACACCAATGCCGGAAAATCCAGCATTATGAATGCTTTAATTGGTCTTGATAAAGAACAATATGAGCAAAATGAACTTTTTGCGACATTGGACGCCACAACAAAAGCCGTTCAATTGGTTGAAGATTTTACGGTGTCACTGACAGATACTGTCGGTTTTATCCAAAATCTGCCAACAGAGCTGATTAAAGCTTTTAAATCAACCTTAGAAGAATCTGCAAATGTTGATTTACTGATTCATGTCATTGATGCCAGCAATCCTCATCATGAAATTCATGAACAAACGGTCTTGAAAATCATGGAAGATTTGAAGCTTACCAATATTCCTGTGCTGAATGTTTATAATAAAATGGATATTGCCCCAAGTGACTTCTTGCCAACTTTGTCGACAAGTTTACAACTCTCAATTAAATCTGAGAATGGTGTTCAATGGCTGAAAACAGCAATTTTGGAAAAATTGCATGAGCTTTTTGAAGCTTTTGAGATAGAATTACCTTATGAAAAAGCTTATCAGTTGCCTGAATTAAGAAAGAGTGCCTTGGTTCAATCGGTAGTTGAAGGCGAAAATGCTTATCAGATTAAGGGATTGATTGCGCCTGAATTGAGTTGGAAATTGAATGAGTTTTAGAAATGACCAATATGAATAATTTGCTAAAGATTTGGTTGTCAGACTTAAAATATTTATTAATTTTTCAAAATCAAAAATAAAACAGAGAATCTAAGGCATGACGCTTGAATTCTCTGCTATGGTTTTCTTTATTTGGCAACAGAAGTATTTGTTGAGGGGCCGCCTGTTTGTTGAGGTGCGCCATTAGCTTCGTCTTTTTGGACTTGGGCAAGTTGAGCGGAACTCATGTCAGATCGGTCAACTGTGGGACCTTTGCCGACACCATTGCCAGTTTTTGGTCCGCCGTAGTCACCTGCTGCTGTCTTTGTTTTTGCAATAGTAGCTGTGGCAGTAGTTGCCGTTGTTGTTGGACTAGTGTTTGTGCTAGGGGTTGCGGCATTTACTGCTGCTGCGCCTCCAGCTCCTAAAAGTGTTAGTGCTGTAGCGCCAGCTGCGATAGTTGCTGTAATAGACATAATCGTTACCTCATTCTCAATCTTATTTCATCAAAGGAACGTCTTCGTTTGATGATAATATCAGTTTACTTTGTTTCTCTTAATGAGAAATGAAGTAAAACACATCTTGCGCTTAAAGTGATTAAAAATAGAAAAATTAGTTAAAAAATAGAAACGGAAAAATAAATAATGGAATTAAACGGAAAACAAAAACGATACTTACGAGCTTTGGCAGTCAATATTAAACCAATTGTTCAAATTGGGAAAAGTGGCTTGTCTAATGAAATTTTGACCAGCATTCGTACGGCTTGTGATGCACGTGAGTTGATTAAAGTCAGCATTTTGCAAAACTCAGATGAAGTCGCAACTGATGTAGCAGAAGCAATAGAAGAAATGGGACTTGATGTGGTCCAAATCATTGGTCGAAATCTCATTGTTTTCAAAGTTTCTGACCGTAAAGAAAATCGCAAGATTTCGGTTGAAGTAAAAAATATTGTGAAATAAATTTTAAAAAATAAAAAACTATTAATGGTTTCATTCAAAAAATAATCAAAGAGTAAAAAATAATAGGTGAACGAATGGCAATAGATTTATTGACTCCTTTTACAAAGGTAGAATTAAAAACTAAAGAAGACGAGAAACGACGTGCAATCGGGCTTTTTTGGGGGAATTTTAATCCTGTTCATGTTGGCCATTTGACAATTGCTGACCAAGTGCGCCAAGAACTTAATTTGGAAAAAGTTGTCTTTTTGCCAGAACACAATACTGATGGGCACGTTGCGGCCATGCTGACCGCAGCTATTGAAGATTGTCCTGGTTTAGAAGTAGATGCTTGTCGTCTGAAAGCTAAAGATGGCGCGGATATCTATCAAACGGTGCTTGAGCTTCATGAAGAAAATCCAGATTGTGATTTTTATTTTATTATCGGTGGAGACATGATTTCTGGTTTAGCTCATTGGGCGCATATTGATGAGCTATTAGAATTAGTTCAATTCGTTGGGATTCGCAGACCCCGCTATCGGGCAGGGACTTCTTATCCGATTATGTGGGTGGACGTTCCAATGATGGATATTTCCGGAAATTTGATTCGGGAACAATTGCATCGTGGAATTAAACCACATTTTCTTTTGGCACCGAAGGTTTTAGATTATATCTTGAAAGAAGGCTTATATGTTTGACTTTTATCCAGAAGTGAATTTATCAAGAGAAGATTTGCTAGCGAAAATTGCTGGCGCAGTCAAAGAATCACGTTTTAAACATATGCTAGGTGTGGAAAAAGCAGCGATTGCTTTAGCCGAAAAATATGGGGTTGACCCACATAAAGCAAGCTTGGCTGGACTTTTGCATGATTATTGTAAAGAGGTAGACGATGAGATTTTTCTGGCTTTAATTGACAAATATAATTTGGATGCTGATTTGAAAAATTGGGATAATAATATTTGGCATGGGAAAGTCGGTATTTATAAAATACGTGAAGATTTTGGGCTTGAAGACGAAGAAATTCTGCGTGCTATTGAGATTCACACGGTCGGAGATAAAGAAATGTCTGGTCTTGCTAAGGTATTGTATGTGGCAGATTACATTGAAGAGGGACGGAAATTTCCTGGAGTCATTGAAGCCCGGGCAGTCGCTGCTCAAGATTTAAATCAGGCGGTTGCTTTTGAAACGATGCGTTTGGTTGAGTATTTGGCAGAACGTCGTTTGACCATTTATCCCCAAACTTTTGAAGCTTATAATGCTTTTATTGCTTATTTGTCTTGATAAATAGTTACTGATAGGCTTGTCAGTAAAAATAGAGGAAAAGTTCATGATTAGAAAAGTTGAGATGAGAGATGTTTCAGACATCACAAGACTTGCTGGCGTACTTGGTTATCCAATTTCTGAATCAATTGTAAAGAATAATATGAGTCGTATTTTGAACGATGAAAAACAGGAATTTCTTGTTTTTGATAATGGAAATCAAGTGGTGGGCTTTATTGAAGCTGAAACTTATGATGCAGTTTATAGCAAGGAAATCATGTTCAATGTTCTAGGGCTGGTCGTTGATGCTCAAGAGCAAGGACAAGGGATTGGTGCACAATTGCTTAGTGCTTTAGAAGAAAATGCCAAAGCTAGAGGGATTAATGTTATCCGACTTAACTCAGGAGTGCAAAGGCATGAGGCTCATCAATTTTATGAACACCAAGGATATACGAGTAATCATTCTCAGAAGCGTTTTTTAAAAGTTCTCGAAAAATAAGGGATATAACAAGCAACTTTTGGTTGCTGTGACATTTTATGTTAAAATAAGTGGGTCTAGTTTTTACAGCTGATAAGATTTGATTGTAAATGACTCAGAAAAATGAATAAAAATCTTAAAAAAGATTTTAATAATAAAGAGAGACAAATAGTCTCGGAGGAAAGAATTGGATTCAAAAAAATTACTTGAAGTGGTTGTAAAAGCAGCCGATGATAAAAAAGCACTTGATATTGTAGCCTTGGATATGTCTGATGTGACATTTGTCGCAGATTATTTTGTGATTATGGAAGCAATGAATAGTCGTCAGTTAGATGCCATTGCTGATAATATTGCTGAAGCGGCTGAACTTGCTGGAGCAAAAGCAGCAGGTCATATTGAAGGCGACGCAAAAACAGGCTGGGTTTTGATTGACCTTGGGGACATCGTGGTCAGTGTCTTTGGACATGATGAACGTGGACACTTTAATTTAGAAAAACTCTGGTCAGATGCACCAATGGTTGATATTTCTGGATTTATAGCTGAATAATTAATGGCTTTGTCGGTTTTACTGACAGAGCTCTTATTTATTTTTTATCCACTGACAGTCAGGCAAAAAGGACTGTCTCTAATTCAAGAAAGGGCTGAAATGGCATTTTACGAAGATTTTTCAAGAGTCTATGATCAGGTCATGGACCAAGAACTTTATGAGCAATGGCTTGATTTTACAAAAAGACATCTACCAAAAGAAACAAAATCAGTTTTTGAGTTAGCTTGCGGCTCTGGGGCTTTATCAGTACGCTTGGCTCAAGAAGGCTATGAAGTGACTGGTCTTGATATTTCTGAAGAAATGTTAACTTTAGCCAGTAAAAAAGCGCGTCAGGCAGGTTATAAACTTGAGTTTACTGCTGGTGATATGCGTGACCTTTCTGGTCTTGGAAAATTTGATGCAGTGACTTGTTATTCTGATTCACTTTGTTATTTGGAAAATTTGAATGAAGTACAAGCTACTTTTGATGGTGTTTTTGAAATACTCAATGAGGGTGGGACTTTTATTTTTGATGTTCATTCAACTCATCAAGTAGACGAAGTTTTTCCTAACTACTCTTACCATGAAAATGCGGAAGATTTCGCTTTCTTGTGGGATTCTTTTGAAGGGGAAGTGCCTCATTCAATCGTCCATGAGTTGAGCTTTTTCATTCAAGGAGAGGATGGACGCTTTACAAGAAAAGACGAAGTTCATGAAGAACGGACTTATCCGATAGATGATTATCTCGCGCATCTAGCAACGGCAGGCTTTAAAGAAGCAATAGTCTGTGCAGATTTTACTGATGAAGCACCTAGCAAAGAGAGCGCACGTTGGTTTTTTGTTTGTAAAAAGTAAAGTAAATCCATATCTGTCAGCTACTGACAGATTTTTTTAGAGGTATAAAATGACGAAAATTACAGGTATTATTGCTGAATTTAATCCTTTTCATAAGGGACATGAGTATCTTTTGAATCAAATTGATGGTCTAAAAATCGTCGCTATGTCGGGAAATTGGATGCAGCGAGGCGAGCCAGCTATTTTTGATAAATGGACAAGAGCAGAGATGGCCTTGTCTTGTGGCGCAGATTTAGTCGTTGAATTGCCAGTTATGGTTTCTGTGCAAGCTGCCGATTTTTTTGCAAGTGGGGCTGTGGATATCTTAAAAAATCTTGGCATTACTGACCTTGCTTTTGGTTCAGAATCAGCAATTGATTATAATGAGATTGCTGATATTTATGAAACAAAAGAGACGGAAATGGAAAGTTTTATCAAAGCATTGCCTGATCAACTCTCTTATCCCGAAAAAACACAAATGATGTGGCAACATTTTACAGGAATTAAATTTGATGGGAACACGCCTAATCATGTCCTAGCACTTGCTTATGCAAAAGCTGCTGCGGGGAAAAATATTAATTTGCAAGCGATTAAACGTGTTGGAAAATTCCATTCGACCAAACTGACAGAGGGGTTTGCCAGCGCGACGGCACTCCGTCAGCAGTTATTTTCACTGACAGACGAGGTCGGTCAGTCATTGTTTTCACTGACAGACCTGTCAGCAATAAAAAATCATGTTCCATCAGTGATTTTAGAAACTTATGCAAGTCCAAAAACCAATTGGGCAGCTTATTTTCCACTTTTGCAATATAAAATCAGGCTTGATGACCACTTGGAAAATATTTTCCAAGTCAATCAAGAACTCTCTGTTCGCTTAAAAAATACGATCAAATCTGCTAAAAATTTTGATGAATTAGTAGAACTCGTATATACTAAACGTTATACAAAAGCGCGTGTTCGTAGGCTCTTAACATATATTTTGTTAAATATTCCAAAGGAGTTTAATTTACCAAAAGAGATTCATATTCTTGGTTTTTCAAAAGCTGGACAAGAAATTTTGGCACAAAATAGAGGAAAAATCATCAGTAAAATTGGTCAAAAACCTTGGGATGAGCTGACACAGAAAGCTGATGAAATCTATCAATTAGGGAATGTTGATTTTAAAGAACAAAATTTTGGGCGAAAACCAATTATTAAAAGAGAAAAATAAAAAAGACTTGCTCAAATTGCAAGCGTAAAAACGGGATTTTTTCGATTTCTCATAGACGAGCCTTTACAAATTGTGATATAATATGATAGAAAAAATCATGCAGATCACTAATCTGCCAATAATTTAAATAAAATTTCAAGGAGACTATTCCAATGGGACGTAAATGGGCCAATATTGTTGCTAAAAAAACCGCTAAAGATGGGGCAACTTCTAAAGTATATGCAAAATTCGGTGTCGAAATCTATGCTGCTGCCAAACAAGGTGAACCAGATCCAGAATCAAATTCATCATTAAAATTCGTTATTGAACGCGCTAAACAAGCACAAGTTCCAAAACACGTCATTGATAAAGCGATTGATAAAGCTAAAGGTGGCGGAGATGAAACATTCGTTCAAGGACGTTATGAAGGATTTGGACCAAACGGTTCAATGGTGATTGCCGAAACTTTGACTTCAAATGTTAACCGCACGATTGCTAATGTTCGTACTACTTTCCATAAAAATGGTGGAAATATTGGAGCAGCCGGTGCGGTCAGCTACATGTTTGACAATACTGGAGTCATTGTTTTTGAAGGAACAGACCCTGACCATATTTTTGAAATCTTGCTTGATGCTGAGGTTGACGTTCGTGATGTGACAGAAGAAGAAGGAAATATCGTTGTTTACACTGAACCAACTGACCTTCACAAAGGAATTGCAGCCCTTAAAGCAGCTGGAATTACTGAATTCTCAACAACAGAACTAGAAATGATTGCTCAATCAGAAGTAGAACTTTCACCAGAAGATTTGGAAATTTTTGAAGGACTTGTCGATGCTCTTGAAGACGATGATGATGTTCAAAAAGTTTATCACAACGTGGCAAATCTCTAATTATGAGAAAAAAATCTGTTATAAAGGCAGGTTTTTTTATTTATAAATTTGATATAATAAAAGCATGTCTAGCCCAAAAATTGATTATAAAAAAAGTGATAAAAACTATTATTTACCAAAAGGAATTTCTTTAATTGAGCTGCCTGCTCTGAATTATCTGATGATAGATGGTAAAGGAGCACCAACAAGTCCAGCTTTTCAAGAAGCCATTGCCCTTTTATATGCGACAGCTTATATGATTTCAATGTCTTATCGAAATTCAAATTTTACAATTGAAAATTTTCAGCCTTTTGTGGTTCCTCCACTTGAAGGATTGTGGACCAGTAAAAATGAACCTATTGATGGAAAAATAGATAAAAATGACTTTATTTGGCGCTTGATGCTTAGAATGCCTGATTTTGTCAATGACCAAGTGGTTGAAAAAGCGAAAAAATTGGTTGAAGTTAAAAAAGGCTTGGATTTATCAGGACTTGAATTTGGAAAAGTTGAAGATGGCTTATGTTTACAAGCACTTCATGTCGGCTCCTTTGACCAAGAGGAAGAAACTTTTGAGAAGCTTTTTGCTTATGCTGAAAAACATGATTTAAAAGCTATCCACAAAGAGTTTCATCATCGAGAAATTTATATCAGTGATTTCAGAAAGACAGCAGCAGAAAAATTGAAAACAACAGTCCGAATTTTTGTGGAGAAGGAACAAGAAAAATGAAAAAAACAGATTGGTCACAGCCCTTACGCAACCGATTAGCAGAAGGTTATTTCCCTAAAATGATTGAATTTATCAATCAGACTTATCAAGAGGGGAAAATTTATCCACCAGAAAATCAAATTTTTCGGGCAATTGAACTGACTCCTTTGGCACAAACAAAGGTTATTATTGTTGGACAAGACCCTTATCCACAGCCGGGGAAAGCTCAAGGCTTGGCTTTCTCTTATCCAGCGACCTTCAAAGTGAATCGTCCAGACTCGATTGTTAATATCCAAAAAGAATTGCGTGAGGAAGGTTTTTCTAAAGAAGATAGTGATTTGACGGCTTGGGCCGAGCAAGGCGTATTGCTTTTAAATGCGGTCTTGACCGTACCCGAGTTTGCTTCAAATGCCCATGCTGGGAAAATTTGGGAACCATTGACAGACGAAATTATCAAAATTGCCTCAGATGATGAGCGACCAAAAGTTTTCATTCTTTGGGGAGGTTTTGCTAGAAAGAAAGCCAAACTAATTGATGGAAGTAAGCATCTCATACTAGAAGCGGCTCATCCGTCACCTTTATCAGCAAGTCGTGGTTTTTTTGGCTCGCATCCTTTTTCAAAAACCAATGATTTTCTGGTTCAAACGGGTCAAAGTCCGATTGATTGGAGCAAATAAAAAGCGGTCAGTAATCTGACAGCTTTTTTTATTTATCTAAAAGTAAAGAACGATTTTTCCGTGAGTGTGACGGCTCATTTGTAAATTGACTGCTTCTAAATAGTCATTGATGGGGAATTTAGCAGCGATTGGGACAGTTAATTGATGGCTACCAATGGCAGTCAAAACCATCTCCATATCAGAAGGAATCGCTTCGCCACCTGTAGCCGTTGGAACACCAGCCGGATGCTCTGGGTACATGATGACAGTGGACATTTTGTCAGCTTTGACTCCTAATTCAAGAGCGGTATTTAAACTTTCAAAACTATGTAAGTCAATGGCGGCAGTGATTCCTTTGACTTTTAGACGGTCAGTCAAACCTTCGCCATAAGCGACTTGTTCAGCTCCAAGCTCCTTTAAAAAGTCGGCAGTTGAGTCAGAAGCCGTCCCGATAACTTTTGCTCCCCATAATTGAGCAAGTTGAACAGCGAAAATACCGACTCCTCCTGCTGCTCCACCGATTAAGAGAGTATCTCCATTTTTAACATGTGCTTTTCGTAAGGCGACGGCAGCTGTAAGACCGGCGACAGCGAGGGTAGGGGCAACATCATTTTCTATAAAATCAGGGGTGTGATAGAGCCCAGGTTCTTTGGCTGAAGCAATGAGTTGCTCGGTGGCCGCCCCTTTCATCGTCGTTCCAAAAACACGGTCGCCAACTTTGAAGTCGGTCACTTCTGCACCGATTTGGTCAATTTGTCCAGCAAAATCATAAGCAAAAGTTTGTGGAAGTTTGACTCCAAAATTTGGTGCCACTTCGGGGTGCCCCATAATTGCCCAATCCATTGGATTAAGTCCGACATGACTGACTTTAATAGAAACTTCATCGGTTTTGGGTTCTAAGGTTAGGAGGTCAACAAGTTCAAGAACTTCTGGTTGTCCAAATCTTTTATATTGTAGTGCTTTAACCATTTATTTTCTCCTTTGAAATGGATTATTGATAGTAAACTTGTGCAAATTCTTTAGCAAAATCATTTATTTTGACTTTGCCATGATGATAGTTTGAGGATTTGATTTCTTGGTAGAGTTTGTCAGGGCTTTGTTGAAATTGATTCATTTGACCAAATCCATCTGCCACAACTTTTGGAAGACCTGCTTTGACAAAGTTTTCTATCAAATCTTCCACAGAAATAGTGACATATTGGGCAGAAATGTTATTAGTTCCTAAGGCATTGACCCAATCAGTACCTGTTGCCCAATCAGAAACGACATGTTTTATTTTACTGACAGCTTTGTCCGTCAGTAAATCATTGATACGATTGTAAACAGCATCAGCAATATCACTTGGATGAACCCAAGCCCGCATTGTTTCAGGACTGATGGCTTCAAAAATTTTTCCTTGAGCCTTAAGTAGCGCAATTTCTGTCAGTAAATTGGTATAAAAACCAACGGGACGAATGTGTTTAACGGTAACACCAGTGAGTTCATCAAGCCCATCTTCCATGGCATGATATTCGTAGAGAATCCCAGCTTCTGGGCTTTGGGCACCGACTGAGCTAAGGTTAATGACTTTTTTGACATCAGCCTTTTTGATGGCCTGACTGTAAATTTTTGCCAAATCTGACATTGATGTTGCTGACGAAAAAGCAATACCCGTAATCATGAGATAAACCAAATCAGAACCAGTGAAAGTTCGGCTGAGAAAGTCGAGGTCAGTATTTAATCCAACCGCAGCTTTCGCACCGAGCTTTTCAATAGCCGCAGCCCCTTCGGGACGTGAAGTAATGACAGTGACTTCATGTCCGTCAGCGATTAATCTTGGGATAAAATGCCGATTGATATTTCCTAATGAACCTAAAAGTGTAATTTTCATATTTGTTCTCTTTTCTATTTTTTAAAGGGCGTTGGCGTCTTTTGCGTCAGTGATAGACGGATAGAGGAAGTTGAAGTCAAAATCTTCTTTCAAACGATGATTTGAAGAAACCGACTCCCATTTGTTGTAGTCATTGTCAGTTGGACGTTCTTGAGCAATATTTTCAATGGATAAAATATCAGCGATAGAAGTTTCAGAATCATCAACGATGTTGTAAAGGTCATGCTTCAAGTCTTTAGTGTGAACGATTTGGAGGAGCGCGCGGTCAATATCTGTATGATGAACCAGCGAATTTAGCTTATCAGGATGACGTTCTGTCAGATAAGGGGCAAGTTCGCTCAGATGAGGGTCCTTATCCCCATAGACTAAGCCAAAGCGAGTAATGACAAGTTCGGTAGCTGTCCCATCTAATAAGCTGTGAAGTCCTTTTTCGGCAGCAATTTTACTTGCTGGATAAGTCGCTTTTCCAGTCGGTTCATCGTTTTCTGTGGCTGGGCGATTAAGCGTATTTCCGAGATAAACATTAGTTGTACTTGCAAAAATAAAACGTTGGACTTTGGCTTCAAGTGCTGCCTTGGCAAGACTAAGTGTCGCATCAAGATTGACTGATTTTTGTGTTTGGTCAGAAACACCACGAAAAGCTGCTGCAGTATGAATGATTACATCAATGCCAGCTACTGCTTTTTTCAAATCATTTAGATTTGTTAAGTCACCAACGATGATTTCGGCTCCTTGTTCCTTTAGTGAATTGGCTCGCTTCTCGTCACGGACCAAAAGGCGAATATTTTCTTTTTGATTGAGAAAATATTGAGCCAGACGACTGCCAACTTTTCCGGTTGCACCAGTGATTAAGATTTTCATTTGATTACCTGACGACTTTCTTTAAGGGATGACTTGACTGATGAAATTGTATTTTATAGCTTTCTCTTGACAGTTTCAATCTTAATTTTATATAATGTCAGTAACTGACATTTGAGAATAGTATAATCCTTTGGAAAGTAATTGTCAAGAAAAATGTCATAAACTGACATTTTGGGGTTTTTGGATATGTTTAGGAAGAAAAAATGAAAAAATCAAGTCAAGAAAAATTATATGAAGCAGCGCTTGAGCTGATTACAGCACAAGGCTATGACAATACCACCGTTTTACAAATCGCAACTAAAGCCGGCCTAACTGAGCGAACTTTCTTTCGCAAATTTAAAAATAAAGCGGATATTTTCTTTGCCGGAGGCGAGCAATACAGCGAAATGTTACTGAATAAAATGCGAGAATCCAATGAAACAAATCCTTTATTTATCGTACTTGATGGTTATTTCTATGCTGCAGACTTCTTTGATGAACATCGAGAAAGAACAGTTAAAAGACAAAAAATAATTGCCAGCCACCCTGATTTGGAAGAGCGTGAACTCCTTAAACAAAGTAAAATTGAAGGACTCTTGGTCGAATACTTACTGACAGATTATGAGGAAAGAACAGCAAGACTTGCGGTTCGTTTGGCTCGTGCAATATACAGTGTAGCATGGGAAGAATGGTTAGAAAATGAGACGGAAAGTTTACGTCAACTATTAGAAAAGGCTATTGGCTCTTATAATGATTTGAAAAATTACTGACGGAAATACTAGCATATCCGTAAATGTGCTAAAGCGCAAACGGCTATCCTATGACAGAAGTCTTGTCAGTAAAATAAAAACTACTGACAGAGTTGTCAGCAGTTTTTTGTTTTATTCTAGTCCTTTTTTCCAAGGGTCGAGCCAATTGACAAAAAGCGCAATGAAAAGAAGTAAGCCGGAGATAAGCGCAAGCAAGTGCATACCATTAAATAGGGTGTGACGCAAAGGGGCAACGAGTGCAGTGGGAATATTTTTTAAAGCTTGAGCATCAGAAATTTGATTAAGAAGTGTCGTCGTAAGTTTTGGATTATGTGCAGTTGAGTCAGTAAATGTACGGTTGAGAGCGATTGATAAGCCAGATAAGACAAGTGTTGTTCCCATTGTTCTTAGTAAAGCATTAACGGCAGTCGCTGCACCAATCAAATGCTTAGCGACACTTTCTTGAACTGCAACCTGCAAGGTAATGTTGACAATCCCAAAGGCGGTGCCAAGAATTGCTGTCGCGACAAAGAGCATAAGAATTGAGGCATGTTCAGGCAAACTAAATAAGAAAAGTGCACCTAAAACCATGATAGCAAAACCGATATAAATCGTTCTTTTTTCACCGACTTTTTGAATGAGATGATTGACATTTCTCGTTCCGATAACTAGCATAATTGCTGACGGAATCAAAACCATTCCACCGACTAAAGCCGTTGCGCCCATGACCCCTTGTCCCCAAGTGGGCAGATAGTTTGTATAAAAACCAAAGAAACCATATTGCATGAAAAACATGATATTTTTGGCAATGAAAGACGGATTTTTGAAAAGTTCAAGCGGAACAATTGGATCAACCGCTCTTTTTTCAGCAAAATAAAATCCAGTGAAAAAGAGCAAACTGATAACCAACAGAGCAATCAATAATGGAAGATTAATGACGGCATTCCCCATCATTTGAAAAAGAAGCATAATGGCAATGACGGCAATGGATAGAGAAGCAGAACCAGCAAAATCAATTGATTTTTTAGTATGGTCAGTTTTAAGATCGAAATTTTTCCAAACAATAAAAGCCATGTAAATCCCAATCGGAATATTGATGAAAAAGACCCAGCGCCAGTCAAGTAAGGTTACAATCAAACCTCCGACAATTGGTCCGGCAATGGTTGAAAATGAATAAGCAGCGACAGTATTTCCAATCACGCGTCTCCGCTCATCAGCCTGATACATCATTCCATAGATGACAAAAGGAAGTTGAATCATCACACCAGCACCAAGTCCCATGAGGGCGCGGGCGACAATGACCATCAACATATTAATAGCTAATCCTTCGCCGAGAGAACCTATAGTAAATAAAAGTGTGCCGAGCACAAACATTTGTTTATAACCAAAACGTTCGGCCAGTTTTGTCCAAATGGGAGAAGAAACCGCCATGAGGAGCATATAAATAGTTACAACCCAACTCATCAACTTGATGCCGTGTCATTCTGCCATCATTGCTGGCAGAGCAGTAGCCACAATTGAGCCTTCCAAACCTGCCATGACATTGGAAAGCATAAAGGCTCGAATGGAGCGTTTTTCTTGTATTTTATTCAATTTTTCTCTTTTCTATATTAAAATAAAGATTCAAAATGCGGTGGTTGACACTTTGAAATCAACATGCTATATTATAGCAAGTTAGAGTTACTCTAACTCAAGAGAAAAAATTGACTTTTTATTAATTAATGAATAAAAAATGTAAAATGACCCAAAGAGGGTTTTATAAGTTCAAAGGAGAACAAATGGTCACTATTGCGACAGTCGCAGGAAGAACAGGGATTTCAGCCTACAATTTACGATTTTATGAAAAAGAAGGTTTGATTTCGGTTCCGCGCACCAAAGCTGGAATTCGAGACTTTGATGAAGCAGCAGAATCAAGAATTAATGCCATTCGCCATTATCGCTGTGCCGGTTTGAGTTTAGCACAGATTAAAGAAGTTTTTGCCAATACAGACAAACATGAGATGATTATCGAGGTTTTAAAAGCTCGTAAAAAAGAAATGGAAAAAGAATTAGCCGAACTGGAAAAATCAATGGCTTATTTGGATAAAAAAATAAATATTCATCAAGAACGCATGAATGAAGAAGCTGCAGCTAAAGCTAGTCTAGTTTGACAAGGCTATAACCATTTGATATAATAGAAAGGTCGTGTGAAAGACCACGAACTCTCGAGCTGGAAATGGGGTGAAAATCTATGTCAAAAACACTTGTACGCAAAAATGAATCACTTGACGACGCAC
>JABLTR010020409.1_pt1 | contig 17408 bp, 16 predicted proteins | sample 7160071 | NCBI WGS metagenome assembly JABLTR01 (sample SAMN14651230, study PRJNA627086) | human gut metagenome | isolation source: feces | host: Homo sapiens
GCGATTTCTGTACCTCGGGCGGGTTTTTATCGAAGCCCTCCTGCTACACGGTCCCACTGCTGGACGTATTGGACCAATACGGCGTCAAGGCTTCCTTTTTCGTCATCGGCAAATCTTCGCCGGAGGACATTACCGCCCTGCAGGAGACCGTCAAGCGCGGGCACACGCTGGCCGTTCACAGCTATTCTCACCAATATAAGGACATTTACCAATCGCCCAACGCCTACCTGGCAGACTTTCAGCGTGAGCGCGACCTCATCTATAACGCCACCGGTGTGGAGCCCACCATCTACCGCTATCCCGGCGGCAGCATCAATTCCTATAATAAAGCGACCTATAAGGAAATTATTACCGAGATGAACCGCCGAGGCTATACCTATTACGATTGGAACGTCTCTTCCGGCGACGCGGATGCCAACAATGTGCCGCCGGACAAGCTGTATCAAAATGTGATGAACGGCGTGCAGGGCAAGGATAAGGTCATCATCCTTTTCCACAATACCTCTGCGAAAAAGACAACGCTCGACGTTATGCCGCGGATTATTGAGGGCTTAAAGAAGGAAGGCTACCGTTTTGATAAGCTTGACAACACGGTAAAACCGACTAATTTTAAATGGCGGGACTAAGCGGCGCGTCAAAAGAGAAAGCCCACTAGGGCTTTCTCTTTTGATATTTAGGCACTGCCCTGATACGGCCCGGAATATTCATTATGCCTCAAGACAATAGGAAAACGCGGACTGCCTTTCGGCTATGCCCGCGTTTTTTTGTTCCATATTATTTTTTACCTCTCCAGGCAAGGATAAACTCGCTGCCCTGGCCCGGTTCGCTGTGCACGCTCACGCCAGCCCCCAGGTAGGCAGCGCCATGCTTGACAATCGACAGCCCCAGGCCTGTGCCGCCGACCTCTTTAGAATGGCTTTTATCCACCCGGTAGAAGCGTTCAAAGATGCGCTCCTGCTGCGGCTTCGGAATACCGATTCCCGTGTCCTTCACAGAAATCTCCGCGCCGTCCTCGCCCCGGCGGACTGTAACTGTAACCGAGCCGCCCTCGCGGTTATATTTGATTCCATTTTCGCAGAGATTATAAAGGATCTCCTCCAGGATTGGTTTTACGGTCTGGTGAATTATATGGTCCCCCTCCAGGTGCAATGAAACGCCCCTCTCCTGGGCCGGGTCATGCAGCCGCTGCAGAATCTCGCCAGCAGCCTGGAACAGGTCGACCTCCTCCTCTTCGTAGGGCAGGCAGCCCTCGTCAAGCTGGGAGATCTTAATAACGTCCCCCACCAATACAATCAAGCGCTGAGCCTCGTCAAAGATTTTGCCCGCGAATTTTTTAATGTCTTCTTGCTTGACAAAGCCGTCCTGAATAATTTCCGCGAAGCCGGAAATCGACGTCAGCGGCGTTTTCAGCTCATGGGACACATTGGCGGTAAACTCCCGGCGCAGGTTCTCACGCTGAATGCGCTCGGTGACATCCACCAGCAGCAAAACCGCGCCGGCCACCTCTCCCCGGCGCAGAACCGGGTTGGCAATCAATTGGCAGAAGCCGTCCTGTACTTGCAGCAGCTCGGTCCGGTGTCCCCCAGCCAAAACGGCATCAATCGTCCGCCGGAAGGGTTCGCTGCGGTTCAGGGTGAGTACACTCTGGTTCTGCGGCGCCGCCTTTGCCCCTAAAATACGCAGCGCGCTGCTGTTAAAGGAGAGCAGATCCGTCTGCTTATCAATGACCAGCAGGCCCTCGCTCATATTTTCTGTAATAATTGAAAACTCCTGCTGCTGCCGCTTTGCCGCCGAAAGCTGCTGCTGAATGGTACGCTGCTGATTGCGGATTTTTCCTAAAAGCGGCGCGACCTCATCGTAGGTCTCGTTTGCCTCCGGGTCGTCTAAATCCAGCTCGTTGAGCGGCTTAACAATTTTCTTGGAAGCCCGTGAGGCAAAAATGCCGGACAGAATCAGCACCATAATCAAAACCAGGAGCACCGGCTGCAGCAAACCGCCCAGCAGTGCGGCAACCGTATATTGCGTGCTGGATATTCTCAGAACATCCCCATTTTCCAGCCGCAGCGCGTAATAAACCGTCTTTTCCGCCAGCGTGTTGGAGGTACGCACCGCCTGGCCGTAGCCCCGTTCCCTAGCCTCCCGGATTTCTTCACGCTCCGCGTGATTTTCCATGTCGGAGGCATCCGCACGGTTATCAAACAGAACATCCCCATCCTTTGATATCAGGGTAACGCGCTCCGCATGCTCCGGCAGCTCCTCCAGGGCCTTCGCACCGTCGTTTTCAACCGCAATAGACAAATAAGAGGCTTCGTTTTTCAGCTCCGTCTCCAATTGTCCGCCGAAAAACTGATAGAGGACCACCATCAGAAACGCCAGGCCTACTGCCAGCGCAAGCGCTGAAACCAAAAATACAGCGCGAAATATCCGTTTGGTCATTTCTTCTCACCACCGATCTTATACCCGAGCCCCCGGATGGTCTCAATATACTTGCCGGCATCCCCGAGCTTTTGCCGCAGGGTGCGGATGTGTACATCCACCGTACGGCTCTCGCCGTCGAACTCATAGCCCCAAATACGGTCAAGCAGCTGCGCGCGGGTCAGAACCGTCCCCTGTTCCGCCAGCAGCAGGCAGAGCAGCTCAAACTCCTTCAGGGTCAGCGCAACCTCTTCGCCGCCAACCTGTACGACATGGCGCGCGGGAGAAACATAAAGGCTGCCCAGCCGGTACTCCACCGTGCGCTCCGCCGGCTCCTTCGTCCGCCGCAGCAGCGCGCGCACGCGCGAGAGCAGTTCCATCATTCGGAACGGTTTAGGAATGTAATCGTCCGCGCCGCTGTCCAGGCCCAGCACCGTGTCATACTCGCTGCCCTTTGCCGTCAGCAGAATAACGGGCAGCCGCTGGGTGGGCGGAGCGCCGCGCAGGCGTTTTAAAATATGAATGCCGTCTTCCTCCGGCAGCATGATGTCCAGCAGGACCAGCGCCGGCAGTTTTTTTTCCATAGCTGCCCAGAAATCAGCAGGCTTTGAAAACCCCTCCGCCTCGAGTCCCTGGCTGTTTAATGTATAAATGACCAACTCACGGATATTATCGTCATCCTCAAGCAGATAGATCACGCGGCTCACCTCTCTTACAGTAAAATAAAATTGCGGTTCGGCCCGGCTTGCAGGCCGCCAAGCAGAAGAGTCAGAAGCGCGCAACGCGCAGGGAAGGCGTCCCTGACAGAGCGCTGCTGTGCTGCAAGCCCGCGGCTTGTAGCCATTGTACCATAAAACAGGGGTAAATCACAATTTTCTATGCTGCCCGCTGATGGAAAATTCCACCCACTCCGCAATATTGACGGCGTGGTCGCCGATGCGCTCAAAATACTTGGCTGCCATCAGCAGATCCATGGAGGCCTTGGCGTCGATTTCACGGCTGTAGATGAGCTGCATCAATTCCTCCTTTATCTGGTTAAACAGCCCGTCCACCTCGTCGTCCGCGGCAATAACCTGTTCTGCCAGCCCGGCATCCGTTTTGACGAAGGCCTCTACGCTGTCGGTCACCATTTTCACGGTTGCCAGCGCCATGTCGCCGATGTGCACCTTGCTCTGGGAATTATTTTCTACAATATACGGGGCCAGATCGGCAATATCTGCCGCCTGGTCGCCAATGCGCTCCATATCCGAGATCATCTTCATTGCCGCGGAGATAAAGCGCAGATCCCGGGCGACCGGTTGCTGCTGTAAAATCAACCGCATGCAAAGGTCCTCAATTTCGCGTTCCTTGTCGTCGATCTCCACCTCCACGGCGGCTATCCGCTGCAAAAAAGCCGGATTTTTCTCCTGTAAAGCCTTGGCGGAAAGCGCGATGCCTTCCTCGCACAGGCTCCCCATGCGGATAAGCTCAACATGGAGCCGTTCCATTTGCTGGTCGAACTGGATTCTCATTAACCAAACCTCCCCGTGATGTAGTCCTCGGTACGCTTATCCTTCGGCATGGAGAAAAGCTCCTCTGTTTTTCCGCATTCAATCATTTCACCCAGCAGGAAAAACACCGTCTTATCGGAAATTCTTGCTGCCTGCTGCATATTATGTGTCACAATAGCCACCGTGTAGTTCTTTTTCAGCTCGCTCATCAGTTCCTCAATTTTCATGGTGGAAATCGGGTCCAGCGCGGAGGTCGGCTCGTCCATCAGCAGAACCTCCGGCTCCACCGCCAGCGCACGGGCAATACAGAGGCGCTGCTGCTGGCCGCCCGAAAGCCCCAGCGCCGATTTTTTCAAACGGTCCTTGACCTCGTCCCAAATAGCCGCGCCGCGCAGGCTTCTCTCTACAATCTCATCCAGCTGTAGACGGCGGCGAATGCCGTGCAGCCGCGGGCCGTAGGCAATATTGTCGTAAATGCTCATTGGGAATGGATTCGGTGATTGAAACACCATGCCCACCTTCTTGCGCAGCAGGGTTACGTCCACTTCCCGCGCATATATATTTTCGCCGTCCAGAACAACCTGCCCGGTAATTTTAACCCCCGGGACCAGGTCGTTCATACGATTGAGCGTCTTTAAAAAGGTTGACTTTCCGCAGCCGCTGGGGCCGATAAAAGCGGTGATCTGTTTTTCCTCTATATCCAGATTAATCCCCTTCAGCGCATGGTTGTCGCCATAGTAGAGGTTTAAATCCCTAGCATATAATTTACTCTCCACAGCATTCCCCTCCTATTTCTGATTTTTCTTTTCCAGCCGCCGGCTGATCCAGCGCGTGAGCAGGTTCAAAACCAGTACAATAATCAGCAGCACCGCGGCAATGCCGAAGCCCACGTCATTTTTACCCTGCGAATAGGCATAGCGGTACAGCTCCACCGAAAGCGTGGCGCCGGACCCCATCATCTGCTCAAGGATATTGCCGCGCGGCATATAGATTGCGCTGCCGCCCGCTACCAGGATTAGCGCCGCCGACTCGCCCACAATGCGCCCGGTTGCCAGGATAATAGAGGTAATCAGCCCCGGCATCGCAGCCGGCAGCAAAATAGTGCGAATGGTGTACCACTTGGAGGCGCCCAGGCCGGCCGCGCCCTCGCGGTAGCTCTTCGGCACGGCCTTGAGGGCCTCCTGCATATTGCGGATGATGGTCGGCAGCACCATAATTGTCAGCGTCAGCGCACCGGACAGCAGGGAAACCTTCAGGTTCAGCGCCGTGCAGAAAAAGACATAGCCGAACACCCCGAAAATAATGGAGGGAATGCCCGCCAGCGTTTCGGTTGTAAACTCAATGACCCGGATAAGCCGCTTGTTTTTTGCGTACTCGTTCAGGTAAATGGCCCCGCCAACGCCCACCGGCACCGAGATGAGCAGAGAGAGCACGATGATATAAGCCGTATTGATAATTGCCGGCAAAATACCGACGGTCTTTTCAATGGGGTTCGGCGCCGTTGTCAAAAACGCGCCCGTCAGCATGGGTATGCCATTCCAGAGAATATAGGCGATGAAGTAAAGGACCATCAGCAAAATCGCGGCTGAGAAAAAATAAATCAGCCCATAAAGAATGATGTCGCTTAAACGGCGCTTTTTTTTCATTAAAGAGGAAACAGGCTTCATTCCGTCTTTCCTCCCTTTTTCAAAATTCCGTTGAGGGTAAAGTTAATAATCATGATGAATACAAAGAGAACCAGGCCGATTCCAAACAGGGCCTCTCTATGTATTCCGCTAGAATAGGCCCATTCAAACGGTATGCTGACCGTCAGCAGGCGAACAGGCTTGAGCAGCTCCGGCAGAATAACCGCGTTGCCGGCCACCATCATGACCGCCATGGTTTCACCAATCGCACGGCCTGTCCCCAGCACCATACCCGCTACAATTCCGCTTCTCGCAGCCGGGACCACCACGCGGAAAATACTCTGAATTTTTGAGCCCCCCAACCCCATGGAAGCCTCATAATAGGAACGCGGCACCGCGCGCAGGGCCGTCTCGCTCACGCTGATAATTGTAGGCAGAATCATGATGACCAGTACAATGATGGCAGAAAGCAGGCAGCCGCCCGTCGGCATGGAAAGGCTCTCTTGCAGGCGGAAAATCATAGGGACAATCAAAATAGCGCCCAGCAGGCCGTACACCACCGAGGGAATACCGGAAAGCAGGTCAATCATCGGCCTTACAATTGCCGCGAGGCGCTTCTGGGCAATGTGCGAAAGGAACACCGCCACAAACACGCCGATTGGAACGGCAATCAGCACCGAAACCAGCGTTGCCACCAGGGAAGCCAGAATCATGGGAAGAATGCCAAAGACATTATTTTCCGGGGACCATTCGCTGCCGAGCAAAAAATCGGCGACGCCGATTTTTAAAATAGCAGGCCCTCCCGTAACCACCATATACAGCGTAATAAACACGACGCTGACGACCGCCAGCAGGCCGCACGTAAAAAAGAGAATATTCATGACACGCTCTGTCAGCGCTTTTCTTTTTGCCGCTCTTTTGATGGAATTGCCGGCGTTCTCTTTCGTCCGCATCCGATTTCCACCTTTCTAATCTGAAATTCAACATCCCGCTTCAGCACGCCGAAAACCCGGACAAGCCTTGCGCCTCCACGCGCGCTGCGAGCCCGAGTTCCCGTTGCTGTCTTAAAGGAAGAAAACTGTTATTTAACGGAGATCAAGCTGTTGTCCGTGACCAGCTTCTGGCCCGCGTTGCTCAGCACAAAGTCAATGAAAGCCTGCGCGGCGGGGGAAAGCTCCGCACCCTCTTTGGTGACCAGCAGGAAGGAGCGCTGTAACGCATAGCTGCCGTCCTTCAGCGCATCCGTGCTGATGGCAACACCCTCATATTCAACCGCTTTTACCATGGATTCATCCATGTCGGAGAAGGACATATAGCCAATTGCGTTGGCGTTCTGAGAAACCGTGGTCTGAACCGAGCCAGTGTCCTTGCATTCTGTCGCGGTGGAGACAATATCCTCAATGCCGATGATCTCTGTGAAGGCGCTGCGCGTACCGGAACCGGACTCACGGGTCACAACCGTAATCGGGGCGTCGGAGCCGCCGACCTCGCTCCAGTTGGTAATTTCGCCGCTGTAAATCTTGAGCAGCTGGTCCTTGGTCAGGTTGGTAACGCCGTTCTGGGCGTTTACCACAACCGCGATGCCGTCAATTGCGTAAGCGGTCCCCTCCAAGCCGGCCTCCTTTTCCTCATCCTTCAGGTCACGGCTGGAGTGGCCGATTTCATACTTGCCGTCGATTACACCCTGAATGCCGTCGCCGGAGCCATTCATCTCATAGTTGACGGTGACATCCCGGTTTTCATCCTGGAACTGGTAGATCAGCGCGTTCATCACCTTTTCAACCGAGGTGGAGCCGCCGGTCTTGACAATGCCGCTGAGCGCCTCGTTAGAAGGAGCGGTAGAGCCAGCAGCGGTATTGCCTGAGGAGGCGCTTCCCGTGGAGGAGGTTTCCCCGCTGGAGGAGCAAGCCGCAAAGCCGCAGAGCATTACGCCGGCTAAAAGCACAGCCAAAATCTTTTTCATCATGAAAACTCCTTTACATTTTCTTTTCTTAAGTCTGCTTTGAGTATACTGCGCCTGTGTAAAATCTAAAATCCAGGCTATGTTAAAACTATGTAAAGCCGCTTTTGTCCGCCCCGCGCTTATTTCCGGCAAAACCAGTGCAAAATTGACCGATTCCGCCCTTAATAAGCGCCGTTCCCCATGACAGCCGCTGAAGCTCTTCATAATTTTCAGAGAATATTTTACATAGCCAGCATCATTTTTCCTCAAAACAAACCGGTTATACGCCACTCCGCCGGGATGTAAAAAACCCCGCGTACCCGAATAATCGGGTACGCGGGGTTTGAACGTTTTCCGTCAGTCCAGCAGGCTGCCGTCTCTGGCCAGGGTTACCACCTGCCATGGAATAAACTTGCCGCTGTTTTGCAGCGCTTTCTTTACGGCGTTTTCCAGCCCACCGCAGCAGGGAACCTCCATGCGGACCACCGTGACGCTTTTAATATCGTTGCTGCGGATAATATCGCCGAGCTTTTCGCTGTAGTCGCCCTCGTCCAGCTTGGGGCAGCCGATTAGTGTCACATGGTTTTTCATGAACCTTTGGTGAAAGTCCCCGCAGGCATAGGCGGAGCAGTCGGCGGCTACCAGCAGCCTGGCGCCATTAAAATAGGGCGCATTCACCGGCACCAGCTTTATTTGCACCGGCCATTGCGCGAGGTATGAGAATGCCCCGCCGGAGCCGGCAGGCGCGGTGGCCTGCTCTGCCGCCGGCCGCCGGATAACCCCGGCCCGGCTGCCAGGGCACCCGGAAAAACCGGCAGCATGCTGTTTCTCCCGGTTTTTCTTTACCGCCGCCTCATCATGGGCATCCGCTTCCCGCTCTTCAAACGTGATGGCCGCCGTTGGGCACACAGGCAGGCAATCGCCCAGGCCGTCACAATAATCGTCGCGCAGAAGCCGGGCCTTGCCGTTGACCATGCCGATGGCCCCCTCATGGCAGGCCGCCGCGCACGCACCGCAGCCGTTGCATTTTTCCTCGTCTATGCGAATGATCTTGCGAAGCATCAGCTATTCCTCCTTTTATGAGTGAACGAACGCTACCACCAGCAGCATTTTAAACGGTTCCTTGGCAAACACGGCGTGCGGGTGGCGGGCGGGCATGACAATGGATTCCCCCGCTCGCAGTACATGCGGGTCTCCGTCAATCGTAATAAGCCCTTCGCCGTCCAGGCACAGCACCAACGCATCGCCGCCGGATTCATGTGTGCTGATCTCCTCCCCTTTAGCAAAGGAAAACAGGGTGATGCTGACAGCTTCATTTTGTATGAGCGTCTTGCTGACCACCTGGCCCTCCTGATATTGCAGCTCATCCTTCAGCTTGAGCGCCTCTGCCTTACGAATATTTTTCATAATCTCCTGCATCTATGAAAACTCCTTTCCTGAACCCTTGCTTCTGATGTTTTTATCATAGCATAAACCGCGGCTTCACTCCGTAACATTGGTTACGAAAAATAGAAATACTAAATTTTTACAAAATAAAAAATAATGGCGCCCTATAAATAACTTTCCAGGCGCTCCTGGTCCTTGACCGTAATTTCCCGTCCGGACAGCTCAATGATCCCCTCCTCCTGCATACGGCTTAGCTCCCGTGACAGAGAAGGCCGGGCTACGTTCATGTATTCCGCCATTTGCTCGCGCGAGGGGACGCCGCCGGGGCCATCGCTATGCCGCTGAAGCAGGTATTGGGCAATTTTTTCCCGTATGGAGCCGCAGCCAAGCACACGAACCCGGTTGCTCAGCGTATAGGCTTTGCCCGCAAAGACGCGCAGAAGGTTATTTTTTAACAGGTTTCCCAGCGCCGCGGGGGCCGCTGTGCCCGCGGTAAAGGCTGTTCCCGGCAGCTCCAGCACCACGGACCTTTCCTCTGCCTCTGCCTGCACTTCATAAGGCTCTTCAATGAATAAATAAACTTCCCCAAAAACATCCCCCGGTCTGTCAATGGTTGCGATCAGCAGCCTTTTTCCCGCCAGCGTATCTCGGGAAATGCAGGCCTTCCCCTTAATTAATACAAATAATCTTTCCGGCTTGTCCCCCTGCTGAAACACCAGGCTTCCTTTTTCATAGAGCTTTATCGTGCCGGGCGCCAGGTCCATAAATTGCAAAATTTGTTCATCCGTCATTCCGCTGCACAAATAGCAGTGCCGCAGCGCCGGCAAAGCCTGCCTGTCCACTTTCTTACTCCCCCTCGTTTTTATGCAAAATATCCCGGCTCTGCACCAGCAGAAACCACCGGAACAGCAAAGATAAAAGCCTTTTCATCTCAGCCCGCCGTTTGGCCGCCGCGGCCATCACCGCGCACCGGCTTTACATAAGCTAAAACCCCGCTGCTATTATACCATATGTCCGCTTCAGCGAACAGCCCCGTGATAAAACGGACGGAGCCCGGGAAGAGGCCGCACAGGGGGATATACTACCAATGGATAGTTGAACCAGCCGCCTGCCCCTCTGTTCGCTATACTGAAAAAAGATTTGTATAAAAAAATGAGCGGAATCCGTCCGTTTGGATTCCGCTCACCAGGCAGGCCGTAAGGCCCTTCATCAAACTCGTTTAATCGCCTGCCCGGAGGCATAGCAGATAAATTCCTCTACGCTCGGCACCGTGCTTTTGCTGGGCACCCGCCTTTGATAAGCACTTGTAACGCCGTCAGCCGGGCAGGCGTGCCAGGCCATCTCAATTGCCGCCTGCATATCCCGCTGGATCTCTTTTACCGGCACCCCATATTTTTTTGCCAGTTCACGATAGATCTTTCTCATCGCCATATGAGCTCCTCCTTTTTGCTGATCCCTTTTCAGCCCTTTTTTATAAAATCCCTTTTGTTCCTGCCGATATTTACCTCATTCAACCAACCTGTTAATGTGAGTTAATTTTAGCATAATAAAAACATGAAACATGTCACTTTATGAAGCCAAACCGCCCTTTTAATTTAATATGTAAACTACAGGAACATTTTTGAAGTTTTAGGTTTTTTGTATAATAAATCTTATAATATAATTTTTAAAATATGGGGATAAAGAGTGGTGCCGACATGAATGACTACGGAAGACAAATCGAGCTTTTACTGGTTAAGAGAAACATTTCAAAGGCCGCCTTTGCTGACAAAATTGGAATTACCGTTCAGCAGCTGCATGCTATTCTCCGCGGAAAAAGCATGTCAACCGTGACCACCCTTGAGACAATGGCAGAGATACTGAAAGTCCCTACAGACGTCCTGCTTCAGGATATTGATAAGCGCTTCCTTTTATATGCCATAGACGACTATTTAAATCTTATTGACCGCAGCCGGGCCCAAAAATCGCTGGAGTATTTTTTGTCGATTTTAGAAGAGGAAAAGAAAGATGAATGAACTTTATGTCACACGATTATCCACCTTTCGTAAAGCACATAAATTAACCCAGCAAAGCTTTTCAGAAAAAATCAGCATCAGCTCCGAGCATTTCTCCAAGATTGAAAGCATGTGCAAAAATCCATCCCTATCGCTGCATATAGAAATCTGCAAGCAGCTGAATGTTCCCTCCGATTGCTTTTTCAGCGAACGGCACCCCGTGCCCGTCCTCTCCTGCCGGCAATTCGAGGCGCTCAGCCTGCTGAAAACGGCTGAGCTGAAGGCGTTGCTGAACCTCCTGCAAACCCTCTATGAAGGGAACTGACACCCACTGTACCCGGATATTTCCCGGGCTGATCCTCAAATAAAAGAGCGGGCAGCATGACGGCTGCCCGCTCTTTTATTGAAAGCCCAGCTATTCAGCAGCCTCGGCCGCGCCCGTCTGCTTCTGAGCAAGCAGAGGAACCGCAACCAGCTTATTGGAAAGGTGGATCAGCGGCGCCAGGCCGAAGGCGCTGATCAGCGTGCCCAAGCTGACAATCCCCCCCGCCGCATAGCAGATTGCCGCGCAAAGCACATCTGTTGACATGCGGCACCAGAAATATGGAACCCGCGGCAGCCGGCGGTTTATAATGAGCGACAAACTGTCATAGGGCGAAATGCCGATATTGGAGGTCTGATAAAACGACACCCCCATGCTCGACACAAGCACCCCGATGCATACAATGACGAGCTGCTGCCAAAATTCAACCGGAAGCAGCCCCATTTGCAGCCAAACCTCGTAAAAAAAGCTGGAAACGTACCCGAGCAGGCAGGCATTGATGATGGTACCAATACCAACAAAAGACCGTCCCGCAAAAAACTCAATTGCAAACAGTACAATATTCAGCAAAAGCCAAAAATGCGCATACGGAATATGCAGAAAATCAGACAACGCCATGGTCATGCCGCTGAACGGGTCGTTGCCAAGGCCCGACAGCTTAAAGATGCTGATGCCTACGCCAATCAGCAAATTTCCTGCCAGCATAAGCAGGTACCTTCTGAATGAAATCCCCTTAAAATAGGCCGAAAAATTGTGTTGCACGTTCATTTCCCCCTCTGCGTTATAAATTATATAGCAAACCATAGAAAATGACCATACTTTTTTATAAAAACAAAGTAAAGGGGGCTTAAAAGCGCTTTGCAGCCTTCTTGAAAGAATATACAGGCAGAGATTTGTAACAACGCACGATTTTCAGCGGCATCCTTCTATCAATATCACTAAAATTTATGTTTATTTAAGTTGTTTTACGTTCTGTAAAAAATAAAAAGTTCATAATTCATTGTCAACATTTTGCAAAAATGGAATTAATTGGAATAAATTTATTGACAAGTAAACAAAAGCATGATACTTTATTAACAAATTGAATATTTTGGCAAACCCGATGAAAACCGGTGACGCAAAGCTATAGGGTCTTCGTCCTTTGGACATGACAGCCAGTTGCAGCATCAGTACACTGTTTTAAGGAGCAGTGGCTTTTGTTTTGTACTGTCCGCCTGCAAGCTTTACGCTCGCAGGCTTTTTATAATTAAAAAACAGAAATGAGTTTTGGTTCAGATGTATCGACTAATAAGCGGCGCCTATTCTTTAGAAGGCGAGACATATCTCTCGTTCGGCATTCAATATGGGAATATTATGATTGAGGATATTTCCATGGAGCAGGCTGAGGTTGAGGGTCTCCTCGCGCTATGTAACCAGGAAAAGCAGGATGTGCTTCAACTGCCCGGTGTTGTGGCCGACTTTTTGGATGCCCCCGAGATGTTCGCAGGCTGTACAAGCCAACCCGCCGGAGGACGCTTCTATGAATGAACATGTATTAACCCCGGCACAGCGGCAGGCGTTTACACGGCTTCGGGCTATGATGCAGGCCTACCTGGTAGAGCGCGACACGGAAAAGGCGCTCTCCTTTTTTACCGAGAACACGCATAGTATTGGAACGGGCGTGCAGGAAATTGCGCTGAATAAGGCCGGGCTGCGGACTTTATTTGAGGACGAAATTCACCACGACCCGCTGCCGTTTCAAATTGCCTACAAGGAGGTTTCCGCCACAGGCGGGGAAAACAACGGAACCGTTTCCATTTATGCCCTGCTTCAGGTAAAAAAAAGCCTTTCCACCGGCGTTCCCCTTTGTGTCAACATGCGGCAGACCGCACATCTGTGCAACATCGGCGGCGAATACTACATCCGTCTAGTCCATGCCTCCATTCCTGCCATACAGCAGCAGGAAAATGAATATTACCCCATTTATTTTGGCGAGCAGACCCTTCGGCAGCAGCACGAAAAACTGGAAAGAAACGTGCTGAGCCTGCTCAACGAGACCATGCCCGGCGGTATTTTCGGGGGATATAACGAGCCTGGCTTTCCGCTCTATTTCATCAATAACCGCATGCTGGAATATTTAAATTACCCCAGCTTTGAAGCTTTTCAAAAAGCCATAGACGGCCGGCTGCTCAACAGCGTGCCCGACAGTGAGCGCCTTCAGGTGGAGTCGGCTGTTACCGGAGCCCTTCAGAAGGGCGGCGCCTACTCGGTGACGCATCGCATGCTCAAAAGCGATGGGGAATATATCTGGGTTTATAATAAGGGCCGCTGCATTCTGACGGAGGACGGCCGCAAGGCAATTATCAGCGTCTGCTTTGACATCACCAGCCAGGTCGCCGCACAAAATGAGCTCGGGTTCATTGCGCAAAGCCAAATCGGGGGCCTTTTTAAGGCCCGTATGGACGAGGGCTTTTCACTGCTTTACGCCAATGAATATTACTACCGCATGCACGGCTACACCCGCCGGGAAATGAAGGAGCTGCTGCACGACCAAGCCGTCCACCTGGTTTACCCCGATGACCTCGCCGGGGTTTCCGCGCAAATTGAGCAGGCCATTCGGGAAAAGAGGGAGTCCATTGCTTTGGAGTACCGGATCGTCCGCAAGGATGGAACAACCGCCTGGCTGCATGCCAGCGCCGGCCTCAGCGAGGCGAACGGCTGCTATTACCTCAGCGGCATGGTCATTAATATTGATGAGCGCAAAAATTTTGAACAGCAGCTGCTGTGGAGCGAAAAGCGTTTTCAGATTGCCATTGAGCAAACCTCGATCAACGTGTGGGAATACGACCTGAAAACCAGGTCTATTCTACAGACGGATAAATCCTACCAGACCTTTGGCATCGGCAAGGTCATTCATCAAGTCCCTTACAGCCTGATTGAAAAAAAATCCATTCATCCGGACGATGCCGAAAAGTATATAGCGCTTTATGACAAGCTGCACAACGGCGCTAAAACCGCGAGCGCCGTTATCCGCATCCGGGCTACGGACAGCCAGTTTTATTGGATTAAAATAAACTACACCAATATATTCGACGAAACCGGCGCCCCCATACGGGCGGTGGCCGTATCGGAGGATATTACCGCTCAAAAGGAGGCCGAGCAGCGTTCCTTTCAGGAGGAGCACCTGCGGGAAATGCTCTCAGCCGACGTGCTGGTTTCCACAAAAATTAATCTGTCGCAAAACAAAGTGCTGCGTATTTGGAGCGACAGCTACCACCCCTATGCCTTTCAGGACGTTATCTCTTACACACAGCTCTACGCAGAGGTTATCAGCCACATCGCCAATTCCAGCGACAAAAAGCGCTTTGCTGGACTATTTGCCCCCGCCGTACTGATGAAGGCCGCCGAAAACGGGCGGAAAAGCCTGTACGGAGAATACCGCTGCATGGACACCGCCGGGCACATCATCTGGTGCGCTTTTCATTGGACAATTATGTATGACCCGGACAGCGCCGAGCTGTTTGCCTTTGGCTATATCCGAGACATCAACGAGCGAAAAAAGGCCGAGCTGGTGCTGCGTGAACGCGCGGAACGAGATGCGCTCACCGGCCTTTACAATCGCCAGACCATGGAGTCCCTGATTGACCAGCTGATTCACCAAAGGCGGCGCAAGGGTGCGCAATATGCTTTTCTCATGATAGACGTCGATGACTTTAAACAGGTCAACGACACCTATGGCCATTATTACGGCGACCAGCTATTGCAGGAAATCGGGCGCATACTGCGGACGGATTTCAACGGCAGCAGCCTGACCGGGCGGCTTGGCGGTGATGAATTTGCCGTTTTCTTTGAGGATATTCCCGGCAAACAGTGGGTTACTGAAATTGCCGCCCGGCTGTGTAAAAAGCTGACGCTCAGCTTTGGCGTCAACGGTGAGAAGCTGCAGGTTTCCGCCTCCGTCGGTATCGTCATCGACCGCTTTCAAGGCGCCGATTTCCAACGCATGTTCCAGCAGGCTGACCTGGCGCTGTACAGTGCCAAATCTCACGGAAAGGCGCAGTACAGCTGTTTTAACAGCCAACTGGGGCAGCCTGACGAGCTGCAGCTGCTCAGCGACGGGTGCGTTGCCAAGCAACACCTGGGAGAACGCTGCATGCTGGACGAAATGGACGACTCCATCTTTGTCATCGACGAAGAAAGCCACGACGTCCTCTTTATGAACCAAGCGGCACGGCAGACGTTTAACATTGACAGCTATGCCGGCCGTAAATGCTACGACATCCTACAGGGTTTTTCTCAAATCTGTGTTTTTTGCCGGACACATCTGCCTGAAGAACACGGCTTCAAGAGCTGGGAAAATACCAACGCGCGCCTGCACAAACGTTTTATTATCCGCGACAAAATTATCCGTTGGGACGGCAAACGAGCACGCCTGGAGATTTTCACAGACCTCAGCATGCAGGAATCGCGCCTCCATTCTAACGTCAAGGCGGATCGGATGCTGCTGGAATCGGCCTCGCTTTTGCTTACCTCCAGTACGCTTGGGACCGCTGTACGGGATATTTTGGAAAAGCTGGGCAAATTCTACCGAGCGGATCGCGCGTACTTTACTAGGGTACAGCTCGCGCACAGCCTTCAGATTGCCCCACAGGAGTGGCGTGCACCCGGCATTTGCTCCCCGCGCGGCGGGACCGGCCGCATTGAGCAAGGGTTTCTGTCCATTTGGCATGGCGACCCGCAGGCCAAGCCCCTGCTTGTATACCGGCAGATAGAACAGATGCAGCCGCTGTTCCCCGAAAAACACGCGCTCCTCCGGGAACACGGCGTTTCCGCTTTTGCCGCGGCAATCCTACTGGACGACTGCCTCCCCATTGGATATATCGGCCTTGAAAACCCGCGTGACAATCTTGACAACACCACCTTAATACAATCTCTGACCCACTTTTTAAACCATGAGATTAGTAAACGCCGGTTGCAGCAGCAACAGCTCTATATGGCTGAACACGACAGAATGACCGGGCTTTTAAACTGGCAGAGCTATAGCAACCTTTTGGCCCAATTAAAGCCGGAGACGCTCTCCTCCCTTGGACTTTTGGTCGCGGACATCAACCGCCTGCGCGTACTCAACCAGGAATATGGGCACGGCTATGGCGACCAGCTGCTTCATTCCCTTGCCTCTGCCATGAAAAAGGAATTTTCACCGGCCTATGTGTTCCGGCTGGACGGCGACTCCTTTCTTGCATTCTGCCAGGATATTACCTACAAGTCTTTCCTTTCACACATCCACCGCCTGCTTGCTGAAGTCAACCGGCAGTACCCCGGGGGTGTGGCCTTCGGCTGGTCTTGGGACGATGCCGATATCAGCCCCGACCGTATTTTTAACCGTGCCCAGGAATTTTTGTCTGTGTCCAAGGCCGAAAAAAAGGGCGCCGCACATCAGGACAGCCGTGTGCAGGCCATCCGCCTGCAGCGGCTTCAGAACACCATTCAGGAGGGCAAGTTCCGGGTTTACCTACAGCCAAAGGCCGAGCTTTCCACCGGCAGGCTCAGGGGCGCCGAGGCGCTGGTGCGCTATGTGGACGAGGTGCACGGGGTTGTGCCGCCGGCCAAATTCATTCCACAGCTTGAGACTGAAAATATTGTACGCTATATTGACTTCTTCATGCTGGAAAAGGTCTGCGCAATTTTACAGGACTGGACAAGGCGTGATTTCCCAAGCTGTCCAATCTCGATTAATTTTTCCCGCCGAACACTGATGGAGGACTGCATCGTGGAAAAAATCTCCGCTGTGACAGACCGCTACCACCTGGATCATGCCCTTTTTGAGATTGAGATCACCGAAAACATCCGAGAAATCGACCGCCATATGCTCCGAGAAATCAGCGAGAGCCTTGTTTGTGCTGGCTACCGAATCTCTCTGGACGACTTCGGCTCGGAATACAGCAACCTTTCCATTCTTTCCACGCTGCCGCTCAGCGGGCTGAAGCTGGATAAAAGCCTCATTCAGGACCTCTACGCCAACCCCTCCACACATATTTTGGTTAAAAGCCTGATTCAAGCCTGCCATGAAATGGGCATCGACAGCACCGCGGAGGGCGTTGAAGAAGAGGAACAGCTTAAGATTTTGCAGGCGATCGGCTGTACCTATGCGCAGGGGTACCTGTTCAGCCCGCCCCTTTCCGTTCAGGAGTTCGAGCAGGAATATCTGGACTACTCCTCACATATGGTGTCGTTTCTATCAAGATAAGTGCAGCC
>JABLTR010013560.1_pt1 | contig 17393 bp, 15 predicted proteins | sample 7160071 | NCBI WGS metagenome assembly JABLTR01 (sample SAMN14651230, study PRJNA627086) | human gut metagenome | isolation source: feces | host: Homo sapiens
AGGTCCTCGGTGAGCCCGGCGTTGTCGTCGATGAGCTTGCGCAGCCGCCCCGACTGATTCCCGGTAAAAAAGCCCAGGGGGAGCTTCAGCACATGTGCCATAGCTGCCCGCCGGATGTTCCGGGCGGTGTGGAAGGCTGCGATATGGGTAGACATAAGGGCGGCAAAGTACAGCAGGATGCTGCCAATGGCGAACCACACCGCCATCCAGCCAAAACGGCCCAGATCCCCTCCCCCATCCAGGCTGGGCCAAGCGGCCAGTATGCTCCTGCCTACCAGCCAGACACACAGGTAGGGCGCCAGCCCCAGCACCGCCGACAGGGCGGACAGGATACAGCCCAGGATCGTCAGGTTTTTGTGCCCGCCCGCATAGCCCAAGATGCGAGTCAGGCTGCTTGGTTTCTTTTGTTTCAAAGTGATCCCTCCTTATCAAAATAGTTAGCATTACCTAACCAATATCCAAAAAAGATAGGGGTCAAGCCCCCATCAATTTCAGCCATCCGGCAGTGTAGAAATCCCGCAGCTGATCCACATCCCGCAAGGCCTGTTCCCGGGGCATATCGTGGACCACGATTTCGAAGATACCGCCCATCATCCCGCTGGCAATGATGTGGCACAGAGATTTGTCCAGCACGGGAATATCCTTCCCCAGGCGGCGGAGCACCTCCATGTACTGGAGGGTGTATTCTACCTCCACCTCCACCATGTTGTGGACGAAGTGCTCGTAGCTGGTGCCCTCCGCGCGGGTGAGGAGCAGCTTCACCGGCTCCCGGTGCTGGCAGATGTAGTCCACCATCCAATCCAGATAGGTCCCGGATTCCACCCCCATGTGCTCCGGCTGCTGTTCTTCAGGCAGCTCGGCAAAGGTGATCTGGGCCTCCATGAACTTGCCCATGAGGGCGGCAGCATGGGGCTCCACCAGGGCGTTGAACAGGGCTTCCTTGCTGGAGAAATAGCCGTAGAAGGCCCCGGTAGTCACCCCGGCGTTCTTCACAATCTGCCGCAGGGAGGCGCCTTGAAACCCCTTGTCAAGAAATTCCTGCATGGCAGCCCGCTGGATGCTCTCCAAAGTGGCGCTCATCTTTTCTTCCATACCGCCCTCCACATAACACTGTAATATAACACTGTTATAATACATCCCTTTTCCCAGGCTGTCAAGATGGCTGACGAAAAATCTTTTTGCAAAATGCACTTTTGATACAGTTGGAACGCTGGAATAAGGTTAGCGCAGCTTTCCCCATCCACACCAAAGCCGCGCGCCGCGGGTTCACCTTCCGCAGCCGGCGCTGGGAGCTCCCTGGTCCCACTGCAGGATTCCAACATGCGAAGGCGCGTTGCCAGGCCATGAAAAGTGACGTATTTCCCCATTGAAAACACCTCGTTGGCCTGGGTGTCCCTTTCATTATAACAGCAGTATACAGGGGAGTTTTTCTTAGAGCCTGATCCTTATTCAAGAAGAACGGTAAAACCGCACATTTTGAAGAGAGATGATACCTCATGGAATACGCCAGCATAGTGATGGGACGGGGACCAGGGGTCGGCCCTGAGCGGCTCTACAGCATTGCCCCCAAGGTTGTTGTTTCGCCGTTTGCCCTTCTCGAAATATGCCGTAATGGTTCGGGCTTTTTCCGTATTGACAACAAGATTTCTCCATGGTACCATTGCGAAACAAGGAGGAATTGTGTTATGAAACTGAGCTACAACAACTACACCGCACGGTTCTGTGACGGGGGCGTAGAGGTTTTCAAGGGGGATACCCTGCTGTATTATAATAAGCGCCCCATGTACGCCTTTATCAAAACAGCGCTTGCTGTCACGGAATTTTACGATGCTCCCTACGAAACCATCACCGAAAAGGATGGCTCCATTCTTGCGGAAGGTATCCTAAGAAGCCCTACAGGCTCGCAGCTGCACTTTTCCGATTCCTATGGGATTTCCGATGGCGCTATGAAGGTGGACCGCACCGTGACAGTGTTGGAAACGGCGGATGACTTTGGTTTTGCAACGAAAGTATCCTTTGTTTTGGCAGCCTCGGACAATATCCGCGACTACAACTGTTTTGCACCGGCCAACTGGTACCGCCAGAATGAATTTGCCAATCCCAATGTACTGGGGTATGACCTTGACTGTGAATATTTCTGGCGCAGGGAGGTGTGCTATACCCTCCCGCTTTTTGCTGCGCAGAACAAAGCCACCGGAGAGACAATTTCATTATCCCGTTGGGCAGCTGATGTTGGTATGCGCAGCCAGGATTTTACTGAATCCGAAAACATTGTGGACCGCAAGTACACCATCGGCTCTATCGGCATCAGCAAGCCAAAAAACAGGACGCTTGACTACCTCTATTATGGCTACCCCGTCCGCAAGCCGGTTGCTACCCCGTGCGACGGACTTTCTATCGATTACGTCTATCCGGGAGCGGACGGCCAGCTCCCCAGGACGGGACGCGGTTATAATATTGACTACATGATGCAGACGAAAACCATGACCAGGGTATTCCACCCCATGGAAAAGGGCTTTACAGACCATTTTTCTGTCGCAGTCCATTTCGGGCAGTATGACGGTTTCTATCCCATGATGCGAAGCACATGGCGTGCGGCCTGCAGCCGTTTGAAAGAGCCGGTCTACCAGGTGGACCAGGAACTGCACTATAAGAATTGCATGAAGTCTCTCACCAAACTCACCCGCCAGTATGGCGACGCTTGGGGACTGCCGTTCTCCTGCCGGCTTCCGCAGCTCGATGTTTCCAGCGTTTCTTTCCAGTTTGGCTTTGTGGGCCAACAGCCAGGCATTGGGTACCAGCTCATCCGGTACGGCGATATGGAAAAGGACCAGGAAGCCTACGAGAAGGGCAACCACATCATCGACTTCTGGGTCAATACTGCCATGACAGAGATCGGCGCACCAAACGTGTGTTATAATCCCGCCCTGCAAGGCTTTGAGCCCATGCCGTTCTGGACCAGGATGATTTCGGACGGTTTGGAGAATATTTTGGACGCGTACGTATATATGCGAAAAAAGGGCGAGGAGCGCCCCGCATGGTTGGCATTCTGCCGCAAGGCTGCTGATTGGTTTGTGCGCATCCAGAACGAAGACGGAAGCTGGTACCGGGCCTACAACACAGAGGACGGTTCTATGCGTATGGAGTCCAAGGCTAACACAATCAGCGCAGTCCGTTTTCTGATACAGTTGTATTTGGTAACAGGGGAAGACAGCTACCGGGAGACGGCACTCAGGGCCGGCGAATGGTCGTACCAGAACATTTACCGCAATATGGAGTACCGTGGTTCCACCTGCGACAATACGGACATCACCGATAATGAATCCGGCATTTACGCCATGTTCGGTTTTCTTTCCCTCTACGATTTAACTGGCCAACAGAAATGGCTGGATGCATTGATTGGGGCGGCGGATTATACGGAGACATGGACCTATATGTGGTCGTATCCCATGAAAGTACTATGGCCGAACCATCCTTTCTCGAAAAACTCATTTAGCGGCCAGAGCCCTGTCACCATCGGAGGTGGAGGCGGAGATATGTACATGGCTGCCTGCGCATATGTGTATTATAGACTATACATCATCACGGGCGATGAGCACTACCACGATTTTGCTGAATTTATTCACAATAATACGCGCCAGGCAAATGATGTGGACGGCAGCTTTGGATATGCCCTTCCAGGCCTTTCGCACGAAGGGGGCAATTTTGCAACCCAAACATTCACCAGCCACTATCATTGGCTGCCCTGGGTGACGTATGTGGAGATCGACCCCACCTCCCGGCTCTACGATACTTTTGGAGCCTACGACATTGCCGGTGCAGACAAGCTGAGTATGGAGGAACGCATCCGCAGAAACCACATCTATGACACATATGGGAAATGTTAAGATGGTTTGCTGTTTCTGAAAAGAGCACCTGTTAAGACACTCTCGAAAAGCCCATAAAGACAGCCAGCCCCATGGGAGAAACCTTGTGGGGCTGGCTGTCTTTACGTGAGTTTTTGTAGAAGTTCCGAAGGAGTGAGAAGTGGCATATCAAACTCTTCCCAAACCTTTATGGTTGCATGTAACGATACAATCGCAGCGGATGGATGTATCATCGTAAATGTAAATCTTCCTGCGCCGCTTACAACAAGCGCGGCATTACTGGGACAACAGCTCCGATTCCAGATCCTGCAGCATCACGTCCAAAGCGGTGATGCCCCCTTCGGCGGTGTACCACACGGCAGGGCTGGAAAGGTACACAATGTGGCCATCCGTATAGGCCCGGGTGCCTTTGACCAGCTCGTTCTCCACTATCTCCTGGGCCAGCTGGGCGCCTTCGGTCTGGATGGCGGCATCCCGGTCCAGCACAAAGATGTAGTCCGGGTCCTTCTCCACCACAAACTCAAAGGAGGCCTCGTTGCCGTGGGTGGCGGTGTCGATCTCCGCGTCCACGCCGATGTTCTCAAAGCCCACCTCCCGGCAGATCATGGTGCAGCGCCCATCGTTGCCCAGCACGTTAAACCCGCCGCTAGTCACCAGGCCCACAATGGCGGTCTTCCCTTCCGCGAACTCCGCCAGGGCGGCGATGCGGCTGTCAAAGTCCGCCATCAGGCTGTCCACTTCCTCCTCCAGTCCAAAGAGAGAGGCGATGGTGTTGGCGTTCTTCCTCACGGATTCCACCACGCCCTGTTCTGTATCGGTAGAAAGGTACACCACGGGAGCGATTTCACTGAGGGCATCATAGGAGCTTGCCAGCCGCCCGCCGATGAAAATCACGTCCGGCTCGCAGGACATGACTGCTTCCAGGTCCGCCTCTTTGATGGTTCCCAGGTTGGCAATGTCCTCGTTGATGTAGCTCTGGAGGTAGTCCAGGCTGGTGCTGGCGGTGCCCACCACACGGTCGCCTACGCCCAGGGCGTCTAATATGTCCAGGCTGGCCATATCCAAAATGGCAATGCGCTGCGGGTCATAGGGGACTTCCAGCTGGGTTTCGGCCCCCTCGGCATTCAAGCTGGTGATGGTGACTGTTTCTGGGGTTTCCGCCGGGGTTTCGCTGGCCTCCGCCGCAGAGGATTCCTCCCCTGCGATAGAGCTCTCCTCCACAGCGGAAGAGATGCTCTCCCCTGCTGCCTGAGAGGAGCTTCCGCTCCCGCCCTGTGAGCAGGCTGCCAGGGACGCGGCCATGGCCAAAGCCAAACAAAAAGAAATCAGTTTTTTCATGGATGTCTCTCCTTCTGCCGGGGACGCCGGCATATATTAATAGTATATAGACAAAGGTTTCCCTTCTATCTCCAAAATCTCGAAATCCACCTGGTAGATGGCGGACAGGTTCTCCTTGGTCATCACTTCCTCCACGGTGCCGAACTTGGCCACTTTCCCATCCACAAAGGCGCAGATGTAATCGGAGTAGAAGGCGGCGTAGTTGATTTCGTGGAGCACCAGGATGACGGTTTTGCCCAGCTCGTCGCAGAGCTTGCGCACGGTGCGCATCATGTTGGTGGCGTGGTAGATATCCAGGTTGTTGGTGGGCTCGTCCAAGAGGACGTACTCCATGTCCTGGGCGATGACCATGGCGATGAGGGCCCGCTGGCGCTGGCCGCCGGAGAGCTCGTCGATGAAGCGGTCTTGAAATTCCTCCAGCTCCATGTAGGCGATGGCCTGGTCGATGATGCGTTGGTCCTCGGGGGTGGTGCGTCCCCCGGAATAGGGGAAGCGCCCAAAGGTGACCAGCTCCCGGACGGTGAGCTTCATTTGGATGCTGTTGGACTGGGTGAGGATGGCCAGGCGCTTGGAGAGCTCTTTGCTCTTCCACTTGGCGATGTCCTGGCCCTCAAAATCCACCAGGCCGGCGTCCCGGGCGATGAGCCGGGAGATAATGCCCATGACGGTGGACTTCCCCGCCCCGTTGGGGCCGATGAGGGACAACACCTTGCCTTTGGGTATTGCAAAGGTGACGGAATCCACCACAGTTTTGCCGTCGTATTGTTTGGTAAGCTCTTGGATGCGCAACAGTTAGACCCTCCTTCTTGTGAGCAGCAGATAGAGGAAATACACCCCGCCGCCCACGGTGATGAACACGCTGATGGGGATGGAATAGGTGTACACGTGCTCCACAATCAGCTGGCCCGCCACCAGAATCACCATCCCAAAGAGCACAGAGCCTGCGATGAGCTGGGTGTGGCGGTACGTTTTTAAAAGCTGCCGGGACAGGTTGGCGATGATGAGCCCCATAAAGGAGATGGGCCCCACCACCGCGGTGGCCACGGCGATGGCCAAGGTCACCCCCAGCAGCAGGCGGCGGACGCTTCTGTCGTAGTCCACGCCCAGGTTGATGGCCTGCTCCTTGCCCAAGGTGAGCACGTCCAGCAGCGCCAAATCCCTGCGGAGAAAAAACACCAGCAGGGCCAGCACCACCAGGGAAAAGAGGATAATCTCGGCGTTGACGTTGGAAAAGCTGGCAACCAAGGTGGACAGCAGGCTGTCGTACTCGTTGGGGTCCATCACCCGGGTGAGGGTGGACTGGATGCTGCCGAAAAAGGAGGTGAGCACCGTGCCGATGAGCAGCACATACAGCACGTTGTAGTTGGTCTTTTTAAAGAGGTAGCCGTAGATGACCGTGGCGGAAAGGCCCATAATTATCAGGTCCACGGCAAAGGCAGCGTTGGCGTTGACGGCTAGGATGCTCCCCGAGCCCGCCACGAACACCACCGCCGTGTGGATGAGGGTGTACAGGGAGTTCATCCCCAGCAGGCAGGGGGTGACGATGGTGTTGTTTATCACTGACTGGAACACCAACGACGCCCCGCCAATGGCAAAAGCCGCAATGAGCATGACGACGAGCTTGGGGATACGGAGGCTCATGGCGTAGTCGAAGTACTTGGGGTTGATGTCCACCAGCAGATAGGCGGCGCAGGCGGCAAGGGCCAGGAGAGCCATCACCCCCAGCTTCAGCAGGTTGGCGCGGTAGACGGCGCTTCTCATCGGCCTCTCCCCCCTTCCTCCTGGGAAACGGCAGAGGCGCAGGCGCCGCTGTGGGCTGCCCCCAGGCGGATGGCCTTCCTGCCGTGCTTTAAGCGGTAGAGCAGCAGGCCGATGAACAAAACGCTGCCGATGATGCCCACAATCAGCTCAATGGGCAGCTCGTAGGGGGCGATGACCACCCGGGCAATCATGTCGCACACCAGCACAAAGATGGCGCCAAACAAAGCGGTGTCCACCAAGGTGCCCCGGATTTTATCCCCCTTGAACATGGCCACAATGTTGGGCACTATGAGCCCGATGTAGGAGATGCTCCCCACCACGACCACCACCGAGGCGGTAATCATGGCGGCGATGGACAGCCCCAGAAACAGCACCAGGTTGTAAGGCACCCCCAGGTTTTTGGAGAAGTCCTTGCCCATGCCCACAATGTTGAAGTGGTTGGCGAACACAAAAGCCAGCACCACCAGGGGCACCGAAAGCCACACCAGCTCGTGGTTGCCGGAGAGGACGATGGAGAAGTGCCCCACCAGCCAGGAGGACATCGCCTGGGTCATCTCGTACTTGTAGGAGAGGTAGTTGGTGATGCCGCCGATGACGTTGCCGAACATGATGCCCACCAGGGGTACCATGACAACATCTTTAAACTGGATGCGCTGGATGAACCAGACGAAAACCCAGGTACCCAGAATGGCGCAGGCAAAGGCGAACAGCGCCCGGCTCCACAGGGTGGAGGATGGCATAAACAGCAGGGCCAGCAAAATGCCAAACTGGGCCGAGGAGATGGTGGCCCCGGTGGTGGGGGAGACAAACTTGTTGCTGCACAGCTGCTGCATGATAAGGCCCGCCACGCTCATGCCCACACCGGTGCACAGGATGGCCAAAAGCCGGGGCAGCCGGGAGATGAAAAACACCTCCCACTGCTCCCTGTCCCCGGCGAGCAGGCTTTGCGGGTGGATGTCCAGCACCCCCACAAACAGGGAGAGGCCTGAAAGGATTGCCAGGATCCCCCCTAGAACAAAGGTGGTTTTATGTGTTGCGATACCCGTTCCCTCCTCATCGGTAATTAGTTATAACTAACTAGCTGGCAAAAAGGAAAACGCCCGGTGTGAGCTCTCTCTCTGCCGCCCAGGGACTTGGCGTGCGGCCCCTTCCCTGTTGGCGTACCTGATTATACTTGATCCGCCGGCGTGTTTCCGCTCCAATCTGCGGAATCTTCGCTCCAAAGTGATGGGGATTTTTTCTGGCGGTACTCCCCAGGGCTGGCACCCAGCACCTCCCGGAAGGCGGCGGCAAATTTGCTGCTGTTCCCGTAGCCGAACTCCCCGGCGATATCCAGCACGGTGCGGTCTGTCTCCCGCAGGAGCCTGGCGGCCACCCGCATCTTATAGGCACGGATACACTGGTACAGGGGCTTGCCGTACACCTGCTGCACACTGGCCCGCAGCTGTTCCGTGGAGACGCCCAGCTCTCGTCCCAGCTGGGCGTCTCCACGGAACAGCTGCGGGCCAGCCGGACTTGAAAGGGCGTGCAAGCCCGCTGTTCCCCCTGGGACATGGCGGGCTCCAAACAGGAGAGAAACAGCAGCAGTTCCAGCACCTTTACCTTGAAGTAACCGCGCTGGATGGATTGCGGCACCTGGTACAGCTGGGCGAAAATGTGCTCCAGCTGCGGTGTGGCACGCATGATAAAAGGACGGCCCTCTCCGCAGAACTTTTCATACAGCTCCGCAAGGCTCACATTCACGTCCCTTAGAAAGCAGGAGGTGCAGGGAGGCGCCTGCTCCGGGTGAATCAGGACGGACAGCCCCCGGTACCGCTTGACGGGACAGAGAAGCGCCGCTTCCTCTTTTCGGGTTTGGCGGATGGACAAGTCCCCCTCCCCCAAGACAAAGGCCCGGTGGCTGTCCTGGTATTCCAGCCGGCCTTCCCGGCAGTGGGTGATCTCCAGCAAGCCGGAGGGAACTTTCCCCCAGGGGGAAAAGGAATAGGTCTCCACTTCCTGAAATGCCAGCCAAATCCCCGGGAATACCGGATAGAGCTTATCCCTTTCGCCGGTGGCAGCCTTTGCCCTGTAGTTTTTCTTCTCAGTCATAGCATCCCTTCTGTTTCCCGGCGGGAAAGCCCCCCTTCCGCCCGCAGCTTTCCATAGGCCAAAAGGGGCATCCCCTGGCTCACACCCAGGATATGGGTTTGGTACAGCACCACGCCGTCAAAGGGGCGGTGATGGCCTGCAGGGTCTCCCCTGCCCCGCTTTCCACACGGCCCAGAAGTTCTCCCTGGGCGAACGTGTCTCCCGGCTGCTTTTCGGGATACCAATAGCCGCTGGCCTGTACGGTTTCATAGTGGGCGTCCTCCACCTCCCGGGGCGTTCCATCCTGCAAAGAAAAGCCCGCGCCCTATTTGTTGGATTGCCAGGGTTTCCACCGCCACAGAGCCTTTGCCTTGCGGAGGACCGCTTTGTTTCACGGCGGCATACTACCCCTTCTCCCCTTGGCGCCGCGTTCCCCCAGGGGATGGCCCAGAGGGAGAAACTCGCGGCAAGGCGATACCCCTATTATAGTTAGTTGCAGCTAACCCGTCAAGGGCACCTGTCTTCCCCTACACTTTCTGGTTTGAAGCGCGGGAAACCAGCAGCGCTCTGGGCGACACTCGCCAGCGGATGCTTCGTTACCGTGAGAGCAGCACGCTCTTTGGGCAAGCAAAAGGCCGGGAGCGCTCCCGGCCCTCGCATAAACATTCAATTTTCCACCAGGTTCTGGTCAAACTTCATTAGGATACTGGCCGCCTGGGCTCTGGTGCCTGCGCCTGCCGCATCGATGGTGCCGTCGTCGTGGCCGTTAATCAGCTCGTTGCCATTGGCCCAGCGCATGGCTGCTTCCGCCCAATCCGCTACGGACTCGCTGTCGGGGAACTGGGAAAGGTCGCCCGCTGCCGTCAAGTCATAGCCCTTATACTTGGCGTAGTTGTAGAGCATCTGGGCGAACTCTTGCCGGGTGATGCTGTCGCCGGGCTGGAAGGTGCCGTCCCCGTAGCCAGTGGCTACACCGGTGATTCTAGCCCAGTACACCGCGTTGCCGTACCAGGCTTGCGCATCCACGTCCTCGTAAGGGTAGCCCAAATTCTCGCTGGAGAGGTCCGGCTGGCCCTCCAGGTTGTAGAGAATCTGCACCGCCATGGCCCGGGTCAGGGCGGTGGCGGGGGCAAACTCCGTCTCGCGCATGCCCTCCATGATGTTGTGGAAATAGGCGTACCGCACCGCTTCTTCATACCACGCGCCGGGGGCCACGTCCTCAAAGGGCAGGGGCGCGGGGGTAAAGCTGGCCTCCACCGTCACACGGCTGGCGGGCATGGTAAAGGTGTACTTGCCGTCGCCCTTATCCGTGAGGGCGATTTCATTGCCCCGGCTGTCAAGAACGGTCAAGCTCTCCAGCTCATAGCCCAGGTCGGGGGTGGCGGTGATGGTCACCGTGCGTCCGCTGCTGGCACGGCTGGGGCTCACCGTCACGGTGCCGCCGGGGGTCTCCGGGGTGGTGATGGTATAGGTGCTGCCGCCGCTGGAGTTGCGGGCAAATTCGGCGGTCAGGTTCCGATCCCCGGTCAGAGGGAAAGCATAGCTTTCATCGGTGCTCACCTGCGCACCGTTCTCCATCCAGCGGATAAAGCGGCAACCGCTGTCGGGCACAGCAGTGACGGTGACAGTGGAGTTTTCTTCAAAGGTCCCACCGCCGCTGACCGTACCGCCGTCCCCGGCGGTAACGGTGACGGTCCACAGCTTTACCCACTTGGCGTAGTAGGTTTTGGCCCCCGTGTCGGCGGAGGTGATCTCCGTCACCGGGCTGCCGGAAAAGCCGCTGTCTTCATACCAGCCCTTGAACGCATAACCGCCCCGGGTGATGTCCTCTGCCGTTGGCAACGTTGCGCCCATACCGTAGGTGTATTGCGTGACAGCCTTCCCAAGGGCGATGGTGCCCTCGTTGGGGTAAAGGGCAACGGCATAGGTGCTGGGCTTCCACTGTGCATAGAGTGTGACGGTCCCACCGTCTGTGTCGGTCAGGTTTTTTACCTCCTGTTCGTCCGTATAGGGAGTGCCGCTGCCGTCCGCCTTTGTATTCCACCCGGTAAAAGCATGGCCCGTCCTGGTGAAGCTGTTGGCGGCAAGGGCCTTTTTCTCGTCGTAGTCGAACGACTGGTTGGCCATCGTGCCGCTGCCGCCGTTTCCGTCGAAGGTGACAGTATACCCTGTCGGCTGAGGCTGTGTGTCCGTGATGCGCACGTAGTCGAAGGAGGTGGCGTAGCCAAAATCGGACCAGTTGCCGATGACAAGTTGTTTTCTACCGCTCACATTGGCGTTGGCGATAGAGCTTATCTCACGGCCGTTGAGGATGACGTGCAGGGCGTTGTTCGTCTCGATCTTCACCTCAAGCGTGTTTGCGATGCCATTGCGCACAGTGCCTTCGTCGCTTGTAACCGTTTGACCATAGAGTGAGACTTTCAGCTCGCCACTGGTGGTGGCTACTGCGGAGAGACTGCCCAACTTGAAAAGCTCCGCCTGAGCGCCCGAGCCCATTGTCAATTGGGGAGTGAAGGTCATGGAAAGGCTGAAGCCTGGCCCTCCGATGAGTTCCAGATCGACCCAGGCATTGCCAACTTGCCTGTCCCTCGTTATCATACAGCCATCTTCAAAAGAGATGACGCCCTTCTTAATGAGCTTGTTGTCGTTGCCGCTGCTGTCGGAAGTGTCCTTGTTGTTGAAGTCCCATATCCCCACAGTCTGCGTCTGAGAGGGAACAGCTTGCGGTTCGCCGGCCGTCTCCGCCGCCAGCGCCGTGGCGGGCAACAGGCTCAGGCACAGGACCAGGGCCATGCACAGGCTGAAAAGTTTCTTCCCCATTTCAATCGGCCTCCTTCCGGTGGTATGCCAACCCGCCCAGAGCGAACCCGGCGGCCAGGGCGGCCAGGACCAGGGCCCCGGCCATGCGCCGCTGTTTTCTCAGCTGTACCCTGGCCCGCACCCGCTCCATCACCGCTGCAACGCGGGCTTCATTCGTCATCATAGGCGTTGCCTCCTATCTCGAAATTCCAGACGCTTCCCACGCCATGCTGCTGGGGGCTGACCCCTTCCAGCGCGGCACAAAGCAATGCTTGTCGTATGGAAACCCAATACGACAAAAGGCCATGGCCTTTTGGTTCCGTTTTAGTATACCGGGAAACGGGCCAGCTTGCAAGGGGTTTTGGGGGTATTTGCCCAAAAAGTTGGGGTGCGGCTGCTTGCCGGGTACAATACGAACTGGAAAGGGCTCTGGCCGTGTCCATTTTGACATAGTACAACTCGGTCATCTGCGAGGTTGCATGGTTCGAAAGCTAGGGTGCACAGGTGGTCTTCCTATCCCTTTTTGGCTTCTACCGTATCATCTAAGCGGCCTGTTCTCCTGCGAAACGTCTCTCGCTTTCTTTCGTGCGGGGGATTTGGTATCAAAGCGAGTGACGACCATATGGACGATATACGGAATGAGTATGACCGGAATGGCCAGATAGGCGATGCCGCTGTAAGCCTTCTGAATCAGGTTCAGCAAGCCAAACTGGGCGATGCCGAAATCCACCACACAGCAAATCAGGGCGGCCAAGATCTCCTTTTTCGTGACACGCAGGCGGGACATTTCCCCTCTCTGCGCCAGGTCCGGGCTCTCTCCGCAAACACGCTTCACCATGGCGGCCACCATGTTCACGGCCGTGGACACCGCTCCCAAAATAATCAGCAGGGAGATAAGCGGCGTCATAAAGGAGGCGCCCACGCCGTTTTCCACCATAAACAAAGTGGGCACGCTTTGAGAGGCGGTCTCCGGGTTGGTGTAGATGGTCATCAGACCCAGCACCACCATGACCATCATCAGGGCGTTGACAAGCGCCCCTACTCCCATGCTTTTCACCGCATCCCCCGGCTTCTCAAAGGACTTGGCATGCTGGACAAACACGGCAATGTTGGAAAGCTGGAAGGTGCCGTACAAAAAGGCGGAATACAACGCCGGGCCGACGCCCAGCTGTTCTTCTCCCATCTGCTGGACAGCGGCGCCAATTTGGGAGAAATTCACGGCAATGTTGGGAAGGTAGACGACCAGCAGCCCAGCGATGATGCAAATGGACAGCACGGAAGCCACCCTGCGCACCAAATCCGTTCCGAAAATGGCCACCACAAAGATAAATATCCCAATGAGAAAAGTGCACAGTAAGTAAGGCAGGCCCGTCAGCTGGCTGAGAGTGGCGCCCCCTGTGGCAAAGGCTACCGCCGGCGCCACGCACATCACGCACAAGTACAGCAGCTCAAAGAGGTTGGAGAAAATGGGGGCGTATTTGCCGTAAAAGGCGTTGTTGTAGGAGCGGTAGTCATAGGTTTGGTGCTTTCTGGCAAACCGCAGGCTGTAAGCGAAAAACACGCCGTTATAGGCCATGGCCAGCACAGGCATGAGAATGCACCAGGCGCCATACCGGACAAAATAGCTGTAAATCTGGGCGCCGGAAGCAAAGCCCCCGCCAAAGTGCGTGGTAAACCATACAAAGGCCACGCCCAGGGCGATGGCTCCTGTTTTCGACTTTTTCATCGGTGGCTCACCGCCCTTTCCTCCAGAGTCTTCATGGCATCCTCCAGCATGGGCCGGGTGACCTTGTAGGGATAGTGGGCCACATCGGACATGGTGGAAATCCGGTCCAAACATTCCTCCCACTGGGCGGGGGTGATCTCGATGTCCGAAAGCCGGGTAGGCAGGCCGATGGACTTGTTGAGTTCATAGATTTTCTCAAACTCCTCCTTTTGCCCGTCCACCAGCAGAGCAATCAGGATGCCAAAGGCCACCACCTCTCCGTGCAGGTGGCGCTCCTCAATGACGGGGTAGGCTGTGAGGGCGTAGAAGATGGCGTGGGCCAAGCCGCTGTTATAATCGGGAGTGTAGTCCTTGGTGAGAAAGATGGAGGCAATCCCCGTGGTGACCACAATGGCCAGCACTACCTGCTCTACCGCATAGGTACACAAGCCTTGCTTGTGATCCTCTAAAGCCTGGGCGCTGTACAGCAGCAAAGGGTCCCGGCACATCTGACTGACCGCCACCCCCACGGCGGTGAAATGCTCCAGCCGCTCGTCCCGGGAGGAAATCAGGGCCTCGTAATATTTTGCGTAGGTGTCTCCGATACCAGCCCACATGTACTGGCTGGGCGCCTGGGCGATGATCTGGGTGTCGATAAAGGCGTGCATCACCGGGCGGATAAAGAAATGGGGCTTCAGAAAGGTACCGTCCTCGTTGTACAGAATGGACACAGACGTGGTGGCCGCGCAGTTGGAGGCAATGGTGGGAAAGCTGAATACAGGCTTATCATCGGGGATGCACAGGCATTTCACTGTGTCCAAGGCCTTGCCGCCTCCCACGCCAAAGACCATGTCCGCCTCTTGGTACAGGGGCAAAGCCCGCAGGCGCTCCACGGTGGCATAGGTGCAGTTTTCCCCGTAGATTTCAGTGCCGATAATTTCCAAATTCGTTTGAGCCACGTAGGCGGCGATTTTGTCATAGGCGGCAGCCAAGGCTTTGCGCCCCCCGATAACCAGCACTTTTTTGCCATAGGACTCGCACACCGGGCCGATTTTCTCGTAGATCTTGTCGCCGATGGAGTAGCTGGGCAAATGGACCTCATAATTTTCCAGTTTCATTTTGATACCTCTTTCCGGGACAAGGCAACAAAAAAACGCCCTTGTCCCTACAAAATTGATGCAGGGACAAGAGCGCAACACTCCTGCGGTGCCACCCGGCTTGACGCGGTTTCCGCGTCCACTCACGCATACAAACGGTCTATATGCTCTCTTTGATAACGGAGTTCGTTCTCCGGCTTGCTTACTGGAGGAAACCTACCCTCTTTCAGCGCGCCCTCGAAAGCCCATTCATCCCAGCTTCTGCTGCCGCACTCTCACCCACGGCGGCTCTCTGAAAGCAGCTGCACTGAAACTACTTGCTCTTTCTCAACGGTTTGCATTACTTTACCACAAAAAAAAGATAAAGTCAATAGAAATTCTTCCTGCTTAATCAGATTTTTACAGAAATCCTTGAGAATAAGCTGTCAGCTTTTTTATACCACACCAACTTTTTTATACCACACCAGCGCTCTGCCGCGCCGGTCTCGGCTCCCGCCTCGGTCGGTGCTGGGCGCTCCCCACCGGGGAGCAGCACCCGAGGCAGCAGCCGAGACCAAGTCCTTCTGCCCCTGCCACAAAACCGGCGAAAACACTGGGTTTTCGCCGGTTTTCTTTTTGCACGTGTTGTATGGGAATGGGGTTCACTTTGGTTCAGACACTTGGTTTTCCCATCCGTTTGCACCTGTTCCCAACCGCTGCCACCCCCTCAAGCACCCAAAACGCACCCGACTTCAGCTATTTTCGCCTGAAATCGGGTGCGTTTCGCTGTTTTTGCCTTCTTTTGACCTGCAAAAATTTCGTGCCGGTTTTTCTCAGACATCCGGGCTTTCCAGCCATTCATATAGATTCATTTTGACACGCCCCTTTCCAGATGCTATGATAAGGATACCAGCTTTTCTGTCCTGATTTTTCCCCATAGATTCTGGTATTATAGTAACACATGGCCACAATGCCTCGCAAGTGAAAGGGAGTTGCTGGGTGGACACACATTTTGGAAATCTGCAAGAACCCGCTCAGCCCTGCGGCAAAATCCCCTAATGTAACGAAGGGCATTTTAGCCGCAACAATGGGAAGAGAAAAGGAGCGATGCTGTATGAATTTGAAAAACAATCTTTTCACCTATGCTACAAAGGAGCTGTCCCAGGATGCCTTTCTCTGCTGGCTGGCTTCCTATGCTCTGGAGGACGCGGAGCCGGATGACGCACTGCGCTCCTGCGCCAGGGAAATGCTGGAACTGTTTGTGCCGGAGTTGAAGGGCCGCCCGTTCACGCTCCAGGATGTGGAACGGCAGGCCGGGCACATCGATGTCCTCCTGACTGCGGAGCTTGCAGGAACCACCTACAAAATCATTGTGGAGGACAAAACCTACACCAGGGAGCACAGCGAACAACTAATGCGCTACAAGGAGGAAATACAGACAAAGTTTCCCGGCTGCATTCCCTGCGGGGTCTACTACAAAACAGGGTTCCAGTCCGATCTTTCCGCTGTCCATGAGGCGAAGTATCAGTATGTTTCCCTGGAAAAGATGCTAGATCTTCTGGGGCGCTATGTGGAGAAAACCGACAGCCAAATTTTACGTGACTATTACGGGTACTGGAATACTTATCTGGAAAACGCCCGGCGTTACCGGGAACTTCCTCCGGCGCAGTGGGGCAGCGACCAATGCACCTGCTTTTTCGATGTCCTGCAGAACGGTGATTTTTTGAAGGGGCGCTACGACTGGCTCGGCTACGGCTATGTGGCCAACCAAACGGGAGGGTTCCAGGGGATTTGGCTGGGGCCGGAAAATGACCGCTTTGATGTGATGCTCGATGGCAGCCGTGTCACCTGTGCCCTGTATGTGCAGGTGGAATCCGTTAGCGAAAACGGCGTCCGCACCTTTCCCATCCGCTTAAAATTGGAGCCCAAAACGCCTGTGGAGCCGCCCATAACGCTCAAGAAACTGCGAAACGCTGTACTCTACGATGAAAATGGGAAGTACCGCCCGGGGGACTTTGATTTTCAAAAGCCCTCCCGCCTGGGCAGCGGCAGGACCATGACCGTGGCTGAGTACGCTACGAGCGGTGAAGACCCTCAAACAAGCGAAGAATTACGCAATCTCTTCACCGCGGCGTATGAGAACTATTTACGACTGCTTCACCACTTGCAAAGTATAGGGCCGCAAATATAGTTAGCCGCTTTCCACCCAGGTGCAGCGGAGAATGGCCCAACGGCCAGGTTGCAACATCACCCTAAAATGGCGGCAATTCGGGCGGGCTGGATCTTTCCCCTCCTCTTTTCGGATGGGCTCCTCAAACAAACCTGTCTCCCGAAGAAAATGCTCCGCGCTCTCCCCCAAGGGGTCAGGACGTTGTTCCTTAGCTTCTTGTTCGAAATGTTTCTGGATCGCCTGATAGAGCGCATCATCTTTGTGACACGCTTCCTGCAATGGAACAACGCCGTGCCCCTCCTCCCGTTGTACAAACTGGTATTGCCCCGCCACTGGGAACATGCAGAGTGTCCTTATAGGATCTGAGTATCCTGTAATGGACACTCTGCTTTTTTATGTAGAGAATGGTGAAACGCCGGAGATGTCGCTGCTCACCCGTTCCCGCAGGCACAGCAGCTTGACCTTATGCTCGGTCAGCAGGGCGATGTACTGCTTTGTCATGCCCCAGTCCCACCCTATACGGTCAAGGCTGCTTATCAGCACCACATCCACCTTTCCGGCAAGGACGGCCTCCATCACCTCTTGCAGAGCCGGACGGTCAAGGGTCA
>JABLTR010043126.1_pt1 | contig 17332 bp, 15 predicted proteins | sample 7160071 | NCBI WGS metagenome assembly JABLTR01 (sample SAMN14651230, study PRJNA627086) | human gut metagenome | isolation source: feces | host: Homo sapiens
GTTTTCTATTATGGCCCTGTTTTTGACCAGGGGCAGGGAAAACAGCGCCTCTGAACAGTCACCCATAAGCATCATAAGCACCGGTTACACGCTTTCCGCAGGCAGGGAAGTAAGGGGATTATACCTTTCTTTGGTTATATCATCCTTGAGGTCATCCCAGGCATCCATAACATATATGAACCTTCCAAGGTCTGTGGCGGCCTTTCTAAGGGTATCGGAATACTGGTCCTCCTCATATATGAATATCTCCGCAAGGAGCCTTCCAAATATGCCTGCTGGCAGATCCACATTGAGTATTCCCTTTTTCTCTACTTCCGCAAGCTCACTAAGACAGGACTCCATAACTCCGCACTGCCTCGGATACTTTTTCCTTATATCCTGATAATCCCTGCTGTATAGGGCGGCAGCGGCACGTGCCTTAAGGCTCCTGTCGTCGTTCCAGTCATCTATGAGCTTGTTATAAAAGAGGGCGATATTCATATCAGATGCATAATCGGAAAATTTGTTCACCATATAAAAATGCCTGTTTTTAGGGTGGACTATACATCTTTCCTCACCAGACACATCCTCAGAGTCATACAGGGATGACAATACAAGTATGAGAAATGTCATATCATAAGTAAGAGAGGCACGGCTTATACTGCCGTGCCTCTCCTTAAGTGTCCGGCATAATCCGCAGTAAAGGCCTTTATATATTTTAAGATCATCGGGTTCTAAAGTCTTTACATTGGCTGTCACATATCCGAACATTAAATCAGCTCTTTCTTATAAATTTTTCACCGCATTTGGGGCAGGTGATCTCTATTTTTCCCTTTCCCCTGGGTATCCTGTTGTAAACTCCGCACTTAGGGCATTTAAAGAACTTGTAGTCCTTGCTCTGGGCAGCCCTTTCAGCTCTGCGCTGTTTCTCAACTGCGAATTTATACCTGAGAGATAAAAATTTCTGATTTTCAGCGGAGCGTTTGGCGATATCCCTTGAAAACATCCTGTAATAACATATCACTATCAAAGCCACTGCTATTATCCATAGTATCGAACTAAGATAGGGCACGAACCTTATGGTTATGACCGATATTACGAGGACTATAAGACCTGCTATGGAAAGAAGACGGTTAAGGTCGTCCTGGCCATAGCGGCCCATCATAAATCTTATAAATTTTTCTCTCATTTATCTTCTCCTTTCGGGGACAAGCGGAAAAAACTTTCAGCACCAGCTTATTCAAGCTCAAAGGCGCCTGTATAAAGCTGATAGTATTTTCCTTTCTGTTCAATAAGTTCTTCATGGCTTCCTCTTTCGATGATGTTACCATGCTCAAGTACCATGATGGCCTTAGAGTTCCTTACGGTTGAAAGCCTGTGGGCGATAACGAATACCGTCCTGCCTTCCATAAGTGAATCCATACCTTTCTGTACGATGGACTCTGTTCTTGTATCGATGGAGGATGTTGCCTCATCAAGTATCATAACAGGAGGATCGGCAACAGCTGCCCTGGCAATGGATATGAGCTGTCTCTGGCCCTGTGAAAGGCTTCCGCCGTCACCGGTGAGCATTGTGTTATATCCATCGGGGAGCATCATGATGAAGTCGTGGGCATTGGCAAGTTTTGCAGCTGCGATTACTTCTTCATCCGTTGCGTCAAGTCGGCCGTATCTTATATTGTCCATGATAGTTCCGGTAAAGAGGTTGACATCCTGGAGGACTATGCCCAGTGAGTGTCTGAGGTCATCTTTCTTTATATCCTTTACGTTTATTCCGTCATAGGTAATGGAACCTTCCTGAACATCATAGAAACGGTTGATGAGGTTGGTTATTGTTGTTTTACCGGCACCGGTAGCACCTACGAAGGCTATCTTCTGGCCGGGTTTAGCAAAGAGTGAAATATGATGAAGTACTATCTTTCCTTCTTCATATCCGAAGTCTACGTCATGGAAACGTACATCACCTTTGAGCTCAACATAGTTGAAGCCGTTTTCTGTGGGTACTTTCCAAGCCCATATTCCTGATCTCTTTGTAGTTTCGACGATGGTACCGTCTTCTTTTTTCTCTGCGTTTACAAGTGTTACTTTACCATCATCAACTTCAGGTTCAACATCCATAAGGTCAAATATACGTTCAGCACCGGCAATGGCCATAACAACTGAGTTGAGCTGCTGAGATACCTGGCTTATGGGGTTTGTAAGGCTCTTTGAAAGTGAAAGGAATGATGCGATGGCACCAAGGGTAAGTCCGCCGACTCCATTGATGGCAAGGAATCCACCGATGATGGCGATGCATATATATTCCAGGTTACCAAGGTTCATCATTACAGGCATGAGGATGTTAGCGAATTTGTTGGCGCTTGTGGCATTGAGACGAAGTTCTTCGTTTTTCTTATCAAAGCCTTCCTCTGCCTTTTCCTCATGACAGAATACCTTTATTACCTTCTGGCCGTTTATCATTTCTTCGATGTAACCGTTAAGTTCACCAAGGGACTGCTGCTGTTTAATGAAGTACTTGGATGAATTTCCGGCTATCTTCTTTGTTACGTTGAGCATAAGAAACATGAACACAACAACAAAGAGTGAGAGCCATATACTTAATTTTAACATAGCTATGGCAACAGTGATTATAGTTATTGCCGATGATATGAACATGGGCAGTGACTGTGAGAGCATCTGACGAAGGGTATCAGTATCGTTAGTATAATGGCTCATGATATCGCCATGGGTATTTGTATCAAAGTATTTAAGGGGAAGTTTCTGCATTTTTGAGAACATTTCATCCCTTATGCTCTTAAGGACACCCTGTGAAATACCAACCATTATACGGTTGTATAAAAGTGATGATATGATACCTACCGCATATATGCATCCCATCCTTATTACTGCGTTTAACAGATTTGAGAAATCTCTGCTTCCGCTTGAGAGCATAGGAGTGATATAATCATCGATTACAGTCTCAATAAAGAGTGAACCTCTTACATTGGCGAAGGCGCTCAATATGATACAGATTATTACTACAGTAAACTGTACTTTATATCTGCCTACATATGACATCAAACGGCGTATTGTTTTTCTGGCGTCATTTACTTTTGGACGTGGACCTCTGGCACCGCCGCCCGGGCCATGCTGAGGTATTTCCCTTACTTTTTCATCCTGTGCCATTATTCCTCGCCTCCTTTTGTCTGTGATTCATATACCTCACGATAGACCTCGTTGGACTTAAGAAGTTCCTCGTGAGTTCCTATGGCGTCTATCTCACCATTGTTAAGGACGATTATCCTGTCTGCGTCCTGAACAGATGATATACGCTGTGCTATTATAAATTTTGTTGTATCGGGGATTTCTTCTGCGAAAGCCTTTCTTATCTTAGCGTCTGTGGCTGTATCGACAGCACTGGTAGAGTCATCAAGGATAAGTATTTTAGGTTTCTTAAGAAGGGCCCTGGCGATACAAAGTCTCTGTTTCTGTCCACCTGATACGTTAGTACCACCCTGTTCGATATAGGTGTCATATTTATCCGGGAATCCCTCTATGAACTCATCGGCACAGGCAAGCCTGCAGGCTCTCATAATTTCTTCATCGGTGGCATTTTCGTCACCCCATCTAAGGTTTTCTTTTATTGTTCCTGAGAAGAGGACGTTTTTCTGTAAAACAACGGATACGGCATTTCTGAGAGTCTCTATGTCGTAGTTCCTTACATCGACTCCGCCTACTTCTATGGAACCGGATGTTACATCATAAAGTCTAGGTATAAGCTGTACGAAGGTACTCTTTGAAGAACCTGTACCACCGATTATACCAATGGTCTCACCTGATTTGAAATCAAGATTGACATCCTTAAGGCTAAGTTTTTCTTCATTGTTAGTATAGCTGAAGTCCACATTTTTAAATGATACAGAACCGTCTTTTACTGTATATACGGGGTCATCATTATCTTTGATGTCAGGGACCTCATTAAGTATTTCGCAGGCACGTTCGCAGCCTGTTTTAGCCATAACCACCATAACGAATACCATTGAAAGTATCATAAGGCTGACAAGTATCTGCATGGTATATGTCATTATGCTGACAAGGTTACCTGTAAGCATAAATCCGTCAACGATATAATTTGCTCCAAGCCAGAGTGAAAGAAGTATACAAGCATATACACAAAGCTGCATAAGAGGCATGTTGAATGCAAGGAGTTTTTCAACCTTTGTGAAGTCCATGTATATATCCTTTGAAGATTCTTCAAACTTTTCTATCTCGTGATCCTCACGGACGAAGGATTTTACGACTCTTATGCCCATAAGGTTTTCCTGAACGATGGCATTGAGTTTATCGTACTTTTTGAATACACGCTTAAATATAGGATGAGCGTGGCTCATAATAAGATAGAGGCCTATTCCAAGAATAGGGATTACACACAGATATATTATAGCTATTTTTTTATTTATGCTTAAAACTGCAAAGAACGCACATATAAGCATAATAGGGCTTCGTACAGCTACACGAATGAGCATCATAAATGCCAGCTGAATGTTTGTTATATCGGTGGTAAGCCTTGTTACGATTGATGCCGTTGAGAATTTATCTATGTTTTTAAAAGAGTATTCCTGTACTTTATAGTACATATCGTGCCTGAGATTTGCTGAAAATCCGGCTGCTGCTGAAGCTGCGAATTTACCGCTCATAGCTCCGCAGAAAAGTGATGCCATACATAAAATAATAAGTATAATACCTGTTTTGATTACATAATTCATATCTCCGACGTTTATGCCGTAGTCTATGAGGTTTGCCATAATAAGCGGGATAATAACTTCGAGAGCAACTTCTCCGATAACGAAAAGCGGCGTGAGTAGGGTATCTCTTTTATACTGTCTGATACAGCCTGATAACTGTTTGATCATACCCATTTTGCTTTACCTCCTTAATTATTATTTGTTTTGTCATTGATCGGGTTTGTCATAAGGTTATTTTTCATTTTATCGAGAACCTTAAAAAATAAGTCCAGTTCATCAGGAGTTATATCGCTGATGATTTGTTTTTCAACTTCCGAGATCATATCAAATGTAACAGCTTTGATCTCATCTGCCTTAGGGGTAAGGACAAGTTTTTTCAAACGGGCATCACTTTTTACTGATTCCCTGACCAAATAACCGTTTTTTTCAAGGACCTTTAAGATCGAGGTCGCTGTTGATGGACGAACATTTAGTTTATCCTCAATATCACGCTGAAAAACATCTCTGCCGTTGTCCTGTTCGCTTTCTATGTAGCATAAAATGTGCATATGCTGCCCGGTAAGGTCGATATGGCGTTCATTAGATACCATAGATATATACCGTCTTATAAGATTTGAAACACATTTTATTTCTGGGATCACGGCCTTTTTTGTGAACATTTTTTTCCTCCTTCCTGATTTTGTATAGATTGTTGTACATCTAACTATTAGGTAACTAACAGTTATATATTATATGGTTTTTGACAAAATAGTCAATAAAAACAACCAAGAGTTTTATTAAAAAATCATAAGAAAATTTTAATTCTTTTAATAGAAAAACAGACCCCTAAAGGAGCTGTTCAATCACTCCTAAAGAGGCCTGTAATATTTGGTAAAAATTAAAAATTATTCTTCTTCATCGTCATTGAATAATGAATCAAAGGCTGAAGAAACCTTATCGAATTCATCATCATCTTCGATAGTAAGGAGCTCAAACTCGTCTTCTCCGTCAAGCTCATTGTACTGATAGATAAGAACTGTCTCATCATCCTCAGGAAGAAGGGCGATGTACTCTTTTCCTTCGATACCTTCTACATCGAATATTCCAAGGATAGCGCACTGGAGCTCTGTGTCATCCTCAAGGGTGAGAGTCATGGTTTCAAGTTCCTGTTCTTCCATATCGTGATCGTGGTCATGACCGCATCCGCAGCCGCAGTTATTTTCGCTCATTATATTCTCCTTTGTAATAGATAAATAATAGGTTTACGCAAATATAGTATACTAAAATAATGATTTGCACAATAGTAATTTATTTATTTTTTGAATTCTTTTTCACATGGGCTTTTTTAAAGCCATTCTGTTCAAAACCTTCCTTTTTATTAATTTTATTAAATGTTCGATCAAAGGTTTTATTAAGGGGCTTCTTTTCAGGCGTTTTTCTTTTGATGGAGATGGGCTTTTTGGGTACTTCATTTTCAGGCACCATCTTTCCCTCACGCATCTGGACAAAGGATATTTTTATGCCCAGTTCTCTGGCGCATTTATTTACATATCTTCTTTCACCCATGGTCGCAATGCTTATGACCTTTCCAGATTTTCCGCCTCGTCCTGTCCTTCCGGCTCTGTGAAGGTAGCTGGTGGAGTTTTCGGGTATATCCAGATTGATTATATGGGTAACTCCCGGTATGTCCAGACCCCTTGATACAAGGTCAGAGGCTACAAGTATCTCAGCCTTGCCGGATATCATATCATTAATGGCCTTTCTTCTTTCATCTCTCCTTATGCCTCCATAAAGTCCCACGGCCTTAAGGGAATGATAGCAGAGTTTTTCCACGGTCACCTCTATATTTTCCGGATTGTTTATAAATACTATGGTCTTTTTTGCCTTTTCTCCGTGGACTATCTTCCTTATTATATTGATCTTGTCCCTCAGGTCAGATGTTATGCAGTAGTGGGTTATGGAAGGGGGCATCTTTTCCTCAGCCATACAGAATACCGGCGGGGTGGTGCACATATCAGAGGCAGCCTTAACGGCATCCTCATCCATGGAGGCGGATAAAAATATCATCTGCCTGCTGTCCTTAAGGGTTGTCTTTACAATGGCCTTGACCATGTCCACGTTCATCCTGTCAAGCATCCTGTCAGCCTCATCCACAACGATGGTCTTGACCGTATGGGCAGGTATTTTTTTCTTGCCTATAAAGTCGTATATCCTTCCGGCTGAACCGATTATTATATGGGGCTTTTCCTTGAGCTTGTCCAGCTGGCGCTGAATGCCGGCGTTGCCTATTATAAGGGCTGACCTTACCGCAAGACCGGAATTTTCCGCCAGGAGCTCTGCCTGTCTGTGTACCTGGACTGCCAGTTCATGGGTGGGAGTCAGGATTATGCACTGTGCTGAGCGTATGGAAGTATCGATCTTCATAAAGACCGGCAGAAGATACGCCAGCGTCTTTCCTGAACCTGTCTCAGCCCTTGCTATGACATTATTTCCTGAAAGTATGTCGGGTATGGTGTTTTCCTGGACTTCAGTGGGGTCTTTTATTTCCTGCTTTTTAAGGGCAGTTATCAGTTCATCGGATACGCCGATGTCTTTAAATGTTTTTTTCATATATGATTCCTTCCGTTTAATTTTTAGCTGTTATAAGTATAGATTAAATTTTTCCGCTTTGCAACAAACAGTCAATTTATACAAAAAATAAAGTGCGTTTTGTGCAAAATAAAGAAATCGATTTTGTTTTAAAAAATATATTGACTGAACGCGATTCTATATAGTAGAATAGCGATAAAGAACTTGATCCTATATTATAGAATAAAAAAGGAGAGAAGATGCAATGTCAGAATTAAGAAGCCACATTATTATGGGCGGAGACGACGCTCCGTTTTATCGTTCACTTTTCAAATCCATGGGTTATACAGACTGTGAACTTGATGATAAACCCATAGTAGGTATCGCAAATACTTGGAATACTTTAGTACCCGGACACTTCAACCTCAACCAGGTAGCTGAGTTCGTAAAGAAGGGTATTTACAGCGCAGGCGGAACAGCAGTTGAATTTGGTGTTATCGGTGCCTGTGACGGTGTAGCTCAGGGTCATATCGGTATGAACTACATCCTTCCTTCAAGAGAGATCATCTGCAACTCCATCGAGATCATGGCTCAGGCACATAGACTTGACGCCGTAGTTCTTCTTGCTTCATGCGACAAGATCGTTCCCGGTGTGCTTATGGCTGCAGCAAGACTTGATATACCTGCCATCGTTGTTATGGGCGGACCCATGCTCGGCGGTATCGAGTTTGACGGAAGAAAAGCTGACTTTACATCAACAGACGAAGCTAAAGGAATGTACAGCGTAGGAAAGATCACAAAAGAAGAGTACTGCGCCCTTGAAAATACAGCTTGTCCCGGATGCGGTTCATGCGCATTCCTCGGAACAGCAAACACAATGGGATGCCTTTCAGAGGCCCTTGGTATGAGCCTTCCCGGAAGCGCTCTTATCCCCGCTGTTTACGGCGAGAGACTTAGAAGCTCATTTATGGCTGGACGTGCCATCGTTGATATGGTAAACAAAGGAATCACAGCAAGAAAGATCATTACTAAGGAAAGCATCCGCAACGCTATCAAAGTTACAATGGCTATCTGCGGTTCAACAAACGCTGTTCTTCACTTAAGCGCCATCGCAAATGAAGCTGAACTTGGTATGGATGTTGTTCGTGAGTTTGCAGCTCTCAATAAGACAACTCCTCAGATCGCTAAGGTAAATCCCGCTGCTAAATGGGATATGGAAGACTTCTACAAAGCAGGAGGAATCCCCAGAGTAATGCAGAGACTTGGTGACATCCTTGACACAAGCCTTATCACATGTACAGGAAAGACTGTTAAGGAAAACCTTGAAGAATATAAATTCGCTTATCCCGAAAATCCTGAGATCATCAAGACAGTTGAAGAACCCTTCAGCCATACAGGCGGTGTAGCAGTTCTTGAAGGAAACCTTGCTCCCCATACAGCTATCAGCAAACCCGGAGCTATCGATCCTTCACTTCATCACTTCGTAGGAAAGGCAAGATGCTTCGACAGCGAGGAAGCAGCAGAAGAAGCTATCCTTGGCGGAGTTATCCAGCCCGGCGAAGTTGTTGTTATCCGTTATGAAGGACCTAAGGGCGGCCCTGGTATGAGAGAGATGTTCAAAGCTATGAAGTTTATGTATGGTGCTGGACTTTCAAAGACTTGCGCTCTTATCACAGATGGACGTTTCTCAGGAACAAACAACGGATGTTTCGTAGGACATATCTCACCTGAGGCAGCAGAGGGCGGCCCTCTTGCCATCGTTAAGGACGGAGACGAGATCCTCATCGACGTTAACGAAGGAAAACTTGAACTCCATGTTTCAGATGAAGAGATCAAAGAAAGATTCAAGACATGGAAACGTCCTGAAAAACCTATCCCCAACGGATATTTAAGACTTTATTCAAAAGTAGCTTCATCAGCTGATAAGGGAGCTATCATTGAGAATTGATAATAAATTGCGGGATCATTTTCCGATAAAAAGGAGTGGAAAGTATGAATGAGTTTCTGAAAAAGATCAAAGACGGAGAAAAACCCGTCGGCACATTTTTGGAAATAGGCTCGATTACAGCGGCTGAATGTCTCGGAAGAAGCGGCTTTGACTATATGATAATAGATAATGAACATGGTACTTTTGAAGGTGAAAGCACTGTAGACGCCATCAGAGGAGCAAATCTCAGCGGCATTATACCTTTTGTCAGAGTAAGGGAAATTTCCCGTGCGTCCATAATGAAACCTCTTGATGTAGGTGCCAGGGGACTTATAATCCCCTTTGTAGAAAAGGTGGAAGATGTTAAAAACATAATCAAATGGGCAAAATACAGCCCTCTTGGAACAAGAGGATTCTGCCCTTCAAGAAAAGACGGCTGGGGCTGTGACTTCCCTTCAGAACTCCCCATGTATGAAGCCATGGACTACTGGAATAAGGAGACCCTCGTTATTCCCCAGTGTGAAACAGCCGGATGTCTTTCACATATCGAGGAGATAGCGTCAATGGACGGTGTAGACGGTATTTTTATCGGTCCCTTTGACCTCTCCATCGGACTTGGAATAGGCGGACAGTTCGACAACCCCGATTTTAAGGCTGCCCTTGCAAGGATCAAGAAAGCATGCCACGATGCTGGTAAATTCGTTATCGTATTTACCATGGACCCTTCGGCTGCACCTGCTTATTTTGAGGATGGCTATGATTCCGTAACAGCCGGAATCGATGCTGTATATTATATCGACGCCTGCAAAGAGGCTGTCAGAAAAGCAAAAGCTTGATAAAAAAACGAATAAGACCTCTTAAAAATTATCTTTTGACTTAAAACCCGCGGCAATGCCGCAAAAAAAGAAGCCTGATCTCAGGCTTCTTTTTTCGTTTATATGTATTTTATGCTGCGCCTATCACTCATACATTTCTACAAGTTCATCTATTGTATAAAACTGTTTGCTGCCCGCATCTGCCACAGCCTCATCGGAGGGGATAAGTATGCAGAATTCCTCGCAGAATATGGCAAGTGTCACATCTTCCTTAAGGGCCAGAGCCTCAAGTATATATGAAGGAAGTTTTCCTTTGTTCAGCTGGCTTTCTGAAACTGATACGGTCTCGCCAGGCTGTGCATTATCAATACGCTGTTTCAGATTCAAAGGAGTGAGGGAATATGTCTCGCCAGTGGGTTTTTCAGGCTCCACAGGCTCGGGAGTGGGGTCAACGGATATTGTATTTGTGCCTTCGTCAAGTATTCCCATTTCCTTAAGTTTTTCGATGTCCGCACCGGATACTCCATTTATGGAAGATCCCGTTGACAGTGTTATCGATCCTGTTTCGCTTCCGCCTTCTATTCCTATGCCGGGAACTTCCTTGGTATTAGGATAATAAGGATCATCATACTTCATATTCACGCTGGCATGCTCAAGTATACTTATGCTTCCGTTGAATTGAGCACCATACGCAGGATCATAATCATCCTTTCCGGCTGCACCTATGCCGCTTTTTACATAAATATTTTTTAATGTTATATCAACACTTGCATCATCAGTAATAACTATTGAGCCGTTCATTTGTTCCCATTTGGCAGAGCCTACTCCGATACTATCCTTTGTAATAATATTAACATCAGCGTTTCCGCCTATGTGTATTCTGCCATCCTCTGTTACATCACCGTCATCACTGGAGCCAATACCCGCACCATCATTTGATTTTACATTGATATTTCCTCCAGAAATAACTATGGAACCTGCCATATCAATGTCATCACCAGAGCCAATGCCTGCGCCGTCACCTTTTGATTTTGCCGTTATATCTCCGCCGGTTATGATTATATTTCCGGTAAATTCTCCATCGTTGCCGGAGCCAATACCTGCACCGTCATCTTTTGATACAGCTTTAATGGTACCACCGGAGATAGTAATAGAACCGGTCATATCACCTTTATCACCGGAGCCGATACCTGCACCATCTTCAAAGGATTTTGCAGTTATATTGCCTCCCTCAATAACTATTTTTCCGCTGAAATCTTGACTTTCGTCAGAACCTATGGCTGCTCCGTCGCCAAAACCATAGTAATCATTAACTGTTTTTACGGTCAGGCTGTCAGTATCTCCACCCTTTATGGTAAGTGTGCCCTCAGCCACGTTTATTCCGGCTTTTGCTGTATCTTTATCGTCTGAATCCGCTGATGAATTAACAGTAATATTGTTGTCCCCGTCCAGTTTCAGGACCACATCAGCATTTTTGCCGATGGAAATGCCGTTTACATCGGTGGTCTTAATGGTAACTCCCTGCAAAACAATATAGGTTTTTACACCGTCACTTACGGTTATTACATTACTTGTTTCTCCATTGCTTGTCACAATATACTCGTCACCGCTGTCAGTTATATTCAAATTTCCCTTTTCTGACAGGTTATAGCGTATCACCTTAGCCAGAGCCGTCTGTGCCGAGCCAAAGACCAGCAGTGAGGCCAGTGATATGGCAGCAAATTTTTTCATAAAAACACTTCCTTTCATTTTTAATTTCCGAACGATATTTACATTTTAATTATATAGCTGTTTTGAAATAAATACAATAATTTCCTGATATAAAACGTTACAGTTTTAATTGAAATAAGTGTTTTTGTATAATAAAAAAGGAAGTACAGAAATATTATTTTCTGCCTTCCTTATTATATTACGGTGTTTCATTGTTCAGACGGCTTATATCCGTAAATTACCTCCGAGAGTTTAGCCGCTGTCTTTTTTATATCTTCAGCTATATTATTTTTCTTATGTTCGTTCATCCTTACGGTGGGGCCTGCCACACTTATGGCAAATCCCGGCTTATTTTCCGCCTTCATAACGGGAACAGCCACGCAGGAGAGACCTATTTCTATTTCTTCATCGTCTCCGCCATAACCATTTTCACGGATCTTTTTCATTTCCTTTTTAAACTCCACCGGGTCAGTAATGGTGTTGAATGTAAGCGGCTTAAGGGGTTTGGAAAGAAATGCGTCCAAGTCTTCCTCACTCTTATAGGCTAAAAGCACCTTTCCGACGCCTGTGCAGTGCATATAGTTTTTAGTACCCATTTGAGTATTTATGTAAATGGAAGTATCTGCCTCCACCTTATCCAGATAAACTATGCTTCCGTTCATTTCCTGGGCGCTGTGGACCGTTTCCCTGTATTTTGCGGAAAGTTCCTCAAGATAAGGCCTTGCGGCACGGATAAGGATATTGTTTGTTTTCACCGCATTGGTCAGGGAAAGTATTTTAAGGCCAAGGCTGTATTTCTGGTTATCTTCGTTCTGGAGAAGATAGCCCAGGGTCGTGAGGGAGTTCACAAGGCCAAAGGCTGTACTTTTATTTAGACCGAGGGAATCGGATATTTCCTTAAGGCTGAGTTCAAATTTATTATTTTGAAAAAGCTCCAAAATGGCAAAAGCTCTTTCCAGGGACTGAATTGTTTTTGTAGTAGCCATAAACAGTTCTCCTTTGCAATTCTGTTTTATAATATAGAATATTATACGATAAATATGAACATCAGTCAATGAAAGTGGAATTATTCCCCATAAAAATAATCGATTATCCCCTTATAAATGGCCCAGGCGGTCTTCTGCTGGTAATCAGGGGAATTAAGGGATTTCTCCTCCGATGGATTGCTCAAAAATCCACATTCAACGATGATGGAAGGGGTCTTATTGGTACGGAGCATATAATAGGTGTTATCGGCCTTAGCTGCACGGGTATTGGAGCTGTCCAGGGTCTCAGCCAGGGAGCTTTGTACATATTCAGCCAGCTTTTTTCCTTCTTCGCTGTCCTTATAGTAGAATACCTGGGCACCATGTACACTTTCCTGTGGGAAGGAGTTCTGGTGTATGCTTACGGTTATATCCGCTCCGCTTTCATCTATTATGTCCCTCCTATGGGCCATATCGCTTTTTTTGGTATCGCCCAGGGCAGAATCATCGTTTCTTGTTATGACAACGGAGGCACCGCTCTGTTCAAGATACTGCTGGAGGTATGATGCGATCTTGAGATTTATGTACTGTTCATCTTCACCGGATGAACCTTCCTTGCCTGGGTCGAAGCCGCCATGGCCTGCGTCGATGACAATGGTCCTGTTTTCCACAGGCAGCATAGCTTCTTTTGACTGGGGGATCTTCGAAATTGAGGGCAGCAGTGCGGCGGCACCAAGGGCTGAAATTATCACGGCATTTTTAATGGATCTGATATTTATAGATAAGAAAAACATATATAAGTCCTTTTCCAGATATTACTGTATATGGATATGAGGCTGAATACGGGGCTATTCCAGTAAAAAATGTATAATAAAATTCTATTTTTTTGGTTATTGTGTTCCATTGTTAAATTTTATGTTGTATAATAGTAAAAGTTTCGCCGAGGGGTCTGCCTTTGGCGCAGGTTTGGCCCCAGAAAGGAGTTAAATATGGAAGCATTTACAAAAATGCTGAATTTGCAGCTGGTATTGTTTATGATCCTAATTATAGGCATCATATGCAGCCGATTAAAGATAATATCCAAGGAAGGGCAGGGGAGCCTATCGAATCTTCTTATAAACATAGTTCTTCCCTGTAATATAATCGCATCATTCTCATCACATATTGAAAGCGGAGATATGGCAAAAAATCTTATACTGGCATTGGTGCTTTCGGCGGTTATACAGGCTTTAGCAGTACTTTTCGGAGGGAAGCTTTTCAGCAGGTTCCCTAAAAATGAAAAGGATGTAATGCACTACGGCCTGATATGCTCTAACTCAAGCTTTATAGGAATGCCTGTTGCGGACAATATTTACGGAAGCCTGGGAGTAGTGTATGTATCCATGTTCCAGCTTCCCATAAGGATAACCATGTGGACATCAGGACTTGCGCTTTTTACTGATGTAGACAGGAAGTCAGCGATAAAGACCATACTGCTGCATCCCTGCATAGTATCCATGGCCATCGGAATAATAATAATGGTATTTGCGCCGCCCTTACCGGGATTTGTTACATCGACCATCGATTATCTGAGCAAATGTACAATCCCCTTGTCAATGCTCATAATCGGATGTATACTTTCTGATTGTACCATAAAGGAAATATTTGATAAAAGCGCGCTTTATTTTTCACTTATAAGGCTTGTCATCTTCCCTTTGGTGGTATTTGCAATACTTAAGCTTATCCACATAGACGACGTGCTCCTTGGTGTATCTGTAATAATGTCAGGAATGCCTGCGGGAAGCACAACGGCCATACTTGCGGATAAATATGATGGTGACGGTCATTATGCGTCAAAGGTAGTGTTTGTATCAACACTTTTGTCCATGATAACCATCCCGCTGTTATGTTCTGTTTTATAAGTGTATCTTGGAAGGAAGGATATTTATGTCGAAAAAAAGCTTGTGGGCAATACCTGCCGTTGTGGTAGTTATTGTTGCCATGCTTTTTATATATTCACAGAATAAACCTAATGTAACGGAAGGGTCCAAGTCAGTTGGCATCACGGTAATAGACGATGAAGGTGGAGAAAAACAGTATTTCATCGGTACCGATGCCCAGTACCTCAGAGAAGTTATGGATGAGCTGGCAGACAAAGATTTTACATACAGCGGCGAAGAGACCAGCTATGGTTATTATGTGGATACGGTCAACGGACTTAAGGCCGATAATCAAACGGCGTACTGGGGATTTTATGTTAACGGCGAATACTGCAAGTACGGCATCGACTTTCAGCCTGTAAATGATGGAGACATTTTTGAAATTGTTTATGAGGAAATAAAATGAATAAAGGAAGGATAACAGCTTCAGATATCGCAAGGATAGGAGTGATGAGTGCGGCTCTCACTGCGGGTAAAACAGCACTGGCATTCCTGCCAAATATCGAAGTGGTATCACTTCTTATAATATTATATTCGATATACTTTGGTAAAAAGGTAATATTTGCTGTCCTGGTTTTCATTGCTTTGGAATGTATGATATGGGGCGTTAATCTCTGGACACTGATGTATATTTACATCTGGCCGCTTCTGGCCGCTGCAGCCTGGATATTCAGAAAAAAAGATGATGTTGTTTTCTGGTCAGTATTTTCTGCGGTATTTGGGCTTATGTTTGGAGGCCTTTGTTCACTGGTATATGTATTTGCCGGAGGATTTAAAACGGCGTTTTACTGGTGGATAGCCGGCATACCCATGGATGTAGTCCACTGCATAGGTAATTTTTTTATAATGCTCTTTCTTTATAAGCCCCTGAGAATGGTGCTTGACAGAGCGGCAGGAACAGCAGGAAAAAATGATGATGTATGAAGAGGACGGACTTAAGTGTCCGTCTTTTTTTGTAAACAAAAGGGCGGTACATTTGCTGTACCGCCTAAATTTTTAATACTATTTATTTAAGTATGATCTCCTGTCCTACGGTGATAAGGTTAGGATTTTTGATAGTATCTTTGTTGAGCTCATAAATGCTGGTCCAGAGTTTAGCATCCCCAAGCTGTGCCTTAGCGATCTTCCAAAGGGTATCGCCTTCTTTTACTGTGTATGAGCCGGAAACTGCGGGAGCTGTATCAGGTTCAGCAGGAGTTTCAGACTCAGCGGGCTCTGTTGCAGGTGTTTCAGGTTCAGCAGGCTCTGTAACGGGAGCTTCGCCGATTATTTCGATACGTCCCTGAGGTTTAGCATACTGTTCACCTATAACTCCGCCAAGGTAGTTTACATACTGGATAAGAGCGTCACAGTCAAGTACTTCTGTATCGCAGAAATAAGAATTCTGTGTGAGCTCATAATATGTGTCTCCGCCTTCAGCCTGGAAGTTGTTAACTGCTACAGTGTAGTTAGCAGCGGGGTCAAAAGGTTTGCCGTTAACGCTCTTGATAGTTACTCTGCTGCCAGGGTTAGCGGGAGCATAGTATGTTGAGTCAGGGTACTGTTCACCGTTTTCATAGGGAACACCTATATTAAGTGTATATTCTATTCCAGCCACCTGAGGGAATCCTCCAAGGGTCTCAGGAGTGCAGAATGTTGAAGCCTCAAGTACTTCAAGGAGCTGTTTGCCTGTTATCGTAACGAAGCATACATTATTTCCAAAGGGGAATACGGTAACAAGAGTATCCATGGAGATGTCTCCAGGTGCAACTGATGTACGGATTCCTCCGCCGTTTGAGATAGCACAGTCAACTGTTATACCAAGTTCATGTTCATCGGAATATTTCTGAGCTGTATAAAGATAAGCGTCAGCTGTGAAATCTCCAAGGTTTGTTTCCTGAGCACGAACCAATTCTTTTGTGCCTTCAAGGGCAACTTCTGTTTTAGCGAATACCTTTGAGTATGCCTCTTTAACTTCTGCCGCATCGTCTGCAACAAGTTTTGCAACGGCTGCATCATACTGATTCGTTCCTGCGGCATAGTCAGCTGCTGAGATAAGTTTTGCCTCTGCAGCCTTGTCAGCCTCGTTGATAACAACTGTGCCGACATTTGCAAGATAGGAACCTGTGCTTACGATCATGGTGTTTCCAGCCATTGTTCCGCCGTCCATTACTGTGTGGCTGTGGCCGTCTACGATGAGGTCTATGCCTGTAACGGCTTCTGCAAGGTCAGTTGAACGTCTGCCTACACTTTCCTCATCAACGCCAAGATGTGTAAGGGCGATGATGTAGCTGCATCCCTCTGCCTTAAGGGCGTCTACCTGCTCCTGGGCAGCCTTGAACATATCTTCCTTATCCAGGAAAGATACTGTTTTTACATTGCTGGGGCTTGCCTTTGTGAGGGTCTCAGCTGTATCAAGGCCAAATACACCTACTTTATATCCATCAAAATCAAATACTGCATTTGCGTCAAAATAAGGTTTACCGGTCTCCTTGTTCAGAACGTTGGCATCGATCACTTTAATGCCCGCATCAGTAAGGACCTTCATATTGTCAAGAAGTACATCGAAGGAGTAGTCAAATTCATGATTACCCAGTGAAACAGCGTCATATCCTGCTGCTGCCAGATATTCAGCTGCATTTTTTCCCTTATAATAGCTTACAAGAGTATTTCCCTGGGAGAAATCTCCGGCATCCAGAAGAAGAACGTCAGCTCCCTGGGCTTCATAGTAGTCCTTGATGGAAGCAACACCGGCAATACCTATGGA
>JABLTR010068887.1_pt1 | contig 17324 bp, 17 predicted proteins | sample 7160071 | NCBI WGS metagenome assembly JABLTR01 (sample SAMN14651230, study PRJNA627086) | human gut metagenome | isolation source: feces | host: Homo sapiens
CCACCAGAGGCTCGTGAACACGATGGCGAGGATCGACGCGACCGGTCACATTGGGAGTTTTCAGATACACCCTAGAAGGGGCCTTTGGGCCGATGAGGGCATCGGCCCCTACAGGGTGCGGTGGAAGATCGATAGAAAAGAGGCGGACAGAAGTGTCCGCCTCCAGATGAGAAACTTATTACAGGAAAAACTTGCGCTGAAGGGATTCGCGCAGGGGTTTGCAGATGGCGATGATGATGAGCATCAGGCCGAGGATCACGCCTGCGGCCAGCGGATAGAACGACCAGAAGAAGGTCTCGTGGAGCTGGAACGTCAGGTTGATCAAAAACTCGACGAGCACGGCGAGACCGCCCGCGAGGATGAACGCGCCGCCATAGATGTAGAGCCAGCCGCTGTGGAGATAGCGCGTGAGAACGACGACTGCCGTGACGAGCAGGCCGATCGCGCCCGTGACCGGGAAGGCAAACGACAAAAACCAGTGCCCGCCGGTGGCGAAATCGATGTAGAGCAGGTAAAGCCCGATGGCCGCAAAGTCGACCGGGACGAAGATGACCGGGTTCGGATGGCGGAACCAGAGCGGCAGAACGATCATGACATAGAGCAGCCCGACCGCGCCCGCCGCATAGCCTGACCAGACGATCGTGCCGTTGATGCGCCAGTCGCAGAGCAAAACGAGGATCGCGGGCAGCAACGCCACGACCGTCAGCACAAACAGGATGCCGGAGCGGTTGACGTCCTCCCGCCGGATACGGCGATCCGCCGGATAGGGCGGCTCGGTCAGATTGCGCGGCAGATCCGGGTGAAACACCGGCGTTCCGCAGAGCGGACAGCGCTTTTCGCTGTCGGCCAGCTCCACGCCGCATTTGATACAATACATAGTCGCAGTCCTTTCTCACCGGCGCTGGTTGCTCTCCGCCTTGACGGGGAGGCCCAGTCGGTGCAATACGCGGTAAAAATGATATTCCAGCTGGGGCTCGCGGGTGTTGCGGATGAGGTTGACATACATCGTGTCCTTCCACGAGACAACGCCGCAGTTATAGTGCGCCCGCGCAGGGACGCCGATGATGAAATCCATCCGCTCGACATACGGGGCCATCGCCTCCGGCAGCTCGACGCGGCCGAGGTTGGAAAGGCAGAGGCAGGATTTTACCTCGCCGACCATGTCGAACACGATCTTCATGGCGAGATTCTTGACGAACAGCGGCATCACACGCAGCACGGGCGACCGCTCGCTGGCGACGTTGGTCGCGATCTTTGCGCCCATCATGCGCGGGTCGTTCTCCAGACCCATGCGGTAGTGGACGATGCGGCAGATCTCGTCGAACGTGTAATCGCCGAGGCGCGGATCGATCTCCGGCGTGACGTAGGAGGCAAAGTTCCGCAGCGTCCGGCTGGGGAACATCTTGCGCAGATTGACCGGCAGGAGGACCTTGACCGGCCTGCGGTGCCGCCGGCGCGGCGTCTGTTCGGCCTGGATCTCACAGATGGCCTTCATCATCGCCGCGGCGAGCAGCTCCGTCACGGTGACATGGTGCTCCTTTGCACATTTGCGCACGGCCTCGACCGGGACCATCAGCGTCGTCAGGTGGAGGAAGCCGTCCGGCTCCGGCGTGCCGGAGAGCTGATAGGCGGTGGCCTCCTTGCGGCTGGCGTTGACATTGCCCGCGTAGCGGAGGAAGCTGTCCTCCAGCTCTTCCTCGTTCGGGTCCTCCAGGCGGCCGAGCACGCCGTGCTCCGCCGGGATGGAGATGCCGTATTTCTGGCAGAGGTATTCGGCGACGAGCGTTTTGAGGAAGATCGTGCCGCCGGTGCCGTCGGTGACGGCGTGGAAGAACTCGACGGCGATGCGCTCGTGGTAGACCAGCACGCGGAAGGCGCATTTGCGCACATCGTCAAACGGGACATGGACGAGCGGATAGCTCTTGTCCTCTTCGATGGGCGGGGCCTTCGGGATCTGCTCGAGGTAGTACCAGAACGCGCCGCGCCGCAGACGCACGGCGATCGACGGAAAGCGGCGCACCGTCACGTCCAGCGCCGCCGAGAGAATTTTGGTGTCGACCGGCTCGGTCAGCGTGGCGGAGAGGCGGAAATAGTTCGTCCAGCCGCGGCGCTTGGCCGCGGGGTAAATTTTCGCCGCGTTGTCGAGGCGCATCCAGCGGAGCTTTTTCGCCGGGGAGAGGACCTTCGTGAGGAAGGTGTTGATCGTGTCGAAATCCGACATGTTTTCGCTGAGGTAATAGAGCACGTAGGCGTGCCAACGCTCCGGCGCGATGACCATCTGGCTGTCGCAGCCGGCCTTCTGCAGGGCGGCGTGCAGCCTTCGCGTGTCGTCGAGCATGACCTCGTCCCCGCCGACAAAGAGCAGCGACGGCGGGAAGCCGCGCAGATCGCCGAACAGCGGCGAGCAATAGGGGATGGCGGGATCATCGGCGTAGCATTTCGCATAGAAGTCGAGCAGCTCTTTTGTCATGGAGGGATCGACGTCGCGGTTCGTGACGTAGCTCTCGCCGCTCTGCGTCAGGTCGCTCCACGGGGAGATGGCGATCAGGCCGCAGGGGAGCGGCAGCTTGCTGTCGCGCAGCTTCAGGCAGAGGGCGTAGATCAGACCGCCGCCCGCGCTCTCGCCGCAGAGCAGGATCTGCCGGGCGGGATAGCCCTTTTTCAGCAGATATTGATATGCTTCCAGCGCGTCGTCCAGCGCGGCGGGGTAACGATGCTCCGGCGCGAGGCGGTAGGCCGCGCAGAATACGCGCACGCCGCATTCGTCGGCCAGCGTCGCGGCGAAGCCCTTCGCATACTCGAGGCTGCCGCAGGTATAGCCGCCGCCGTGCAGATAGAGGATGACGCCCTGCCGCCGCTCGTCCTTCGGCATGAGCCACGCGCCCTGAAACGCGCCAAAATCGTGCTCCCGCTCGAATACGTCGCGCCGGTGGATGGCCTCCATGATCTCGCCGAGCTTGTCCTGGCCCTTGCGCGTGGCCTCGAGGGAGAGATTTGCCGCGATGGGCTTCATGATATGCAGTTGTGCGCGGACCAGCTTCGCCGGAAGACCCATAAACCAAGTTCCTTTCGTGTATCTCTGCGGCAGCGGCGTGAAATTGTGCTGCTGCCCTTATATCCTTGAATTATCTATTATACCCGCTGCGCGCCGGTTTGTAAACTGCCGCGCGCCCTTATATGAAAACTTTGCCCTGTCATTTGGAAAAGAATATTTGCTTTTGGCGGCGGAATGTCGTACAATACCTTCGGACGATCTGCCCGTAAATTATGATACTGTTCTCAGGAGGCGCTTCCCCATGCAAAATATCCTTGAATCCATGATGCTGCTGTGCTTTGGCTTTTCGTGGCCGATCTCTGTCGTCAACAATTACCGTTCGGCCACCACGCGCGGCATGAGCCTCCCGTTCATTCTGCTGATCATCTTCGGCTACATCTGCGGCATCACCGCGAAGCTGATCTCGCACAACATCACCTACGTGCTGGCCGTGTATATCTTCAATCTGCTGGCTGTCAGCGCGAACCTGCTCGTCTATTTCCGCAATAAAAAGCTGGACGATGCGCGCAACGCGACGTCCCATAAATCCGAGGCCGCCAGGCGGGCCTACGAGAAGTAATCATCGCAAAACGAACGGGCGCCGGGGCGGAAGCCCCGGCGTTTGTTGTGTTTGGGGTCAAAGGACGACCTGGAAGAGGGCGTCGTTCTGGTCGTCGGCCTCGGGGTGGAACTGGACGCCAAGCATCTGCTCGCCAAATTCCAGCGCCTCGATCGTGCCGTCATCCGTGCGGCCGGCAACGGTAAGCGCCTCGGCCGGGTGCGTGATGCGGTAGTTGTGCATCGAGGCACCGAAAATCGTCTCGCGGCCCGTCAGACGTGCGAGGCGGCTGTCCGGCACGACGTGGATCGGGTGCTTGAAGCTGTCAACCGAATCGCGCGTGATGTGCCCGCTCCAGTGGCCGTCGACCGGCTCGGTGAACATATAGCGCTCCTTCTTCATCTGGTCGAAGAGGGCGAGCAGGGGCCCGGCCCAGCCGCGGCGGACGGCTTCTTCCGCGACGAGAAAATACGTGTTCATCATCTGCATACCGAGGCAGATGCCGAGCACGGGCTTTCCAGATCTGGCCGCGTATTCCATGACCTGAAAATGATAGGGATAAAAGCGCGCGCCGCCGCAGAAGACGAACGAATCGCAGAGCGTGAGCGCCTCCGGAATGACAGAGCCGTCGCTGCTGAGGATGCCGATCGGCGTGCCGCCGCAGGCGGCGATGCGCTTCGGATAGCCGTTGACAAATAAATAATGATCCGCGTACAGATCCTCCGAGCCGAAGAGCTTCGCCCCCGGCACTACCCCGACGATGCGCATATCCTGTCCTCCTGTGCGATGTATTTGGTCTGATTATAGCGAGTTCTTTCCGGAAAGTAAAGGGTTTGGGCAGCACGGTAAAATCCGGCAAGCAGAATTGTGCGGCGTTGCCCTTGACATTTGAGACTACATGGTGTAGTATAGTGATAGAGACTACAGTGTGTAGACAAAAGGAGGGACAGCCATGCCGGAGCTGCAAATGGGATTGATCGAGGCGCGGTTCGCCGACCTGATCTGGGCAAACGCGCCGGTGACGACGTCGGTACTTGTGAAACTGGCGGAGGCGGAGCTGCACTGGAAGCGGACGACGACGCACACGGTCATCCGCCGCCTGTGTGAAAAGGGTCTGTTTGAAAACGACGGCGGAACGGTCCAAGTGCGGCTGAGCCGCGAGGAATTCTATGCGAAGCAGAGTAAAAAGTTCGTGGAAGACACGTTTTCCGGGTCGCTGCCCGCGTTTCTGGCGGCATTTACGTCGGGGCGCGGATTGACGGCAGAAGAGGCCGGGGAGCTGCGCGCGATGATCGATCAGGCGGAGGAACGGGTATGAGCGCGGTGTTTTTGGAGCTGTTTAACCGGGCGGTCAGCGCGGGATGGATGATTTTGGCGCTGCTGATCCTGCGGCCGGTGCTGCAAAAAATTGCGGCATGGGTGCGGTGTTTGCTGTGGGGGCTTGCGGCAGTGCGGCTCGTGCTGCCGATCCGGATCGAGAGCGCGTGGAGTTTGGTGCCGAGTGCGGAGACGCTTTCACAAAATACAGTTCGATATGACGCCGTGCCGCAGCTGACGTCCGGCATCGAAGCGCTGAACAGCGCGGTCAACGAGCGGCTGATGGCGCCGTATTTCCGCTCCGACGCGGCGGTGAGCATGAATCCGCTCCACTTCTGGACGGAGATCGCAGGCCTCGTCTGGGCTGCGGGCTGCGCGGCGCTGCTCCTCTACGCGCTCGTGCGGCTCATACAGACGAAACGCCGCGTACGCGAGGCCGCGCTGCTGCGGGAGAATATTTGGCTCTGCGACGCGGTCGCCTCGCCGTTCATTCTGGGCGTGCTTCGCCCGCGGGTTTATCTGCCTTCGGGGCTGGACGGCACGGCACAGGACTATGTCCTCGCGCATGAGCGGGCACATCTCGCGCGGCGCGACCACTGGTGGAAGCCGCTGGGCTATCTGCTGCTGGCGGTCTACTGGTTCCAGCCGGTTTGCTGGTTCGCCTACCGGTGCTTCTGCCAGGATCTGGAGCTGGCCTGCGACGAGCGGGCCGTGCGGGAGCTGGGCCTCGCGGAGCGGAAGGCCTATTCGTCCGCGCTGCTCTCGTGCGCGACGGCGGGACGGGCGGTGCTGGCCTGTCCGCTGGCGTTCGGCGAAGTAGGTGTGAAGGAGCGTGTGAAACGGGTGCTGAACTATAAAAAGCCGGCCTTTTGGGTCACCTTGATTGCAATTCTGCTCTGCACCCTGCTGGCCGTCTGCTTCCTGACGAACCCGAAGACGGCGCAGGAACCAACAACGGCGGGCGACCTGCCGCCGATGCTGACGTTTGGCGAGGCCCGCTATGTCGCGCCGGAGAAACCGGTGACGCATCTGCCCTACGGGTACATCCGCGCGGGCCTCGTGACGAAGGAGCAATCGGGCGACACCAACCTGCAGGGCCACGATTACTTCATCCACGAAGGCGACGACCCGGATATGCCGGAGGATCTCTATGTCTGGCAGGAGTGCGGCACGGCGGTCGCGGTCAATCTGGTGGATTCCACGCAGCGGCAGTGGGCCTACGTCCGCTGGATCCGCACGGGCGAGGACAACGCAGACCACTTTACTGCCAAGCTGCTGACGCTGGACGATGTGGTGTTCCTCGCGGAGAAGGGGGATTCGCTCACCTGGGGCGATTTCGAGAACTACGATTCTCAGGAGGTCGGCTCTGGCCTCTATATCCGGCAGTACCCGATCGATGAGCTGTTTTCCCTCGGCCTCAGCGGCCAATGGGATCCCGCGAGCGATGATGTGCCGGATAGGATCATCCTCTCGGCCAGGGATGGTACGGGCGAGGTCGTCGATCTGCGGGACGGCGCCCGTGCCGTGGAGGCTTATATCGCGGCGCATGAGAAAAATCCCGTCGAGCGGCCCTACAGCTATCTCGACCTGACAGTTTCAGATTATAATCTGACGGCCCCGGTCGGCTCCGATGATCTGGCCCTGACGGCGAGCGTCCTGTCCACGAACACGACGCGCATCCGCGTCGAAGCGACGGAGGACGTGGAGCAGGGCGCGGAGATCTATGTCTACCTCTACAATGCGGAGGACATGGAAAACGCCATCCAGTACGGACTCATCACGGAGGAAAACCGCTCCGTGCTGTTTGAAAATCTGACCTCGGCGCGGGTTTACCGCGTGGGCATCGGCGTGAAGGAGTCCAGCGCGCAGGTCAGCGTCGATATCAGCGACGATTCCGGCCCCGACGAAGCCTGGGACTGAATCAGAAATAATAAAGCGGCCCGCGGCAAATGCCGCGGGCCGCTTTTCTCCCCCAGTCAGCCTTCGGCTGACAGCCCCCTATTGTAGAGGGGGCCTTTACGGTAATTATTTCAGGGGCCTTCTGGAAGGAGCACCGGCCTCTGCGGAATTTGAATCATCCGAGGGCAAGGATGACGGGACGGCCGTCGCAGAAGAGCTTGCCGCCGCGCACCTCGACGTTTTCCTCGTCGATGAGGTTGACGTAGCAGCCGTCCGGGGCATCGACCTTGACCTCCGCTTCCAGCGCGCGGAGCGAGAAGACGCCGAGGAAGCGGCCCTTGTCGCCGCCGCGTTCCAAAATCGCGATCTGGTGCTCATCGTCAGCCTTGGCCCAGAAATAGTCTGAGGAGCCGAAGCGCTGCTTGACGTCGTAGAGGCGGCGCAGATAGGCGCTGAGGTCATGGCCGGTTTTCCGGTCGATCGGCTCGCGCTCGAAGAGGCTCGGAACATGCTTGTCCTCGAATTCCTGCCCGGCGTAGAGCAGCGTTGTGCCTTTTTCGAAGTAGAGCATGGCGGTGAAGTTTTTCAGAGATGCTTCATCGCGGACGAACGACGCGATGCGCGGCTGGTCGTGGTTCTCGAGGAAGCGGAGCTTGTTGTAGTTTGCGGGGTACGTGGCCTCCTGGAAGTTGACCAGATCGAGATAGTGACTGAGCACGATCTTCCCCGCGAGATACTGGTCGAACGCCTCGCGGACATCGTATTCATATTCCATGTCGAACGCGGAGAAGGCGTCATAGTCCAGCGCGGAATAGACGCCGCTGCGGCGCGCGAGGCAGCCGTAGCTCTGGTGGACAGTCTCGGCCAGCCAGATGCAGTCCGGGTTGACCTTGGCGACGGCTTGCCGCGCGGCGCGCCAGAACTCGACCGGCACGAACGACGCCACATCGCAGCGGAAGCCGTCGACAATCTGCGCCCACATCACGAGCGAGTCGATCTGATAGGCCCAGAGGTCGCGGTTGCGATAGTCGAGGTCGATGACGTCTGCCCAGTCGCCCATCTTATTGCCGGGCTTGCCATCCGGGCCGTGATAGAAGAACTCCGGATGCGCGGCGTAGAGCGTGGAGTCCGGCGAGGTGTGGTTGTAGACGACGTCGATCATGCACTTCATGCCGCGCTTGTGGATCTCGTCCACGAGCGCCTTGAAATCGTCCATCGTGCCATAGGCGGGATTGACGGTGCGGTAATCGCGGTTGGCATACGGGCAGCCGAGGCTGCCTTTTTTGCCCTTTACGCCGATCGGGTGGATCGGCAGGAACCAGATGATGTCCGTGCCGAGAGCCTTGATGCGGTCGAGATCGGGGATGACCGCGCGGAACGTGCCCTCCGGCGTATGGGCGCGGACGTAGACGGAGTAAATGACCTGATTTTGCAGGTGCAAATCAGTATTGACAGCCATAAATAGACCTCCCAATTAAAATGACGCAGCAATTCTAGCACGTTTTCTGGAAATTGCAAGTAGGAAATCAACGAAGTTTTTCTGAAATTTCCCCACGCGGGACGAAGGAAAAGCGCAGCTGCCATGTGACCTGCTCCGGCGGAGCAAAATGGAGGCTGGAATAGGCGACCCGGCGGTCTGACGGCGCGCCGCCGGACACAAAAACGCTGGTCGGGCCATCTGCACCGCCGATGATGCCGATGCAGGCCGCGCCGCCCACGGGCACTGCACCGGAAACAGCATCCGGGATCTTCAGCCGGGGCGGATCAGTAGGAGCCGTATCCCGGATCTGCAATTCGTTCGGCGGCAGTTCCGGCGAGACGGCATACTCCAGCCGCAGACAGTGCGCGGGATATTCCTGAACGTCCGGCAGACCGGACACGTCCAGCGTCTCCGGCGCGAGGGCCAGAGCCGTGAGCGTATGGTTCGTTCCGGTCAACGGGTGCGTGAACGGCACAGTTTGCCCCGGCTGTGCTGTGAACTGCGGGCCGGGCAGCCAGACGGGATCGGCGGTAAGTGTCAGCGTGAGCGTTTTGACCGCTTGCCGACGCTTCCACGGGAAGTGGAGCCGCCAGAGCTGCCAATGCTCCGCCGGATCGAGCGCGTAATGCGCGAGCACGGCTCGCTCCGCCGCGTCCTGCTCCGCGTCCGGTCCCCAGGCAAAGCCGCTGCCGCCCTCGCCGCGGAGGGTGCGGCCATTGACGAGAAGTTCGGCATGGAAGCTGTCGTGGAACGGCGATTCCAGCAGGGCCTGCTCCGCCTGCTCCGGCGTCAGGCCCGCTTCCTCCAGCGGCGTCCATTTTTCCACGAAGCGGCGCACATCCTCCGCCGGGACATGCTTGGCCAGATCGAGCACGAGGCCCTTCGCACAGGCGTAGACGCTCAGCGCACGCCAGTCCGCATCGCCCCAGCGGAAGCGATGGCCGAGCGAAATCTCCACACCCGGCTTTCCGCGTCCGCGCATGGCCCAGAAATTTTTGCCGTAGAATACGCGCCATTCCAGCTTTTTCTCCAGACAGACGAGGTCAATGCCGCGGATGGCGTTGAAATCGCAGGGGATGATGTCGGCCTCGCGATAGCCGAGGCGGGCATAGAGCCGTCTTGCGGCCTTATTGCGGGCATTCGTGTCGATGCGGAGGACGGGGCAGCCGTGCGCGCGGGCATAGTCCTCATAGAACTGTACAAACTGCGGCCCGAAGCCATGCCCCTTCTGCGCCGGTTCGACGACGAGCGTGTGCAGCACCATCACCTGCTCCGGCGCGGCGTCAAACGACCAGTTTGCTCTTGCGTAGCAGTCCACCTGCGCCTGATTGATACGCGCGGCGGCGACGACCGCGCCGTCCTCCTCCATGACGAAGAGGTCGTCCGCATCGAGCGCCTCGCGTGCAGTTTCCTCGGTGGGATAGACGCCGCGAATCCAGCCGATGGTCGTCTCGCCGCGCTCTTCGAGGTCATGTGTATGGTCATAAATGGCAGTGATCGCGGGAATGTCCGCCTCAGTTGCTTTTCGGAATGTAGACATGGAAAAAACTTCTTTCTGTTGCGTTTTCTTCATGCTACCACACGCGGTGCATCCTGTCAATCATTGACGGGAACCGCAGCAGATGGTATCATAGCTCCAGAAAGAAGGTGGCTCGATGGAACTGCAAACACCGCGCCTGCTGGTCCGCCCGTGGGAGGAATCGGACGCAGAGGCGCTCTATGAACTGGCGAAGGATCCGGACGTCGGCCCAGCGGCCGGCTGGAACGTCCATAAGGACGTAGAAGAAAGCCGCGAGATCATCCGCACCATCCTCTCCGCGCCGGGGACGTTCGCGATTTTCGGACGGCGGGACGGCCAGCTGCGCGGCAGCTGCGGCTTTTTCCCGACGCGGGCGCAAGGCGCAGAAGCCGGAGAATTGGAGATCGGCTACTGGGTGGGTAAGCCCTTCTGGGGGCGCGGCATCGCGCCGGAGGCTGTGGAGGCGCTGCTGGCCCATTGCTTCACGGAGCTGGGCGCGGAGCGCGTCTGGTGCGCGTATTTCGACGGAAACGAAAAATCGCGCCGCTGTCAGGAGAAGTGCGGCTTCCGCTTCCATCACACGGAGCGGGACGTGCACTGGGCGGCCACGGATGAGATCAAGACGGAGCATTACAGCATCCTGACCCGCGCCGAATGGCTGGCCCGCCAGAAACCGGAGGACTGATATGGCAACAACGCAGGAATTTGCAGACAAGGTCTGCCGGCGCATGGCGCCGTTCGGCGACGTGCGCCTCCGGAAGATGTTCGGCGAATATCTGGTCTATGTGAACGAAAAGCCGGTGCTCGCGCTCTGCGATGGCCGCGTGTTCGTCAAGAAGCTGCCGCAGCTTGCGGCGCTGATGGCGGACGCGGAATGCGGCTATCCCTACGAGGGCGCAAAGGAGGCCTATCTGCTTGATCTCGGCGATGATGCGCGGATCGATGCGCTGCTCCCGCTGCTCGTGGAGCATACGCCGCTGCCCAAGCCGCGCAAAAAGAAAGCGGAATAAAACGAAAAGGGCCCCACGGTAAACCGTGTGTGCTCTTGTCAGCTGACGCTAAAATAAGTATTCACGATCAAAGTAACTGTTAGACAAGTTGGAATTTATTCCTTGGGCAACTTGTTCCGCAAAGCATACCCCGAGAATGCTGCAAATGTTCCGCAAAGCCGATCCTGAATATACAAAAACAAGTCCGAAAAGCCTCGATTTTCAAGGCTTTTCGGACTCCTGCTTTCTAGTAGTTTACTCCCACTCGACAAATCCTATTATATGGGACTGTATTTTCTATGTTTTCACGGATAAATTATTCGCAAATTTGTTAATGTTTCACCTGTTATTTTTGGCCGCTCAATTTCTTAGTATCAAAATAGTATCACAAAAGGCGGAGAAATGCAACCACATTCCCCGCCTTTTCCAAATCACTTCTCATTTTTCTTTAATACTATTCTTTGATATGTTCTAAGCGATTCCCCTCTTGGTCAAACAATTCATATACTTCATACTTGCCAGTTCCAGTCCCATAAAACAAGTGATAACCGTTTATATCTAAAGGTGTCAACTCTTGATTTTGATAGGTAATAGCGGCTACATCTTCGTCATAAGCGACAGCCATCACAACATATTTATCACTTTTATCATACCAAGAAACCAATACTTGCGTTCTAAGGTCACCACTGTCGAGCTTTTGAGGTATTTCAATATTTAGAGAGCCATTCATTTCAACAACGCTATAAAAAATACTGTTTTTTTGTATGATAGCGTTCTGGAGTTCATTATTATTATTTTTGTTAGTATATATTACTACAATAAGATTTTCATCAATTTGTTGGGAGGTTAAGATTTCGCCTACTTCAAACGGATATTTTATTCTGTTAAGTGCAGTATCAATACTTTTAGGAAAGTATATAAAAGAACCAATTACCACACTTAAAAAGATAAATAGTCCAATAAAAATTAGTTTTCTGTTTTTCATGTGCGGCCTCCAATGGGAATTTATCGTTTACATTATAACAGTAAAATTCCCTGCTGACAAGTACAAAACGGGAGGGCACCCCATAGAGTGCCCTCCTGCTGTCCGTTACCTCGCCCCCCGTCTAAACCTCCGCTTTGCTTTCTTCTGCTCCCGCTCTTGCGCCTCCCGGCGCTTTGCGTCCTCCACGGCTCGCTCTACTTCCTCCGGGCCGAAAGCCCGCTTGACCCGCTCAAAGTCGGCAACAGCACCCCGCAGGGCCTTGTTCTCCAACTTCGTTTCCTGCAAGCGGTCGGACAACCGCTCGTTTCCTTCCCTGGCCCGTCCATAGTCTCCCTGCAACCGCTCATACTTCCTCTTCAACTCGACATAGGCCCGGTACAGGGAACGCAGCACCTTGACGATCTGCGCCAACAGGGGCTTGGCTTTCTTCTCCCGGTAGGACTTGGCGCTTTCCAGCGGCCCCGGCTCCGGTAATATCCGCTCCGGGTCATCGGAGAACTGCGCCGCCAACTGCTCCATGTTCCTCACAGCCGGGGCCAGCTCCTTTAGGCGCTGTTCCTGCCGCTCCACCTGGCCCTGCTTCTCGGCCTTGACCGCCTCCAGCTCGGCAATCTCCTTGGCCCGCTGTTCTTTCTTGTAGTCCATCACAGACAGGTGCTTGTCGTGGGTGCCCTTGTCCTCCCACTCTATCCCGTGGCGCTCCATCACGGCGGCAAGCTGTTCCTTTTCAGAGCGTACCCACTGGCTCCACTCCGTGTCGCCCCTGGTGCCGCCCTTGAATCCCTGGGCCGCTAACGCCTGTTTCAGCGATACCCTTGTGTCCAGGCCTCGCTTGCTCCCGGTGGTGAACGGTACGAAGTCGATGTGCAGATGGGGTGTGGCCTCGTCCATGTGGAGGTGGGCGGAGAACACCCGGAACTGGGGGTTGCGCTCCTGGAAACCTCTCATGTACTCGTCCAGCACCGCCGCCGCAAGCTGGCCGTCCTCGCCCTCGGCGCTCATGTCGTCCTTATTGCCCACTTGCAGGATGATTTCATGGAACGGCTTTTCCTGCTTGCTGGAACGTATCTTTTCATAGTAGTCCTCGATTTTGCGGTCTGCCCTGGTCTGCTTGTCATTGTACCGCTTGAGGGCCTCGTCAAAAAGCTCATGGAAAACCGTCTTGATATTTTCGTGGCAGTAGGTTATATTCAAGTGGGAGCGTGACCGGTCGGTGTTCTTGGCGTTGAACGCCCTGCTGTTGTGGTTCACCGAACCCTGCCCCACCATTGCGCTAATCGTCCTTTTCAAATCAACACTCCTTTCGCCGCGCCAGCGGCGGCCTTTGTTACTTTCTGCGAAAGTAACGCAAAAGCACTTTTGACAGCCTTGCGGCCATCAAAAGCGCATTTGCGCCCTACGGGGTGGAGTGGGGGCGTTGCCCCCGCCGTCTGCGGACGGCTCCCCCAGCAGGGCTGCCCTTTGAAAAGGGCACCCTGCACCCCGCCTAAACTTTGACACTCGCCGTTGGGCAGGGGGGAAAGGCACAGCCTTTCCCCCCACCCGGCCAGTGTCCTCCGTGGGCCAAAACTCAAGGGGTTCGGGTTGTATTGCCTTGCGGCAATCTCCACCCCCAGGTATGCCCCCTTGACTTTTGGCCCCGCTCCCCGTGACGGCCGTGACGACCGTGACGATGTTTTACACACCGCCCCCGCTCTCAAAAAAGCCGTCACAGCCGTCACGGTCGTCACGCCTGGGGTGGTTCCAGGGTGAGGGTGATACTTCTCCCGGCGTGGCTCCTGCTGTTCTCATAGCGGATATGGTACTCTGCCGCCAATCTCCCGGCCCGGACGTTCAGCCGCATAGCCAGGGCGTTGGGCTTCATGTCGGTTTGGAGAGCCGCCGCCAGCTCCGTGGCCGTACCGCCCCAGGCGGGCCTGTCTACCGTCACAAGGGCGGCAACGGCCTCCAATACCGGGTCGGGCGGTTCCACCCACGGCTCCGTTTCCAGCCGCTCCAGCTCCCACACAAGGCGCTCCTTGTCCTTGGTGAGATACATCCGCTGGTCTTGCTGGTCACGTCCGGCCACATCCAGAATGGCGCTGCCGTCCGTCCGCTTTTCCTTTTGAAGAAGAAAGGCCCCGTCCGCCGCTCCTAACAGGCCGTTGGTGCCGGAAATCATATCAAACTTATCATCGGCCTGTTGCTTTCGGGTGTGGTGTACCAGCAGGAGACAGATACCGCAATCATCGGCAAGGCGTTTCAGCTTGCCCACCACCTCGTAATCGTTGGCATAGCTGTACTTGTCCCCGCCGACCTCCCGGACTTTCTGGAGGGTGTCAATGATAATCAGCTTGGTGTCGGGGTGTTGGCGGACAAACTTCTTTAGCTGTTCCTCCAGGCCCAGGCCGAGCTGTTTGGCGTAGATCGCAAAGAGCAGGTCGTTAGTGCCGTCCATGCCGAACATCCGATACAGCCGCCCCTGCAAGCGGCGGTGGTCGTCCTCCAACGCCAGATAGAGGACGGTGCCCTTGTGGACGGGGTAGCCCCACAGGGGGAGGCCCATGCTGACATGGTAGGCAAGCTGGGCCATCAGGAACGACTTGCCCACCTTGGGCGCTCCCGCAAAGAGGTACGTCCCAGGGTAGAGCAGACCGTCAATGATTGGCGGTCTGCTCTGGTAGACATTCCGGTAAAGCTCATTCATGGAAACGGTGTGGAGGTAGGCCGGGTCGCTTGTCCGTTGAAGCTCCCGAAGAATATCCTCCATACTTTCATCCTGGGGGTTGTTTTCGGTAGCCGCTTCTGATATACTGTCCGTGGTACATATTTGTGAATTGGGCTGTTCCCCGCCTGCGCCAACAGACGGATATGGGACAGTCCTTTTCGTTTCTCTGGAATCCATCAATCTATCAATCCTCCTTCATGCCGCCCAGCGTCACGGTGATAAGGCGGATGGTGGCGAGCAGTTCATCATCCACCCCGCCCCCGGCCTCCATGCGCCGTAGCTCCCCCAGGACGGCGGCGAGCTGGTCACGCAGGGCCTTGTAAACCCTGGGATTGCCCTGCACCACAATGTCCCGGTTCAAAAGTCGCCGGGTGATGTAGTCCTGTTTGGTCAGCCCGGACAGGCGGACGGCAATCTCAATCTGTTCGTTTTCCTCCGGAGACACCCGGAACGCTATGGTCTTGCTTCTCCATCGGTTGTGGTTGTCGAGATTTTTCGCAGACATGATTTAAGCCCCCTTTCGCTCCATGTTCAGCTTGTCCGCCATCTCCGCCTGCCGGGTGGGGAACAGGTGAGCGTAGCGGTAAGTGATGTCGATGCTCTCATGCCCCACCCGGTCAGCGATTGCCAGGGCCGTGAAGCCCATGTCAATCAGCAGGGAAATGTGGCTGTGTCTCAAATCGTGAATCCTGATCCGCTTGACCCCTGCCTCTTTCGCCCCCCTGTCCATCTCCCGGTGAAGATAGGATTTCGTTACCGCAAAAATGCGGTCTGTCGGCTCCACGGCGTATAGGCTCTTGATGTAGTCCTCCATTTCTTCACAGAGGAAAGCGGGCATTTGAATGACCCGGTTGCTCTTGGCCGTCTTGGGGTCGGTGATAACGTCCTGGCCCTTGATACGCTGGTAGGATTTCGAGATAGAAACCGTCTGCTTCTCAAAGTCGAAGTCCCCAGGGGTGAGGGCCAGCAGCTCCCCCTCCCGAATACCGCACCAGTAGAGCATTTCAAAGGCATAGTAGGAGAGGGGCTTGTCCATCATAGCGTCAGCGAATTTCAGATACTCCGCTTTTGTCCAGAACAGCATTTCCCGGCCCTTGGCCTTGCCCATGTTGCCCACCTGGGCGGCGGGGTTGACTTTCAGATTGTAGTGCTTCACCGCATGATTGAAAACGGCGCTCAACTGATTGTGAAGCGTTTTCAGATACACGGGGGAGTAGGGATTGCCGTTCTTGTCCCGGTAGTTCAGCATTTCACTCTGCCACGCCATGACCTCTTTGGAGTGGATTTCGCTCATTTTCCGCTTTCCAAAGTAGGGCACCAACTTCTTGTAGAGGATATGCTCTTTCGTTCCCCAGGTGTTCGCCTTGATACGGCCTTTCATGTCTGCGGCGTAGAGCGCCACGAAGCTCTCAAAGGTCATATCCAGGTCGGCGGTCTGCTGTTGCAGGAACGTCCGTTCCCACTCCAGCGCCTCCCGCTTGGTCTTGAAGCCCCGCTTCATCTTCTTTTCCTTTTTGCCCGTCCAGTTCTCAAAGTAAAAGGACGCATACCATGTTCCCTTGGCCTTGTCTTTGTACGCTGGCATTTTCTTCCCTCCTTACTGATTTTCCCGCAGTCCATAGAACTTTTCCTCGAAGTAGCGCCTGCTCACCCGTCCGGGGATGGTAAGGAAACCTTTCTGCTTCAGCTCCTCGTTCATCTCCCGCACCAGCTTGTAGGCGTAGGGCTTGGAGATACCCAGCGCCCCGGCTACTTCCTCGGCCCGTACAAACAGCTCTTTGCTCAAATACAACACCTCCTTATTGTTGGTTCGCAAAATTGTTAATGCCGACATCCTTATTATACATTCGCATGGTTGTTAATGTCAAGAGTTTATTTCGCAATTTTGTTAATTTTCTTCTTGCATATTTCGCTTATTTGCGCTATACTATTTTCAAAGGCGGTGGAACATATGACAGTAGGAGAAAAAATCAAGAAAATCCGCACATTTCGGGGTATGACGCAAAAGGAATTGGGGCTGGCTATCGGCTTTGAGGAAAAGGGAGCGGATAACCGTATTGCCCAGTACGAAACGAATTACCGTGTGCCCAAGAGGGAGCTGCTGGACAAGATTGCCCAGGCCCTGCGGGTAGACCGCCAGAACTTCTATACGGTTCAACCTGGCTGTGCCGAGGACTTCATGCGGACGTTCTTCTGGCTGGACGAGGACAGCCCCGGCTCCATCCGTCTGTTTCAGCTTGTCCGCAATCCCGGCAAGATAGGGGCCTCCGATGATACCGCCGTCCGATACAACGACACGGACGACTGGCCCGCTCAACCTCCCGTGGGTATCTACTTCAACTATGGCCTTGTGGACGAGTTTATGAGGGAATGGCTTTTGCGCCAGCAGGAGCTACACGCCGGGGAGATTACCAGGGAAGAATACTTTGAATGGAAAATCAACTGGCCGCTTACTTGTGATGACAGCAAACGGTTTGACAATTATGTTCCTTGGAGAAAAGAAAAATAGGGCAAGCAAAACCGCCCTGCTGAATTTGTCGTTCAGCAGGGCGGTTTGCTTGCCCTTTGCAATCATTCTCTTGTGTGACCGGGTTGAAACGAATAGTATCAAACCAGTATCACAAGGCAAAGTGACAGGTCAAAAACCCTGTATTCATGCGGGTTTGCGCCGTTTTGACGCTCATTCCCACTCGCAAAATGAAACTTAATTCTAAACGCTTTTGTTTGGGAGATTTGATATCATTTGATTTTTCCTGATACCTATTATCCTTATCCTATGGGCTTGCCGAACTTTTGCTATCATTTGGCTATCAAGGAAATGGCTATCAACGGTAA
>JABLTR010017599.1_pt1 | contig 17312 bp, 11 predicted proteins | sample 7160071 | NCBI WGS metagenome assembly JABLTR01 (sample SAMN14651230, study PRJNA627086) | human gut metagenome | isolation source: feces | host: Homo sapiens
ACATCTTCTGACCCTGAATCGTCTAATTTCCATGCCCGCTTTTCAGCGGGTTTTCTTTTTCTCAAATTTCCTCAATCACGCATTTTCCTATAAAGTAAAAAAACAGAGGCCGCATCTCCGGTATGCCTCCCGGGGATAGCGACCTCTGATTTTTCTTATCTTCAAGCAACGCACCTGCAGGATGCGCTTTCTTTCCTCCGTTCTGCGCGTTTTTTGCCACGTTCATCCGCAACGGAGGGGATAACTCCCTAGATCAGAGACTCATAAAGCTTTGTGATATCCTCCACACTGGTCTCCTTCGGGTTGCCCGGTCTGCAGGCGTCGTCGTAGGCGGACTGTGCCAGGAACGGAATATCCTCCGGCTTTACGATATCCTTCAGATCCGCCGGAATACCCACATCCGCGGAGAGCTGTTTTACCGCGTCGATAGCAGCCTTGCGGTACTCCTCCTGCGTCATATCGTCAACGCCTTCCACACCCATGGCCCTCGCGATCTCACGATACTTCTCGCCGGTAGCCTCCGCATTGTACTCCATAACGGTAGGCAGAATAATAGCGTTTGCCACACCGTGAGGGGTGTCATAGAGCGCTCCCAGAGGATGTGCCATGGAGTGCACGATACCGAGACCCACATTGGAAAATCCCATACCGGCAATATACTGTCCCAGCGCCATGCCTTCTCTTCCCTCAGGCGTATTGTTTACCGCGCCCCGCAGGCTTCTGGAGATAATTTCGATCGCCTTCAGATGGAACATATCGGAAAGTTCCCAGGCGCCGGCGGTAATGTAACCCTCAATCGCGTGGGTCAGCGCATCCATACCGGTAGCCGCAGTCAGTCCCTTGGGCATGGTGGACATCATCTCGGGATCCACGAATGCCACAACCGGGATATCCTTGGGATCTACGCAGACCATTTTCCGATTCTTCTCTGTATCTGTAATAACGTAGTTGATCGTAACTTCTGCCGCTGTTCCCGCTGTGGTAGGCACTGCGAAAATCGGTACCGATTTGTTTTTGGTGGGAGCCGTTCCCTCCAGGCTTCTCACATCCGCGAATTCCGGGTTGGCAATCACGATACCGATGCCCTTGGCTGTATCCATAGAAGATCCGCCGCCGATGGCGATCAGGTAGTCAGCGCCCGCCGCCTTGAAAGCCTCCACACCTTTCTGTACGTTCTCGATGGTGGGGTTCGCCTTGATATTGGAATAAATCTCATAGGCCAATCCCGCCTCATCCAACACATCCGTTACCTTCTTCGTCACGCCAAATTTGATCAGATCCGGATCAGAGCAGATCAGCGCCTTCTGAAATCCTCTGCCCTTTGCCTCGCCGGCAATCTCCTTTACCGCTCCGGCGCCATGATAAGACGTCTCGTTCAAAACAAATCTGTTTGCCATTTTTTCGCTCCTTTGCTATCATTTTCCCGGGCCTGTCCGTCTATTAAGGGCAGGTTCCTCGGCGTCTTCTATTATACCATACAATTCCCGGAGAGTGTAAATACATTCGATGGCTTTTCAGCAAGAATACAATCATTCGATATCTTCTGTCGGCGGATTTGACGGTTCATTCGTAGCCGGATCGCCAATTTCCCATGAATCATCATTCGAACCTTGATCGGTATCTGAGCCTCCTTGTCCTGAATCTGAACCAGAGCCAGTATCTGAACCCTGCCCCGTGCCTGAACCTTGCCCTGCACCCGTCCCCTGGTCCACACCTGATCCAGGCACAGTAGTACTATTATCCTGCGGAGGAGTAGTTACTGTCGGCGCCTGATTTGAGCCAGGCGGTGTTACCTGTTGCGTTCCTCCGCCCGTATTTTGATTTTGCGACTGAGACGGTCTTCTGGTCGACGTGGACGACCTGTCATTCGCATCGTCATCCGTTTCTTCCGCATCCGTCCCATCGGTCTCCTCCGGAACGACCTCCGTTCCCGGCAGCGGATACACTGTCACATCCAGCCCTTCCATCGCCGCGGTCACCGTGCCAACCGTGCCTTCCGCGCCGTAAATGCCGGTCTGCTCCTGGAGCTCAATCTCTCCCACAGAGGCTCCCTCCGCCACGAAAATTCCGCTGGTATACTCGTGATCTTTCGGCTGCGCAGACAATACGGTAATCTTGTCCACATGTCCGTAAATCTCCACATGGTTTGTGCTGTACATAATCAATTCGCCGATGTTCTGGCTTCCAAGAACCAGATGGGTATTCTGCTTCTCCACCCGCACCGTCGGGATACTGCACCCCGGGTTTGCCTCATCCAATGTCTTTTTCGTTCCGTCGGAAGCGATATCCAGATAGACGGAATTCTCGCCTCCTCCGCGGACCAGAAGTTCCTCCGTCACAGAGACGTTGTCCAGATATACTTCCCCTTCGCCTACACCGTCCGCGATCTCCAGAGACTCAAAGCTTGTCCCATCCAGCGCCACACCGGAAACGTTAATCGTTCCCTTCGCATAGCTCCCGCTGTCCTTATAAGTGCTGGCCGTATCGTATGTGATATCCTGCAGTTCATCTGACTTTGCGTTGGGATCCACGATGGACTCCGGTGTGTCGGAGGCGGCCCTCCACACCAGAATTCCTCCCGCCACAAGCAAAACAGCCAGAATCACAACAATGACAATGATGGTTCTTTTGTTCAGCGCTCTGCGCATGTCCATGTCGCGTCCTCCTAAGAAAATTTTTCCTGTTGTTTATCATACCACACTTTTGAACGGGGTGGAGAAGAAATTTCCAAAAAAGAGCAGCCAATAAAATTTATGTAATCATAAATTCTGAATATTCAGTTCTCTTCTTGCCGTCTTCAACGCCTCCGCGATGACCTGGTGCATATCATAGTACTTATACATTCCCAGGCGGCCTCCAAAAATCACATTCTTTTTCTTCTCAGCCAAGTCCTGATATTTCCGATAGAGCGCATTGTTCTTCTCATCGTTCATCGGATAATACGGCTCATCTCCCGACTCCCACTTTGCAGGGTACTCTCTGGTAATAACGGTTTTCGGATTAACCGTTCCATTTTGACAGCCAAACTCAAAATGTTTATGTTCAATAATTCTGGTATAGGGGACCTCATATTCCGTATAATTGACCACCGCATTCCCCTGAAAATTTTCCATGTTCAGTTCTTCCGTCTCAAATCTCAAACTGCGATATTCCAACTCGCCAAAACACTTATCAAAATACTCGTCAATCATACCAGTAAACACACACTTTTCCGCCATAGCGTCAAAGGCATCCCTGTTTGAAAAGTAATCTGTTTCCAGACGTACTTCCGCTCCCTCAAGCATCTTCTTCACGATCTGTGTATATCCCCCAATCGGTATTCCCTGATAGAGATCATTGAAGTAGTTATTGTCATAGACAAAACGGACTGGCAATCTTTTAATGATAAAAGCCGGCAACTCAGTAGCCCTTTTCCCCCACTGCTTTTCCGTATAACCTTTTACCAGCTTCTCATAAATATCTTTTCCCACAAGGCTGATTGCCTGCTCTTCCAGATTCTTCGGCTCTGTAATTCCTGCTTCGCGGATCTGCCCGTCAATTTTCGCCTTAGCCTCTGCCGGCGTCTTCACATCATCCCACATTTTACTGAATGTGTTCATATTGAAAGGCATGTTGTATAGTTCATCTTTGTATCTTGCCACGGGAGAATTCGTATAACGATTAAACTCAGCAAACTGCTGCACATAATCCCACACCTCCCTGTCGGAGGTGTGGAAAATGTGCGCACCGTATCTGTGTACCTGAATACCGTCCACTTCCTCGGTGTAGATATTTCCCGCAATATGATTTCTTTTGTCAATAACCAGCACTTTCTTTCCCGCCCGCACTGCCTCATGGGCAAATACCGCGCCAAAGAGTCCGGCACCAACGATGAGATAGTCGTACTTCATGATTTTTTCTCCTTTATTATGACACCATTATTTACCTCATAAATTTTACCATTTGGTAAATTTATCACTCCGCTATATGACCAATCCAATGCACCTCGGTTAACATAATACCATTTTCCTGACGGAGCTTGCGCTATCCCAGTGAATGTCCAATCAATCTTCCCTTGTTTCACATAACGTCATTTTCCTGATGGGGCCTGTACAAGTCCTGTAAAATTTTTGTCTCGCTTCCCATCTTTCACATAGACCCATTCTCCTGATGCTGTTTTCATTAAATTACTGATTCTTTTTAAACTTTTTACTTGCGCTTCAATTTGGGAAGCAACACCATGTAACATATTTCCAGAATCTCCTAAAATAAATGTTCTGATTCTAAAATAATATTTTATATACGGTTTTAAATCATACACTTTACAGGATGTTATCATATTGTCTCCGATTAATACAACATGTTCCCACTCTTTTCCTTGTAGTTTCTCTATAATGTAGCCCGAAACTTCTGGATCCCTTTCCCAGGCAAGCGAAAGGTACTGCATCGTTTGATCACTGATACGAAAATTCTTAATCTCGTGCTCCACAATATCACTCCATCTTCTTTACGTCTTGTCTAATATTTCCGTAAATTTGTTTACCTACAATTGCTTCAATTTTTTTTCTAGCCATTCATAAGAAAACTTTTTTGCTTTTTCAATTATTGCATTTACTTTTCTATAATCAATCTCCTCTGGCTGAAATTTTTGTACGTTTATTGTCGAATCATAAAGAATTCTATCCTCTAGATTTAACCAATTCAATAGTTCTGCAACCCTTTTCTCTCCTCTTCCATAATTTGCGACAGAAATAAACTCTTTATTGAAAATAACGGAAAAGCATGTCCCGTGAAAAGAATCTGTGATCACATAAGAAGCATGTAAAAAATAGTTCAAAAAATCTTCTACGGGTGCAAATGGAATAGTGTTTGGAAGCCCTAGTCTCCTTGCCTTTTCTCCCGCATCTGTCAAATCCACCAAATTAATATACTCTACGCTTAATGCCGCAGCCTTCTCCTCAATCATTCTTTTTTTGTTTTCATCCGGATCTAATATAAAGCTTAATAGATATCTTTTTGAATTCAGTTTGAGAGCCGAATTATTCGCCAATTCTATAAACTCATTTTTATCACACAAAAATACCGGATCACAAACTTTTTTTGGTTTGACTCCATAAATATTCTCACACGCCTGTATACCCATGCTTTCCCTCACAGAGACCCCTTGGAAACGCTGTACCATAGGCGCATATTTTTTCTTAAATTCCGCACTAGCGTCTGTTTCATTTCCAAGTGACGATGCATAGGATAGTTTCACATGTTCATCATCGGCAAAATCCAAGAAAAATTCTTTTCCTGCATCCTTCTCACACAAAGGATTCCATAATTGATCAGACCCGGAAATAAATGCTTTACAGCGTTTATTCAATAATCTCATGTTTTCATCATTATAAAAATGACTGATATCACAATATTTTTTTATGAAATTTTCCGGAAATGCATTTGCCAATTTCGATGCTCTAGGACCATTGTTAGTGTGATGAATCATCAGAACAGTGTGCCCCATTTTTCTCAAAGCCCGATTCAGCGCAAAATACGTAAGTATACTTCCATAATTATAGTAATACCACCACCCTACAATACCAATATCCCATACTTTCTTATCATACAAAACATTTTCCAATTCCTCACAATAATCGCCGGTTTGCAATGCGTCCAAAAATACCTTTCTCTTCTTCGGTTCAATCTTATTTTTTACCCAGGCACTATTTGCGGGAATAGAATTTTCTATATGCATCCATTCCTTTAGTTTAAATCTCTCTTTAATTTCTTCAAAAATACTTACAGCTTTCTCATTATTTAAAGTTAAAACACTGGTTCCTTTTCCATCATTATATTGCGGATAATAATTTCCTATGCCCCAGAAATCTCCTGCCGTGAAATCTCCTACACGCCTCGTTTTGGTGTATGCACAATGATAACAGGAATCCCTATGCATATACAAATTCAAGAAGGCCGTCATCCACATGTCATTCATTGTATTCATATTGATACTAGTTCCATCTGCAAATTCTATTGTGGTATATGATCCCCATCCTGCCTGCCTTTTATCTCTGAAATAAATATTTTTTATTGTTCTGTTTTTATATTCCGACTCCAGGTACTTTAAAAATGTCTTTTGTGAAGGAACACCATGACACAAAATATCCATGGAGATCAAATTCTCATAATCTTTACCTAAAAAATGAAGTAAACCATCCACCTCACAAGGTGTTCCTGAGAATAGAACATATTTTCCTGTCCTCAATATTGTTTCTATCTTCTGGTAAATCTTATTTATGTTACTCTGAAGATATTTAGATCCTTGCATTTTAAGAATTTCTTCTTTTTTTTCCGTTAAAATATGTTCAACACCCCAGTTTTCATTCCAAACAGCACCACAAACATATCCCTGTTTATCTAATACATACTCTGCCAAAATTTGAAATACTCCTCCGGAGGAACTATTTTTCCTTGTTTTATCATCTGCCATAACTGCCAGACAAAATTTTTTCTCCGAATTTTTATATCGCAGGTTTAATCTCGGACAAACATTTGCACAATAACCGCAATTTCTGCATTTCTCTCTATCTACAGAAGGATACAAAAAACCATATTCATCTTCTTCCATATTAATTGCATTGATAGGGCATGCATTATCACAAGCTCCACACCCACTACATAAATCTTTCGGCAACTGTATTATACTTTTCGAAATATCTCCATTCGGCTTTTGATTCCTTATTTTTTCAAGTGCATTTTCTCTCTGTAACCATTGAATTTGCTCTTCCAACTTACTAATTTCTTTTCTATATTCTTTGACATCTCCCAGCGCAACCTGATATGACTTATCTCTTTTTTGTATTTCAATAATTCTGTTCAAGAAAAGATTTTTTTTATTTTGTTTTTTATACAGCTGCTCCACAGTATAAGTCATTCTATTGTGTGTAATATTATCTATCGCTTCCAATACATAGTGATAGTATGATTCCTGATAATGAAGTGGCAAGGTTCCCCATGTGTGATTCGGTGACATTAATGTATTTTGGGGCATTTTTATATAATGCGCTCTCGGTAACAGTTTCTTAAGCAATGTATAAACCTTTTTTAAATAGGCATTGGTTCTATCTCTCGTTTCTGATGGGAAGTATACAAGTTCCAGATTATTTTTGAAAAGATGTGTCGCTTCCAGCACTTCAACAATGATAATTTTCTCTTGAGTATACTTTTGTGATATAAAGGCAGCAAATTTTCTGTAATCCTTTTCTAGTTTTTCCCATGGAACCTCATCAAATTTTATGATATTAAATTTATTATCATTAAATATATGATTATCAAAAAATTTTTGTTTCATGCGCTGCAGGATCGGCGAATATGTATAGTAATAATCATTTTCCTCTGATTTCAGATTACACATATCAAAACGATCTTCTGCCAAATCCAATAACAGCCACTCCCCCTTACTGTTTTTTAACAGATCTATCGCAAGACTGTTCAAGTTAATAATAAGCTGTTTTGTCTCCCATCTTGCAGCATTTTCCCAATTTATCTTTGTTTCATCAAAACAAAGAGATCTCGAAAAAAGCGACGGTATTGACTGTTTATGTAATTCGGCATATATCTGATATGTATCCTGTGGCGCAAATCTTAATGCATCTCGTGAAACACAAGATCCAAATACATCTAATTTGATCATCATTCTTCTCCTTAGTTTTTCTTCTCCAGCGGCGGTAAAACATCATTGATATCAATGCGTTCCTTTTTAGGTGTCAGTTTCACGCCCAACTTGAACGCTCTTGATTTCAATCGTTCCGTAATCTCATTTTCCATCTGTGCAATCAGCTCCTTTCTTGAAGTGATTGCCTTCTGAACACACTCATCAAAGGTTACTTCCTGTTCGGAAATTTTCTGAATTTCCTTTACCTTTTCCGCTTCATTGCTCATAAAAATATTCATATTATATTTTTCTATAATACTCATGATCTGAACAGCAAACTGATAGCGCTTATATTCCGGGAAGGCCATAAGATCGCCATATAAAAAATTGACCATCCACGTTACCAGATCGCCATAGGTATCTTCATAACCTGCCTTCTGCCAACTCTGCAGTACATTGTCCACAATTTGAAGATGCTTTCCAAACTTTGTAACACGCTTGTGATTGTACTTCCACATCAAGGAACCTTCATTTTTCCAGCGATAAAAGTAATATCGCTTGTCCCAATAAATAATTTTACTGGCCCTTGGAAAATACATGAACTGAAAGAGCTGATCTTCCCCCAAGTCCATGTCCACATCAAATCTTAACTTCGGAAAACGTTCAATCAGTTCTCTTTTGATAAAATGAAGCCATAAAAACGGTACGCTGCTCTTCTCCTTAAATAATGCGTCTTTTCCTGCCCCCTCATAATCATATATCTTGAATCTTGGAGACATCTTTTCCCATATCCATCCGGGTGCCTGATCCTCATCCGGAAATGGGGTTCCTCCAAAAACAATGATATCCGTCTGTTCATCTTCCGCGTATTCTACAAGGCTGTAATACATCCATTCATCCGTCAAATCATCGGAATCCACAAAACTAATATATTTTCCGTTAGCCGCATCCAATCCCGTATTCCTTGCCTTTGCGGGTCCTCCATTTTCCTGTGTAATAATCTTTACCCTGTCATCAGCACCGGCAATCTGTTCCAACATTTCCAAGGAATGATCTGTGGACCCGTCATTTACACAAAGCACTTCTATCTTTTTGTATTTTTGAGTCAATATAGATCTCAGAGAATCCACTAATGTTTTTTCCGCATTGTACACCGGCATGATGACGGACACTAACGGAAGATCTTTTTCATCCACCTCTTCGATATTAAAATGCTGCTCGTCTTCCTCTTTCAACAGTTTAATAATCTTTTCCTTATCCATTTTCTTTCTCCTTACGCTTTTTTCAGTATCCTCAGAATCTTATCTGCTTTTTCTCTTCCTTCCACCATTTCTTTGGAATTTCTCAATTTTTCCAGTCTCTGATAGGTCTCATTCACTTTATTCTCAACCCGCCAAACCTGGTCCTCATAGTAAAACAGCTGATAATCATCCATGATACGCATTGCCACAGATGCAATCCATTCATCATTCAATTTCGCAAAATTAATCTCTTTATTGTCTTCGCTTTCTTTCAATTCCTTTGAAAATCTTTCCAAATACTGCAGTTTAAATTCGTCCGCAATTCTTTCGTAATTATGCATATAGTTAAAAAATCGCTTTTTGAAAAATTCCTGCATAAAATTTTCCTTTACATCCTCATGCTGCATGATGAAATCATGAATATACGCATATTCATCATTAATACAGAAAACTTTTCCCTTACTGTTGATAGACGAATTCGGATTGTCCTGACGATAATGATAAAAAGCTTTATTCACAAACATAATCGCATTTGCCAGGGACAATGTTTGGAACCAAAAACCATTATCCTGATAAGATGCTCCCGGCGTTTCGTTATGACGGATATGATTCTCCCGGATAAAAGAATTTCTATATATTCCAGTCCATGTGTTCATCTGAAACATAAAGATTTCTTTATCCTTTTTAGGAATCAGCACCTGATTATAATATTTCGGATCTGTACAGGTATTCTCGTAGTGAACTACCGTTTTTCCTCTATGCGTCTGAAAAGTATAGTAATCCGACTTTACAACATCCAGATCATACGTCTTCGCTGTTTTGTAGAGGATCTCACACATATCCGGTTCTATGTAATCATCTGATTCCGCAATTGCCACATACTCTCCTGTTGCTCGATCAAACCCGATATTCATAGAATTACCATAACCGGCATTCTTTTTTGATATGCAGATCACGCGCGGATCCTTCTGCGCTATCTTTTTTACAATTTCTACGGAACGATCCGTAGAACCGTCATCCACACAGATTATCTCAATCTCTTTCATTGTCTGAGCCTGACAGCTGGCCACACATTCTGCCACATACTTTTCCACATTATAAATCGGTACAACAATTGAAACTTTTACTTTCTCACTCATATGTCCCTCCTGTTTCTAACTGCGCTTTGGTTTTCTGCCTGTAACTTACCTCCGCGATCCTCCAAAGAACCGCTGTCTTAATCCTCCCCGCCTTACTGACAAGAAGCTTTTTGTGATATCGTCCCGAATCAATCTTTTTCAGCCAGCGAATCCCCTTTGTATAATCCAGAAAAGCCTGAATCAACATATACTCGTTGAGGTAATCCTCCTTCAGATGCTCCTTTGTAATTGCCTTCTTCCAGTGTTCAATAGGTTCTTCTTCATCATTCCATAGTCCATACAGATCATTGACAAAATAACTGTTCCTCAGATCGTAATATGTCATTGCCGGGCTCTGGCGGTATTCATAGGTTTCATGCCATACCTGAATCCCATTCAGAATGATGGGCGTTCCTCCATGCCGCAGACCATATTCCACATCATCACAGTGAATAAAAAAGGGAAGCGGCATATTTTCCCTTACAAAATCCATGGGGAAACACCCAAACCACCAGCCGGTATACTCTGCCCCGGTAGAATCGTTCAGCCGTGTCAGATTTTCCTTTTTCGTCATATCCTTCTGAAACCCTACATGGCCAATCTGCCCGCCATTCCAGATTTCCGCCGCAGTGTACTGAATACTTCTCTGATCCATTCGGAACATTCTGCCTGCTACCACATATTCCTCATACTCCTTGGACAGACAGGACAAAAGAGCATAAAGACGGTAAAAGGTTTCCGGTAGAAATTCCACATCATCATCCATAAAAACCATGTATGTCAGTCCCGTCTCCCCCTTTAACTCCTGGATCCCTCGGGCAAAACCACCGGATCCCCCGGTGTTTTTGTTATGTACCAGTGAGATAAAAGGCAAATGTTCATCCTTCAGTTCTGACGCATTATCTACGACACAAATCCGCAGTTTTCCATACAAATCGCTGCCTTCTCGAAAGAAATCACTATTCAGAAATGTTTCCAGGTTTCGCTCAAGCTGCTCCTCTCTTCGATATGTACAGATATCCACGCCGAGCAGCACTTTCCTTTTTTCCGATTCTCTGCTGCCAAAAGCAATACGGAAGAGTTCCACTTCCTCCTCAGCAGCAATTTTCACAAAGAAATAGCCCTCTGATTTCGCGGAAAAATCAAAAATTATCTCCTGTTTCTGTTTGCCGGAAAACGAAACCTCTGCTACCAGCCTATCCATATCTTTACCTGCGTCATAAAAATACAGAGAAAAGATTCCCTTTCCCATAAGCTCCGACACACACTGAAATTGCCGGATCCCGGTGTATTTCTCCCATGTCCCCGCGTCGAACAAGTTAAAATATGTATCTGTCTCAAGAATGCTTCCACCCTCAAGACAAAGATGTTCTTCCCGTAGTTTCACACTTCCCCGGTGTCGGAAGCAGAGCTCCTCCATATCACATATTCTGTTCAGAAGAATCAGATTCTGTAAGATCATGCCCCACCTCGTTCAAAGATTGATATCATCGAACAGTTCCTTCGTCAATAATGCCTGGTTTTTCTCACTCTGCAGCAGCCTGACCGCCCCATAGGCATCCGCGCCGCTGATCTCGAGGCATTCCGCCCCATCTTTTTCCCATTGCCCTGTTCCTGTTCCCGGCAGTAGCGCCCGGCGCGTCCATTCCGCAACGAAATCTTCTATCCCCCTTTGGATCTCCCCGATGACCTCGCTTCTGTTCTCTTTACCCAGGCAAATGGTATATCCGTCTCCTATCTTTTTGACGCCTGCTTCTATCCCGGAGCATTCCGCAGCGCATCTTTTTTGCATCTTCGATTTCTCCGGCGGATAAAATCCCTTCAGGCTTCCCTCTTCTGAACTTAACAGCAGTTCCCAGAGAAGATTGTGGCCTTTGGCCGCGTCATGAAATTTCCAAAGATCCCGGTTGTGCTCCTGGGAGTAGAGATAGCTGGCCTGCTTTCCAAGACATCGGAGGCTCTCCGCCGTATCCCGCTCTTCTCCGTTGTGGGCGCTGTTTGTCCCGGCCAAAAGGCCGGTAATTTCACAGTCCAGTCCCCACTCCTTTCTCGCCAGATACTGAAGCACCACGGCTCCGCTTCCCGCCCAGCCGACGTCCACCGCCGCCACACGCCGGTGGCCGGTCAATACCTTTCGATAATAGGCCCCGGCGGCATCTTGCTGTCCTTTATAGTGATCCAGGACCTCTTTCCAGTGTTCCATCAGATAGCCCTCCACTGTTTCCCGATTGCCGGAGGTCAGCTTCGTATCCGCTGATACTCTGTTTCCCGCCGAGGAATTGCCTGCGTCATTTTGCTTTTTCAGATATCCCCCGAGCATATCCGAAAGCTCCATACTCGCGAAAATCTGTTCCAGCGTATATTCCTGATTGACCTTGTGATGCAGGAACCGCCGGAAAAAGTCATATTTGAAATAGGACGCTCCCATCTTTGTGGCCGCTCTCCTTGACCAGTAGACATACTCTGTGCGGTCCTGGCCAGCCTCCTTGGGATACATCTTCCGATACACCTTATATAAGATATCCCCGTCCCTGGCCAGAAACAGGATCTTGTCGATGTCATGCTCCTCCACATAGCGGTGGATCCACTGGCAGTAGCCTGTCACAAACAGACCGCCATAGATGAACCCAAGTTCATACTCCCGGGTATAGACATGCAGGCCACTGTAAATATGCGTATTTACAATCCCCCGGTACAGAGACCCTGTAATCGCCGACAGATCCCTGGCCCGGTACTTCTCGCCCAGGTCATTCACGTTGGGGTAATGTATCGCCTCCCAGCCCGCCGCCCGGGCTTTTTCCAGATCCGCCACCCGGTTGTCGCCCATGTGGACAAAGATCAGGGACCTTTTGCTGCCTTCCTCCAGCTCGCGGCGGACTTTTTCGTAGAGACTGCCGTCGCTCTTGCCCGCCCCCTGCTCGCAGGAGACGTAAATACGGCTGATGCCCGCAAATCCGGCTTTCTTCAACATTTTCCGGAGAACATCGGAGGGCAGATACATGTCGGAGGTGCAGATGATGACCGGGGCGTCCGGAGCCTCCGCTTCCGAAGCGCTGTCTCCGCTACCAGAGACCTTTTCCTGCATACCCTTCCTCAGCTCTTCAAAAACTTCCAGCATGTAGGGATTTCCGAAACAATCGTTCAGCTCCGCCGCGATCTCCACCGGCATGCCCGTATCCTTTGGTATCCCCACATCCTCCTCGATCACATCCCAGATTTTCTCCAGAGTAACTTCATAAGTTTTCGCCTCCTGATAGTTCCGTTTCCGGGCCCTCGCCTCCGCCTCGGCCCGCAGTCTCGCGAAATCCAGATAATCCAGCTCTGCACCCACCAGATGAAACAGATCCGTCGGTTTCTCGAAAGGCCGGAAAATCAGTGTGTCAAAGATGTCAAAGGAGATCACATCGTACGTCAGCAGTTTTTTTGCCAGTTCCTCCGGCGGAAGTTTCCGGTCCAGGGAAGATTCCGCAGCCTGCGGCAGCACTCGTTTTGCGTCCGGGTTCCATTCATCTGCCGCCCAACTCCGGTAGCCGACACTCCAGGCCAGATTCATCCCCAGAAGGGCAATCCAGTCTCCCGCCCGCTGAACCGGACTCTTATGCAGTTTTCTTCTTCTCCAGTACTCCTTCTGGATCGCCGGCACCCGGTTGACCAGAAACTGGTACGCATTCATACGGACGCTCATGAGCGCTCCTCCCCGTCTGTTTTCTGTTTTTTTCAGATTTCCATAGTCTTACCGACGTTATTCCTCATCCTCCGGCTGTATCATCAACATCCCGCATCAGAAAACGCCACCGCTTACTACTCCTGTGTCAGAATCTCTCCTGCCTGCATCTGCCGCAGCAGTTCCTTCGCGTGATCCACCGTGCTCTGATCCGGTATCATCACATAGACGCTTCTGCCCGGCATCGAATAGGTTGTCTGTCTGCTGCCGGTTCCGTCCACGCTGTAGGAGACCACATTCCAGTCGCTCTTCTCAAAGAGCTGAGCGCTGACCAGCTGGGCAATCCGCTCCTGCTCGATGTTGCTCTCGAAAGTTCCGGCAATGCCCTCCATCACTTCCTGATAATTCAGCAGCATGGAGGACGTCTGGCACTTGGCGATGGTGGCTCGGATGACCTCCATCTGATTCTCCCCCCGCTGCCGGTCGCCGCCGGAGAAGCTGTATCGCTCCCGGGCAAAGGCCAGGGCCTGCAGACCATTCACATGATTGTAGCCCTGATGATATGTCATGATGGGCTCCACCGTAAAAGTCTGAGGCGAGTACACATCAATTCCCCCGAGGGCATCGATGATATCGATAAATCCGGAAAAATTCATCCGAAGATAATAGGGGATTTCCGTGTCATAGAGATTTTCCAGCGTCCCCTTCGACACGTTTACACCGTAAAGTCCCGCGTGGGTCAGTTTGTCCTTTGCCCCGCCGGAAACAGTCAGGGGCACATAGTAATCCCGGGGTGTGGACAACAGCAGAATCTGCTTTGTCTTCGTGTTGACCGCCATAATGATATTTACATCGCTGCGGGATCTGTTTGTCACGCCGCCGTAAGTGTCAATGCCGCTCAAATACACCGCGAAGTAATCCGGATCATAGGCCGTCTGTCCCTGAGGCTGCTCCACTTCCTGCTGGATGGATATGGTAATGACGGCCCGGATTTCCGTCAGGATATCCTCATACCCCTCCATATCCTCCGTCAGGGACAGGAGGGAATGGTTGACCAGCATTCCGCCGATCTCTCCCGACCGCAGAGCGTCGATCAGCGCATCCATTCCGGTGTACTCCGCCAGTTGCAGCGAAAATCCCGCCTGCTCCTCTATCTGCCCCACGGCGTAATCCGTATTTTCCCGATCCAGTTCACTCAGAATACCGATGGTGTAACCCTCAATGTCCGCCACCTCCTGGGCCGGATCATCCTGAAGCACGAAGACAGAGATCGCGTCGGTTTCCAGCGTTACCGGACGGACAATCTCCTTTACCGCCGTATTCGTGTGATAGAGATAATAGGAACCGATTCCGCAGATCGCCAGATAGACGACGGACAGCGCCGCCCCGAGAAACCACAGTTTCCTCCTGCGAAGGAAAACCAGCATCAGCACAATGCCGATCCCCGCCACGGCCAGAACCGCCAGGGCGGCCACCTTGAGATTTCCCGGCAATATGGCCAGCCGCGCAAGAAAAATTCCGCACATCACTCCGGCACAGACGGTCAGAAGCGCCAGCACCACCGCCGCGATGGTCTTTCCCCTCCCGGGTTTTTCCTGTTTCTGTTTTCGCTTTTTTCCCGCGGCCGACACACCGCTCCGGTCGACTGCGCCATATCTCTTTTCCATACGTTCTCCTCACTGCCGCTATTTTTTCGCTGCCGCCTGTTTCGCTGCCTGCTGTCCGGCCTGCTCATACAGGGCACAGACTGTCTTCGGATCGCCGTCGGCCTTCAGAATACCCTTCTCGATCCACACCGCCCGGGTGCAGTTCTGACGGATAACCCCCGGCGAGTGCGAGACAATCAGCACCGTAGAGCCCCCGTGCATCATCTCCTTAACACGCTTCAGGCTCTTCTCCCGGAAGAACATATCGCCCACCGAGAGCACCTCATCGAGAATCAATATCTCCGGCGTATCCCGCATGGTGGCGATGGCAAAGCCGAGTCGGGATACCATACCCGAAGAAAAGTTCTTGACCCGCTCGTCCATAAAGCCCTCCAACTCCGCGAAGGCCACGATATCGTCATATTTCTCATCGATATATTCTCTCGTGTAGCCGATCAGGGAACCGTTTAAGTACACGTTTTCTTTCGCAGTCAGCTCCATGTCAAATCCCGTCCCCAGAGTCAGCAGCTGCACCTTACTCTGATCCACCTCGATCTTTCCGCTGGTGGGAGAGAGCACACCGGAGACCAGCTTCAGAAGCGTACTCTTTCCGGAACCGTTGGTTCCGATAATACCCACAACCTCGCCCTCGTATACATCGAAGCTCACATGATCCAGGGCTTTTAACTCCCGGTAATGGTTGCGCCCTGTCAGGGTGCGGATCAGAAACTCTTTCAGGCTGTCCGCCCCGTCCTGGGTAATCTTGAAATACATGCACACGTTCTGTATGGAGATGACCGGCTTCTTCCCGGCTTCGCGTCCGCCTGCTTCCCGCCCCTGTTCCTGCACCGCGATCTTTTGGCCTTGTCCCGCTCTCTCTGCCGCCTCCCCGGTCAGGCCGTTTTCATCCGCAGTCTCCGATTCCTGCCTCTTACCGCCCAGATGATGCATTCTCTCCCACTGCTCTCTTCGAAGTCTCCGTCTTCTCCGGCGCAAGGTCTCCTGTATCAGCATAATCAAAAGGGCCGCCAGACCTACCGCCACCACAATGCCAATCATCAGAAGGGCCTTCTGCACCGGGCTCATCTCCTGCCAGCGATGGTGGCTGGCCACCGCCTCCTCGCTGGAGAGCACCCGGTTGCTGGAAGCAGTCTGTGCCTGAGACTGGCGCGTGATATCCAGTTCATAGCGCATGGTCTGCCCCTGATAGGTCACATCCACCCAGATGGTGTTCTCTCCAACCTCCAGCACGGTATCGGAGATGGAAATTCTGGCCTGAGGATCTGCCGCCGCGGCGGTAATACTGGGCTCCGTCACATCGTAGGGAACCGTAGCCGAAAAGCGCTCCCCCTCCGGCGCGAACCCCTCCACCGGCGCGCCGTCCACCGCCAGGGCCGTCAGACGGTTCTGCTCCGCCACAGGGACGCGGACAGCCACGGAAGCCTGTTCCAGAATGTCGATGGGCTGTGTACCCTCAGCGTCGCTGTAGAGTTCCAGACTCTCCACGGAAATCTGCGAGGAACCCATAACCAGTGTCTGAAACGCCAGCATGGTCCGATAGCTGTTTTGTCCGCCCCCGCCGGTAATTTCCACTCTCCCGGGCTCCAGCAGCGTTCCGCCGGAGACATACTCCAGTTTCCCGGCGTCGTAGACAAGCACCGCCCGGTAACTGCCGATGGCCTCGTCCGCGCTCACGTAAACGCCGATGGGGAATTCCCCGTTGACCGGCGGCGTGTACTCCCCGGATCCGTAAGTCAGGCTCCCCGCGGCCTGGGCTGAAAGCGCAGGGGATCCCGCAAACAGCAGTGCGCAGAGAACCAGCGCCAATATTTTTTTCCATCCTCTGTTTCCATCAAACTCAAACATATCTCAAACCTTCTGCATGACAGCGTTTTTGCTCACTTTAAAAATCCAGCTCCCGATCAGATACATCCCCAGCGCCCAGATAACCATGGCCGCCAGCTGTCCGCCCTCCGGCATCTGCTGATACATCCTCACTTCCCTGGCACAGGCGATGTAGTTGTAAAC
>JABLTR010017904.1_pt1 | contig 17310 bp, 17 predicted proteins | sample 7160071 | NCBI WGS metagenome assembly JABLTR01 (sample SAMN14651230, study PRJNA627086) | human gut metagenome | isolation source: feces | host: Homo sapiens
GATCTGATCGATAAATATGAGAGCCGTCTTGGCGAGTATCTGATCCAGCTTACAAAGCGTGAGATGAATACTGCTCAGACAAGACAGGCTTCCCTGTATCTGCATACGATCAATGACTTTGAGCGTATTGGAGATCATGCTTCTTATATTGCTCATATGTCCAGCGAGATGCACGATAATCATACGAATTTTTCACAGGAAGCATGGGATGAATTAAATATTGTTATGGAAGCTGTCCGTGAAGATATTAATATTACCTGCAATGCTTTTATGAAAGATGATAAAGAGATGGCACAGAGAGTTGCACCTCTTGGAGCTGTGATCACAGGTCTTTGTGATGTGCTGAAAATGCGCCATGCAGAGCGACTCAGCCAGGGTAAATGCGGTCTGGAAGAGGGAACTGTATTCAGTGATATCCTCAACAGTTTCTGCCGTATTGCAACACATTGTGCAAGTGCTATGGTTGCGTTGATGAAGAGTGATGAGACGGGATCAGATATCCATATCCATGATTCCAAGATTTATCCGACGAACAGCACGGAGTATTATCAGTATTTTAAAGAATACGGACAGAAATACGATATTGGAAGTCAGGAAGGCCATATGCTTAGTATGGAGCCGGAAGAAGTAGAATAATAGTAAAATCAAAGGGACAGTTCAGTTTGGCTGTCTCTTTTTTTGAGAATGGAGGGTATCGGAGATAACAAAAATGTCAAATATTATAGAAATCACAGATTTTAATGCCCCGGAGCTGGATGTTTATGCCAGAATCTCTGAAGTACAGCTTTTGAACCGGGCAGAGCCTGAGAAGGGAATTTTTATTGCAGAGAGTCCGAAGGTGATAGAACGCGCATTGGATGCCGGATGTAAGCCGATTTCGTTTCTTGTGGAGCATAAGCATATTGAAGGTGAGGCGAAGGAGCTGATCCGGCGGTGTGGGGATATCCCGGTTTATACTGCTGCGTTCGATGTGCTGACACAATTAACAGGATTTAAGCTTACCAGGGGAATGCTCTGTGCCATGCACAGACCTGCACTTTCGGAAATTGAAGAAGTATGTGGAAATGCACGTAGGATCGCAGTCCTGGAAAATGTGGTAAATCCTACAAATATAGGTGCGATCTTCCGTTCTGCAGCTGCCCTTGGAATGGATGCGGTACTTCTCACACCGGGATGCAGCAATCCGTTATATCGCCGTGCGATCCGTGTAAGCATGGGAACTGTATTTCAGATCCCCTGGGCATTTTTTGATGAAAAGACAGACTGGAAAACAGAGGGAATCCGGAAACTTCAGGAAATGGGATTTAAGACGGCGGCTATGGCCTTGAGAGAAGATTCTGTTGATATTGATGACCAGAAACTGCTTGCTGAAGAAAAACTGGCAGTTGTCCTTGGTACAGAAGGAGATGGTCTTGCATTTGAGACCATTGCGGACTGCGATTATACGGTGTGTATTCCCATGGCTCATGGGGTTGATTCACTGAATGTTGCAGCTGCCAGTGCAGTTGCTTTCTGGCAGCTCGGAAATCCGGATTTTTGATCCACAGGAAAAGAAGAACAGGCGTAAACTCTTATTTTTCTGCCTGATTTTCCGATTCCATATCCATCAGATGGAATGAAAGCAGCAGATACAGGATTTCATCTCTGTCTGTAAGATCAGAATCCAGAAATGCCCTGATCTTATCCAGACGGTAAAGAAGTGTTGTTCTGTGGATGAACAGAGCGTTGGCTGTATGGGCAATATTCTGGTTATGTTCCAGAAAACACCGCAGCGTATCATAAAGATGAGACTGTCCGGCCTCATCTTTATATTTCAGGGAGAGAAGCTTTTCATGGCAGATCATGTAAGCAGGAAGTTTTCTGGTAGCCTGTTCCAGAATATAGGGCAGTGCAATAGAATTAAAATGGTGGATACTCTCGGCAGGGTTCTTGCGCTTGCCAACCTGCAGTGCAACAGAAGCCTGGGTGTACTGGCGGTGAAAATTGAAATGTCCGAGCATTTTTCTGCTGTATCCGGCATTTAACATACTGCTCTTGATGAAACCTTCGATCTTGTCTGAAATCTCACGGACAGTCATGGTGCAGAGATCCAGATTGATAAAAAGCACTGCATTTCCCTTATATTCGGTAGCGCAGCTGGCAGGGATGGTATTTTCCAGATAATTGCAGATGGCGTTAAGTGTCAGGTTCTTCTGATCAATGAGACCGGTCTGGATCAGAATACACTGATACATATGGGAAGAAAGCCACCCTACATTACTTAGCTGCTGGCTGATTTTTACATAATCAGCACCTGGATCTGTCATAATGGAAATGAAGATCTGGTGCAGTGGAAAAGATTTATCCCGGTTATGCATGATACCTGTGGAAAGTGCGTGAGATACCATCTGGGCCAGATATTCCAGAATGAAGCCAAAAGTATCATCCAGAGGAGCTTCCCCTTCAGAGAACATCAGCCTGTATACAGCTTTATCATTATTGGAGATGTTCACACAGAGAGCTGGAACAGTGAGATCATTCCCTGGATAATAGAAATATCCTGTTTTGTAAAAAGCTTCTTCGTAGTTGAGATCCTGTTTCAGGCTGTCAACCAGAGCCCAGGAATTTTCGCTGGAGCCCAGAACGGAATTGGAGAGATCTCCAAGCTCCCATTTTTTGGAGGCAATGATCGTGAAATCCATGCCGATCAGCATCATGGGATTGGGGATGATACAGTCTGTCAGTTCCATAAGTTCCATTATGGAAGCATTTCTTAGACGGGAATCGATAAGGGACTGGTTCCACTGGTCATAAATAAGAAAGATTTCCTGCAGTTTATTGAGAATCATATTAACAGGAATGTCCTGAGGAATCACACACAGATTCGGCTGGGACAGTTCGTAATCATGATATGATGCTCCGACAATGAGAAAAAGGATATTCTTAGGATGTCGGAATGTCAGCCGAAAATCCGGTTCTGAAACAAGATAGATGCGGCCATCCTGAAGAGGGGTGGCCTTTTCGAAACAGGCGGGACAGGAGAGAACCGGTTCTGTATCCAGCCTGGATGTATGTATTGGAAATGATTTCTGCAGATGATAGCAGATCAGTTTGGAACTGAGTTTCAATGAAAAACCTCCTTCCTATACTTTATAGGAAAATATTTAAATAATAACCCTATTATGAGGAATTGTGATTCTTATAAAATTCAGTATAATAGAATCATAAAGAAAAAACAAGTGCAGAAATAAAGCTTTTTCATGGGGCGTAGCGTGATGAATATGTAGAAAAAGTCTTTTCCTGCATAATAACGTAGCGGAGGTGCTTTTTATGTTGACAAAAAGACAGAATATGATGGAAGTAATCCGTGGGGGGAATCCGGATCGTTTTGTAAAACAGTATGAAGGACTGACATTTGTACTGAATACTCCTTATCAGGTAGAATATCCGATGATGCCGGAAGCACCTGGAGCACCAACAGTAAAATGCGGCTGGGGTTACTATAATTCCTGGCCAGCCGGAACACCTGGAGCATTCCCGCTTCATGATCCGGAACATCTGGTATGCCCGGATGTGGCAGAATGGAAGAAATATGTAAAGGCACCGGATATCAATTATACAGAAGAGGACTGGAAAGCATGTCAGGAGACTGTTGCAGGAATTGACCGCAATGAGACAATGGTGGCTACGCTGATCGCACCGGGGGTTTTTGAGATGTGCCATTATCTCTGTGAAATCCAGAATACCATGATGAATTTCTATGAAGAGCCGGAGGCTATGCATGAGCTGATCGAGTACATTACAGAGTGGGAACTGAAATGGGCTGAGCAGATCTGTACTTATATGAAACCGGATGTTATTTTCCATCATGATGATTGGGGTACACAGAACTCCACATTTATCAGTGTGGATATGTTCCGTGAGTTTTTCCTTGATGCTTACAAGCGTATCTATGGTTACTACCATGACCATGGCGTGGAACTGATTATTCATCACAATGACAGCTACAGTGCAACCCTGGTTCCAACTATGATCGAGATGGGGATAGATGTATGGCAGGGATGTATGTCTGTAAATGATCTTCCGAAACTGATCAAAGAATATGGCAAGGACATCACATTTATGGGTGGTATTGATAATGGCAAAGTTGACCGCTTTGACTGGACACAGGAAATGATCCAGGAAGCTACAGATCAGCTTTGCAGAGATTGCGGTAAGCTTCATTTTATTCCATGTACCACACATGGTCTGAACTTCTCCTGTATCCCGGGTGTTTATGAGGCTGTAGATAAAGAGATTGATAAGATGACAGAGGAGCTGTTTTAAACAGGATTCTGCGGATATTTCTGATGAAGCTGTATAGCCGCATATATAAACAGCTATATATAATAGGAAGAAATGCGTAGGCAGGAAGCCGGAAAAGTATGAAGAAATCCACCAGTGGATCACTTTTCCGGCTCTTTTTGCGCTTTTTTTGAAAAAATATTTTTTGTAAAGCAAAAACGCTTGACAGATATGCAGGAATCGTGTATGATAGCCAAGGTGATTACAGATGGAGAAATTTGTAGAGCAGACTTTTTTATTTGATTTTTATGGAGAGCTTCTGACAGAGAGGCAGCGGCAGGTGTACACCAGTGTTGTGTTTGAGGATTATTCCTTAAGCGAGGTTGCCGAGGAACTCGGTATCAGCAGACAGGGCGTGCATGATATGATCAGACGGTGCAATCGGACGTTGGAAGAATACGAAGAGAAGCTCCATCTGGTCGAGAAATTCCTGAACATCCGCAGTCAGGTTATGGAAATCCATAAACTGGCAGGTAACTACCACGCCGAAGATATTGCGGCGATTTCCAAAGTGATATTAGAGGAGTTATGATCAATGGCATTTGAGAGTTTAACAGATAAACTGCAGAATGTATTCAAGAAACTGAAGGGCAAGGGCCGGCTTACAGAGGCTGATGTCAAGACAGCACTGAAGGAAGTTAAGATGGCACTTCTTGAGGCCGATGTTAACTTCAAGGTTGTGAAACAGTTTACGAAATCCGTTCAGGAAAAGGCAATCGGACAGGATGTTATGAACGGCCTGAATCCGGGACAGATGGTTATCAAGATCGTTAATGATGAGCTGGTAAGCCTGATGGGAAGTGAGACAACAGAGCTTCCGGTCAAACAGGGTATGGATATTACAGTTCTTATGATGGTCGGCCTCCAGGGTGCAGGTAAGACTACTACTGTTGCCAAGCTGGCAGGTAAACTGAAATCCAAGGGAAAGAGACCACTGCTTGTAGCCTGTGATGTTTACCGTCCGGCAGCGATCACTCAGCTGCAGGTAAACGGTGAGAAGCAGGGCGTTGAGGTCTTTTCCATGGGAGATAAGCAGAATCCCGTGGATATTGCGAAAGCAGCTATCGAGCATGCGAAATCCAATCAGCAGAATGTTGTGCTGATTGATACTGCAGGTCGTCTTCATATTGATGAGGATATGATGCAGGAGCTTGAGAATATCAAGGCGAATGTAAATGTGGATGCGACTGTGCTCGTTGTTGATGCCATGACAGGACAGGATGCGGTAAATGTAGCGCAGAACTTTTCTGACAAGGTTGGCATTGACGGTGTGATCCTTACCAAGATGGATGGTGATACACGAGGTGGAGCTGCACTTTCCATTAAGGCAGTAACAGGTAAACCGATCTTCTATGTTGGTATGGGAGAGAAGCTTTCTGATCTGGAACAGTTCTATCCGGAGCGTATGGCTTCCAGAATCCTTGGCATGGGCGATGTGATGAGTCTGATCGAGAAGGTGGAAGCATCTGTTGATCAGGAGCAGGCACAGGAGATGCAGAAGAAGCTGAAGAAAATGGACTTCGACTTCAATGATTATCTCACCAGCATGGAACAGATGAACAAGATGGGCGGTATTTCCAGTATCCTGAATATGCTTCCTGGAATGGGCGGAAAGATGAAGGATATCGAGGGCATGATCGATGAGAAGGCTATGGACAGAACCAAGTCCATTATCCTTTCCATGACACCTCAGGAAAGAAGTAATCCGAACATTTTAAATGTATCCCGTAAGAACCGTATTGCCAGAGGTGCGGGCGTGGATATCACAGAAGTGAATCGACTTGTGAAGCAGTTTGAGCAGAGCAAGAAGATGATGAAACAGATGCCGGGCTTAACAGGCGGCAAGATGAATATGGGAAAAAGAGGCGGCTTTAAGCTTCCCTTTTAAATAAAAAAATATAAATTTTCAGAAAGATAATTGGAGGAAAACAAAATGGCAGTAAAGATCAGATTAAGAAGAATGGGACAGAAGAAAGCACCTTTCTATAGAATCGTAGTAGCAGATTCTCGCTGCAAACGTGACGGAAGATGTATCGCAGAGATCGGAACATATGATCCGAATCTCGACCCAAGTGTATACAAGATCGATGAAGAGGCAGCTAAGAAATGGCTTGCAGCTGGTGCTCAGCCTACAGAAGTAGTTGCTAAGCTTCTTAAACTTGCCGGAATCGAGAAATAATACCTGGCAGATCAGATCTGCGGGACCCGTAAGGGCAGAGCAAGGAGGTATGTAATGAAACAACTTGTAGAAGTAATTGCAAAATCTCTTGTAGAAAATCCGGATGAAGTAGTCGTTACTGAGACTGAGAAAGACGATGCCATCGTTGTTGAACTGAAAGTCGGACCGGCCGATATGGGCAAGGTCATCGGAAGACAGGGAAGAATTGCCAAGGCAATCCGTACCGTTGTAAAGGCGGCTTCTTCAAAAAGCAGCAAAAAAGTGATTGTAGATATTCTGCAATGAAAAAGAGAGACAGGAGCTGTGGATTCCATGGCTCCTGTTTTCACTCTGAAAGGGAGCGAAAATGGAAGATTTATTAAAGGTAGGAGTTATTACAACGACTCACGGTGTTCGTGGTGAAGTAAAGGTTTTTCCAACCACAGACGATGCTGAGCGTTTTCTTGATATAGAATATGTGCTTCTGGACACAGGAAAAGAACTTCGCAGACTGAATATTAAGAACGTGAAGTTTTATAAGAATCTTGCAATCCTGAAGTTTGAAGGCGTTGATAATATCAATGATATTGAAATGTACAAAGGCCGTGATCTGTGGATTCCGCGGGAGGAGGCACAGGAGCTTGGTGAGGATGAGTATTATGTCGGTGATCTGATTGGGATGGATGTACTTCTGGAGAACGGGGAGAAATTCGGAGTGCTTCGTGACGTGATGGAGACAGGTGCCAATGACGTATATGTGGTGGAACAGGTAAATGGAGATGAGATCCTTCTTCCTGCTATCCACGAATGTATTCTTGACGTTAATGTAGATGAAAATACCATGACTGTACATTTGATGAAAGGGCTTGTTTAAATGAATTATCATGTACTTACGCTTTTTCCGGAGATGATCGAGAACGGGATGAATACAAGTATCACCGGCCGTGCGATAGCCAAAGGGCTTCTGACGCTGGAAGCTATCAATATCCGTGATTTTGCTTTTAACAAGCATCAGAAAGTAGACGATTATCCATATGGCGGCGGTGCAGGAATGCTGATGCAGGCAGAGCCTGTATATCTTTCCTATGAGTCCATTGTCAACCGGATCGGAAAAAGGCCGCGTGTGATCTTCCTTACTCCACAGGGAAAAACTTTCAACCAGAATATGGCAAAGGAATTTGCGCTGGAGGATGATCTGGTTTTTCTCTGCGGCCATTATGAGGGGATTGATGAACGCGTTCTTGAAGAGATTGTGACAGATTATGTTTCTATCGGTGATTATGTACTTACAGGTGGAGAGCTTCCTGCCATGGTAATGATGGATTCGATTTCCAGAATGGTACCAGGTGTTCTGAATAATCAGGAATCAGGTGAGACGGAATCTTTTTCCGGAAATCTTCTGGAATATCCGCAGTACAGCCGCCCGGAAGAGTGGCATGGAAAAAAAGTTCCGGAGGTGCTGCTTTCCGGACATCATGGAAATGTGGATAAGTGGCGGAGAGAACAGTCCATCATCCGTACTGCCAAGTGGAGGCCTGATCTGCTGCCCAAGGCTGACCTGACTAATAAAGAGTGGAATGAGATTCGCAGACTTCGTAAACAGTGGAAAGAGGAAGTGGAAAAATAATTATGAAAACATCAGATTTTTATTATGACCTGCCGCAGGAACTGATCGCTCAGGATCCGCTGGAGGACAGAAGTTCCTCCAGATTGATGCATCTGTCACTGAAGGACGGAAGCATTGAGCATCGTCATTTTACAGATATACTGGATTACCTGCATAAAGGTGACTGCCTTGTGATCAATGATACCAAGGTTATTCCGGCGCGTCTTTATGGCCATAAGGAGGAGACAGGAGCTCTTATTGAGATCCTTCTTCTGAAACGCCGTGAGAATGATATCTGGGAGTGTCTTGTTAAGCCGGGCAAAAAAGCTCGTCCCGGTGCAAAGATCACATTTGGTGACGGAATCCTGAAAGGCGAGATCATTGATATCGTGGATGAGGGAAATCGTCTGATCCAGTTCCATTATGAAGGGATTTTTGAGGAGATTCTGGATCAGTTAGGTGAGATGCCGCTGCCACCGTATATTACTCATAAATTAAAGGATAAAAATCGTTATCAGACTGTATATGCAAAAAATGAAGGTTCTGCTGCTGCACCTACAGCAGGACTGCATTTCACACCGGAGCTTCTTGAAAAAGTGAAGGAGATGGGGGTAAATATTGCCCATGTAACTTTACATGTAGGTCTTGGAACTTTCCGTCCTGTAAAAGTAGATGATGTTGAAAAGCATCATATGCACTCTGAGTTTTATATTGTGGATGAAGATCAGGCGAAACTGATCAATGACACAAAGAAAAACGGCGGAAGAATAATTTCTGTAGGTACTACCAGCTGCCGTACGCTGGAGTCTGCAGCTGGTGAGGATGGGATTGTAAAGGCCGGAAGCGGCTGGACAGAGATTTTTATCTATCCGGGATATAAATTCAAGGCAATTGACGGACTGATCACGAATTTTCATTTACCGGAATCAACGTTGCTGATGCTGGTTTCTGCCTTAGCAGGAAAAGAGCACATAATGGCAGCTTATGAGGAAGCTGTGAAGGAGAGATATCGTTTCTTCAGTTTTGGCGATGCGATGATGATCGAATAAAAAAGTATATACAAATCGTAAAATTACAAAAACCGGAAAAGTTCTGAATACGAGCTTTCCCGGTTTCTTTTTTATTTTATAACTTTATAAGATTTTTACAGGGCTATTCTTCACTGTCGTCGGTGAAATCAGAATCATCGCCGTAGTTGGAATCATCATCTGAGCTATAATCTTGGTCATCGGATGTATCGTCTGAACTGGTATCATAATCAGAATCATCGCTGCTTGCAGAGTCACCAGAGTTATTGCCTGAAGAGTCTGCTCCGTCCGAAACATCTGCACTGCCGGAAGAGCCGCTATCTGTGCTGTCAGTAGAATTGCTGTCGGAACTGTCGGTACTTCCTGTTGTACCGGAAGAAGCAGAAGAATCAGCTGCCGGAATTGCTGCGCTTCGTTCCTGGATCTTCGCCTTGATACGGGTAGCCTCATCACCGGTAGCAGGAGTTGGCTGATAGTTGTTATATCCATCAGCAGAGGAAATGGAGCAGGGGATGATATTGGTTACGTTATCTTCCTGCACACCTTCAGAAGTAATGGTAAACGTCTGCTGGAAGATCATAGTATCCATATCACTTGGAGAGCTGTTTCCTCCGAAGCAGAAGTTTCCGAGGCTGTAGACGATATTTTTGCCTTTATAGGTCTCAATTCCCTGAAGTACATGTGGATGATGGCCGCACACCAGATCAGCACCTTCATCAATAGCCAGACGCCCAAGAGTCATCTGGTTGGTATCCGGGACAGTTTCTGTTTCATTTCCCCAGTGGAAGATCACAATAACAAGTTCTGCACCATCCTTTTTGACTTTGGCAATATTATCTTTCAGCTGCTGTTCCCGTCCAAGGTGATCGTTCAGTTCATAGATTCCCACAAGACCGACCTTGATGCCTTTTATATCCATGACTGCTGTATCATCATATCCAAAATGTGTAATTCCTGCGTTATCAAGAGCTGTCATGGTATCGGTATAGCTCTGGTCGCCGTAATCATGGCTGTGGTTATTGGCGGTATTTACCGCTTCTACAGAACCGCTGTTAAGGATCTGGGCATATTCAGCAGGAGCTTTAAATGCGAATGTTTTGTCCTCGCGGGTATCGGAATCTGTAAGTGTTCCCTCGAAATTGGCAATGGTCAGGTCATCGGCTTCGAAGATGCTTTTTACATTTTTGAAGAAATAATCTTTTCCGTTATTATCATAATAAGCAGTAAAACCGGTATCATAATCAAAAGTTTCATCAGTTCCAAGTGTACAGTCGCCGACTACGCTGATGGTAAGAGAAACAGGTTCTTTAGCTGCGGCAGCTTCCGCCGGGGCTTTTTTTGCTTCGGCTTCTGCCTGGGCTTTCTGGAGTGCTGCTGCCTCGGCTGCCTTTCTGGATGAGCAGGCGCGTGCGGAAAAGATAATGACCAGAAGCAGTACCAGAAGAATGCCACCTCCTGCAAGTAACATTTTCTGGCGGCGAACCTGCTGATAGCGGGAGTTGTGGGAAATCGCTTTTCTGCGAGATGCTGCAGAATTATGTGAAGATGAATGTCTGTCTGCAGCAGATGAGACCTGGCGGGAAGTGCCGGAAGAGGTAGTTCTGTGTTGCCGGGCTCCTTCCCTGCCGGAACGCTGCTGCCGTGCTTCGCGTGCATGGAGAGCTTCCTGGCGGGCATGTTCCGGATCATGGCCATGAACCGGTCGTCTTCGATTATCGTTTGGCATATTTTTTCTTTCTCCTTCATATGTAAAGATACATTTATTATAGAAAGAATTGGAAACAATGTAAAGGAAGAATCCCGGTCTTTTCAGAAAAAGGCGTTTTTGTTATAATAATGCTGCAAATAAATATTACAGGGAGATTACAGAAAAATGGTACTATATATCGGAAATCATACAAGTTCGTCCAAAGGCTACGCTGCTATGGGCCGTCAGATGTTGAAAAACGGCGGGAATACATTCGCGTTTTTTACCAGGAATCCACGGGGCGGCAAGGCGAAAGAGATCGATCAGCAGGATGTGGAGAAGTTTCTGGAGTTGGCCAGGGAGAATCAGTTCGGGAAACTGGTGGCACACGCCCCTTATACCATGAATGCCTGCGCGGCCAAAGAAAATCTGAGAGATTTTGCCAGGGAGGTTATGGAAGATGACCTGAAGCGTATGGAAAATACGCCGGGGAATTATTATAATTTTCATCCGGGAAGTCATGTAGGCCAGGGAACAGAAGCGGGGATCACCAAGATTGCTGAGATCCTTAACGAAGTGCTTACAGAAGAGCAAAGTACGACAGTTCTTCTGGAAACCATGTCTGGTAAGGGTTCTGAGGTGGGGGCAACATTTCAGGAACTGAGAGAGATTATTGACCGTGTGGAGAAAAAGGATAAGCTGGGTGTCTGTCTGGATACCTGTCACGTGTGGGATGGAGGATATGATATTGTCCATGACCTGGATGGTGTGCTTCATGAATTTGATCAGGTGATCGGACTTTCCAGACTGAAAGCAGTTCATCTGAATGACAGCATGAATGGTCTGGGCAGCCACAAAGACCGCCATGCGAAGATCGGTGAAGGAGAGATCGGACTGGATGCGCTTGTAAATGTAGTGTGTCATCCGGCATTAGAAGGAATTCCATTTATTCTGGAGACACCGAATGATGATGAGGGATGGAAAAGAGAAATTGCACTTTTGAGAGAACGGTATGCTGTGAAAGGAGCTTGATTCATGAGAAAGTTTAAATTTTTTCTTTTGGCAATAACAGGAGCTGCTGTGCTGATGCTGGGCGGCTGCAAGGAGAAAGCAAAATATGACGAGTCTGCTTTCCAGGATGACCTGGAACCATTGACAGATGATGAGCTGGAATCCATGGATGAGAATACCGATGATGAGATGACAGTGGCAGATGAAGATGAGATGGCCCAGGGAGATCTGGAAGCGGATGAGACAAAAAATAAAGAGAGCAGTTCGGATGCTTCCACAGACAGTACAGAGAGCCAGAAGAAGCTGGATGAGAAAGGCACTTATACTGATAAGGATGATGTGGCTGAATATATTTATGAATATGGACATGTTCCATCAAATCTGAAAGCGGAAACTTATGATAATGCAGATAATATGTTTCCTGTTGAGGATGGTGTTACTTACCAGCAGTGCAGCCTTGATACAGATGGAAAGCAGAAGATCATTTTTACCCAGGATGGAAAGCGTGTGTATTATACCGCGGATGAAGGGGAATCGTTTGAAGAGATTTATTAAAGAATAAATATTTGACTGAATCTATTTGCTCATAAAAAAGTCCCGGATACAGATATTGATCAATCTGTGTCCGGGTTTTTTGTGTCCATTAATGAGAAAAAAATCAGTGGCTCATCAATGAACCTGATTTTTCAGTTCCTCGCCGTTCATAAATGCACGTGCATTTTCCAGTGTTGTCTCAGCGATATTGGTCAAGGCCTCTACTGTGAAGAATCCCTGATGGGAAGTCATGGTAACATTTGGGAAGGACAGCAGACGCTGGATGGTGGAAGTCGGGAGAATGCTGCTGGACATATCCTCGTATACATAAGCAGATTCTTCTTCATAAACATCCAGACCAACAGCAAAGAATTTATGGTCACGGATTCCTGCAATAAGATCATCGGTTTTGATCAATCCGCCTCTGGAAGTGTTGACCAGGATCACGCCGTCTTTCATTTTTGCAATAGTTTCAGAATTGATCAGATGCTCTGTCTCCGGAGTCATCGGACAGTGAAGGCTGATCAGATCACTGGTTGCAAGAAGTTCGTCCAGTGAAACATATTCCAGAAAATCCAGGCTTTTATTTGGGAAAAGATCGTAGGCAATGACACGCATGCCAAAACCGCGGCAGATCTTTGCCATAGCCTGACCGATTTTTCCGGTACCGATAATACCGGCTGTTTTCTGATAAAAGTTCACACCCATCAGGCCGTTCAGTGCAAAATTGTTTTCACGGCATTTGATATAGGCTTTATGTGTATGGCGGTTGGCTGTCAGGGCAAGAGCCATCGCGTGCTCGGCAACTGCTTCCGGGGAATAGCCAGGGACACGTACAACCTGGATTCCGCATTTAACTGTTGTTTCCAGATCAACATTGTTGTATCCGGCACAGCGCATCAGGATCAGCTTTACACCCTGACGGTGCAGTTCTTCAATTACCGGTGTGCCAAGGTCAGCATTTACAAATGCGCAGATGGCATCATAGCCGTGGGCAAGAGCTGCTGTTTCCTCATGGATGTTGGCTTCAATAAATTTGATTTCAATGCCTGGATAGGACGGAAGCAGCTTCTCAAAAAATTCCTTATCGTAGCTCTTGGTGTCATAAAACAAAATTCTCATAATAGTTGCTCCTCTCTGGAATATTATTTTTTCGGACAAAATAATATCATGGCTTTATCAATTTGAAAAGGGGTAAACTGGAAGAAAAAAGGATAAACTTTATCAAAAAAATTGTTTTATCTTGAGAATAGCATTTCCGAAAAGATGAAATATATGCAAAAAAATCAAAGAAAAATAAAAAAGGAACTTTTTATCTGTCTGCCAAAGCCAGAGCAGAAAGCATACAGATAAAAAGCTCCGTTAAATATTTTTACTCAGATTGCACGGATCAGTGAAGAATAATCCTTACATTGATCATATATTATTCAGCCAGACTGTAAAGATCGGAATAGAACTCCGGATAGGAGATATTGACACATTCTCCGTTTCTGATCATGAGAGGTCCGTCACAGAGAAGGCCTGCCACTGCAAAGGACATGGCAACGCGGTGATCAAGGTGAGAATCGATCTCAGCTCCATGAAGCGGTTTGCCGCCGTTGATGATCATGCCGTCGTCTGTTGCCTGGATATCTGCCCCCATTTTCTGAAGGTTTTCTGTCATAACTTGGATACGGTCGGATTCTTTTACACGAAGCTCCGCTGCATCACGGATCACAGTGGTTCCCTCTGCAAAAGCAGCCATTACAGCGATCATCGGAAGTTCGTCGATCAGGGTAGGAATGATAGCACCTCCTACTGTAGTTCCGTGGAGAGAAGAAGAGCGGATCAGAAGATCTGCGGTAGGCTCGCCTTCTTTTGTCTCGTTCAGCAGGGTGATATCTGCCCCCATGGCTTTGCACACACGAAGAATACCGTCACGGGTAGGATTGGTTCCGACATTTTTAAGAAGGATCTCACTGTTTGGAACAAGAAGTCCGGCTGCGATAAAGTATGCGGCAGAAGAAATATCGCCAGGAACCAGGATTTCCCTTCCGTATAGAGAAGGATCCGGTTTAACAGAAGCTGTTGTTCCTTCTGAAGTTACATCTGCACCAAAATAGTTCAGCATGATCTCAGTGTGGTTTCTGGAAAGAACAGGTTCTGTTACGCTTGTGATACCATCAGCGTACAATCCTGCAAGAAGTACGCAGGATTTTACCTGTGCAGAGGCCACCGGTGAATCATAATGGATAGCCTGGAGTTTTTTTCCGGAGATCTTGAGGGGTGCACAGCCGTTTCCGTTAAGACTTACAATATCTGCGCCCATCTGGGAGAGTGGAGTCATGATCCTTTTCATAGGACGTTTCCGGATAGAAGCGTCACCGGTAAGCTCGGAAATAAAATCCTGTCCTGCAAGAATACCGGAGATAAGACGGGTGGTAGTTCCGCTGTTTCCTACATCCAGCACATCGTCTGGAGCTGTAAGGCCATGGAGACCTTTACCGCGGACGAGAATCTCGCCATTGTTGTTTTGAATATTGATTCCCATTTTCCGGAAACAGGAGATGGTGGAGAGACAGTCTGCACCTTCCAGAAAATTAGTGATCCTGGTGGTTCCTTCTGCAAGGGAGCCGAACATAACAGCTCTGTGTGAGATGGATTTGTCACCTGGGATGGCAAGTGTGCCGTTTAATTTGTTTACTTTTTTAATTTCCATAATGAATACCTGCCTGTAATGTTAGTTTTCGTTTCAGACACCAGGACGGATCGTGTATGATTTATAAAAAGCTGTTTTGGTGTCTGACATTCATCAGCGTTCGCAGATTTTGTAGTTACGTTTATTAAGAAGAATTTTCGCCTGCTCTAAAGCCTGGTCTGTGTAAAACTCGATCTTCAGAACGCCGTCCTCAAATTCACGGTTATGGATAATGCCGATATTCTTGATGCTGACCTTCTCTGTTGCAAGTATGGTTGCGATAGTCGCGATAGCACCGGCTTCATCAGCCACATCAATAAAAAGGACATAAGAGCGAGGAATCAGGCTGTTGTCCAGAATATCAATGGAATCGCGGTAGTCCTTGGAGCTTGCGAACATATCAAAAATATTGTCAGATTCTTTATTATCGATGGAACAGCGGATCTGGATCAGCATACGGATAAATTCATCCAGAACTGTGGAGATATTCTTCTGATTTTCCAGGCAGATCTGCTCCCACATGATCGGAGACGAGGAGGCGATACGTGTGATATCGCGGAAGCCGCCTGCTGCGATCATCTTCATGTATTCTGCATCATTGTCCAGAAGTTTAACAAGGTTGACAAGAGCAGAAGCTACGATATGAGGAAGATGGCTGACGCCGGCTGTGATGAAATCATGTTCTTCCGCAGTGATCACAAGGGGGATAGCACCAAGGGAAGAAATCAGTTCTGTAAAATCGGATATTCGATCCAGAGGAACCTCGCCTCCTGGAGTGATAATATAGTAAGCATTCTCAAGAAGATGATCACTGGAATTAGAAAAACCGCTGCGTTCGGATCCTGCCATCGGGTGTCCGCCGATAAATCTGGAATCTAATCCAAGCTCAGTTACCTTTTCGTGGATGATACTCTTGACGCTTCCCACATCTGTGAGGATACAGTTCTCGCCAAGGGAGTCTTTCATCTTCTCCATGTATTCCACATTGAATTCTACTGGTGCGCAGAGGAAAATGTAATCGCAGCTGCGGAAACGTTCGTCCTCAATATCGCATATACCGTCTATGATATTACTGCTGACTGCTTCTGCCAGAGCTTCTCTGTCTGTGTCAAAAGCCAGCAGATGGTAATCCGGATGAAATTTTCGGATGGTTCTGGCAACGGAACCGCCAATGAGTCCCAGGCCGATAAAACCTATGGTTTTCATATTACTTCAGAGTCCTTTCAGATTACTTTTATTCTTTAAAAGTGTAAATCACGAATATATTGTAAAAGAAAGTGTGAAAAATGTCAATAAATGTATCAAAAGAGAAAACTTTATTAAAGGGAATTTTGAAAAAGAATGTGTTTTACAGAAAACTTCTTGTTAATAGCAGAAGCACGGACGTATAATATAGAAAAACTAAAAACAGAGGAGAGTTTGTTATGAAATACCATTCAGTCATGGATCTGCACACCCACACAGTTGCCAGCGGACATGCTTACTGTACGCTTCGGGAGATGGCGAAAGCTGCTTCGGATAAAGGACTTGAGCTTCTTGGCATCACGGAACACGCACCGAAAATGCCCGGAACCTGTCATAAGTTTTATTTCCAGAACATTAAAGTTGTTCCAAGAGAAATGTATGGCATCCAGCTTCTGCTGGGCTCAGAAGTAAACATTCTGGATGCGGCAGGAACTGTAGATCTGGAGCAGAAAACACTGGAAAAGCTGGATGTGGTGATCGCAAGTCTTCACGTTCCCTGTATCCATCCGGGCAGCAGGGCAGAGAATACAGAAGCTTATCTTAATGCCATGAAGAATCCATACATTAATATTATCGGCCATCCGGATGACGGAAGATATGAGATCGATTATGAAGCACTGGTACAGGGAGCGAGAGAATACGGAAAAGTCCTGGAGCTGAACAATCATTCCATGGATCCGGACTGCACCCGCGAGAATGCAGTGGAGAATGACACTGTCATGCTGAATTACTGTAAAAAATATCAGGTTCCTGTTGTCATGGACAGTGATGCCCATTTTGACCTGCTGATCGGGGAATTTGATCTTGCCAGAGAATTGCTGACAAAGCTGGATTTTCCGGAAGAGATGGTGCTGAACCGTTCAGTTGATGCTGTGAAGAAATATGTGAACCGTAAGTTTTGAGCAGACGTTTCATACACATATTCCAACGAATTGACGGTATATCAAAAAACTTTCTGAAAAAAAGTTGTCAAAATTGAATAAAATACTTGAAATTTGCATGGAAATTTAGTAAAATGTGAACATATTAAGTAAGACAAAC
>JABLTR010069562.1_pt1 | contig 17299 bp, 15 predicted proteins | sample 7160071 | NCBI WGS metagenome assembly JABLTR01 (sample SAMN14651230, study PRJNA627086) | human gut metagenome | isolation source: feces | host: Homo sapiens
ACACTCAGCCTGCAATCATTGAGAAAGGCCAGTGGGAACGGGTACAGAAGCTGCGGAAGAATAAACGCAGGCCGACAAAAACAGGAAGGACCAGCATTTTCTCCGGCCTGCTCTACTGCGCCGACTGCGGGGCCAAGCTGTACTTCTGCACCTGCAAGAGCTACAAGGACGACAGCCAGAACCATTTCGTCTGCTCCAACTACAAGAGCAACACCGGCTCCTGTAAAATCCACTATATCCGGGAACAGGTGCTTTACCGGATTGTGCTGGAGACTATCCAACGGACATTGGTTTACGTCCGTATGTTCCGAAAGGACTTTAAGCTGGAGATGCTGGCGCAGGATGAGGAAAGCCGGAAGGCAGAACTGACGAAAAAACAGAAAGCCCTCTCTGTGGCGAAAAAGCGGATGGAGGATTTGGATAAGATTATCCAGCACATCTATGAGGATAATGTGCTGGGCAACCTGTCTGACAGCCGGTACTTAAAGCTATCCCGTCAATACGAGAAGGAGCAGGCGGAGATTGAGCAACTTGCCGCTGTGCTGGAACGGGAAATTGAAGCACAGGCCGGGCAGGTTTCGGATGTGAACGAGTTTCTGAAGCTAGTGGACAAGTACCTGGATATTCCACAACTCGACGCCGCCATTCTCAATGAGCTTGTGAGCAGGATCGTAGTACACAGCCCGGTAAAGGAGAACGGAAGGAAGCATGTACAGATCGATTTGTACTTTACCTATGTGGGGCAAATCCGCATCCCTTTGAAGATTGGAAGGGAGTCCTTAAAAGAATCGGAACCGGCGTGTTAAATCATGCCGGTTCCTACACCGAATCTCTTTACTTACTTATGGGACGCTGCATAATGGCCGGGGGGATTTATTTACTGTTTTACTATAATTAAAATATACATATTTGCTGAAAAAATAAAATAACTTTAATCTAAAATAAAAAAATAGAATAAACCGCTATTAGACATTGTTCAATGATAAAACATTTCTGTCAGAAGAGCAATATTTTTCGCTTATATCATACAGTGAAAACAATGTAGGCGGAGAAATCATATATTATATTTTAATAAATTTATCGATATAGTGCCATTTTATAGCTTTATACAAGACATAGATTTTGCAGGAGAGTTTTAAATTATTTATTTTATCATCATATCAATCAATTTATATCCTTTATCAATATATAACCCGGTTTTAGCTGCCGATAGTTCATCAAAAGCAGGGATACCGTCAATTTCACCGCGTTTATGATAAATTAGAAATGGTATAGGATCTCTTGCGTGAGTTTTAGTAGACAAAGGAGTTGGATGGTCAGGAGCTATCAATATTTTATAATCATCATATTTATTAAGGCCGTCCAATAATATAGGCAGCATTACATTATCTATTATTTCAATAGATTTAATTTTATTTTGTATTTCGCCGCGATGACCGCATTCATCCGGAGCTTCTACATGTACATATACAAAATCCTGACCATTATTAAGCTCTTCTACAGCAGCCTGAGCTTTACCGGAAAAGTTTGTATCAATATAACCAGTAGCACCAGGTACGTTTGGAATACTCATACCAGCACAAGTACCGATTCCTTTTAATAAATCAACTGCTGAGATAACAGAACCATTAAGTCCGGTTTTTTGTTTAAAATTTTCAAGTTTAGGCCTTGTACCTTGGCCCCATAACCAAATTGAATTGGCTGGACGTTTGCCTTCAGATATCCTCTTTTTATTTACAGGATGGTCTTTTAAAATATTATAACTTTTTTTCATCAGTTCAATTAATGGAGCGGCTTCGTTGCCTTTAGCAAGATACTCACCAATTACTTTATCAGAAATATCATGAGGAGGAGTAAATACCGGCAAATTATCACAGCCGCCTTTTAATAACATACAATGGCGATAACTTACACCAGGATGAAATGAATAAATATCATTGCCAAAGTGTTCCTGGATAGTTTTTATAATTTCAGCTGCTTCATCAGAAGAAATATCACCTGCAGAATAATCAATCATAATTTTGTCTTCATATTCTGATTCATTTGATAATGTGACAAGATTACAGCGGAAAGCTAAATCATTACCTTGGAGATTTAATCCCATACTGGCAGCTTCCAATGGGGAACGGCCTGTATAACAATCGGCTGGGTTATATCCCATAACTGATAAATTAGCTACATCGCTTCCAGGAGCCATACCATCAGGTACGGTTTTAGCAAGTCCTATTATACCTTTTGATGCTAATTTATCCATATTAGGTTTTTTAGCGCATTGCATAGGTGTTTTGCCATCAAGTTCTTTGACTGGATAATCAGCCATGCCATCACATAGGAGGATAACATATTTCATAGAAAATTACCTCTTTATATTTATTTTTTATAATTTATGTTTTATTAAACTAATAAATAATATAGATGCATTCAACATTAGGGTAAGAATAGAGCATATTGACAATAAGAGTATAAAAATTGGAGATATTTTACGACTAACAAGCTTGATAAATACAGTTTAATTTTTTAAATTATTAAGCCTGATATGTTGATATATAATGGCATATACATTATATTTGGATAATTCATATATTAATATAATTATAACAGGTAAATGTATGAAAATAAATAGTCAAAGCTATATAAAACTAAATTATACATTTTAAAGAAAGATTCATCTTTGATATATAATAAGCGAATTTTTTTATGTTTATAGTAAACCTGCCGATTACAAGAAAGCCAAGAGGGGGGCGCCTGCGAAGCGCATCTTTTAAGATGCGCTGGGATGCAAAATAATAGTTAATGATATGGAAAAGTGCAAATACAAACCAATATTATTTTAAGAGCAATATCTCATTATATAAGAAATTATTTTGCATATAGCCGCCATATTGTAAATATGGCGGCGCGCAGGCGCCCCCTTTTTAGCTATGCTTTCTAAATATATGTTTAGCTTAAATTAGATTTAACTTTTATTTGTATATTGACTTATAATTTGAATAATACTTATTTTTGTTTTGTATTATTTAAACTATTCATGTAAAATAAATTGATATAAAGACTTTACATTGTACTTAAAAAACATTAATTCTAGGTCTATATTTTACATAAAATGGAAATCATAGTGCATATTGCACAAAACTAAATGCTATTAACATGTCAAAATCCACAAAGAAATTGCTTAAAATCATTGACAAAATCTTCTTTATGAGTATAATAGTAAATGGATAAAGAGATAACACAAAGTTAAGTTAACTCAAATATCCAAAGCATCAGCTTAAGGTTTTATTCAGAAAGGATGATGAATTATGAAACCTGTAATCGAGCTGTATAACGTAAACGCAGTCAACCTTATGGAAATGGTAGATAAGTGTAAACATGATGTTTACCTTGTTACTGATGAGGGTGACAGACTGAATCTGAAAAGTAAGCTTTGCCAATTTATGGGCATAGCAAGACTTATTGAAGGCGGCAAAATTGCTAAAGCTTCAATTGAGTGTGAGGACATCGATGATTATAGTATGCTTATCAGATTCTGTATTTTCGGCGCCGCATAATATAGCGGCCCATTAAAGCCCGCCTTTTATCTTAGTCTTCATATTATACAGAGAATGGAAAAGCCTCGTCGTTGGTCGCGACGGGGCTTTTTCAATTATTATAATAAAAAACCTGGATTTTATCCGTAAATTTGTATTGAGATCGGTTTATTTGGGTAGTATAATATATAATAATTATACAGGAAAAAATATACATAAATAAATATGAAAATCCCTGGAGGAAAATATGATAGATGGATTTATAAAAGTAGCGGCAGTTTCACCTGATATAAAAGTAGCTGATATAGATTATAATAAAGAAAATATCATTAAAAATATAATAAAATCTAATGAAAAAGGAGTATCACTGGTTGTATTCCCTGAATTATGTATAACAGGATATACATGCGGTGATCTTTTTTTGCAAAGAGAATTAATAGATGCAGCTATGAAAGCTATAATTTATATAGCTGAACATACAGTCAAATGCGAATGTATATCAATTGTAGGTATGCCGCTATGTTATAATGACAAGCTTTATAATTGTGCAGCTGTTATATGTAAAGGAGAAATATTAGGATTTATTCCTAAGACCAGTATACCTAATTATACAGAATTTTATGAGCTTAGATATTTTACTTCAGCGCCCAATATGCCATGCGAAATAAAATTATCTAATAATAAAATAGCTATGATGTATACAAAATTATTATTTGAATCAAATAATAATCCGGAATTTACATTTGCAGTAGAAATATGTGAAGATTTATGGACAGCTTCCAGGCCATCGGTAAGCCATGCATTAGCAGGAGCCAAAATAATAGCTAATTTATCAGCAAGCAATGAAACAATCGGAAAAAGAGATTATAGAAGACAGCTCACAGCACAGGAATCTGCCCAATCCTTATGCGCATATATATATGCAGACGCAGGTGAAGGCGAATCAACAACCGATCTTATATATTCCGGACATTGTTTAATAGCAGAAAACGGAGTTATATTAAATGAAAGCATGCCATATACAAATGGTATGATAACGGCTGATGTTGATTTATTGCGATTATCTCATGAACGCCGACGTATTAATACTTTTATGGCAAGGGATGGTATAACTGGATATATTACAATAAAATTTGATGTTAATAATAAAAATGCTATACTTACAAGAAAATTTGAACAAAAACCATTTGTACCAAGAAATATAACAGAATTATCTCAAAGATGTAATGATATTCTTATGATGCAGGCTTTGGGACTAAAAAAGCGGTTAATGCATACTAATGTAAAGAACGCAGTTGTAGGATTATCAGGCGGGCTTGATTCAACCCTTGCTTTAATAGTAATATTAAAAGCATATGAACTTGCCGGTTTAGATAAAAAAGGAATAATAGCTGTGACAATGCCATGTTTTGGTACAACTGGCAGAACTTATAATAACGCTGTATCACTTGCAAATTTAATGGGTGTTACTTTAAAGGAAATTAATATAGAAAACGCTGTAAAAGTACACCTAGAGGATATTGGGCATGATAACAGTTTAGATATAGCATATGAGAATGCTCAGGCAAGAGAACGTACGCAGGTATTAATGGATATAGCTAATATGGTAAACGGATTAGTAATTGGTACGGCTGATTTATCAGAAATTGCTTTAGGCTGGGCCACATATAATGGAGACCATATGTCAATGTATGCAGTAAACTGTTCGGTACCAAAAACTTTAGTGCGCCATCTTATAAAATATTATGCTGATGATACAGAGGATCATCAAGTAAGTAAAGTGCTTAAAGATATACTGGATACACCGGTCAGCCCAGAGCTGTTACCTCCAAAAGATGGGGAAATAGCTCAAAAAACTGAGGATATAGTGGGAGATTATCAGCTTCATGACTTTTTCCTTTATTATGCAATAAGATGGGGGTATACACCTAAACGGATATATGATATCGCTTGTACTGCGTTTAACGGCGAATATACCAATGAAGAAATATTAAAATGGCTTAAAAACTTTTATAAAAGATTTTTTAATAATCAATTTAAACGTTCTTGTTTACCAGATGGCCCTAAGATAGGTTCAGTCAGCTTATCACAACGCGGTGATTGGCGTATGCCAAGCGATGCAATGGTTTCATTATGGCTTAAAGAACTTGAAATGCTTTGATTTTTAAATATATGAGATAATTTATAGATTGCTTGGAGGGGATATTTTTGGAAGTGGGATTAACTCATATATATTGCGGAAATGGAAAAGGAAAAACTACAGCGGCATTTGGATTAGCTATGAGAGCTGCTGGAAGAAGTAAAAAAATATTAATTGCCCAATTTCTTAAGAATAATGATTCAGGTGAGAGAAATTCCGCTGCATTATTAAGAAATATTACGCTGCTTCCATGTCCGGAAAATATAAAGTTTACTTTTGATATGAATGATCAGGAAAAAAAGGATATGGCAGTTTATTGTAAAGGCTTACTCGACCGTGCATTTTTTATGGCTGAACAGGATGCATATGATATGCTTATACTGGATGAAGTTTTGCCAGCTGTGGATTCAGGGATAATTGAACGGCAAACGTTAGTAGAGCTAATAATAAATAAACCGTCAAGCATGGAGCTTATTCTAACAGGAAGATGCGAAGATAAGAGTTTATATAATTATGCGGATTATGTATCTGAAATTAATGATATAAAACATCCTTATAGTAATGGTATAACAGCAAGAATAGGAATAGAAAAATAAAAGGACATATCCTTAAGGATATGTCCTTTTATTTTTCTATTATGTATATTTTGGACTTATTTAACACTTTAATTTGGAATCATAACAACAGCCTGTTTAAATAATTCACTATATCTTTTTTCACATGTATCCTTTGGATAACCTACTACGCCGTTATTTTCATATGGATCATTAAAATAATAATGATTATCGTCATATCCGACTAAAACAAGACAATGTTCACGCCTGGTCCAGGTGAATTCTTTTCCAGTATCATGTATTATCCAGCTTGCACCTGTTTTAGTAGGTTCCATATCTATACTTGCCCAGACTACAACAGGTATATTGTTATCTATGTATTCTTTGCATAGATCTTTTAATGATGTACCTGAAACATTTTTGACATTAAAATTTAGATTTTTATCAGATATTATCTTTTGAATAGAATTGACAATTACAGGCGCATAGCATCCATATGAATCGTCAGATCTAGGATTACCTACAAAAGCCTTATTTGGATCAGGTGCATACATTGTATCACCGTCAAAAATTATTTTGCCTGTTTCCAGATAATTATCTATAAAATTATCTACACTAATATCTATATCCCAGAAATTAAGCATCATAACAGTACTACAGCTTTCGCAGCCAGTTGGATAATTATTTTGATTTATGTATGGAACTGATAATATTGTTGATTTTTCATTAATATCAGAGGTACTAGGGCTAGAAGATATAGTATAAGAAGATATGACGCCATTTAAAGGGTCATTTTTATCCTCTTGCGAACTATGATTAGAATTTTGAGATGAAGATGCTTGAGAAGGCGTATCAGATGATAAAATATTATCAGAGCTATACTGATCTGAACTTATATTTGAACTTATATCATTAGAGCTTTTTTGACTGGAATAATTATTACTGCTTGATTCATATTTAAGAACTGTTTGAGAATTATTATTAGATTGATTAACAATAAGAATAATTATAACAATAAACAATATTAAAGCTGCTGATGATGTACCTATAATTAAAAATAATTTTCGTTTATCCTTTTCTTTTATCTTCATAAAATATTACAGCTACTTTCCTGAATATTATATTTTTATACTTTATTGTAGCAAAAAATTAGTTATTTGAAGATAGAAAATAGAAGAATTTATAAAATATTAAGATTTTATATTTATCTTTTATTCTTCTTTAAATAATATCCAAATATTTAATAATAAGTTCTACTGTACCATCAATACCAATAGCCGCGCTGTTAATTGACAGATGATAATTTCTAGCGTCGCCCCATTTAAGAGATGTATAATGATTATAATAATTAGCTCTGCCTTTATCTATTTTTGTAATTTTATTTTTTGCTTCATCAGCCGGTACCCCATATTCATTAACAATACGTTTGATACGTGAATTTAAATCAGCATGTATAAAAATATTAATACAATTATTGTTATTAGCTAAAACATAATCAGCACATCGTCCTACAATAACGCAAGGGCCTTCTTTAGCTACCTGCCTAATAACGTCGAACTGTTCTAAAAATGCCTGATCATTTAAAGATAAACCATTCTTACCTAAAAAACCACCGTTTGCAAAACCAGTTGATAAAGTATATAAAAGGCTATTAGTCATATTATTTTCCATTTTTTCAAGGAATTCTGTATTAAAACCACTTTTTTTCGCGACAATTGTTAGTAATTCCTTATCATAAAATGGGATATTAAGTTTATCAGCGAGACTTTTACCAATTAACCTGCCACCGCTGCCATATTCACGGCTAATAGTAATTATTTTACTGGCCATGAAAACACCTCCTTTTATTATATTTATTATATCATAATGTAATTAAAACAGCAAAAGTTTTATATTATAAAAAAATAATATGAAAAATATACAAATTTAACAATAATATGATTAAGTATAAAATTACTCCCATACAGATATTTTATTTAATTACTTAAAAATATCTATATGAGAGCAATATAAAATTTATTATCCTACAGATTGAGCATAAGAAAGAGGAGGAGACATAACATCAGGTTCAGCGGGATCTACTAAACATGTGCCGTCATAAGGAATAAAAGTATTTTGAGCAACATCATAGGTGTAAATAAGATTGAAATCATCTGATTGAGGATTATCAAAAGATACGTCTAAATATATATGAATATTATCGCCTATTATGCGAAATGCTTCTGCTTCAACAGAATCTAATATTTCATTTGACTGCGGCTGGTAATATTGAGAAAAAGCCTGTCTAATAGTTTCATTTGTTATATTATAATTTTTCATAGCTTCAGATAAAGTTATAATTTTATTATTTGATATATCATAATTATATGAATAGATTTCTCCTTGATTTGCATAGGTAGGATATTCAATTTCAGTTACTACTACCTGTACATATTTATCATCTGTAAATGGATATGATTTAATTTCAATATATTCATTTTGTGTAGCTTTGGTTGTAAATTCGTTATATTCATCAATTAATTCATCAGCTATTTGATAATTAATCCGGTCAGCAGCTTCATTATTATCAGCGTCAAATTTTGGTATTTCAACTATATTATCATTATCATAATTTTGTATCTGCATACTGATTGTAGGGATAGATATTGTTTGTGAAGAAGATATATGTGATGAATCATGTGAAGATTGTATAGGATCTGAGGATGAAGACGAGGGCTGATCAGAGGATGGATTAACAGATGATTGCAACGGTTCATTATTACTGCATGAAGAAAATAGAGCTGTTATAATAAAACAAGAAAGAATTATTAGAAAAATTTTTTTCATAAAAGATCATCTCCTTAAAGTATAAAAGCTAGTATAATTATTGTTAAGAAATATATTCATATTATATACATGTTTAATATAATTTGTAAATTATAAAAAATCCCCGGGACAATTTATTTATCCTGGGTAAATAATATTAACATATATAGGAAAACTACCGATTAAAGAAATCTAAGAGGGGGCGCCTGCGTGCCACCATATTTTATATGGTGGCTATATGCAAAATAATTTGTGATATTAAGATACAGTTGATAAGATAAAATTTGCTTTATATTATTACCATGCATAAATTAACAGCTATTATTTTGCATCCGGTGCATCTTTTAAGATGCACCACGCAGGCGCCCCCTCTTAATAGCGGTTGCTTTTACCCACATGTTTGATAATTATAATTTAGTTTTTTATTTTGTATTATTAAAAGTACGCTTAGGGAGAGAATGATATATTAAATTATATGATTCAATAAGCATATCTTTTAAAAGCTCATTTGGAATATTTCCATCTTCAAAAATACTATTCCAATGTTCTTTATTTGAGTAATAACCAGGGATAATATCATCATACTGTTCCCTTAATAGATAACCATATTCAGGTTTAAGCTTTAAAGTGATAATAGGTCGTTTATCTTTATATTTACCCCGCATCATAAACATTTTTCCACCTACATAGTATCTTTGAGCATCCCATACAGGTTGATAATCTTTAGTTGTAAAAGGCATATTTAAACAAAATTTATCAACCCATGATGTATCCATAATTATTCCTCCATAATTAACATATTTAAATATTATCAGGCTATTTCAGTTTTATTGCCATAAAAACCTAAATTACTTTGCCGTTTCCTGCGGCTGACAACCAAAGCTACTGAGAATATTGCAGCGGCAAAACCTAATTGTATAAGCATATCGATAAAAGCTGGGGATAATGACTGCCAAGTGAAATTAGTAAGTGAACCTATTTTGTTTAAAGCTGAAACATACCAATAAGTTGGGATAAAATGAGCAGCTGCAACTACGTTACTGCCTATAAATTCTAAAGGAACTAATACTCCGCCAAGAAAACTTAAAAATAAAGATATAAAGTTTGCAGCAGCATTTTGTGTGTTTGCGCCTTTTATAAATATTCCGCATATAAATCCTATAGATAGGCTGACTATAGTATAAACAAACATATTGAGCATTAATAATAGGATAATACGGATATCAGCACCTGCAAGTTTAGAGCCATAAAATGCAAAGCCAAATATTACTAAGAATAGATAAAATATAAATGCAAGCGTTCCTGTGCTAAGGGATAACTGAAAATTTATGCTCCTGAGTTTCATTGGAGAACATATATTACGCATACGCAAATCAGGGCGATTAAATACTAACATTATAGTACTTGTTCCTAATATAATCAATACAACTAAAATATATCCCATCATACGATAATATACAAGAAAATTTTGATCAATTGGAGCAGAATCTCCAAATATCTTTTTTGTGACTTGAGTTTCATATGATAAGTCATTATTAATATTTTTTATGATAGTTTGTTCATCCATATTTAAACTTGTATCATAATAAAGCTTTGCTGTTGAAAGATATTGATTTATCATATTATCAGCATAATACCCTTTAGCGGAATCAGGTACAATAGTCTTTTGCAATTTTATATCGCCGTTATTATGAAAGCTATCAGTAAATCCGTCAGGTATAAATAAAATATAATCTACACTATGATAAAACAATGCATCCTGCAAAACCTGCTTATTATCATTAAGAGCTATATATTCAGAATGATCTTTTATATAATCTATCAAACCGTTTATTAATAATGAATCGGTATCTCTATTGATAATAGAAATTTTTGCATTAGTTTCATTAAATTGTTCGGTTTCATTATTATATGAAATGGAAGTAAGCAGTACAGAAAGAGCTAAAAACAATACCAAATAAATTATAATTGAAGTCGCACGGCGTTTAGTTATTTTTAGACAGGCGCTAAATACTTTCATATTTCTGCCTCCTTAATAAAATCGCTGTACCTAACAACATAACAACTGCCATTATTATTAATACACCTATATCTAAAAAATACCGGTTTAAATCATCATAAAAATATAGACAATAAAATGCATCGCTGATTAAAGCTGCAGGGTTTATCCAGGCAAGTATTGGGATATTTTGAGCGATAATATAATTTATACCGCTTATCATAAGTCCAGCCATAAAACAAAAGACCATTGATATGCAAATTATAATAGCGGTTTTTACGATTTCACTCCATTTTGTTGCAGCAGTTATAAGAGCGCCCATAGCTACGCCTACTATGCTGCCAATGATACAGGTTAAAACAATAAATAATGCTTTATTGCCAAAATCTATACCTAGAACAAATATTATATAGCCTAAAACTATAAATAGGCAGGCAAGATGAACTGTAAATCCGCCAAACAGATCGTATAATACAATACGGAGCTTATTAATTGGAGCTAAGCTATTGCGTATTCCAACAGAGGATAAGTTGGACTGCATATGGAGTACGCTGCTAAGTCCTTGAAATGCACCGTAAAGACATACCATAGCAAGTAAAGCATAAAAATAAGTAACAGTTGCAGAAGGTTTATTAGATGATAATGAAATTTCCTCAGTAAAGGATTCTATTTCATTCACACTATTAACAGATATATGATTTAACGCCTGTGGATTATTTGAAGCAATATTCATTATACTTGAATATGTCTGCTGATAACTATCAAGGAAATTTTTCATAATAGTTTGATTAAGGCCGTTTTCTTTTACAATAAGTTCTGGCTGCTTATCAACTATAATATATCCGTCAATATCACCATTTTCCAATAATGTATCTGCCTGGCTTGCAGAAGAAACATAAGTTAATGAAAATAATTGATTATCGCCGCTTTTTGATACTTCATCCAAAGCTTTATTAAAATATTCATTTTGCCTGTATTCATTATTATCAACTACAGCAGCATTTATAATATCAAGCTGTTGAGCTTTATCTATATCTCCTAGAGCAAAGGAAAATAATGTTGCAAGCAAAATAGGAAATATCCAGGTCCAGAATATCATATCTTTAGCTCTTATTGAACTTTTAATACGATTTATAAAAATATTAGAAAACATATAAATATCCCTCTTTATCAATCACGGAGTTGTTTACCGGTAATTTCAAGGAAGACATCATTTAATGTAGGCGGTTCGGAATATACTCTTCCAAATGGTATATCTTTATTCTGAAGATATCCTAATAAATTTATAAGATTATGCCGTCCTTTTATAAAATGAACTGTAAGCCGGTTTTCTGAAAAATCAGCTTGAGTAACATCTTTTATCTGTTTAATTTCATATAAATTTTTATTATCAAGCTGATATAATTCAACAGTAATTTTTTCTCCTGTATTTATCATGCTTTTAAGTTGTTCTTTTGTACCAGTGGCAACAGCCTTACCGTTATCCATAATCATAATCCGGTTGCATATTTGTTCAGCTTCTTCCATGTAATGGGTAGTATAAATAATAGTAGCGCCATCTTTATTGAGATTTTGTATGCCTTCTAAAATATTATTGCGGCTTTGCGGGTCAACGGCTACAGTTGGTTCGTCAAGTATAATAAGCTTAGGTTTATGAGCAATACCGCAAGCTATATTAAGTCGCCTTAAAAGGCCGCCGCTTAATTTTTTCGGAAGAAATTTCTGATAATCATTTAAACCGACAAAATCTATAGCTTCTTTAACCAATTGCTGGCGTTTAATTTTTTGTGGGACATATAACCCACAGAAATAATTTATATTTTCGTAAACTGTAAGTTCATTAAATACAGCAATATTTTGAAGTACTATCCCAATATTGCGCTTTATATCATACGCATCCGGCGACATAGGCTTATTAAATATTTCAACAGTGCCTTTGTCATATTTTAATAATGATAAAATACAGTTTATAGCTGTAGTTTTACCAGAACCATTTGGGCCTAATAAACCAAATATCTCGCCTTCGCTTATCTGTAAATTAAAATGGTCAAGCGCAACTAGATCGCCATACCGTTTTACCAGATTTTGTACATTAATTACCATATAATAAAACGCTCCTTTTATATTTACTTTTTAATAAAGGTAATTTAAATAAAAGAAATAGAGTAAATTTATTTTTTAAGACTGATATATAAAAATAGATTATAATACATTGGCTGTATTATAAAAATTACCGTTAAAATATAATGCTGTCTGTTTATTTTTAATATCCACATATACTTTTATTATAATAGCTGCTGTAGGTACCCTTAGTGGTTTATTTTATCTGCAATTTAGTAACTACTGCTGAAGGCAGAGGGGGGGCGCCTGCGTAGCGCATCTTTTTAAGATGCGCCGGATGCAAAATAATAGTTGTTAATTTAGAGTGGGATGAATATATAAAATAAGTATTGTTTAAGCGACAGTATCTTTATATTAAAAATTATTTTGCATTTAGCCACCATATTGTGATATATACGGGTAAAAATTACTATTATTTTGTTTTGGTTTTTATCATGTATTTTGGTCATTTGTCATGCAATATGGTGGCACGCAGGCGCCCCCCTCATAGATTCAGATAATCGGTAGCTTTGATATTAAACTTTAAAATAATTTAGCTATATATACAAACGTAAATTTCTATATCAAAATGTATAATTTAGATTAATATATTATTTGATATCATTATATTTAATATATAAGAAAACAAAAAGTATTGCCTGTCATAAAATCATTATGACAATTGTCATGATTATTTAATATAACTGTACATGAAATAGGAGTTTATGATAAGATATAAACAAAGAAGGTGAATATAGATGAGAGAATTAACAGATAAATTGATATTATTATGCTGCTGTATAACTATAATGGTTGGAAATAAAATTTCAGCTTTATCTATTGTAGTATTGCTGTCAGCTATAACAATAAGTTCGCTTAATAGTTATTTTTATGGAAAATATTCAAAATATATAGGGAGCATTTATCTTGTTTTATGCATCTTAAAATTGGAATTTTTAATATTACTTCCGCTTATTATATATGACTTATTTACAAGACGGTTCATATATTTAATAGCAGCATTCATCATTCCGTTTGCGATACATTGGAATGATATAATAGTAAAAGATTTAGTATGTATTATCATATTTATGGCATTAGCATTATATTTAAAAATACGTTCTGATAAAATAGCGCAATATAGTATAAGCTATCATGATTTACAAGATAGTTCTAAAGAATTATCTATGATATTTGAAAAAAAGAATAAAGAATTAATGGAAAAACAGGATTATGAATTAAAATTAGCAACACTTAATGAAAGAAACCGTATAGCACGGGAAATACATGATAATGTAGGACATATGTTGTCAAGATCAATCTTACAGGTAGGTGCTTTATTGGTTATAAATAAAGATAAGGCTGTTGAAAACAGCCTTATAAATATAAAAAGTACGCTGTCTAAAGCTATGGACAATATTCGCAGCAGCGTACATAATTTATATGATGAATCTTTGGATTTGCGTACACAAATAAATATAATAATAAAAGAATTTACATTTTGTCCTGTATCTTTAGATTATGATGCAGATAATATGAATAAAAGCTTAAAGTATTGCTTTATTGCTATTATTAGAGAAGCTCTTTCAAATATAATAAAACATTCCAATGCTACAAAAGTAGCAATTATTATAAGAGAGCACCCGGCATTTTTTCAACTTACTATACATGATAATGGAAATAAAAATAATAAAGATGACAATAAAGGAATAGGCCTTAAAAGTATGGCTGATAGGGTTAAAGCCTTTAATGGAACATTTTTAATAGATAAAACAAATGGATTTAAAATCTTTATATCCATACCAAAGGAGTCGGAAAATATAGATGAAAATTTTAATAGTTGATGATGATCCATTAGTTTGTGAATCTCTTAGTACTATTTTACAGTCAGATAATCAAATTGAAATAGCTGGATTAGGTTATAATGCTATGGATGCAGTACGTTTATACGAAAAATTACAACCGGATATTTTACTGATGGATATACGAATGGGAGAAAAAACCGGATTGGATGCAGCAAAAATTATACTCGGAAAATATAAAGAAGCAAAAATATTATTTTTAACTACATTTTCAGATGATGATTATATAATAAAAGCAATAAAAATGGGAGCTAAAGGTTATTTAATAAAACAAAATTTTGAAAGTATTATACCGGCATTAAAAGCTGTTTATATGGGACAAAGTGTATTTGGAGATGCTATTATTAATAAACTGCCTAACTTAATTAATAAAGGCAAAAAAGTTGATTTCTCAGCTAAAGGTATTAGTGAAAGAGAATTGGACGTAATTTCATTGGTTGCAAAAGGATATAGTAATAAAGAAATATCAGAGCAGTTATATTTAAGCGAAGGTACGGTTAGAAATTATATTAGTACAATATTAGATAAATTAAATCTCAGAGATAGAACGCAGCTTGCAGTTTTTTATTATAATAATTTTTAATATATAAATAAAAACTCCCCAGGATATATGATGACATGTCCTGGGGTTAATAATTGTTAATTTTGTATTTGACTGCGTAATTTATCTCCTTCTTTTTGAAGATCGTCTAATTGTTTTAAACCTTCTTCACATAAAGAATTATTTATATGACTGGTTACTTCTATTTTAGTAACATCTGTATATACTGATGGATAAATTGTTAAAACAGGTCCTTCAATGGTGAAATTTATCATTTGACCGGGTTTTATATCATCAGCCGGTATTTTCTTATTATCCTGATCAACTACTTTAATATTTTCTGAACCATAATGGATATGTCCAATCTCTCTACCAAATCTTGAATATTTTTCTTCAATTACCAATAGACTATAACCGCTGTTTTTTACAACACAGGCGCTTACTATGGCAGGTTCTAGTTTTAAATGCTTGTTATCTCGGAGGAAAACAGGTATTAATATAGCAGCTGTGATTATTATGATGATTATAACAGCAATGATAATGATCCAGATTATCTTTTTCTTAGACAAGCCGTAAACTCTCCTTTTAATTTATCGATAGGACATAAATTTATTAACATGCCAGTCGCGCAGCCTTAATACAACAGCATTACCATTGCTTGTATCATGAGCGGTTATAAATCCGATTATATTCTGATCACCGTCTAAAACCGGACCGCCGCTCATACCGCGTTCGGATGTATTATTAAATACAAACTGATATGCAGTGTTTTTTATAATATTTCCGCCGATCAGATACATATCCTGTAAATCTCCGGGATAACCTTGTCCTCTAACCCACCATCCCCAAATATCGCCGCTTGGAGCTGACAGGTTTAAATAACCTGTGTCAAAACTTGTATCTAATTCCACAACTCCCCAGTCATCGGCAGAGTCAAAGGAATCATGCCAGTAACCGCCGACTTCAACAGTTTGAGAAAGAGCCATTCCATAAGGCTGAGAAGGATACGCCGAACGGTTTGCGGGAGTTACAACAATATAGTCACACCATTCGGCTGTATTGGAATTTTCGTCTTTAATATATATACAATGCCCGGCTGTAGCAATATGATTTGGCGCAATCATAAATCCGGATCCGTAACCATATGAACCATCCTTTAGAATAACAGTCAATTTACATGTTGAACGGGTATCAAAATAGTTTTGGGGATTATATTCAAACCAATAGTTAGGATAAGCTCTGGGCGTTACAGAACAAGTGGAATTATCAAAAGTGTAAGATGAATTAGCAGAAGATTCTCACGGATGATCAAATTGACTTCCGTCTACAAAAGAGGTTTGACCTGTTGACGGGTCATACTGATATGAATAATTTTCCCTATGGTTTTCATTTGATTCATATATATCATATGTATCCACAGACGACATTTCGTCAGATAAAAGCGTTTCTATAGGAGGAGCATTTTTTATTATGTTATTTATAGCATCCAGTCCAGCTTGTCCGCCTTCTCGCAATACAAGCTGCATATCTTCTTTTGTAAACCCATCCGGAAGCTTGCCGGGCTTTGAGTTGTTTAACTGATTAATAAGCTGCCGGACATTTTCAGAAACAGTTTCATTTTGTGCAGTCTCAGATATTTGTTTATTTTGGACAGGTATAGAAGCGTTCTCGTTTTGGACAGTTTCCTGTGCATATGCGCTTGTTATTAAAAAGATAGCTAAAGATAGAACTAAAAACAGGCAGATAATTTTTTTTAATTTCATATTAATAC
>JABLTR010063030.1_pt1 | contig 17282 bp, 18 predicted proteins | sample 7160071 | NCBI WGS metagenome assembly JABLTR01 (sample SAMN14651230, study PRJNA627086) | human gut metagenome | isolation source: feces | host: Homo sapiens
CCACAGCCATGTTCACATTGACTCCTGCCAGCAAAACAAAAGTAGCTGCAAAGTTCAGTGAAATGGCAGAAGAAGCCGCAAAAAATGAAGAAAAGTCCGAATGACAGGGAATGGTTTTAAATACAAAATATAAATGGATATAATAAAAGGGCATCCTTGGCTATAATGACCGGGGATGCCCTTTTTTGCTGCTTTAAAACTAGAAAACTAGAAAACTAAAAAACTAAAGGCCGTATCACTGGCTGCTGTCTGTCAGTGAACGATAACGAATCCTTGTATCATTGAGGCCCACAAGGAATACGACGAACATAACCGGATTCAATACCATAAAAAACAGCATTAAGGCCTCAAGGGAAGGGAAAAAGAACGATATCAATGAAGAAAACAGATATGTTGCTATCTGTAACACCACCAGAAATTTGAACCAGAGTAAAAGATTTTTAGATCCAAGGTCACATTCTTCGGTCCTTTCTATCTCACCTATGCCATATATTATCAAATAGGTCAGGTAAAAAAGGAGGAGAAAGAAAATATTGATGAATGGTATGCCTCTAAAAAAACAGAGGACCATGAGCACAGCGGATATTATCCGGGCTTTAGAAAAGGCTGGGAGTTTATGGGGCAGTGCAGACAGCCCGATCACTATTAGGAGGTATCCCAAAAAGTCTGGAAGTAAGTTGAAGGCCCCGATATTAAAATTGAAAAAAATAAATATATATCCGATCAAAATACAAAGCATAAGCTCCACCCCTCCCATTTTATAGTCCATGGACATTGTATCACTTTAAATGGGAAAAGTACAGCATAAAAGAAAAAATATGGCATATAAATAATACCCGCCAGAATTTCAGGCGGGTATTGATATTTTATGACATCAGTTTTTTCTTGAGCTGATGATCTTATATATCTGTATGAACAGTGTAGGCAGGAATGCAAGGAGAACTATTTCACCGAGGTTTGCCACGCTGAACTCAGGAGATACCATAAAGAGGGATCTGAGGACAGGTACGAACAGTACGGCGAAAAGAAGGATAACTCCTGCGAAGAATGCCATCACTGAATATTTATTTGTGGAGAACTTGAGGGCGAATATGGATTCAGCTCCTCTGCAGTTGAAACCGTGGAAAAGACGGGCAAGGGTCAGTGTAGCAAATGCCATGGTCGATGCCATCCTTGCGTCTCCGCTTTCGTAACCGATGTAGAATGCTGCCATGGTAGCTATGGCTATGAGAAGTCCCTGGCCGCCTATCCTTGAAAGCAGTGAACGGTTGAGTATGGGCTCCTTGGGGTCTCTGGGTTTCTGGTCAAGAAGGCCTTTTCTTGCGGGCTCCATTCCTATGGCAATGGCAGGAAGGGAGTCGGTAAGAAGGTTTATGAACAGCAGATGCACGGGCTCAAAGGGAACGGGCAGGGCCAGCAGAGATGCGTAAAGAACGCACAGTATTCCGGCGGTGTTTCCTGAGAGCAGGAACTGTATGGAGTTTTTGATGTTGGCATAAACGCTTCGTCCGTTTACTACGGCCTTGACTATGGTGGCAAAGTTATCATCGGCAAGTATCATGGAAGCCGCATCCTTTGAAACCTCAGTTCCGGTAATGCCCATGGCCACACCGATATCGGCTTTTTTAAGGGCGGGGGCATCGTTGACACCGTCACCGGTCATGGATACGATATTTCCCCTGCGCTGCCAAGCGTTAACTATACGGATCTTATGCTCGGGAGATACACGGGCGTATACGGATATTTTAGGAAGCATCTCATCCAGGTCAGCATCGGTCATCTGGTCAAGCTCCATACCGGATACGGCTTCGTCTCCGTCTTCAAATATTCCAAGCTGTCTTGCTATGGCTGAGGCTGTTACCTTGTGGTCTCCGGTTATCATGACTGTCTTTATGCCGCCTCTCTTAGCGTCCGCAACGGCCTGTATGGCTTCGGGACGGGGAGGGTCTATCATGGATACAAGGCCTATGAATGTAAATCCGTTTTCATCATCAAAGGAAAGGGGACGTACACTGTCCAGCTCCCTATAGGCAAAGGCAAGGACCCTGAGTCCTTCCATGGACATTTCCATATTTACCCTTGAAACATCCTCCTTAAGTTCCGGAGTAAGGGGAACGGGGCCGTTCTGGGTCATTATCATCTTTGAACGGTCCAAAAGCACATCTATGGCACCCTTTGTGAAAAGTGTAGGAACACCGTTTATATTGTGGAGGGTGCTCATGAGCTTACGGTCTGAGTCAAAGGCCAGCTCTCCAAGACGGGGACACTGTGAACGGTAGCTTTCCTCATCTATGCCGAAATGTTCACCGAGCATTACAAGGGCAACTTCTGTGGGGTCGCCGATGGAGGCTCCTGTGTCCTGGTTGTTGGTGGCATCGCTGGCAAGGAGAGCAGCCTTGAGAAGAAGGCTCTGTACCTTATTGTTAAGGTCCATGTCCTTTCCGTCCAGTACCATGCCGTCAGCATATACCTTCTGGGGAGTCATTTTGTTCTGGGTCAGGGTTCCTGTTTTATCTGAACAGATGACAGATACGCTTCCCAGACTTTCAACGGCCTTAAGGTCTTTGATTATGGCGTTCTGACGGGCCATCTTCTGGGTGCCCATGGCAAGCACGATGGTAACGATGGAGGAAAGAGCCTCGGGTATGGCTGCCACCGCAAGGGCAACGGCAAACATAAGAGAATCAAGTATGCCCATTCCCGTACGGAATATGGACAGGGCAAATACAGCCGCACATATGATTATTATTACAACAGCCAGCTTTGCACTGAACTTGTCAAGGCTTTCCTGAAGGGGTGTCTGACGCTGTTTTGTCTGGTTCATGAGGGCTGCTATTTTTCCGAGCTCAGTATTCATTCCGGTGCCGGTCACAAGGACAGTGGCACGGCCGTAGGTAACGAGGGAACCGGAGAATACCATGTTTTTCTGGTCTCCCAGGGCGACCTTTTCGGCGTTTATTATATCGTCGGTCTTATCAACGCCCTCACTCTCGCCGGTAAGGGAGCTTTCGTTCACCTTAAGGGAGAAGTTTTCCAGTATCCTTCCGTCGGCAACTACCATATCTCCGGCCTCAAGGAGCACTATGTCTCCGGGAACTACCTCAACGGAAGGTATCTCTATCTTGCATCCGCCCCTGACTACCTTGGCCGTGGGTGAAGACATGGCCTTAAGGCTTTCCAGGGATTTTTCTGCCTTTATATACTGTACCGTTCCTAAGATGGCGTTCAGTATCAAAACGGCAAATATAACTATGGTGCTTTCCACATTATCGGAAGCGGCGGAAATAAGTGCCGCAATGATAAGTATTATGACGAGCAGGTCTTTGAACTGCTCAAAAAACACCTGTACTATGCTTTTCTTTTTTCCTTCAGTCAGTTTGTTGGGGCCGTATTTCTGCGCCCTCGAGGCGGCTTCCTCTGCGGAAAGTCCGTCGGTGGAAGAGCCCATGGATTCAAGGACCTGTTTCCCTGTCTGGTTGTAATAATTTTCTGTCATAAATATTCGTTCCTTTCCTTTTTTGCTGGGCGGATGGTAAATAAAAAAGACCTTCCGCCAACTGCCCATAAAAACAGTTGTCGAAAAGTCTTGTTACCACATTGGGTGCATACCGCCAGGCGCGACGAGCGAACCGAGGTGTTGACGGTATATCTCTGAACTACTCCCTTTTCAACTGCCGACATTATAGCACGCCTTAGACAGTAAGTCAACATAGATTTTCCAAAGTACGGCAGAAAAAACAGCCGGTTTTAAAAAGTTTTATTTCTCTTATATAAGGATTGGGATTTTTAAAGAAAATATACATTATAAAGAAGATAACATCAGGCTTTAGTCACGTCTGGACTTTAGCCGTTGATGGAGGAAATTTACTGGTTTATAATTAAAAAAACAGCAGTCCTTGGAAGGCCTATGTTTTATGGCCTGAGGAAGGCTCGGAAAAGTTGAGACTGCCATTGGGTTTTGGCTGGCTTTTATGCCGGCTGTCAGCACCACGGAATCAAGGCATCATATCATTATTTTTAGTATGGTTTTTAGTAGAGCAGGTATAAATGGGAGGTATGGCATGTACGATATAAGGGAAATGAAAGAAAGGGAATATCCTCTGCTGGAAGATTTTTTATATGAAGCCATATTTATACCCGAGGGAGCTGCTCCTCCGCCAAGGGATGTCATAAAACTGCCTGAATTACAGGTATATACAGCTGATTTTGGAAGCAGTAAGGACGATCTTGCCCTAGTATGTGAGACAGAAGGGAATATAGCCGGAGCTGTATGGGCCAGGATAATGGATGATTACGGCCATGTGGATGATGAGACGCCGTCCCTGTCCATATCCCTTTATAGGGAATATAGAAACAGGGGATTTGGCAGGGAAATGATGAAAAGGATGCTTGCCCTTTTAAAGGAAAGGGGATATAAAAAAGCCTCCCTGTCCGTTCAGAAGGAAAATTATGCCTGTGAACTTTACAGGGATCTGGGCTTTGAGACGGTCAGGGAAACTCAAGATGAATATATAATGATAAAATACCTTTGAGGCCTTTAACTTAGGGTTAAAATTTTCATATTGATTTGGTAAAGAGCGGATAATATTTGAAATTTATTTTAAACTATCCATGCTGCAGTCTTAAAAATCCGGTGCAGAAGGGATAAGAGGGGACTGTGGCAGCGTAAGCGGATATATATATACCTTCGGGTCAAAATATCTGTTGACTATAGTTTGTTTTTTGTGTATAATTCTATGAGTATGGATTAAAGTGGCTTTAAAGCCTCGTTAAGCCTGCAAAGCAATCTCAGCAATTGGAGGGAGGGAAATTCATGTCAGAGGTAAGAGTTAAAGAGAATGAATCCTTGGATAGCGCTCTTCGCCGTTTTAAAAGAAGCTGTGCAAAAGACGGTATTATGGGTGAGGTTCGTAAAAGAGAACACTATGACAAACCCAGCGTAAAACGCAAAAAGAAATCCGAAGCCGCAAGAAAACGTAAATTTAAATAATTTTGTTATACAAAGAGGATGATTTAAATGTCATTGAAAGAAACGCTTTTACAGGATTTAAAAGCAGCTATGAAAGACAAGGATACTATTCGCAAGAATACCATCCAGCTTGTCCGTGCTGGCGTTCTTCAGATTGAGAAAGACAACCACGTTGAGCTCGATGATGACGGCGTCCTTGATGTAATAGCTAAGGAACTTAAAAAGCGTCGTGACTCACTTCCCGAATTTGAAAAAAGCGGTCGAAAAGATTTGATTGATAATCTTAACAGAGAGATCGAAGTTCTGTTAGGATACCTTCCGGAACAATTGACTGAGGACGAAATTCAAAAAATAGTTGAGGAAACCATCGCCGAAACAGGCGCAACCACCATGAAAGACATGGGTAAAGTAATGGGTGCGGTTTCATCTAAAGTTAAAGGGCGTGCCGACAACAGAGTTGTGAGTGGTTACGTGAAAAAAATATTAAGTAAATAATTAAAGCAGCCTTATGGCTGCTTTTTTATTTTTATAAAAATAGGGCTAGTGGTCCGCCTCCTCTCCCATGTATTCTTGAAGGGAACGGAGCATAGTAATAGTATAAGGCAGATGATCTTACTGGCTTAAACTATTATCAGGGGGACGATTTATGAGGGCCCGTTTAAAAAAAGAAAAGAAAAATCTGAAAAAAGAGCTTTCCGCCGCCTTTGAAATGCCGGAGGAAATTGTTTCTGATCTTCCTCTCATATCTCTCAGGGGCTTTGAGGAGGCTGTCATTGAAAATTACAAAGGCATAATCGAATACAGCACCGAAAGGATAAGGATAAACACATCTTCCGGGGTGCTGAGGCTCACAGGTGAGAACATGTTCATAAAATGCCTTGACGCCGACAACATAATAATAACGGGTAAGATAATGTCTGCCGAATTTATATGATATGGCGGTGATGGCGGTATGTTTCTGGCACTGTGGAATTATATCAGGGGATATGTTATCATATACGTTACGGGATTTTCGGTGGAAAGGTTCATAAACCTGGCGGCAAACAGAGGTATATTCATCTGGGATGTTATCCCCCAGAGGAACTGTGTCATAATGAAGGCATCGGCAAAAAATATTGAGCAGCTCAGGGAATGCGGCATAAAGACCGGATGCCGTTTTGAGATAGAGGGCGAATACGGCCTGCCGGTGTTTTTGCGGCGGTGTGCAGGCAGGAAAGCCTATGTATCTGGATTTTTGGCCCTTGCCGCGGCCATGTACATAATGTCATCGTTCATATGGACGGTGAGGGTCGTCGGAGCCGAGAGGATAAACGCCGATGACATAATAGAAAGCTGCAGACAAAACGGCCTTGCCCCGGGAAAACTGAAATATGGTCTTGACCTATATGAGCTTGGTGAAAAGCTCATGCTGGAATACAGCGATATATCATGGATCGCCTTAAATCTCGAGGGTACAGGGGTCACGGTTAACATCGTGGAGACCATACCCAAGACCCAGTATGTGGAAAGGGAAAAGCCCATGGACGTGGTGGCCTCCTCCGACGGCATAATAGAGAGTATAGCCGTATCATCGGGCAGTGCCGTGGTCAAGGAAGGCGACGAAGTCAAAAAGGGCGACATACTCATAAGCTGTGCCGTGCCCCTCAGGGATGGCGAGGAGATAACCGGTGAGAAGTATGTGAGCGCCTCAGGAGAGGTAAAGGCTGTAAAGGAGTATGAGCTTGAAGGAAGCTCGCCTTTGAATTATAATGAAAAAGTATTTACAGGAAAGACTAAAACGGATTATAGTGTAAATATCGGAGAAAATAACATTAATGTTATAACTCCCTCGGATATGGATGGATATGAGACCATATCCGATGATAAAATCGTCTTTAATATAGGTGACTATACCATTCCCATAGGCATCCAAAAAACGGTCTATGGAGAAGTGGAGACCATAAAGAAACAGAGAACAGAGGAAGAAGCCCAAAGCCTTGCCGCCAGGCAGCTGGATGATATGACATCAGCCCTGGTCATGGAGACCGGCGGGGAACTGAGGGAGCTTTCAACAGAGGTTTATAAGGATGGAAAGAGCGTGTCCATAAAAGGATATGCCTCCGTCGTTATAAGGATAGATGAACAGAAAGAATCAGATTTACAGATCGAGGAGGTAACGGAATAGATGCCGCAGACAGAACGTATTGTTAAGGCCGATAACGGAGCTATCTCAAATATTTTCGGTCAGTTCGACGAGAATATAACCAAGATAGAAAAGGAGCTGTCGGTCAAGATCGTTAACAGGAGCGAGGGCATAAAGATAGTCGGCGAGGAGGATAACTGCCTTAAGGCTGAGGCTGTTGTGGAAGCCCTGGTGGAGGCAGCGTCCAAGGGAGAGACCATATCTTCCCAGAGCATAAATTATATGGTAAACTCCGACGGAGATGAACTTAAGGAAGTGGGAGCCATATACGATGACTGTATATGCCTGACCATAAACGGGCGTCCGGTAAAACCCAAGACCCTGGGCCAGAAAAAGTATGTGGATATGATAAGGAACAACACCATAACATTCGGTATAGGTCCGGCGGGTACAGGAAAGACATATCTTGCCATGGCCATGGCCATAACGGCATTTAAAAATAACGAGGTAAACAGGATCATAATGACGCGTCCGGCCATAGAGGCTGGGGAGAAGCTGGGATTTTTGCCGGGAGACCTTCAGCAGAAGGTAGACCCCTATCTCAGGCCCCTTTATGATGCGCTTTTTGAGATAATGGGCGCTGATGCCTATGCCAGAAATATGGAAAGAGGGCTGCTGGAGGTAGCTCCCCTGGCATATATGAGGGGACGTACTTTGGATAATGCCTTCATAGTTCTGGATGAGGCACAGAACACCACACCGGAGCAGATGAAGATGTTTTTGACCAGGATCGGCTACGGCTCCAAGGCGGTGGTAACGGGAGACCTTACCCAGATAGACCTGGGAGAGGGAAAACGTTCAGGACTTACGGATGCGGTGCAGATACTTAAGGATGTGGATGATCTGGGCATAATAACCCTTACAAATAAGGATGTTGTGCGTCATCCCCTGGTACAGAAGATAATAACAGCCTATGAAAAGGCGGAAAACAGGAGACAGGAGAAGGCTTCAGGAAGGAAAAACAGGTGATAAGATGACACTTCTTATTGATAACAGGACTGACTTTGAAATAAGCGATGAAATGGTAAAAATACTGGAAAAGGTATGTCTTGAAAGCCTGCAGTATGAGGAATTTGATGAGGACTGCGAGATAAGCCTTTCATTTGTGACAAACGATGAGATACACGAGATAAATAAGCAGTTCAGGAACGTGGACCGTCCTACGGATGTGCTCAGTTTTCCCCAGCTGACCTTTGAGGAGGGGGAAGAGGCTGACGTCAATGAAAAGGGCGAGATAGTACTTGGAGATATAATCATATCCGTGGAAAAGGCTAAGGAGCAGGCTGAGGAATACGGCCACAGCCTTAAAAGGGAGCTGGCGTTTTTGACGGTACACAGCATGCTCCATCTTATGGGCTATGACCATATGGAAAAGGACGAGGAAGAGGATATGTTCCGCAGACAGAAGGAGATCCTTGAGAGGGCAGGCATACCCAGGGAATAAGGGGTGTTTTTATGAAAAGCTGGGAAGTTCTTGAGGGAGCCTGCCACAGCTGTAAAAAATGCAGACTCTGGGAGACGAGGACTAATGTAGTCATAGGTGACGGCAGTAAAAATGCCGATATAATGTTCATAGGCGAGGGCCCGGGACAGCAGGAGGATATGCAGGGCATACCATTCGTAGGCCCTGCCGGACAGCTTCTGGATAAAATACTGGCGGCGGTAAAGCTGGACCGCTCCATGGTATACATAGCCAATATCGTAAAATGCAGGCCTCCGGGAAACAGAGATCCCCATGAGGACGAGCAGCAGGCGTGCATGAATTATCTCAGGTATCAGCTCATGCTCGTAAGACCTAAGATAATAGTATGCCTGGGAAGGATAGCGGCCACGGCCATAATAGATAAGGATTTTAAAATAACTAAGGAGCACGGCAGCTGGTATGAGAGGAAGGGCTTTTGGATAACGGCCACCTACCATCCTTCGGCCCTTCTCAGGGACGAGACTAAAAAGAGGCCGGCCTGGGAAGACTTTAAGGCCATAAAGGCTAAGCTGGACGAGCTTGAAAACAGCGAAAATAACAAAGAAACAGAAATAAACGAATAATAACGATAAAAATCAGAAAAACGATAATTAACATAAGAGAGGTATTTGATTTGGCAGAAAAATTTTACAGTGGTTTCGTATCCCTTGTGGGAAGACCCAACGTTGGAAAATCTACACTTATGAACAGGCTCATAGGCGAGAAGATCGCCATCATATCCAATAAGCCCCAGACCACAAGGAACAGGGTCCAGAGCATACTTACAAAGGATGACTACCAGATAGTGTTCATCGACACGCCCGGTATCCATAAGCCCAGACATAAGCTGGGAGAATACATGGTAAAGAGCGCCGAGACCACCCTCAATGAGGTGGACGCTGTGCTTATGCTCATCGAGCCTGCGGACAGGGTGCTGGAAGCGGACAAGCTCATCATCGAGAAATTTGCCAGGGTCAAATCTCCCGTCATCCTTGTCATCAATAAGGTGGATACGGCGGATAAGGAAAGGATATTCAAGGTCATAGACAATTACAGAAAGCTTTATGACTTTGCGGAGATAGTTCCCATAAGCGCCCTGGAGGGCACAAATACCGATGAGCTCCTTAAGGTCATAAGGAAATACCTTCCCGAGGGACCTCAGTATTTCCCTTCGGATATGATAACGGACCAGCCGGAAAGACAGATAGCCTCCGAGATCATAAGGGAAAAGGCTTTAAGACTGCTTCAGGACGAGATACCCCATGGCATTGCCGTGGAGATAACGGAAATGAAAAAGAGGAGCGAGGGAAATCTTGTGGATGTAAGGGCCACCATTTACTGCGAGAAGGATTCCCATAAGGGCATAATCATCGGAAAACATGGAGATATGCTCAAAAAGATCGGCACCAACGCCAGGGGAGATATAGAAAGGCTCCTTGGCTCGCCCATATATCTGGAACTTTGGGTAAAGGTGAAAAAGGACTGGAGAGACAGCGATTTCCTTCTTAAAAACTTTGGTTATGATTCCAGGAACATTTGATTTTTCAGCGGTTTAAATATAGGACCTTTATAAAAAGCCATAAAACTCCAAAAAACGCCGTATAAAAACAGGAATTATTTATACAGCATATCATTTTCCTTTTGAGGAAGCATAATAGAGAAGGGAAAGTGATGGTATGGATAGTTTATGGAAAGCGTTTTTAAAAAGCGGAGCCGTGGGCGACTACCTGAGATACAGGGCCTGCTGCGGCGATGATGCCATAGGAGGAAGCATGGGCAGTGCAGGAAGTGCGGCAGATGCAGCTGATGCTCTAAATACGGGAAACATAGGAAACAGGATGAGCCTGAGGAGCATAAGCAGCATAAGGAGCGCAAAGGGCATAAATGGACTGGAAAAATAAGTTATTTAAAATGATATAAATGGCTGACGGACGGATAAGGGGAAGTGCTGTATGGTCTCTAAGGTAAACGGCATCGTCATAAAGGAAACGGACATGGGCGAGAGCGGAAAGAGGATAGTGGTACTTACAAGGGAGCATGGAAAGATGCTCCTTTCTGTCCGTGGGGCAAAAAATACGAAAAAGGGCATGCAGGCGGCGGTTCAGCTGTTTTCCTGCTGTGAGTTCACCCTGTTTGAGGGCCGGGGATTTTATTCCGTGACCCAGGCGGATGTGATCGAGAGTTTTTATGACATAAGGAATGAATTTGAGCGTCTGGCCTATGGGGCCTGCATACTGGAGATAACCGAAAGGGCGTCCTTTGAGGAACTTCAGAACAACATGGCCTTTGACCTGCTTTTAAGGACCCTTTTTGTGCTGGCTTCGGGAAAGAGGAGACCAAAGCTGGTGGCTGTGGTGTATATACTGAGGCTGTTAAGGGAATATGGCTTCATGGGGGATGGAGATATATGTTCCTCCTGCGGGAAAAAGCTGGAGGAAGCCTGGTACTCCCCTTCGGCAGACGGCATATACTGTGATGACTGTGCTCCTGAGATGATGGGAAAGCTCGGAAGGGGAGCGGTAAAGGCTCTGGGGCATATAACGGAAAGCCCCGTAAAGGAACTGTTTTCCTTTGATGTGTCCGAAGGCGTGCTGGGAGAGCTGTGGGAGCTGTCAATGGTATATGGCAGGGAATATTTCGGAAGCAATTATAAAACCCTGGATTATATAAATAATATGGGATTTTGATATTGACAAGAAGGACTTTATTTGTTAGATTAAGGATTATAAATTAAATAAGCCGTTATGATAAAGAAAAAGTAGCTTAAGAGATCATTTTCAGAGAGACGGTGGGTGCTGTGAACCGTCAATGACCTTTGGTGAAAGGAGCTTTTGAACGGCATTTCACAAAGTGGGCTTTTGGCCAACAAGGGTGGAACCGCGGAGAATACAGACCTTCGTCCCTTATGGGACAGAGGCCTTTTTTATTTTTAACGGCACAAAAAAACGGAGGAATCAAAAAATGGAAAAAACAATGGATAAAATAGTTGCGCTTGCCAAATCCAGAGGATTCGTATATCCCGGCAGTGAGATCTACGGCGGACTTGCCAATACATGGGACTACGGCCCCCTCGGTGTTGAGCTCAAGAACAACATCAAAAAGGCATGGTGGAAAAAATTCGTTCAGGACAATAAATACAATGTAGGTCTTGACTGTGCCATCCTTATGAACCCCCAGACATGGGTAGCCAGCGGACATCTCGGCGGATTCTCAGACCCCCTTATGGACTGTAAAGACTGTAAGGAAAGATTCAGAGCAGATAAACTCATCGAAGATTTCTGCCACGAAAAGGGCGAAGATATAACAGTTGACGGCTGGTCAAACGAAAAAATGCTTGACTACATCAAGGAAAACAACATCCCCTGCCCCACATGCGGAAGCCATAACTTTACTGATATAAGACAGTTCAACCTTATGTTCAAGACATTCCAGGGAGTTACAGAGGACGCTAAGAACACAGTATACCTGAGACCCGAAACAGCCCAGGGTATATTCGTAAACTTCAAAAACGTACAGCGTACATCAAGGAAGAAACTTCCCTTTGGTATCGGCCAGATCGGAAAATCATTCAGAAACGAGATAACACCCGGTAACTTCACATTCCGTACAAGGGAGTTCGAGCAGATGGAGCTTGAGTTCTTCTGTGAGCCCGGAACAGACCTTGAATGGTTCGCATACTGGAAAAAATACTGCTTAGACTGGCTTGAAAACCTCGGACTTAAGACAGAAAATACCCGTGTCCGTGACCACAGCCCTGAGGAGCTCTGCTTCTACAGCAAGGCCACATCAGACATAGAGTATCTCTTCCCCTTTGGATGGGGCGAGCTCTGGGGCGTAGCCGACAGAACAGACTACGACCTTACACAGCATCAGAACACATCAGGCGAGGATATGACATACTTCGACCAGACAAAGAACGAGAAGTATATCCCCTATGTGATCGAGCCTTCACTTGGTGCTGACCGTGTAGCCCTTGCATTCCTCTGTGATGCTTACGATGAGGAAGAAGTTGGAGAAAACGACGTAAGAACAGTGCTTCATTTCCATCCTGCACTTGCTCCCGTAAAGGCAGCTGTCCTTCCCCTTTCAAAGAAACTTTCTGATAAGGCTGATGAAGTTTACAGCATGCTTTCAAAGAAATTCAACTGCGAATACGATGAGTCAGGAAGCATCGGAAAACGTTATAGAAGACAGGACGAGATCGGAACTCCTTTCTGCGTGACAGTAGACTTTGATACCCTTGAGGACAACGCTGTAACAGTCCGTGACAGGGATACCATGGAACAGGTAAGGATAAAGATCGATGAGCTTGCAGCTTACCTTGAGGAAAAGGTAGAATTCTGATATATAAACCCATTGGCTGAGATAAAGCACAGCCGGATATATAAAAACCCCCAGATCATCTGGGGGTTTTTAACTTTTATAAATCATGTATTTTATATCAGAGAAGTTTTTCAAACATTAAAAATTTTCTTGGAACACCTATATCCTCATATAGTATTTCGGTGTCACCCATATATTTGAATCCATGGGAAGTGTACATCCTATGGGGAACGGTATTGCCCTCTATACAGTCCAGGCGTATGGCAAGCTGGCCGCGGTCTGAGGCGGTCTTTATGGCATGCTCTAAAAGGGTGGATGCAAAACCCCTGCCGGTATATGATGGCGAGACACGCAGTGCATGCAATATCGATACCTTATCCTTTGGAGCGCTGATCTGCCATTTTATATTTTTGTATGCTGGGTCAGCATCGTTATTTATGATATATGAAGATATTATGCGGCCGTTTTCCTTTCCCACGAACAAACATTTTGAGGTTATGGAATTTATGACCATTTCTTCTGGAGGGAACCCGCCTTTATTTCCTGATGGCAGGAAATCTGCCTTTCCAAGTTCGGAACACATCATATCATAAAATTTCATTATTTCATTTAAATCATCCATTACAGCCTGTTCTATATTCATATATGACTCCATTCATTTTAATATCCCATCTATACGATAACTAAAGCGTTTATAAAATTATTATATCAGTGCCCGGCTCGGCCATCAACAAAATATCCCGCGCATTTATAGTTGAGGACGCATTTTTGACTTATATTTTTCATATATGACAGATATGGGGTGATGATATGAAAGAAGAAAGAAAATTTGCTTTTATCGAATACGAAAGGGAAAAGAAAAACAGATTTATGGAGAAGGCACTTTCCATCCTTAGGCCCTTCGACATTGAAAAATGCCGGATATTTGGGGCGGGCGGATTTAGGATAAGGATAAACATAAGACGGGACGCCGGGGAGGATATTAGGAAAAGGGTGATTAAAAAGCTCAGTGAGTTTTTATATGAAAATGAAGTATGCTGTGTGACGGGAGAGGACATAGAAGGCATAAGGAGGGCTGAGGGCATGATGCTTTCGGCTATGATGAGCCAGAAATATGTGTCCTACTATCAGAAGGCTTTGGTCATCTGCTCTGATATGGACAGGGGTGAAAATGAGGATGATATGGCCTCCGGTGTGGACAGGAACATAACGGATATGGTCTTATGCGCCGTATGCCCCAGGGTCAGGAGCATATCTTTGGCCGGCTGCCCATGGGATACATCGGAAGAAGATGAATATTTTTTCTTTGAATACGGGATAAATATACAGCACATGGGAAAAACACAGAAAAGGGATATGTCAGAAAATTTTAAACAGGCGGATATAATCATCGACTGCCGGAAAAATAAAAGTTTTCCACAGGGCAAAGAAAAATGCCTGTATATAAGTCTTTTTGAGGAAAGCCAGAGGGAGAGAAACTGGAAGATAGACGGCCAGAGGATAGATGAGGTAGATGAAGGAGAGGACGGCATAAAAATGTCAGCTGAAAAAATGGAATGTGTCCTTTGTGCGCTGTCAAAAGACTTCTTAAACCTTCTCAATGGGCGCTGCGGCATAGACGAAAAGATGAAAATAGCTGAAAATATGGGAATATCAGCGTTGACAAGCCATTAAAGGTAGTTTATAATTTTTTAGATATGATATTTTGCGTCTTGAAATCAAGACATTTTAGTAATAGTAATGAGGAGTGGGCTTATGGCAGATAATAAAAAAGTAGTATTAACATATGAAGGCCTTAGAAAACTTGAGGAAGAACTCGAAGATTTAAAAACCGTAAAAAGAAAAGAAGTAGCCGAAAAGATCAAAGAGGCCAGAGGACAGGGAGACTTATCAGAGAATGCCGAGTATGACGCCGCTAAGGAAGAACAGGGCGAGATTGAATCAAGGATCGTTGTTATCGAAAAGATGCTCCGTAACGCTGAAGTCATCGACGATGATGAAGTAAGCGATGACATAATAACAGTAGGAAGCAAGGTAAAAATATGGGACGTTGAATTTGAGGAAGAGATCGAATATGCCATCGTTGGTTCAGCTGAGGCAGACCCAATGAACGCAGAAAATGGAAAGATCTCCAACGAATCACCCGTAGGACGCGGACTTCTTGGACATAAGATAGGTGATGTTGTCTCAATTGAAACTCCCGGGGGCATGGCGGAGTTCAAAGTCCTTGCAATATCAAGATAATCAGTGGGAGGAATAAAGAAGTGTCAGAACAGAATACAAAAGAATTAACAGCCGGACAGCTTTCCGAGCAGGAAGGTTTCAGAAGGGATAAGCTTGCAGCCCTCCAGGCTGAAGGCAAAGATCCTTTCCAGATAGTTAAATACGACGTAACACACCACAGCAGTGACGTTATAAATAATTTCGATGAACTGGAAGGCAAAGAAGTTTCAGTTGCCGGAAGACTTATGAACAAGCGTGTCATGGGCAAGGCTTCTTTCATCAACATCCAGGACAGAGAAGGAAGACTTCAGGGATATATTAGCAAAAACGATGTTGGAGAAGAAAGCTATCTTGCTTTCAAGAAATTCGACATCGGCGACATCATCGGAATAAAGGGAGTCGTTTTCAAGACTCAGAAAGGCGAGATCTCAGTAAGAGCTTCAGAGATCACACTCCTTTCCAAGAGCCTTAAGGTGCTTCCTGAGAAATTCCATGGCCTTAACGACCAGGAACTCAGATACAGACAGAGATATCTTGACCTTATCATGAACCCCGAAGTAAAGGATACATTCATCAAGCGTTCAGCTATTTTAAGGGAGATAAGGAACTATCTTGATGCCCAGGGATTCCTTGAAGTTGAGACACCAGTTCTCCAGACCATCCCCGGAGGAGCAGCTGCAAGACCTTTCATTACCCATCATAACGCACTGGATATAGATATGTACTGCCGTATCGCCCTTGAGCTCCCCTTAAAGAGGCTTATCGTCGGCGGACTTGAGAGAGTTTATGAAATAGGCAGGGTTTTCAGAAATGAAGGTATAGATATCCGTCATAACCCTGAATTTACCCTTATCGAGATATATCAGGCATATACAGACTACCACGGCATGATGGACCTTGCAGAGGGACTTTTCAGGACGATCGCCAAAAATGTAGTAGGTTCAACTACACTTCATTACGGCGGATATGATCTTGACCTGGAGAAACCCTTCGAGAGACTTACAATGGTAGATGCCGTTAAGAAATATGCTGGCGTTGATTTTGACCAGATACCCGATACAGAGGCAGCAAGAGCCATTGCCAAGGAAAAGGGAATCGAATACGAGGAAAGACATGCAAAGGGCGATATCCTCAACCTCTTCTTTGAAGAATTTGTTGAGAAGAACCTTATCCAGCCCACATTCATCATGGACTACCCTGTTGAAATATCACCTCTTACAAAGAGAAAACCTTCAAATCCTGACTATACAGAGAGATTTGAGCTTTTCATAGTAGGACGTGAATACGGAAACGCATATTCAGAGCTCAACGACCCCATTGACCAGAGAAAACGTTTTGAGCATCAGGAAGCCATGAGAGCTGCCGGAGATGACGAAGCTAACATGATCGATGAGGACTTCCTTACAGCCCTTGAATATGGTATGCCTCCCACAGGCGGTATCGGAATCGGTATCGACAGACTTGTTATGTTCATGACTGAGTCTGTGAGCATAAGGGACGTAATCCTCTTCCCCACAATGAAACCCCTTGGCGGAGCGGATACAAAGAAAGACTGATAACAACTAAATAATAGAAATATAAAGCTCCTGAGAGTTCATGCTTTCAGGAGCTTTTTGATTATTACTTTAGTGTCGAAGGCTGAATAGCAGCCTTTAACAACCGCCCTCTCTGCGGGTGGGATTAAAGCTTAAGCAAAAAGCATCGTCCTTGCTGTAAAATAAGGGTGTTCAAGCCTAAATATTTTACAGAAGAAAGGATGATGCTTTTATGGCAAACAGTTTAGCACACACAAAATGGGTATGCAAGTACCACATCGTATTTACACCAAAGTATAGAAGAAAAATAATTTATTATGAGTTGAGAGCAGATATTCAAAAAATAATTAAGGATTTATGTAAATGGAAAGGTGTAGAAATTATTGAAGGTCATATGATGCCGGATCATATCCATCTTCTAGTAGAGATTCCGCCCAAAATGAGCGTATCGCAATTTATGGGATATTTAAAAGGAAAAAGTGCGATGATGATATTCAATCGACATGCCAATCTAAAGTATAAATTCGGAAATAGGAATTTCCGGGCGACAGGATATTATGTGAGTACAGTCGGGTTAAATACAGCAAC
>JABLTR010072536.1_pt1 | contig 17206 bp, 18 predicted proteins | sample 7160071 | NCBI WGS metagenome assembly JABLTR01 (sample SAMN14651230, study PRJNA627086) | human gut metagenome | isolation source: feces | host: Homo sapiens
ACAAATTTACAAAAAATTAAAAGCTTGTAAAACCGCTTGTCAGGCGGTTTTTTTGTGTTATACTTGCTAACAATGTTGAAAAAAATAATTATTTCCGCAGCACTTATGGCAAGTCTTAGTGCTGCCATGATTGCTAATCCTGCAAAAGCAGATTCAGTATTTGAAGACAATGACGCGCAAAGTTCACTGACAGATTTGTCAGCAGCGACTAGTTCACTTGATGTTTTAACAAAAACAATGAATGACACAGTCAGTGCCGTATCCAAAGTAGAAAAAACACAAAGTGTTGCCAAAGAAGTTCAATCACGAGCTGATAAGCTTGTAAGTACAGCTAAAAAATATATGGGTGTTCCCTATGTTTGGGGTGGAACTACACCAGCCGGCTTTGATTGCTCAGGATTCACAAGCTATGTCTATAGAGAAGTTTTAGGTAAAGAAATTGGTCGTACCACTTGGGACCAAATCGCAAGTGGCAAACAAGTAGCCCTCGACCAAGCCAAAGTTGGAGATTTGATTATCTTTTACGGTGGGGACCATGTAGGAATTTATCTTGGAAATGGTCAGGTTATACATGCCCCACAACCAGGAGAATCAGTTAAGATCAGTTCAGTTACCGATATGCCAGCTGATTTTGCCTTAGAATACTAAATATAATAGAAGAAAGTAATGATATATCGTTACTTTCTTCTATTTGTTATTCTTATAGCCAAAAGTGGCTATAAGTTTTTTTTATGGCAAATTGGTTAAGTTCATGTTAAGATAGGTCTATCAAATTTTTAAAGGGGAACTTTTATGAGAACATCACTAAAGGTCACATTTGCTGCTCTTTCACTTATCGCTGCTGGAACTTTGGTTGCATGCTCCTCAGGTTCAAAAAAGACGTCAGATAATAAAACAACATCAATTGTAATTGCAACAGATGGTGCAACAAAACCATTTACTTATTCAGATAGTCAAGGAAATTTAACTGGTTATGATATTGAAGTCGCTCGTGCTGTCTTCAAAAAATTGCCGCAATACACTGTGAAATTTCAAGCCACAGACTTTTCTGGAATTGCGCCAGGGATTGATTCCGGTCGTTACCAAATGGGTGCTAATGATTTTGGTTGGGAAAAAAGCAGAGCTGAAAAATACTATTTCTCATCACCACTTTCCAAATCTAATAACGCTGTTCTTGTGAAATCTGGAACTTATAAAACCTTGGCAGATTTGGCTGGAAAATCAACAATTGGTAATCCAGCTTCAAATTATACAAAATCAATTCAAGATTGGAACAAAGCCAATCCAGATAAACAAATTAAAATTAGTTACTCAGCAGATTCCACTTCTATTAATACTCGTTTCACACAAGTAGAATCAGGTAAGATTGATTTCATGCTTTATGATAAAATTTCTTTACAGTCAGCTGTTAAAGAACAAGGATTTGATAATCTAAAAATTGAAGATATCAGTATGGATACTGGCGATGCTGAACATGACGGTTATGAATATTTCCTTTTTGGTAAAGATAAAGAAGGGCAAAAGCTTCAAAAAGATGTGAATGGAGTATTAGCTAAAATGCAAGCTGATGGTAGCTTGGCTAAGATTTCTAAGAAATATCTTGGTGGAGATTTCGTCCCAAAAGCTGAGATGTTTAAATAGATAGTTCTGACGAACAATCCTATTTTAATTAGCTCATTCTGTCAGTAAAATAAATGTTTTATAATTCATCAATTTACTGACAGCTCTGTTCGTAAAAAATAGGAGAAAAAAAGGCCAAAATTTTGTATAATAGTAGAAGTGATGGTCAGGTAAAAAATCGAGCCAATTAGTAAAAAGCATGATGCTAAACTGATAAGCTCAAAAATCCTAATAAACTCTGTCACTTTTTTACTGACAGAGTTTTGCCTATTAGAAAATTAAAATAATATGAAAAAAAACAAAAAAATAATTCTTGGAATTGCCTTACTTTTGGCACTTATCATTTTGCAAGCTCTTCCATTTCTCTTAATTAAAGGTCAGTACAACTTTCATGACTTTTGGACAATGTTTTTCACAAAGATTTTCAGTTGGTCAGCCTTTGTGGACGCCTTTGTACCAATTATTAAAATGATTCCATCTTCACTTGAAATGACAATCATTGCCATGATTTTTGGTTTGCTTTTGGGACTTATTCTTGCCTTAGTTCGTATCAATAAAATTCCTATTTTAAATCAACTTCGTGCTTTATTTGTCAGCTTTATTCGTGGAACGCCAATTTTGGTGCAATTATATCTTTCTTATACAGGGATTCCACTGATTTTAAAAGCAATCAATATGAACTATGGAACGAATTATAATGTGAACACGATTCCGGCAATGCTTTTTGTAATTGTGGCCTTTGCCCTTAATGAAGGGGCTTATAATTCAGAAACTATTCGAGCAGCGATCCAATCGGTAGATAAAGGACAAATTGAAGCGGCTAAATCACTTGGAATGACGAATTTCCAAGTCTTTATGCGTGTCACTTTGCCAGAAGCGGCAACAGTTGCGACAGCTCCGTTAGGAAATGCTCTGATTGGTCTTTTGAAATCTACTTCACTCGCTTTCGTTGCGGGTGTGGTAGAAATGACGGCTCGGGCTCAAATTATTGGTGGCTCAACTTTCCGACTGTTTGAAACTTATTTGGCCTTAGCCTTGGTTTATTGGCCAATCTGTATCATTTTTGAAATTTTGATTAGAGCATTAGAGCGCAAGTTGGACGTCAGAATGCCAAATGATAAACGTAAAAATCGTGCTCAAATTTCTTTGAGTAAAAATCCGTTTGACCAAGCATAAGGAGGGCTCTGATGATTAAAATTACAAATATAAGTAAAGCATTTTCTGGCAATCAAGTTCTTGAAAATATAAGTTTGGACATTGAAGAAGGAGATGTCGTTGCACTCATCGGTGCTTCTGGTGCAGGTAAATCAACTTTTTTAAGAGCATTAAATGATTTAGAAAGACCCGATAGTGGTCAGATTGAAATTGATGATTTAAAGATTGATTACTCTACAATCACCAAACAAGAAGTGCTTGAATTGCGCCGTAAAACTGGAATGGTCTTTCAACAATTCAATCTTTTTGAGCGTCGGACGGCTCTTGAAAATGTGATGGAAGGTTTGATTCAGGTCAAAAAATTATCTAAAGCAGAGGCAACAGTGATTGCTGACGCCGAATTGGCTAAGGTAGGTTTGACAGACCGTAAAGATTACTATCCTAAATTCTTATCCGGGGGTCAAAAACAAAGGGTTGGAATTGCTCGAGCTTTAGCGATGGAACCAAAGCTCTTGCTTTTGGATGAACCAACATCGGCACTTGATCCTGAATTAGTTGGCGAGGTTCAAGAAGTAATTCTTAATGCCGCCAAAAATAAACAAACAATGGTTCTTGTCAGCCATGAAATGGACTTTGTTTATAATGTGGCGACAAAAGTACTTTTCCTTGAGCAAGGAAAAATTATAGAAGCAGGAAGTCCTAAAGAAGTATTTTACTCACCGAAGAATCCTCGTACACGAGAGTTTTTATCACGGCATGTCAAGAATTTAGAGGTCAATAACTAAAATGATGATTTTACAGTTTTATCTAAAAGGTTTACTAATTTCAGCCATCTTTGTTTTATTGGTGGGTGGGTTTTATGCTTTTACTTACCTAGTGAGAAATACAAAAAAACCATGGGCTGAAAGAAGAAATAGAATTTTTGATTTGATTTTGGTTGGGATATTAACAACACCAATTTTGAGTTTTGCTGTTTTAGGCGTTCTTGTAATTTTAAAAATTCGGGGCCTATGAATTTAATTTATTTTTTTAAATAAATCTAATTAATGGAAAAAAATCGTTTGACAATGTAAAATAAGGCTATAAGATTTTAGATATTAGAAAAAAGAGTTTTTAGATCTGATAAATGAAGAGCTCAAGTTTGCTTAAAAGCTAGCTTGAGTTTATAAATTTAAGGGGAGTTCTTAAGCTCTTAGAAAAGGGATTAAAAAATGACAGAAAAGAAATATGATGTTGTCATCATTGGTTCAGGCCCTGCGGGAATGACTGCAGCGATGTATACTGCTCGTTCTGAAATGAAAACTTTGCTTTTAGAGCGTGGTGTTCCTGGCGGTCAAATGAATAATACAGCGGAGATTGAAAACTATCCTGGTTATGAAACAATCATGGGACCTGAACTTTCAATGAAAATGGCTGAACCTTTGGAAGGTTTGGGAGTTGAAAATGCTTATGGTTTTGTGACTGGCATTGAAGATCATGGTGATTATAAAAAAATTATCACCGAAGATGATGAGTTCATCACAAAATCAATCATTATCGCGACTGGAGCTAATCACCGTAAGCTAGAAATTCCTGGAGAAGAAGAATATGGAGCTCGTGGAGTTTCTTATTGTGCCGTTTGTGATGGTGCATTCTTTAGAAACCAAGAAATCTTAGTCATTGGTGGTGGGGATTCGGCCGTTGAAGAAGCACTCTATTTGACTCGTTTTGGTCAATCAGTGACGATTATGCATCGTCGTGATAAATTACGTGCACAAGAAATTATTCAACAAAGAGCTTTTAAAGAAGAAAAAATCAACTTTATTTGGGATTCTGTTCCGATGGAAATCAAAGGAGATGATAAAAAAATTCAATCTGTTGTTTATAAAAATGTTAAAACAGGTGAAGTAACTGAAAAAGCTTTTGGTGGAATATTCATTTATGTAGGACTTGATCCAGTAGCTGAATTTGTGAGCGATCTTGGAATTACTGACGAAGCAGGTTGGATTATTACTGACGACCACATGAGGACAAATATCCCTGGTATCTTTGCCGTAGGAGATGTTCGTCAAAAGGATTTCCGTCAAATCACAACAGCAGTTGGTGATGGTGCTCAAGCAGCTCAAGAAGCTTATAAGTTTGTTGTTGAACTTGGATAAAATAAAAATTACTGACAAAGAAGTCAGTAATTTTTTGTTAAAGGATTCGGAATGACATTTAATAGAAAATATGGTAAACTGTAAGTAACGCAATTTTGAAAAAGGAGATTAGGCTCATCGCCTAAATAATTTATAAGACTATGGAAAAAGTAATTTATGACATTTTGCTTGTTGCAATGCTTGTTGTTTCAGCATTTATTATTATAGCGATTTTCATGCAACCTTCAAAACAAGATGGAGCGGCAGATGCTTTTTCTGGTGGAACGGGTGAATTGTTCGAACGTCGTAAAGCGCGCGGTTTTGAAGCTGTGATGCAGCGTTTTACAGCAATCATGATTGGTTTATGGCTAGTCATTGGATTTGCTCTTGTTGTTTTATCAACACGTTAAAATTGCGGGCTGAAAACAGTCCGTATTTTATTTTTTAAAATTGTGTTAAATGTTTCAATGTCGCAATTGTCAGTGGTAGAATTGATTCTATCAGCCAACTGGGTCTGATAAAATGATTAATACCACTGATAATCATTAGAATATTAGCTAAAAATCGAGCCAATATTTAAAAATATTATAATAAGAAAGGGGCTTCTTGTCCGATTTTTGTGGTCAAGAAAGCTCACTTGAGAGAATAAAAATGAGTATTAGAGAAGTAATTATGGACTATCTTGAGAATAGTTCAAAAAAAGCTCTGTCAGTGGAAGAATTGTCAGTTGCTTTACATATGAATAAGGCCAAAGATTACAAAGTTTTTGTTAAAACTTTGGCTTCACTAGAAGCTGAACACTTGCTTCATTTTACTGCTAAAGGGAAAGTAGAATTAGCAGAACAAGAGGAAGCAAAAGTAGTTATCAGCGGGATTTTCCGAGCAAATGCGGCTGGATTTGGTTTTGTAAGTATTGATGCTGACGAACCAGACGTCTTTATTGGACGCGGGCAAACAGGTTTTGCACTTGATGGAGATGAGGTTTTCATTGAGATTGATAAGAATGCCAACTCCCTAAAAGGAACGGCTGCCGAGGGGCATGTTGTTGAAATTATCCGTCATGAGCTTCATCAAGTCGTTGGAACTTTTGTTGCTTTAAATGATGAAGAAAAAGAGCAAACTGGACTGATTGGTTTCGTTAAATCTAGAAATAAAAAAATTCCTTATCGGGTATATCTGGGTGATGAAGGACTCAAACCAGAAAATAAGGCAATTGTTCGTGTAGAAATCACACATCATCCTGATAAAGAATTTCCTCAAACCATGCAAGGACTGGTAACGGAAATTATTGGACAGGCAAATGACCAAGGGATAGATGTGTTAGAAGTTTTGGCTTCAATGGATATTGTATCAGAATTTCCAAAAGAGGTTTTGGAGCAGGCTGATTCAGTGCCAGAAGAAGTGCCAGAGAGTGAAATTGCGGGTCGAGTTGATTATCGTAATGAAATTACGTTCACAATTGACGGAGCTGATGCCAAAGACCTTGATGATGCTGTCCATGCCAAACGTTTAGGAAATGGGAATTATGAATTAGGTGTTCATATTGCGGATGTTTCCCACTACGTAACGGAAAATTCACCTTTAGATAAAGAAGCTTACGAACGTGGAACATCAGTCTATGTTACTGACAGAGTGGTACCAATGTTGCCAGAGCGTTTATCAAATGGGATTTGTTCATTGAACCCACGTTTGAATCGCTTGACTCAATCCTGCGTGATGGAAATTAGCCCAGAAGGTCGAGTGGTTAATTATCAAATTTCACAATCAATTATTAAGACAACTGAAAGAATGACTTATGATGCGGTCAATCAAATGATTGCAGGAGATAAAGACACGCTTGAAAAGTATGCTAAAATTGCTGATTCTGTAAAAATCATGGTTGAAATCCATCATATTTTAGAAGCGATGCGTAAACAACGTGGAGCCATTGATTTCGACACGGTAGAGGCAAAAATCATTGTAAATGAAAAAGGCTTACCTATTGAAATTAGAAAACGCAGTCGTGGCATTGCTGAACGAATGATTGAATCATTCATGCTTGAAGCCAATGAAACGGTGGCCACTCATTTTGAAGCACATGGCTTGCCATTTATTTATCGGATTCACGAGCAACCAAAAGCAGATAGATTACAAAGATTTATTGATTTTGCAGCAACATTTGGAATGCAAATTGAAGGAACCTCAAACGGAATTGATCAAAAAGTTTTACAAGCCTTCATGAAAAAAATCAAAGGGCAACCGGGTGAAATGGTCTTGTCAACGATGCTATTGCGCAGTATGCAACAAGCTCGTTATTCAGAAAATAATGAGGGTCACTTTGGTTTAGCTGCCGAAAATTATACTCACTTTACCTCACCTATTCGTCGTTATCCTGATTTATTGGTTCATCGTTTGATTCGTGAAATTGGTGCGGGTAAAATTCCAGCAAATCTTTTACAAAAATGGGAAGAAAAAATCCCAGAAATTGCGGAGCACTCTAGTCATCGTGAACGTCGAGCGGTTGATGCTGAACGTGAAGTTGAAAAAATGAAAAAAGCCGAGTTCATGGAAGAACATGTGGACGAAGAGTTTGAAGGAATTATTGCTTCAGTCACTCGTTTTGGTATGTTTATTGAACTTGAAAATACAATCGAAGGATTAGTTCATATTTCAACGTTGAAGGGAGATTATTTCACTTATCATGAGCGAATGTTAGCTTTGATTGGTGAAAGAACAGGATTGACTTTTAAAATTGGTCAACCAATTAAAATCAAAGTCGTCAAAGCGGATAAGATGACTGGCGAAATTGACTTTGAGTACCTTCCATCAGAATTAGATTTGATTGATAAATCGGCTAAAGCTAAGAAAAAGCCTGAATCTAAAGGTCGCAAAAAATCAAATCAATCCCTTAAAGTTAAATCTGTCGCACCAAAAGCTGCTGGTAAAGCTGGCAGTAAATCAAAAGAGGGTAGAAGTACTGATGGAAAACCTGAATTTGATAAGAAAAAGAAAAAATCGGGCAAAAAACCTTTTTATAGCAAAGCTGCCAAAGGTAAATTTACTGACAAAAAAGAGAATGGCAAAAAATTTACTGATGGAAGAAAAAAGCACACAAAAGACCTTAAATTTTGAAAGAAGAAGAAATGAAAACTTTGAATTTAAATAAAACAGCATTAGTCATCATCGATTTGCAAAAAGGAATTGCTGGTCGTGAAGGTTTTGCTCCTTATTCTGCACAAGATGTATTGGCCAAAAATAAAGAGCTCGTAACAAGTTTAAAAAATACAGAAGCTTTGATTGTTTTTGTTCATGTTAAAAATTATGGTGGAGAAGCTCTAAAACCAAAAACGGATAATCCCCCTCTTGCACATGGGCAAATACCAGCGGACTTCTCTGATTTTGTCATGCCAGAGGCTTACGATAAAGACTATGACAATGTTATCCATGTTGCTAAACACAACTGGGGGGCCTTTTATGGAACAAATTTAGATGTCCAATTGCGCCGCCGTGGAATTGAAGAAATTGTTCTGAGCGGAATTGCTACAACGATTGGTTGTTGTGATACAACGGCTCGTGAAGCTTTCCAACATGGCTATCAAGTGATTGCCGTAGAAGATGCAATGACTGATTTTAATGGAAGTTTGCACAAGGGAATTGTGGACGGAATTTTCACTAGACTTGGACGGGTGCGTTCAACACAAGAAGTAGTAAAAATGATTGAAGAAAGTAAATAAGTTTAGGCCACCCATTTTACTGACAGAGATTTTCGGAGTCTTTGACAGTAAATTTCCTAAAATATTTAGTGAATAATATGAAAAATCGTTTGAAATTAATTGGAAAAATTATTGTCAGCATTATTTTAGTTTTTGCTGTCATCATCGGCTCATACGTTATTTATGTCTATGCTCAATATCATCGTCTGCCAAATGATATCAAGCAAAGTATCAAAAATCCGCAAACTCAACAAGTTGAATTGGGAAAAACCTATAAAATGATGACATTTAATATTGGTTATGGTTCCTACCCACCTTCTTTTAATTTTTTCATGGATGGTGGTGATGATGTGCGTGCTTACAGCAAATCTGCTGTCAAGTCTGCGATTCAAGAAGATATTAGACTTATTAAAAAAGAAAATCCTGATTTCGGAAATATTCAAGAAATTGATTGGCAAGGAGACCGAAGTCAGCAGGTGAATGAACCTCAGTTGGTCCGCGCAGGTCTTCCTGATTATAGTAGTGTATTAACGCAAAACTATGACTCTGCTTATCTATTTTATCCCGTGACAAAACCAATTGGAAAAGCCAAATCTGGCATTATGACTTATTCTAAATATGAAATTGAAAATTCAACCAGATATAAGTTACCAATCGAAACCAACTTTAATAAATTTTTTGATTTAGACCGAGCATTTTCTGTCAGCCTTTTACCTATCAAAAATTCAGATAAAAAGTTTGTAATTTTTAATACTCACTTATCAGCATTTATCACAGACCAAAAAATTCAAAAGCAACAATTATTGACACTCTTTGATGCGATGAAAAAGTATGTCAATAAAGGGGATTATGTGATTTGTGGAGCAGACTATAATCATGCTCTAGCTGGTAAAGCTCATCCGGAATTGACCTGGATGAAGGAGTTTCCAACGGAGAATTTGACTAAAGGAATGCGAGTAGTTGCACCAACTAATGCACCAACCGTGCGCTCACTTGATTTTGCTTATCATCAAAAAAATCCCAAAAATACTTTTGGAATTATTGACGGATTTATTGTTTCAAATAATATAAAAGACTTAAAAATACAAACCATTGATAATCAATTTAAATCGTCAGACCATCAACCTGTTCTCATGGACTTTTCTTTAGAAAAATAAAAAGCGCTTAGCGATTTTTTTGTTCATCTAAAAATGATACCTAGTAAAAGAGTGATAGCAAGTGAGGCATTAAATAGCATAAGATTGTTAATCTGTAAATGGAAAGTTTCTGATTTACTTTGCTTTGCCCTGAATTTTTGAATATTAGGAATGACTCTAACTGAAATGATTAGCATGAGTAGTGACCAAATGGGTAAAATTTTGAGACAAATAGCAAGTAGAATACAAAGCCCGACAAAAAGATAAAGTCCAGTAAATATTTTTAAACTCAGTGGAATTTTTAAATAATATGGAAGGGTATAACGCTCGTTACGAATGTCTTGGTCTAAATCGCAAATATTGTCAGAAAACATGATATTAAAATTTTGAACAAAACACATCAAGCCGACTAAAAGTATTGGGAGAAGAATTTTAAAATCCCAAGTCCAAGTCATGAGCCAGTTTTTGTCAAAGCTAATGAAAAAATATCCTTTGTCATAAGAGTTAAGATAGACCGCAAGGAAAAATCCAAAAAATCCCTCACAAAGACCGGCTAAAAGTTCACCTAGAGGAAAGCGAGAGAAAGCAAAAGGACCGTAGGTATAGAAAATAGCAATCAAAAAGCAAAGGCCACCAATGGGAAGAACAGCAAGATTAGTCATGAAAAGAACAACTAGTCCAACAATTACATCAACAACTAAGAAAGACAAGCATATTTTTAAAGCAAGTTTAGGATTAATTGATTTGGCAACGATAATATTCCATTTTTTATATTCAGGGTCAAGCGCCTTTTGATAATCCATTAAATTATTCCAAGCAGAGACAAAAAGATTAATACTCGCTAAACCGATAAAAAAGAAAAAGGTGGGCCAAAAGTGGAAGCTTTTAAAATACCAAAGAGCAAAAAGGCAGCCAGCAATTGGTGAGAGCAAAGCCGCTGGTAAAGTTTGAATACGTGTAAAATTAAAGAAAGTTTTTAAAGTCATGATAAGCTGATTATAGCAAAATAAGGGAGATAAAACATAATTCAAATGTACTGACAAAGCTGTCTAAAAAACTTTATTTACTTGACAAGAAAATTGACTGAAAATTTAAATAAAAATGTTATAATAGTATAAAAATTTGAATGGAGAAACAAAATGCGCGCAGTTGTAACAGTAGTCGGAGCAGATAAAATCGGGATTGTCGCTGGAGTCACAGCAACATTATCAGAATTAGAAGCAAATATCATTGAGATTTCACAAACTTTGATGAGTGGAGCTTTTACCATGATGATGGTTGTTGAAACTAGAAACAGTGATTTTTCAGCTTTTCAAGCTGAACTTTCAAGAAAAGGTGAAGCACTTGGCGTTAATATTCATGTTCAAAATGAAGCTATTTTTAACGCGATGCACAAATTGTAATTGACTGACAGAAAAAATTAGTCGACGAATTACTTTTATTATTAAGCATTTTTACTGACAGAGATTAAAAATATTTCTGTCAGTAATATTTTAACCAAAACTAAGGAAATCAAATAATGGACATCCAAAATATCAAAGAAACAATTGCGATGATTGAAGAACAAAATTTCGATATTCGCACAATAACAATGGGGATCAGTCTTCTTGATTGTATTGATGCTGATATTGACAAAGCCGCTGAAAAAATCTATCAAAAAATTGTCAATAAAGCAGGTAAACTTGTCGAAGTCGGCAATGAGATTGGACACGAACTTGGGATTAAGATTGTGAACAAACGAGTTTCGGTAACGCCAATCGCAATTATTGGTGCAGCAACAGCTGCTGATGATTATACTCCGCTTGCCCTGGCTATGGATCGCGCAGCAAAAGAAATAGGTATTGATTTTATCGGTGGCTATTCGGCACTGGTGCAAAAAGGCTATCAAAAAGGGGATGAGATTTTGATTAAATCTATGCCTAAAGCCCTAGCAGCAACTGAGCGCGTATGTGCATCAGTAAATGTTGGTTCAACTAAGAGCGGAATTAATATGACAGCAGTTCGAGATATGGGTGAAACCATCAAAATTATGTCGAAAGGGGACAAATGGCTCAATGCTAAACTTGTCGTTTTTGCTAATGCTGTAGAAGACAATCCCTTTATGGCAGGGGCTTTTCATGGTGTAGGCGAAGCGGATACGATTATCAACGTTGGGGTTTCAGGGCCAGGTGTTGTTAAACGTGCCCTCGAAAAAGTTCGTGGCGAATCTTTTGATATCTTAGCTGAAACTATCAAGAAAACAGCGTTTAAAATTACGAGAATTGGTCAACTGGTTGGACAAATGGCTTCTGAAAGACTGAATGTTGAATTTGGAATTGTTGATTTATCACTCGCACCTACTCCGGCAATTGGGGATTCAGTTGCGCGTGTCTTGGAAGAAATGGGCTTAGAAACTGTTGGAACTCATGGAACAACAGCCGCACTTGCCATGCTTAATGATGCCGTGAAAAAAGGCGGAGTCATGGCAGCTGAACGTGTTGGAGGACTTTCAGGAGCCTTTATTCCAGTTTCGGAAGATGAAGGAATGATAGCAGCCGTGAACTCTGGAGCGTTAAATATCGAAAAATTAGAAGCGATGACTTGCGTTTGCTCAGTTGGACTGGACATGATTGCGATTCCTGAAGAAACACCAGCCTCTACCATTGCAGCTATGATTGCTGATGAAGCGGCGATTGGTGTCATTAATCAAAAAACAACTGCTGTTCGGATTATCCCAATGGGTAAAGAAGGAGAGCAAATTGAATTCGGAGGTCTCTTTGGTGTGGCCCCCGTCATGCGTGTCAACAAGGCATCATCAGCAGATTTTATTGCTCGTGGTGGACAAATTCCAGCGCCAATTCACTCATTTAAAAACTAAAATTGACTTCAAGGTCAATTTTTAATATTTTAAAAAAATGAAGAGCGCTTCCAAAAATGATATAATGATAGAAGTCGAAAACGGAGGTTATTATATGGCTTACAAAGTAAATTTTAAAGAAGTAGAAACGGTCGGACTAGAAAGTTCGCCCGTAGCAGAGGCTTTAGCAGGTTTACGGGCTAACGAAGCACGATATTTTTGGAATAAATATAAATTTGAATATCTGACTTATCCAGCTAATGAAAAACAGGAAGAAGTTGCTTTGTTTGAGCAGATTTTACTTGAAGAACGCGATTTGAAATTTTCGGCAAAACTGCTTGAAGTGGCTATTTATGAAAGTGATGAACTCTACTGGCCAGAATTTTATTATGAAGATGGAATGGTTTTAAATCTGCTTTATGAAAAGGTCGGTCAGGAAGGCAAGAAACCGAAACGTGCGGTCGGCATTAAACTTTCCGTTGGGATAGAAATCCCTAAAGAACTTGAAGGAAAGTTTAAATTTGCGCGCCAACGCTCAAAATTAGCAGGTGAAGTGCGTGGCTCATTTTTCACAGTTAAGCAAGAATGGCTTTAAATGTACAAATAGAAAAAAGATATCGTAAAGCTTTTTTATTAAAATCAAATCATTAAAAAGGGGAGTAGTGATGGTAAATATTTATTTGGTTCGACATGGGAAGACAATGTTCAATACAATTGGACGAGCGCAAGGTTGGTCTGATACACCTTTGACAGAAGCTGGAGAACAAGGAATTATTGAACTTGGCTTAGGCTTTAAAGAAAAAGGAATTAAATTTGATCGGGCATATTCGTCTGATTCTGGCCGAACAATTCAAACAATGGGCTTTATCTTAGCTAATTCTGATAACGAAGGAATTCCTTATACTTACGATAAAAGAATCCGAGAATGGTGTTTTGGATCGTTTGACGGAGGCTATGATGGCGAATTGTTTGATGGAGTTTTACCAAGAATATTTACCGAAACTGGGAATAATCATACTGATGAATTTCCGCCTGATGAAGTGATTGCTAATGCAATTTTTGAAGTTGATACGGCAGGCTGGGCTGAACCATGGGAAAAACTTTCAGGTCGTATCATGGATGGTTTTACAGACATTGCTAAAGAATCTGAAGCAAAAGGAGCCAAAAATATTGTTGTTGTCAGCCATGGTATGACCATTGGAACTTTTGTAAAATTGGCTCAACCCGAACTTCCTCGTCCGCATGGTCTTGATAATGGTTCTGTTACTCATTTGACTTTTGAAGACGGAAAATTCACTATCGGAAAAGTTGGGGACATGTCTTATCGAGAAACAGGAAGTGAAAAGTTAGCTAAAAAATGAAAAAAAGAATTACTTTTAGTTTAATTGTGCTTGTTCTTTTAATCGTCGGAGCTTTGGGATTTATATTAATCGCAAACAATAGGTCGAATTCAACCAATGAATCAACAATAAAAACAAGTATTTCATCATCTAAAGAAGTGGCAAAGAAAAAAGACCTACCAAATTCAAAAAGGTCTGACTGGGATTTAGTTTTAGTCAGCCGAGCATCTCCTAAACCTGAAATGAACCCAACATTAGCCACTGTTAATGGGATTCAAGTTGACCAACGGATTGCACCAGCAGTTCAACAATTTTTGGCTGCGGCCCAAGAAATTTCACCAGCCGAGCATCTTATTTCAGGTTATCGGTCAGTTTCATACCAAGAAGGACTCTATCAATCTTATGTTCAAGCAGAAATGAATGGTCAAGGAACGGTCAATAGTACAGGGAATCCTATTTCTGAGGAAGAAGCAATAAAAGATGTACAAACTTATTCTCAACCACCAGGAAGTTCAGAGCATCAAACTGGTCTTGCAATTGATATGAGTAATATTGATAGTTTGAATGAAAGCCAATATGCCAAACAAGTTGCGGCGATTGCTCCCAAATATGGTTTTGTGCTTCGCTTTCCAGATGGTAAAAAAGCAGTCACTGGAATTGGTTATGAAGATTGGCATTTCCGCTATGTTGGTTTAGAAAATGCCAAATACATGACTGAGCACCAATTGAAGTTGGAAGAGTATCTTAAATTATTACCAGCTTAAAGGAAATTAGGAACATGTTAAATCGAACTAGACTTTTACTTTATGTGAACGTTGCTCTCTTTATTTACAGCCTGTCAGAAATGATTAAAATCCTTCTTGTTCATAATAATTTCTTTACTCAATTTTTTAATAATCTCTCTAGTAACCTCAAATCTTTAACGGATAGGATTTCGTCAGCAATTACAAGTTGGCAAAGTATTATCTATTTATTGATTTTTGTCTTATTAATCTTTTTGTTATTAAAATTTTGGCGTGTGACTTTTATTCTTTTAGAGATTATTTTGGCACTTTTAATTATTGACTATGTTTTGCTTTTTGTTCAACATCAAGTTGGATTTGAAAATCTTTTTATTATTGCTGTAATGGTAGTTACACTAATGAATATCTGGCAGACATCCAAAGATTCTAATCTTTTATAACAGAAATTAGCACTCTAATAAAAAGAGTGCTAATTTTTATGTCTTTTTTCTTGACAAGGTATAAACAAAGGGTTATAATAAACTTGTTAGCACTTAGAGGTAAAGAGTGCTAAAAGAAAAAACTTAGAGATAAAAAAAGGAGCAGCTATGATTACAGAACGTCAAAGACAAATTTTAAATTTGATTGTTTCACTTTATGCTAAGGACCATACACCAATCGGTTCAAAATCGCTCCTTGATAGTATCCAAGCCTCTAGCGCAACCATTCGAAATGATATGAAAGCTTTGGAAAGGCTGGGTTTGATTCAAAAGGAACATACCTCAAGTGGACGCATTCCGAGCGTTTCGGGCTATAAGTATTTTGTGGAAAATGTCATCCAGTTAGAAGAGTTCAGTCAAAATGACTTGTTCAAAGTGATGAAAGCTTTTGATGGCGATTTTTATCGCTTGTCCGATTTGTTTAAAACTGCGGCTAAAAGCTTATCAGAACTAACAGGATTGACGAGTTTTGTTCTTAATGCTCCGCAACGTGACCAACAATTAGTCTCATTTGAAATGGTTATGCTTGATAATCACTCGGTGCTCTCGGTCATTACTTTGGGAACTGGTGAGGTAAGAACAAATCAATTTATTTTACCAAAATCAATGACAGAAGCAGATTTAGCTGTTTTTAGCAACTTGGTTAAGGAACGATTAGTCGGTAAAAAAGTGATTGATATTCACTATACGTTACGCACTGAAATTCCACAAATTGTTCAACGCTATTTTAAGGTTACGAGTGAAGTTTTACAACTCTTTGAATCAATCTTTGATGATTTATTCAAAGAACATCTGACAGTCGCTGGTCATAAAAATATTTTTGACTATGCGACGGATAATCTTGCAGAGCTCTATAAACTCTTTAGTGATGATGAGCGAATGCTTCATGAAATTCGCGAGATTACAAATAATGATGAAATGAGAGCTGTTAAATTTGATAATGATGAAAAATTTATGAAAAATTTAACAATTATCTCGCAAAAATTTGTCATTCCTTATCGTGGATTTGGTACATTGACAGTTGTAGGACCTGTAGAAATGGATTATCAAAGAACTTTATCAGTTCTTGATTTAGTTGCTAAAGTTCTAACAATGAAATTAAGTGATTATTATCGTTACCTTGATGGTAACCATTATGAAATTAGTAAATGATTAAAAAGTTATTTAAAAAAGGAGGGCCTATGTCCGAAGAAACTAAAGAAGAAATCAAAAACGAAAAAGTTGATGAAGAAGTGACTGAGGAGTTAACAGAAGAAGCGCTTGAAGATATCGTTGAAGAAGAAATCAATGAACTTGATGAAGCGCAAAAGTTAGCAACTGAGTGGGAAAATAAATTCCTTCGTGTTTCTGCTGAAATGCAAAATGTGCAACGTCGCGGAAATGAAGAACGTTTACAACTTGTCAAGTATCGCTCGCAAGATTTAGCAAAAAAAATCTTGTCTTCATTAGATAATCTTGAACGTGCACTTGCTGTTGAAGGTTTGACAGATGATGTTAAAAAAGGGCTTGAAATGGTACAAGAAAGTTTAATTTCAGCCCTTAAAGAAGAAGGGGTTGAAGAAGTTTCTTATGAAAGTTTCGACCATAACCTTCACATGGCTGTTCAAACTGTTCCAGCTGATGACGAACATCCAGCTGACAGCATTGTGCAAGTCTTCCAAAAAGGCTACCAACTTCACGAACGTTTACTACGTCCTGCAATGGTTGTTGTAGCACAATAATTTAATAAAAAATATTGACCGCAAAGTCTTTAAACTATTCATAAGTAAAAGAAATAAAGGAGATTTAAAATATGTCTAAAATTATCGGTATTGACCTTGGTACAACTAACTCAGCAGTCGCAGTTCTTGAAGGAACTGAATCAAAAATTATTCCAAATCCAGAAGGAAATCGCACAACTCCATCAGTAGTTGCATTTAAAAATGGTGAAATCATTGTTGGTGATGCTGCAAAACGTCAAGCAGTAACAAATCCAGAAACAATCATTTCTATCAAATCAAAAATGGGAACATCTGAAAAAGTTTCTGCAAATGGTAAAGAATATACACCACAAGAAATTTCAGCAATGATTCTTCAAAACTTGAAAGC
>JABLTR010018082.1_pt1 | contig 17177 bp, 18 predicted proteins | sample 7160071 | NCBI WGS metagenome assembly JABLTR01 (sample SAMN14651230, study PRJNA627086) | human gut metagenome | isolation source: feces | host: Homo sapiens
AGGAGAAGGCCACCCCGGTAAAGAGCACCGTTGGGAACATCACCCGGTCCACCCCCACCGCCCGGTAGGGCAGCAAACGGAAGCGCCGCTTCCACTCCGGGTCCCGCACCTCTTCCAGCGTCCCCGCCGGGTCCAGCAGCTGCTGGGGGCTTGGACGCTCCTCCGGCGGGAATAACTCCTCCATCCGGCTCCCCTCTGCCACCATCACGCTCCGTCCTGTCACCGGGTCGGTGAGGGTATTGCCCGTATCCCGCAGGGCGGTGAGCTGTGTTTGCCGCTCCCCCATGCGCAAGGTCACCGGCACCAGTTCTCCCGACGCCGCGGTGTGCCGTCCCCACCGCTGAAAGACCAAAGTCAGCACCACATAGCACCCCGCCGCCGACAGCAGCACGATCTTCAGGTCCATGGAGGAGTAAATGACGCCCCCCTCCAGGGACAGCCCCCGCCCGCCCAGCAGGCTGATGGCCAGCACCCCGCCCCCAAAGGCGCAGGACAGTGCAAAGAAGATGAGTACCTGCCGCAGCAGCCTGCGGCTGCTCCAAAAGGCCAACAGCACCACCAGCACGCCCCAGGTGAGACGGCACAGGGGCCGGCCCAGAAACTCCAAGCCGGGCAGAAAAATGGCCACGGCGTAGCCCCCGCCCAGCACAGCCCCCAGGGCAAAGCGCAGCCGCCGCAGGGGCTCCCCCGCCAGCCGGGCGGAGCACAGCAGCAGCAGATAGTCCACAATGGCATTGAGCAGAAACAGGGTGTCCACGTAGATGACGGTCATGGTTTCTCCCTCCTCTCCCCTGCTTGTCAACACCGTCCATTATAGTGTCTCCCCCCAACGAAAGCCGTCACAACCCGGTGCCGCAAAAGGGAGAATTTTCCACAGTCCGTTGACAATATCGCGGGACGATATTATAATATCATTAGACGATATCAAGTTTCGATATTAGGGGGTGAAGCCATGGGAACCAAGAGCCGCGGTCCCCTCACCGAGTCCATGTTTTATGTGCTGATGGCCTTTCTCCACGGGGAGATGTGCGGCATCGACGTGGCCGCCTTTGTGGAGCGAAAGACCCGGGGGCGGGTCACCCTGGGGCCGGGGACCCTGTACACCCTGCTGAACAAATTTCAGGACGAAGAACTCATTGAAGAGACCGAAGTGGAGGGGCGCAAACGCACCTACCGTCTCACCTCCAAGGGGCGGGAGACCTATGAGGACGAGGTGGACCGGCTGCGGGCGTGCCTGCGTGACGCGGAGGAGGAATTTTTATGAAATACGTCCGAAAGCTTAACCCGGTACAGCCCTATGACATTCCCGGCCTGGAGCACTGGCTGGAGCAGCAGGCCGCCCAAGGGCTGTATTTGCACCGCCACGGCCCCAATCTCTGCTCCTTTTACCGGGATACGCCCCAGCCCACCCGCTACCGCCTGGACTACTGCGACACGGACCGGGCAGAAAACCCCATTCCCGGACTCATCGCCCTGTACCATGAAATGGGCTGGGACTATGTGTGCCCCCTGAAGGACGCTACCTTATATCTCTTCCGCACCCAGGACCCCCACGCCCCGGAGCCACACACCGATCCTCAGACCCACGCTCAGCTCCTTCAGCAGCTGGAACAGAAGCTAAAACGAAGCTGTTCCTCGTTCGGGCACCTGATGCTGGGCTTTTTGCTTCTCACTCTGTTTGGATTCCTGCAATACGGCTCCATCCTGGTGGCCCTGGCAAGAGGGTCGCTGTCCAACATCAGCCTTTGTATCCTCCTTCTCCTGGCGCTTCTCTATCTTCTCCCCGCCTGGCTGAGCTGGCGACGGATTCACCGCGTGACCGCCGCCCTGGAAGCAGGCAAGCCCATGACCCCAGTCCCCACCGCCTCCCGCTGGAACAGGCTGCTCCACGGGGCCTTTCTGGTGCTGAATCCCGTACTGCAATGTCTCTTCCTGGCGTTTTTTCTCCTCCCCCATCCCCAAAGCCAATGGTCTCTGGGCACACCGGGCCGCCCCGGGGATTTTACCCCTGTCCTGCTCACCCAGTGGGAGGGGCCGAACTACCGCCCTGACCTTTGGGAAAAGGACGGCATCACCTTCCTCAACGCCTGTAAACTGAAACGCTCGCTTCTCTCTCCCGTTCGGTGGGAGGTCCAGCAGCATGGCAGTCTGAGGCCGGAGCCGGTACTTATGGAGATCTACTGGTACCGCCCACTCTTCCCCGGGCTGGACGAACCCCTGGCCCGGGACCTGCTGGACTATGAGATGGACTATGAGGAGGACACCCGCCTGGTGGACGAAGTCCCCTTGGGACCTTGGACGGTGACCGAACACACCTTGGCGGGCGCGGACTATCTGGCCACTGCCTCCAATCCCAACTGCGAGTTTCAATTTGCCGTGGCCGCCGGAAACGGCCGGGCCCTGTCGGTGCGCTACATGGGCCAGGAGGATCTAACCGACCATCTGGACGAGATCGCCGCCATGCTCTCCTCCCCCCAAGACGCAAAAAAGCTGTGACCAAATGGTCACAGCTTTTTTATCTTCTCAGCAGTTCCAGGGCCTCTTCCCGGGAATAGCACCCGTTAAGTACCGCCAGCAGAGCGTTGGCGCTCATGTGTTCGGGCAGCTCCAGGGCTTGGAGCAGGGCCTGGCGCCGGGCGGCACTGTCCGGCCTGCCGGTGAGCCCAGCGGCCATCAGGTCCGCCTTGGTGAGGCCGCCCTCTCCGGGCCGGGGCCCCTCCTCCCCCAGGAAGGTGGCGCCTGCCCGCCGCAGCACCTCCAGCAGCACCTGGGGAGGCATGCCCTCCACCCCTAGCTTTCCCTCTTTTCCCGGCTGGCGCTTGCGCCGCTCCTTGCCGTAGACGTCGGGAATATAGGCGTGCTTCACATACTGCTCCGGGATGGAACCCTTGATGCGGCTGCGGATAAGGAAACCCGCTCCGTCCGAGTCGGTGAGGACGATGAGCCCCCGCCGCCGGGCCGCCGTGCGCAGCAGGGCCATACGCTCCGGGTCCTTAAAAATCTGAAATCCCCCCGTCTCCAGAATCAGGGTGTCCACCACCTGGGACAGGGTGTTTTTGTCGTAGCGGCCCTCCACCACGATTGCTTCTTTGATTGCCTGCATGCGCTCACCTCCGAGGCCGGGCGGGCGCGGCAGGGGTGGCCAGCTCCAGCAGCAGTCCGGTGAGCAGCTGCTGGCCGTCCTGGCCCGTGGACTTCATGGCCAGGTCGATCTCGCCGCAGCGCACCACCGCCCTGCGGCACCAGGGCAGGCTAAACCGCCGGGCGCTGTTCACCAGCTTTTCCGCCGGATAGGGTTTAATGCCCCACAGGGCGGCGATGAAATCTTTGCCACGGCCCTGCTCCAAGGCCAGACGGGCGGAGTAGAGCTGGCGCATCTGCCGCCCCAGGGACCACATGATCTTAATGGGGGCTTCCTGCATCTGGTACAGCTCCCCCAGCACCGCCGCCGCCCGGTCAAACTGTCCCTCACCGATGGCGTCGGTCATGCGGAACACCACCGCATCCAGCTGGGGGGTTGCCACGGCGTCAATGTCCGCCCGGGTGATATAGGGGCCCTTGGCGTAGGAGCCGATCTTCTCGATCTCTCCAATGAGGTTGGTCATCAGGTCGCCGCACAGGAAAATGAGGTCCAGGGCCAGCTTGGAGTCGATGTCCTTCCCCAGGGCCCGGAAGCGGCGGCGCACCCAGTCCACCAGATCGCCCTGGTCCTGGCGGACAAAGTTGACCATGGTGCCGTTTTTCTTCAGGGCGGCGGCCAGCTTGGTGCGGGCGTCCCCCTTGTAGGGCACCAGATCGTAGAGAAACACCAGGCACACATAGTCGGGCAGCTGGGCAAACAGCTTGGCGTAGGCCTCCCGGTCGCTCTCCCCCGCCTTAAACAGGTCGTAGTCGGTGACCAGCACCAGGGTGCGGTCGGCCATCATGGGCAGGCAATCGATGGCCTCCTCCAGGGCATGGGGGGACATATCCTTGGCGGAGAGCTGGTGGAAGTTGAACTCCCCCAGCCCACCGGACAGGATCTGCTCCTTCAGCTTGCCCAGGTAGTAGTCCCGCAGGTAGGTCTCCTCTCCGTACAGCAGGTACAGCTTGTCCGGCGCTTTCTGCGCCAGGTCTTTTTTGAATTTCTGATATCCGGCCGTGTCGGCCTTTCCCTTTGGCGGCATGGTTCGCTCCTTCTTCCCTCTCCGGGGATCATGTTTTGGTTTCTTCATCCCAGCGGATGGTAACGCTTCCATACAGGTCTGTGCGGTAGATCATGGCCCCGCATCCGGCCAGCCGTTCCAGAGTCTCCTGGGCGGGGTGTCCATAGGTGTTATTCTCCCCCACGGAGATCAGGGCAAACAGGGGCTGCACCTGGTCCAGCAGAGCCTGGGAGGTGGCTCCGGCGGAGCCGTGGTGGCCCGCCACCAGCACCTCCACCTGGGGCAGCTGGCTGCGGGTCAGGAGAATTTGCTCCACATCCTGCCCCATGTCCCCGGTGATGAGGGTGTCAAACTCCCCCGATGACACCAGACAGGTGAGGCCCTCCTCATTGCTCTCTCCCGTCCCCAGGGGCGGGTACAGGGTGATCCTTCCGCCGCTGCTCAGGTCGTATTGGGTCTGGCTGCGGATGACCCGCAGTGGGATGGACCGCTCCTGGGTAAGGGAATCAATCTCCTCCCCCAGCTCTCCCGGCTCCTCCACTCCGGGGACGGCCACTTCCCCCACCTCCACCCGGCGCAGCAGCTGCGCCACCCCGTTGGCGTGGTCGCTGTGGAAGTGGGTGAGCACCAGCAGGTCCACCCGGTCGATGCCGAAGTTTGCCAGGTAGTCCGCCGCGGTATCTCCGGCCGTCCCTTCTTCCGGTCCGCCGCAGTCCACCAGACAGAGGAAATCTCCCGACCGCACCAGCACACACTGGCCCTGGCCCACGTCCAGCACGGTAACAGAGCCCTCTCCCGACCAGAAGGTCAGGCGGCCCAGGGCCACGGCCAGACAAAGGGCACTCATCCCGCAGCAGCAGGGAATGACCCACCGCTTTTTCCCGGGCAAGGCCAGCTGCACCAATAAAATAAGGTACAGCAGAATCAGCCATCCCCGGTAATAGACCACATCGGAGGTCAGGGCGGCAAAGGGCATTCTGGACAGCAGCCCAATGCACCCGTTCAAATACCGGGCCAGCCACTCCCCCGGCAGCAGAAGCCAGGGCCAGATGGGAAAAAACACTCCCACCGTTCCCATTATCAGTCCAAAGCCGAACAGCAGGCCCACCGCCCACAGCGTCAGCAGGTTGGACAGGGGCGCGATGAGGGACACGGAGCGGAAATAGAGGGCCACCAGGGGCGTGGTCAGCAGAGAGGCGGACAGGGTGGCGCACACCGTGGCACAGGGCAGCTTCAGCCCCTGGCGCAGCAGCCAAAGAACACTCCAGCGCTTGGCCCCGCCCCAGGGAAGCCTGGCAAGGAGAATCCCTTGCATCCGGTCTCCCCACAACAGAATGCCCGCTACGGCGGCAAAGGAGAGTTGGAGCCCAATGTGGGCGGCGCAGTAAGGGTTTGCCATAAGCAGCAGCATCAGGGCAAAGCCCAAAGAGGTGGCCGCGTCCCGCTCCCGGTCCAGCAGCGGAGCCAGCTCCAGCAGCAAAATCATCACCGCCGCCCGCATCACCGACGGGGTGGCCCCCGCCGCCAGGGCAAAAGCGATGACTGCCGGGACCAGGACTACCGCCCGCAGGCGGCGGCCTCCCGCCAGAAGCACCGAAAAAAGCCCCGCCAGAAAGGACAGGTGCATCCCGGACACCGCCACGGTGTGAGAAAGGCCGGTGCGCTGGAGAGAGGTGGTAAAGGTGTCGCTGAGCCCGTCCCGGTTGCCTGTGACCAGGGCCTGGACCAGATCAGCCGTCTCAGGGGAAAACATGCCTCGGATGCTCTCCTCCAGCGCCCCCGCCCACAGGGCTGGCCAGTCCCGGATGCCCACCTTGTCGGGCCGCTCCACGCTCAGGCGTCCGTAGCCTTTGGCGGTGAGAAAGATTCCCTTGGCGGTATAGTAGGTGATCTCCTCCCCGCTGCCCGAGCGGTTTGCCAGGCTGCACCGGGCAATGATGGAGATTCGGTCCCCGGGGCGCAGGTCCTTCCCCTGCCCGTCTACATAGAGGAGGGTGGACAAGGTGATCCACTTGTCAGTATCCGCCCGGACCAGCACGGAGTACCCGTAATCGGCCTCCACCGGCCACTCCGCCACGGTGGCTTGCAGCTCCACCGTTTTCCCGTCCAGCTCCGCTGCCGGAAGCCAAAAAACCTGCCCGTAGGCCGCCGTCCAGAAAAAGCCCAGCATCAGCCCGAAGGTGAGATAGGAAAGCCGGCACCGCAGCCTCCGGTTCATGGGCACGGCCAGCCGAACGATCACAAACAGGGCGGCAAACCCGCATCCCAGAAAAACCAGCTGGCGCTCCAGGGGCAGATAACAGGCCAAAAACACAGCGGCAGAAAAAGCGAAGGACAGCAGGGCCAGACGGCGCATCCTCTCCCTCCCTTCGCTTTTTGTCTTATTATAGCGAATTTTGGCTCCGCGCACAAGCGCCCCGGCCCGCCTGGAACAGGCTGCGGACCGGGGCGCTTTTCCATCAGGGAGCGGTCAGAAGGGCTTGATGGCCCCCTGGACCTGCCGGGGGATAATGTCCATGTGCTGCAAAATGGGCAGCAGGGTCTGGAACAGCACATACTGCACCGCCGCCTTGGGCAGGATGGTGATGAGGTTTTTCGCCAGGCTGGGGACAAACCAGGCCCAGTACACGCCGCCCCGGACCATCACAGTCCAGACGGTACCCATCACGGCGTTGACCAGCACGTTCACCAGCAGGTTGGCCAGCACCAGGCGCCAGATGGTGATTTTCGCCCGGTAGAAGCACAGGGCGTACACCAGCACGCCCACCATGGTGGACAAGGTATAGCCAAAGAAAAAGTCGCCCGAGGGCTGGAGAATGAAGCCCAGCATATCCTCCACAAAGCCGAAAATCAGGCCCATAATGGGACCGCACACCAGGCCGCACATGGACCGGGCCAGAAAGCCCCAGGTCAGCTTGGTATGGGCGATGGGAATGCCGGGGATGAGGGAAAGCGCCCGGGTCATGGCGATCATCAGGGCGGCGAAGAGCAGCAGTTTCAGGCTCTTGGCGCACAGGTTGGCCTCCCGCCAGTAGGCGGGGGTAAAGGGGGTGCGGTACAGATTCATAGGAACACGCACTTGCATAAAAAGAAAACCTCCTTCTGTTGTTTGGCAGCCCGGTTTCGGGATTGCCGCACAGAAGGAGGAAGCCTGTTTCTTCGCCCCGACCTGCGGCAGCGGGATGCGAAACGCCCACTGCCGCCGCGCCCCATAAGGGCCGCGGCTGTTCGTCCGGCGGACAACTCCCCGTCCCGCCGGCACTTAGGCTCCTCTCGGAGTCCAGCACGCGCGCTTCTACTCTGCCGGTGCCTAGTCTACCCCATTCCCGGCAAAATTGCAAGAGCGGTTTTTTCTCCCCTCTTGACGGGACCCCGCGGCTCATGGTATGATTTTTCCAATCGCCGGCCGAAGCCGGCACTTTTTTTCTTCCCAGCAATGCAGTTCGTACCGCGAAGGTATGTCCCGCCCCCAAGGGGCGCGCCGCCTTGGCGGTATTTTTTCTGTAAAGGAGAATCCCTGTTCATGCACGCTGTTACTACCACTCATACCCGGGTGCGCAACCTGGTCCTGTCCGCGCTGATGCTGGCGGTGGCCTATGTGCTCCCCTTCTTCACCGGCAACATCCCCCAGATCGGCTCCATGCTGCTGCCCATGCACCTGCCCACCCTGCTGTGCGGCTTCCTGTGCGGCGGGCCCTGGGGCGCCGCCGTGGGCTTCCTGGCCCCCCTGCTGCGTTCCCTCTATGTGGGCATGCCCAAGCTCTATCCCACCGCGGTGGCCATGGCGGTGGAGATGGCGGTCTACGGTCTGGTAGCCGGCGTTCTTTACTTCCGCCTGCCGGGCAAGGGTCTGGGCCGCATCTACGCCTCCCTGGTAGCTGCCATGCTCTCCGGCCGTGTGGTCTGGGGCATCACCATGGCCCTCATCACCCTGACCGCCGGCTCCACCTTCCCCATGTCCGCCTTTGTGGCCGGCGCCTTTGCCAACGCCGTGCCCGGCATCATCCTGCAGCTGGTGGCCATCCCCGCCATCGTCTTTGCCCTGGAGCGCGCCGGTCTCATTTCCCGGACATGAATGAACTCCAGTCCTCCCTGCTCCTGTCCGCTGTTCTCAAGGCCCAGCGGGAGCAGGAACGGGTCATGGTAGCCATCGACGGGCCCTGTGCTTCGGGGAAAAGCACCCTGGGCGCCGCTTTGGCCCAAAAGCTGGGCTGCCCTCTGTTCCACATGGACGACTTTTTCCTGCCCCCGGCCCAAAAGACGCCCCAGCGGCTGGCAGAGCCTGGTGGAAACGTGGACGCGGAGCGGTTCTTCGCCGAGGTCCTGCTCCCCTTCTCCCGGGGAGAGGCGGTACACTACCGCCCCTACCGCTGCCACGAGGGACGATTGGCCGACGCCATTCAGGTCCCGCCCACGAAACTGGCCGTGGTGGAAGGCGTATATGCCATGCGCCCCGACCTGCGCCCCTATTACCAGGTCACCTGCTTCCTGGAAGCCCCCTGGCCGGTGCGCCGGGAGCGGCTGCTGGAGCGAGGCGGCGCAGAATGCCTGCGGCGGTTTGAAGAGCTCTGGATTCCTCTGGAGGACCGGTATTTTCAGGCCCTCTCCATCAAGGATCAGTGCCAGCTGGTGCTGGACGGCTCCAACTAAAGAAAAAGCGCCCCGGCGGACCGAAGTCCGCCGGGGCGCTTCTTTTATTCTCCCACAAAGGCCCGCAGCTCCTCGTTGGCCTGGGCCAGGTCCCGGCGCACGGACAGGTGCTGGGGACATAGCCGCTCACACTGGCCGCAACGGTAGCACTGGTCGGGCCGAGCCTCGGGGGCCAGCCCCTTCCAGCTTCGCCGGGTGATGGTCCGGTTCTCATACCGGGCCATGTTGTTCCACAGCTGGAAGGTCTTGGGGATATCCACCCCCGCGGGACAGGGCATACAGTACCGACATCCGGTGCAGCCGTTCTTCACCCGCTCTTTCAGCCGCCGGGCGGTCTCCTCCACCGCCGCCTGCTCCTCTTGGGACAGGGGAATCAGCGGGGACACGGCGGCCAGGTTGTCCTCCAACTGCTCCATGGTGCCCATGCCGCTGAGCACCACCTGCACCCCCGGCTGGCTGGCCACCCACCGGATGGCCCACCGGGCGGGGCTGGCGTCGGGGTCCAGAGCCCGCAGGGGCTCAAAGGCCTGCTCGGGAAGAGCTGCAAGGGAGCCTCCCTTTACAGGCTCCATCACCACTACGGGCACCCCAAGCTCCTTGGCCAGGGCCAGACCCTTAAGTCCGGCCTGGTGGTGGGTGTCCATGTAGTTGAGCTGGATCTGGCAGAAATCCCACTTCCGCGCCCGAAGGATCTCCTCAAAGGCGTCGTACTCGTCGTGGAAGGAAAATCCCAGCCAGCGGATCTTGCCCTGCCGCTGCAGCTCCTCCAGCAGCTCCACCACGCCCAGCTGTACCATCTTGCGCCAGGTCTTGCGGCTGGTGCTGTGGAGCAGGTAGAAGTCCACATACTCCGTCTGCAGCCGCTCCAGCTGCCGGGCAAAGCGGTCCGCCGCCTCTTCCCGGCTGCCGATCTCCCAACAGGGCAGCTTGGTGGCCAGACAGTAGCTCTCCCGGGGATACTCCGACAGGATGCGGCCCAGCATGGGCTCGCTCTCTCCGTCGTGGTAGGGCCAGGCGGTGTCAAAGTAGGTCACGCCGCCCTGGATGGCCCGGGCGATGAGGGCCTTGGCGGCAGCTTCATCCACCTTCCCCTGGGTCACGGGAAAGCGCATGCAGCCGTACCCCAGCCGAGAAGGCCGGGTGGTCATGCCCGGCTTGTTCATACGGTAGTCCATCTTATCCCTCCTCCAGATAGCGCACGGTCTCCTCCACTGCCGCCCGGACATAGGCGGACAGGCCCATCTCCTGGGCGCCTGCCACCGTCACGCCGCAGCTGTTCATGGGAATGAGGATCTTCTTTCCCCGGCAGCCGCCCACGGCCTCGGCCATGACGGGGGTCACTTCTCCCAAAATGGCGTGGGCCACTACGATTCCCAGGGGCCCCAGCACCACATCCGCGTCCATGACGCCCCGGACCACCGGATTTTCTCCTGTGGCCGCCTGGTCGGCTCCCGCCTTCTGCATGGTGGAGGTGGCCACCCCGTTGGTGCCGATGGCCAGCACCTGGCACTGGGGCAGCTTGGCCTTGACCTCCTCCACCAGCAGCTTTCCCAGCCGGCCGCCCTGGCCGTCTATCACCACGATTTTCTTCACGCTCTCTTCCCTTCTCACATTCCCCTCCCCACAGCATATCCTGTCAGGGGGGTGGTAGTTCTATGTCCTGTACCGATTCCGGCGGCTCCCTGTCTCTGGCAGTCACCGCCGCTGTAGCCCTGGCCCAGGGCCGCACCGAAGAGGAGATCACCCGCATGGCCATGTTCTTCACCGTGCTGGGCGACTCCTTGGCGCTGCTGGCCCTGGATGCTCCAGAGGAGGTCAGCGGCCCATAAAGGAGCGCAGGTCCTCCATGCGCTCCATGCCGTGCTGATACCCTTCGGCCCACAGCATGCGCAGCTTTTCTACATTGTGCTCGATGCGGCCCACACCGTGGAGGGAATCGGGGGCAAAGACCAGGGCCTTGCCCTCCTTCTCCAGCTGGAACAACTCCGCCCGGTCCTGGTTATACTTCTCCGCCCGGTCCCGCATGGCCTGGCAGAAGTTGGGATACTGGCGGTAGCGCCGCTCGATGACAGGCTGCAGCTTCTCCGCGCCGCGGACAAAGCTGCGGGGCTTGGTGAGCAGCACCACCACCCGGTCGCACCCCTGCTCAAAGGCCCGGCGGTAGGGAATGGCATCGGCTACGCCGCCGTCCAGATAGGGCTTTCCGTCCAGGTAGTAAATGGGGAACATCAAAGGCAGGGCGCAGGTGGCCTGGAGCAGCAGGAACTTCTCGTCCCGGCGGGGAACCTCCATGTACTCCGCCTTGCCCGTGTCCAGATTGGTCACCACGGCCTCCACCCCGCCGGGATAGGCGGCAAAGGTGTCGTAATCGAAGGGGACCAGCTCGTTGGGAATGGTCTCGTAGGAGAATTCCAGCCCGAAATAGCTGCGGTTATGGCGGTCCACCAGGTTTTTCAGGCCCATATACCGCCGGTCGTTGACAAAGCGGGCCAGGATCTCCAGATTCCGCCGGGGCTGGCGGGAAATATAGCTGACTCCGTAGGCGATCCCCGCGGACACACCCACCACATAGTCGGCCATCAGGTCCTTCTCCAGCATGGCGTCCAGTACGCCGGTGGAATAGATGGTGCGCAGCGCGCCGCCCTCCAGCACTAAACCAATTTTCATGACAAATGTACTCCTTTCGCCACAGGGACGCTTTCGCGCCGATGGAAATATTATACCCGGTTGCGCCCGGTTTTGCAAATATTGCCGTTGACAACAGGCCGTCGGGACTGTATCATCAGACCAACAAAAACACAGGAGGATACCGAATCATGGCCAAAATTTACCAGAAAGTAGAGGAGCTGATCGGGGGCACGCCCCTGTTCCATCTGGAGACCAACGCCCAGACCGGGGCCCGTCTCCTGGTCAAGCTGGAGTTTCTCAACCCCGGCGGCAGCATCAAGGACCGGGCCGCCCTGTCCATGGTCCGGAAGGCGGAGGAGCAGGGTCTGCTCGCCCCCGGCGGCACCATCATCGAGCCCACCTCGGGCAACACGGGCATCGGCCTTGCCTGCGTGGCGGCCAGCCGGGGCTACCGCCTCATCCTCACCATGCCCGACTCCATGAGCCAGGAGCGCCGGGCCATGCTGGCCGCCTACGGCGCTCAGCTGGTGCTCACCCCCGGCGCCCAGGGAATGCAGGGCGCGGTGGACAAGGCCCAGGAGTTGGCCCGGGAGATCCCCGGCAGCCTCATTGCCGGCCAGTTTAAAAACCCCGCCAACCCCGAGGCCCATTACCGCACCACCGGCCCCGAGATCTGGCAGGACGCCGAAGGCCAGGTGGACGCCCTGGTGGCCTGCGTGGGCACCGGCGGCACCATCACCGGCACCGGCCGCTACCTGAAGGAGCACAACCCCGCCCTCCACGTGGTGGCGGTGGAACCCTCCGCCTCCCCCCTGCTCTCTCAGGGCAAGGCGGGCCCCCACAAGATCCAGGGCATTGGCGCCAACTTCATTCCCCAGGCTCTGGACCGCTCGGTGCTGGACGAGGTGTTGTGCGTAGCCGACGAGGAGGCCTTTGCCACCGGACGGGAGATCGCCAAGGGCTTCGGCCTGCTGGTGGGCATCTCCTCCGGCGCTGCCGTCCACGCCGCCCGCCAAGTGTGCGCCCGGAAGGAGTTCCGGAACAAGACCGTGGTGGCGGTGCTGCCCGACTCCGGAGACCGCTACTTCTCCTCCCCCATGTTTGCCCAGCCCTGAAACAGCAAGCCCGCCGGAAGAACATCTTCCGGCGGGCATTTTGTTGTTATTTTCGGGCTTTTTCCTTCCCGGTGATCTCTTCCATGGCAATGCGCCACACCCCGGTGACGGCCAGGCTCTTGGCAATGGCCCGGTCAAAGTTGTCCCCCGTCATATTCCGGGGCGTCAGCTTCTCACACAGGGCACGTAGGGCCAGGATCTTCTCCGCTTCGTCCTCCACCTCGGCGGCAGTGCCCCGCACGTTGGCGGACTGATAGTAGGTGGTGAACTTGTCCTCGGCCCCCTGGTTGGCGGCCACAAAGGAGACACACACCCGGCTGTCCCGCCGCAGCAGGTCCAGCTTGGTCCCCTCCAGGGCGCAGTGGAAATAGAGGTTCTCCCCCAGGCGCACCATAGATAGAGGCAGGCAATAGGGCGCGCCCTCTTCTCCCGTCATAGCTACCACGCCGTACTGGCTGCGGTCAATGACGTCCAGGGCAAAGGCCCGGTCCTTCTCCCGGTCTTTTCTGCGCATATGGCTTCCTTCTTTCTTACCGGTCGTCCTCCGACCCGGGCTGGGAATGGCGGTTGAGCAGCGCCATGATCTCGTGGTAGATGTGCTCCGGCGCGTGCTGGAACTGAGCGGTCAGCTTCTGGCCCTGGGCCAGGTTGGCCGAGATCAGCTTGAGCTCCATCAGCGGCCCGTCGTCGTCGGCCAGGTACAGCCGCACCTGACAGGTACCGTCCGAATTGGGCTGGATGCCGGTCTGCACCTGGGCCTCCCGCCGAAGGGCGGCGTTGAGCTGCACCAGGCGCTCGTCGCAGCGCATGCGCACAGAATAGGGCAGGCTGCTCTGGCAGATCTCGCTGTTGCGCTTACCCTTCTCGGTAATGGCGTACTTCTCTCCCTCCAGAGACAGATGCTCGGTCTCCACCAGATGGTTGACCGCCTCGGTCAGAGAGAAATAATCCACTCCCGCATCGCACAGCGCCAGGTCCAGCAGCTGCAAAAAGGTGATGGGCGCGGCGGTGCGGGCCATAATATACAGCACCAGCAGCTTCAGATCCAGTTCACTCTGGATATACCCTGTACGGGACATGGACCCACCTCCTTCGCTTTGAAATTTCGCGTCTGGCACTATTATATCCAAAAAAAACGGCGAGGACAAGGCCCTATTTTTACAGCCTGCCCGCCCTTCCCTCCCCGGTCTTTCGTACAAAATTTTATCTATCCATTCCCGGGGAAATATGGTATTATGTCTTGGGCCAATTCCCAAACTCCACTGAGAAAAGAGGTTTTATATATGCATTGTATCCGTCATGTCACCCAGGACCTCATCTGGGTGGGCGGCAACGACCGCCAGCACCCCCTGTTCGAGGCCACCCATCCCGTGCCTCGTGGGATGTCCTTTAACGCCTATCTTCTCCTGGATGAAAAGACTGTTCTGATGGACACTGTGGACCGTGCGGTCCAGACCCAGTTCTTTGAAAATCTGGACTACGCCCTGGCCGGCCGCAAGCTGGACTACGTCTTTGTCCACCACATGGAGCCCGACCACGCCGCCACTCTGGGCGATGTGATGCTGCGCCACCCCGAGGCCACCATCGTGTGTAACGGCAAGATCCTGAACATGATTCGTCAGTTCCACTGCACCGACCCCAAGACCGTTCACCTGGTCAACGAGGGCGACACCATTCCCACCGGCCGCCACAGCTTCACCTTTGTCAACGCCCCCATGGGCCACTGGCCTGAGGTGATGGTGAGCTACGACTCCACCGATAAGATCCTTTTCTCCGCCGATGCTTTCGGCACCTTCGGCGCCCTCAACGGCGTGCTCTTCGCCGACGAGGTGGACTTTGACCGGGATTGGCTGGACGACGCCCGCCGGTACTACACCAACATCGTGGGCAAGTACGGTCCCCAGGTCCAGGCCCTGCTGAAGAAGGCCGCCGGCCTGGACATTCAGATGATCTGCCCCCTCCACGGCCCCGTGTGGCGTAAGGACCTGGGCTACATCGTGGATAAGTACGCCAAGTGGGCCGCCTATGAGCCCGAGGTCCAGGGCGTGCTCATCGCCTTCGCCTCCGTCTACGGCGGCACCGAGACCGCGGCCAACATCCTGGCCTGCCGTCTGGCTGAGATGGGCATTCCCGTGGAGATGTACGACGTGTCCGTGACCCACTACTCTTACGTGCTCTCCGACGCCTTCAAGTACAGCCACATCGTCTTTGCCTCCACCACCTATAACAACGGCATCTTTGTCACCATGGAGAACCTGCTCCACGACATTGCCCACCATGCTCTGAAAAACCGCACCGTGGCCCTGATCCAGAACGGCTCCTGGGCCCCCGCCAGCGGCAAGCTCATGACCGAGATCCTCTCCGGCATGAAGAACATGGAGATCCTGGAGGCCCCCATCACCCTGAAGTCCGCCCTGGCTCCCGGCCAGGATCAGGAGCTGGAGGCCCTGGCCAAGGCTCTGGCCGCCAGCGTCAAGGGCGAGAGCCTGGAGGAGGAGCCTCAGCCCTCCGCCCAGGAGGACAAGCCCAAGGGCTTCATCTGCAAGATCTGCGGCTTTGTCTACGAGTCCGACACCCTGCCCGATGACTTCGTCTGCCCCATCTGCCGCCGTCCCGCCAGCGACTTTGAGCCTGTGACCTGACCATAAAAAAGAGGTCCATCCCAACCGGATGGACCTCTTTTCTGTTAGGGAACCATGCTCTTGACCTTCTGAGGGGCCGACACGTTGCGAGTGTGGCGGATCTCCTCCCACACCGTGGTCTTTTTCACGCAGCAGGCCAGAGTAATGGGAATCCAGCTGAACAGGAACAGCCAGTAGACCGGCAGGCCCTTCAAAATGCCCCGGCTCCACTTCTCTTCCACCGTCAGCACCAGGGCCGCGGCCAGGGTAGCACCCAGCGCGGTGAGGGCCAGGTTGGCCACCAGCACTCCCAGGAACAGCCAGGGAGAGAAGGTAGGTCTGGCACAGGCGGCGGCCAGAGAGGTGAGCACCGTGCTGCCCAGGGCCACCACCTGATACAGGGGCACCATCATGGTGGTGCCGATGTCAAAGCTCAGGCTGTCGGGACCCTCTCCCAGCTTCCGTCCCACCATGGGCAGGTACTGGCCCGCCACCTGGAGGGTGCCGCTGGTCCAGCGGCGGCGCTGCTTCACCGACTCGGCGTAGGTCAGGGGCTGCTCGTCATAGGTCACCGCCAGGGGCACCCAGTAGATCTTCACGTCTGCCAGGGCGCACTGTGCGGACATCTCCAGGTCCTCGCTGATGGTGCGGGTGCTCCAGCCCCCCAGCTTCTCCAGCGTGGAGGCCGCCACCATAAAGCCGGTGCCGTTGATCATGGCCGCCATGCCCAGACCCGTCTTACCGCCGTTGTGGAAGCGGTTCATCATCCAGTAATAGATGGAGTAACAGGCCGAAATGGGGGTATCCCAGGGGTTCTTGCTGTCCCGGTAGCCCTGGGCAGCCCGGGCCCCCGCCCGGTAGGCGTTGTTCATCTCTTTCAGGAAGTTGGGGTCGGCCATATTGTCCGCGTCGAACACACAGAAGGCGTCGTACCCCTTATCCTTCAGGGTGCGGTAGGCAAAGCGCATGACCTCCCCCTTGCTGGACACGGGCACGGTGCACTCCAGCACCTTGGCCCCGAAATTCCGGGCAGCCAGGGCCGTGTTATCGGTACAGTTGTTGGGGATGACCCAGACATCATATAATTCAGGGGGATAATTCTGGGTGAGCAGACTGTTGATGAGAGAACCGATGACCAGCTCCTCGTTTCGGGCAGCCACCAACACCGCGAAGCGGGTCGTGGCGGGGTGGTTTCCATAATCCATGGGACGGCGCCAGGACATCAGGGCACAGACCATATAATATCCGCCCCAGAGGGTGACTGCCACTCCCAGAACTCCGGCGAACACCGCCAGAGACCGCACGATCAACTCCATGGTTCATTCCTCCTTTGTTTCTATGCTCCAAAGTCTAACAGAGGAATGTTAAGGATGTGCCCTGGAAAAGATTAAGATTTTCCAAAGGTTTCTTTAAATTCATTTTCTTCCCCCGCCGCATAGGGGACCAGCCCTGCCCCATACACTTTTCTACAGGACATGAGAAGATAAGGAGGTAGGGCCATGAGAACGCGCATTGCCCAGCTGCGGTGGAAGGAAGTCATCAGCCTGCGGGACGGCAGCCGCTTTGGCTATGTGGAGGACATGGAGCTGGACGTGGAGAGCGGGCAGGTCCGGGCTCTGGTGGTCCCGGGCCGGCGGCGTCTGTTCGGCCTTCTGGGCCGTGAGGAGGACCGCTACATCCCATGGAGCGCCGTGCGCCGCTTTGGAGAGGATATTATATTAGTGGAACAGGACCCCTCCCCTGCCCCGGAGGAACATCCGGGCCATTTCGAGGATTTTTCCCGATAGTTCCAATAAATTTTGGAAAAACTACTTGCAAGTCCCACAGGGGTATGATACAATACCAGGGCATCATGCCCGGGAGTGCTGATCTTTCGCCCAGTGCCTGAAGTTTTTCGGGTTGGCGAGGGATATGAGGCGCCCGGAAAGATCAAACTGAATTTTAGGAGGAAACAAATCATGGCAGTCGTATCTATGAAGCAGCTGCTGGAGGCCGGCGTGCACTTCGGCCACCAGACC
>JABLTR010090135.1_pt1 | contig 17169 bp, 10 predicted proteins | sample 7160071 | NCBI WGS metagenome assembly JABLTR01 (sample SAMN14651230, study PRJNA627086) | human gut metagenome | isolation source: feces | host: Homo sapiens
AGCCATTTAATATGATACAGTGTCAAAAACCATCTTTACCTTTTAAAGGCGGCGCCTGCGAAGCGCATCGTTTAGAATTTAATATGGTGCAATGCCAAAAACCAACTTTACCGGCAGTTGATAAATCTGCTATATCAAATCTGTCTTTTAAAGCATTCAATAAACCGGATAAAAATATCCCTAAACTGGATTATCCAACCATTTCTATTAATAAAATAAAACCGTATAAAAATATTACAGTCAAAGCTAACGGGCTGCCAGATATAAACAATATTGCAATACTTGATAAAAGCAACATACAATCGATAAAAGATATATTTTTTGCAAATAAAAAAACCGAAACTTCGGAAGGTGCTAATATATGAAAAATAACGAAATAATGGTTTCGGCAAAGTTCGAAAGCAATACTATTCATGATGAAATATCATTTCTTGTATTAAAAGATATTACATTAAAAGCATTAATTGAAGCTATATATTATGGTTTAAAAAAATCCAATAAATTTGAAGAACACTTTGCACTTTTGGAATATTATCTTAAAACTCGTAAAGAAGTGCAGGTTTTATATAATGCCAAAGGCGATTTTAATGTTATAGATTTTACTGAAAAATATAAAACTGAAGACGGCAATGAGCAGTCAATTTTTAATAAAAAACTTGATGAGCTTGGCTTTGCTACATCAAGCTGCTTATTGTTTACTACTAATACAATTATAAATCCACAGCCGTTATTTAAAAAATCTGAAAAAAGTTATATATTATCAACTACCGATTCGCTTGAATACAATATCAGTACACGCCGCCTTAATGTAATTGAACCATCGGTTATTGATATTTTACCGCCGGGTGAAATGCCTAAAAAAAATAAGGCGTCGCTTTTGGATGTTATTATACCAACCCTTTTATCAACCGGAGGTATGTTATTAGCGCGTTATCTTATAATGTTATTTGCGCCAGGCGCCGCCGGATTAGGAAATACAATGCTTTTAATGTCCGGCGCTATGGGTGTAGTCGCGCTTGTCACTTCTTTATATAATTATATGAAACAAATAAAAGAAAATAAAAAAGATGTAGAGGAGTGGAAAACTAACTACGAAAACTATATTAATAAAAAAATCCTTACAATAAAAGAATGGCAAAAAAGCGATATAAATTATCTTAACAGCGTATATCCTGATATGGATACATTATTTACTAATACCAGTGAAATTAATAGTTCTATATTTTCCCGCTCTCAAAATGATAATGATTTTATGAGAATTTCTCTTGGTACTTCTGATGAAGTTAAGCCTTTATTTGAAATAAAATCTGAAAAGAAAGATAATATTTTTTATGATATATATTATAAAAAAATCGGCGATAAAATTAAAATAATTATACCGTCTAAAAAAGAAACAAAACGTATTAAAAAATTATCAACCGAGGAACGGGCTGCTGAATATAAAAATCGATTTTTATTAACCGATTTAGCATATACTTTTGCTAATAAAGGCGTTGATCCTGAGGATAATAACGAAATAATCGGTTTTAATTATTTAAGAAGCGATGATGGAACAAAACCGCCTTTGCTGCTTGATTTAAAATCATGCGGCGCTTTAGGTGTAATTTCCAATGATGACCAGACGTCGCAGAATTTTATCCGTCATGTAGTTTTTGAACTGTCATATTATCATTCTCCCGAAGATTTACAGTTTGTATTTTTCTTTAATAAAGAAGATGATATTGCAAAACAAAATGAAGTTTTACAGAATTATAAATATTTACCCCATACAAATGAATTATTTGACGGTGTTTCTCAGTTTGTATTTAATAAAGAAAGCTCCGGTATAGTTTTTGGACAACTTCTCAGCATAATGAACGAGCGTACAAAAACAAAAAAAGAAGATAAAGATGATAATGATATCAATGATAAACAAACTCAGATTGTTTGTATAGTGTTTGATGATTATAATATAAAAGAAACCGGCTTTTCAAAATATCTTCCTGAGGTGCCAAAAGAAGGCGAACCATACGTTAATTCCAATGGCCTTACCTTTATATTCGTTCAGTCTATTAAAGATAAACTGCCGAAATACTGCGGAAATATAGTGGATATTAATAAAGATAATCCCAATGATAGAAAGAGCAGTCTTAGGTATAATGTCCTCAGCCGTGAAATGCTCAATGTATTAAGCGAAGGTAAAGATGATAAAGCAAAAGCAAATGATACCGATAAATTGATTGAATATAAACACTTTGAAAATGATTACATATTTAACGGCAAAGCATATGATGATAAATTTAAATTAGCTTTTAAACAGTTAAGCGCTATTTATTATACCCGTATCGCAGAAAACGGCAAAGTCCCGTCTATGGTTACGTTATTTGAATTATTCGGATATAATTCTGATAAAATCCAAACAGGTAGAGTTCGGCAAAATATCCTTGAAAATTGGAAGGATATTAAGAAAAACGATATTACCCGTAATTTATGCGTACCAATAGGTAAAAATGAACATGGCCTTATGTATCTTGATCTTTATGAAAAAGCGGACGGGCCTCATATGCTTGTTGCAGGTACTACAGGTTCAGGTAAATCTGAAACAATTATTACATATCTTATCGGTTTATGTATGAAATTTTCGCCAATGGATTTAAATCTAATGCTTGTTGATATGAAGGGCGGAGGATTTTCTGACCGTTTAGGTAATTTGCCTCATTGCGTCGGCGCTGTAACAGATACTGCCGGTGAAGCTGAAGGCACTTCTGCGGCATATATGCTAAAACGTTTCCTTGAATCATTAAATGCTGAAATAAAGAAACGTAAACTTTTGCTTTCAAGCTTAGGCGTTGATAATGTTGACGCTTATATCAGGGCGTTGAGAACTATCAGGGAAATTAAAGAGCTTGAAAAGAATGCTTATAACAGTGAAAAAATTGATAAATTAAAGAAAAAGTTAAATGAAAAACAACTCAGCGTTTTAGATAAGGATTTATCTGAATTTAAACCGTTGTCTCATCTTATATTGGTAGTTGATGAGTTTACTGAGCTTAAACGTTTTTCAAATGAAAGCAATGATATTGATTTTATTGCTGAAATAACAACAATCGCGCGTGTTGGTAGAACTTTAGGGTTCCATATTGTGCTTGTTTCACAGAATATTGAAGGCGCTATCACAGATGATATCCGAGTAAACTCAAAGGCAAGGATATGTCTTAAAGTCGCGACAAAACAAGCGTCAAAAGAAATGATCGACAGTCCTGTTGCCGCGGCGCCGTCTATGCCGCTCAATGGCCGTGCATATTTGCTTGTAGGAACGGGTTCAAGATTTGAATATTTCCAATCTGCTTATACGGGAGCTAATAAAAACCTGAATATTGATCCTCCTGTTGTTGTTACCCAGGTACCAAACTGCGGCCGGTTTAATCCAGATTTTTATTTATCTAAAAATGATAATGAACAGGAAAAGAAAAAGAATGCAAACGTTAATGAACATGATACTCAGCTTGCATATGTTACAAATACAATTATAGAGATGAGCCGTGATATGGAAAAACCAACGCCGATATTCTTAGATCCATTGCCGGTTCAAATGGCTGATGAAACTGAATGGGAGGGAATTATATGAGCCTTAAAAATATGCTGTGTAATCTTGGCAGATTTGATATCCCTATTATTCAGATGCAGCCGCCTTTTATAGTGGATTTATTAGATTCAAATATTGTACTGTTCGGTTCTGCTATGAGCGGAAAAACAACATTTATTAAAACATTGATAAATATTTTACATAAAAAATACAATGAAAATCAGGAACAGGTTTTTATACTTGATTTTGGCGGAGCTTTAGCTGAATATAAAGATTTCCCGCTTGTTTCAGCATATTTTGACAATTCAAATGAAGAATATGTCAAACGTGTTTTCAGGATTATGGATAATATTCTGAAAGATAATATAAAACAATTAAATGGTAAAAATTATCGTGACTCTGATATCCAGCCAATACATACAACATTTATTATTGATAATCTCAACGCTTTTATAGACGAACCGCGTTATTCAGCTTATCATGAAAAGCTTGCAAAATTATGCCGCGACGGGCTTTCAAGAGGAATCTCTATTGTTGTAACAGCGTCTGAAACAAAAGGTTTAAACTCCTATATCGGCGGATTTAAGCAAAGGATTGCATTTGAAATGCCTCAGGATAAATATTCAGAAATTTTTAACGGTAAAGTTGGATTTATTAACAATAATCCCGGGCATGGTTTTGCAAATGTAACCGTTAAGCCGGATGGCGTTACCGGAACCTTTAGGATGAATCTTCCCTATGAAGTGCAGTGTTTTTTGCCTTATAAACCGGCAAATATACAAAATAATGCTGATACACAGGATGATTTTGACAGAAAACTCAAACAGAAATTTGATTTTGAATATGGTAAATATTTTAAATGTGTAAAGAAATATCAAACCTTCCCAAAAGAACTGACAATGGAAGAATATGAAAAAATCAAACAGCAGACAAAGGAAGAAGCAAAGGATGCAAAGCTTCCTGTCAGCGTTGGATTGGATTATGTCGGTTTTTGTCCGGTAACAGTCGATTTAGAGCAATCACATGTAATCGCAATATATGGTAAAAAGGAATTTGGTAAAACAAATCTATTAAATTTATTGCTTGATGGATTTATAAAGCAAAAGCCGTATTCGCGCATTGTATTTTTTGACGACGGACGCAATCAGCTTAAAAGTATATATGAAAAGTTTAGTATAAAAAGCGAATGTAAATATTTTAATGGTTTTTCAGAAGAAAGCATTAAATTAGATGCAGCAGGCTCAAGGCCTGAAGAAATAAGAACAAAGAAGATTTCACCTTTGCAAAGATTTTATCTATATTTAAACGATAATTATATTGAATTGCCTAAAACATTATTGGCCGGTATGTTTGGTATTTCCGACTTGGATGCAAAACGGATAACGGTTAATAATAACTATTCAGATTCAGCTTTTGATATTTTAGGCTCGCCATTTACCGTATTTGTTATTCAAAGTAAATTAGTATATTTAAATACAGCGGAAAGCCGGCATTTTATAGAAAAAATCTTACCGAGATTAGTTTCTATTGCTGAAGATAAAGGTTATTTATTTATATTTTCTGATGTTCAAAAAATCAGTGAAATGGAAACAAATATTGTTTTCAACAGCGTTATATCAACAGCATTTTTATTGGATAATATTGCAGAATTTGCTTCAGAACGCGGACAAAGAACTGTTTTTGGCAATATGGATGTTAAAGCTTTAAAAGAAGATTATGCTCCATGTGAAAAAGGCGATGGGTATTTTTATGATATAGAAGCAGATAGTTTATTAAAGGCAAAATTTATAAAATACGAGGAGGATTAATGCTATGTCAGATTTTATATCAGCTGATATTTCAAAAATCTCTAAATTTGAACAGGACAGCGCTGATGCAATTCAAGAATTTGATGATATTAAAGAAAAGTTTAATTCCATTAATTCCACCTTGCTCAGTAAATGGAAAGGTGAAGGCGCTGACGCATACAAAACTGAAACCGATCATATTCTTGAGAATATTGGCGGCATTAAGGATATTTTAGATAGTATAAATAACGGCGTAGTAAAAGATATAAAAGAAAATTATATAAAATTAGATAATGAATTGGGTGAATTTAATAGAAATCCAGATACATCTGGAGGCAGTGAGGGTTAAAGATTATGCCATTAAATAAAAATTTTAATAATGTTGTAACTCAAAAAAAACAAAATAAACGTCAGATAACCAAACTTGCCGAACTTAATCAAGATGATAAAAATACAATATACAATTTAATATTTACACAATCGCAGACTGAAACTAAAGAAGAATAGCGAAAGGGCGGCGATATTATGGCAACAATTATACTTTATGCTGACAAGGTTAAACAAATGCCAGGGCTAATTCAAGATGTGAAAAAGGCTGTTAATAATTATAATTCAGAATTATTTTCTCTTAATACAAAATCGCTGCAAATTAATCAAAGCGTATGTAATCTGGATGACGTAATAAGTTCTATTCAGGCGTCAACGCAAACTCAGGAAGAAAAAATTGAATCACTTGAAGCATTTGAACAAAACAGTGAACAATTTATAGAGGAAACTGCAGGTATTGACAGCGATGTAGCTGATGTTATTAATAAAAATAAAGATGATTTTTATGATAAATATGATTATTTAAAGCCTGAATGTGAAAAAAGCGGCTGGGAAAAATTCTGTGATGGATGTAAAAAAGTCGGCGAATGGTGTAAAGAACACTGGAAACTGATTGTAACGGTTGTATTGGTTGTTGCTGCCATAGCAGTAATAGTTTTTACAGCCGGTACTGCATTAGGCCCAATTACTGCTGCATTAGTAATGGCGGCAAAAGGCGTTATAGTTGGTTCAACAATAGGCGGTCTTGTAGGAGGAACAATTAATGCATTAGCAGGTGATTCCTTCTTTGAAGGATTTGAAGACGGAGCTTTTGGCGGTGCAATTGCCGGCGGGCTTACCGGCGGTATAGGTACCTGGTTATCATCAGGCGGTCAAGTCACGCTTTCTTTAGGTAAAACTATGCTTATGGGCGCATCGGCTGATACAGTTGCTTCCCTTTTAGGCGATTTAGGTGATATTGCTATAAAAGGGGAAGATATATCTTTAGGTGATATCCTGTTTAATGCCGGTTTTTCATTTGTTATAGGAGGCGCTTTTGTAGCAGGCGGTTATGGTATTGGAAAAATCCTGCCAAAAATAAGCATACCAGGTATTAATCAAGGAAATGGCAGCTGGGCTCATGTTTGGGCATCCCAATCTACCCGATCTCTGAGGCATGGCACTAAAGTCAGCTTAAAGACTATACTTAAAGGTATTGGCTCAAATATTGTAGACGAAGTATGGGATTATATACTTGAACCATTTAAAACTGGTATAGGCAAATGGAAAGAATCATGGGATATTATTCCTGCAAATTAATCTGGAAGGAGTTTTTAAATGACACTAAATGAATTTAAGGTTGTTATTTCTAAAAAAAATTTAATTGCATTTTTATGTTTGTTTATTGTATTTGAAATCGGATTAATAGCAATGATTTTATTTTCAGATTATGTTCTTTTGGGTTCAGTTTTAGCTGTTGTTTTACCTGTTATTGGTCTTATTGCTATACTTTCAACAGTATTATTTTCAGTAAAAGTAATAGGATCAACTATAAAAGTTAGAACACGCTCAGGCAAACAATATGAATTTAACTGTTCAGATATTGATGAAGTAATTTGTTCTAAAAGAGACAGCGTAAGATATGGCCCTTCATTTTATATTACAATAATGACAAAATCACAAAAGCTAAATTTAGAAGGTACTATGGTAGGTTTTCAGGAAATGGCTGGTTATATCCTTAATAAATATGAAAATAATGAAATAAGACATACGGCTGTATCTGAAAACTGCAAAAAAATGCTGATTAGATATAAAAATGGGGATATCTTTAAGAAAAAGAAATAATACATATAAAGCTATGAATTGGATATTTCTGAAATAGTTATGATTAATTTAATCATCCAAGCTATATTAACCTAAATTATACATTTTGCGGTTATAATATTTCTTCAATGCACAAAGCAAATTAATTTATTTTTTATGTTTGCATTAAAATTACCGATTATAGGAAGCTAAGAGTGGGCGCCTGCGTGCCACCATATAAAATATGGTGGCTATATGCAAAATAATTTGTAATATTTAAGATCTGGCTCTTAAAATAATACTTATTTTTTTCTTAACCTTGGCTAAAATTATCAGCTATTATTTTGCATCCGGCGCATCTTTTTTTAAGATGCGCCACGCAGGCGCCCACTTCCATGAACGGTACTTTATTTGTTTATGATTTTTATGCATATTATTTTTAAATCTATTTTTATATTATCTTGGAAAATATAAAAAAATAAGGATAAAATCATAAAATTATAATAATAATCTTATGCATAATAAAACTTTTATAAAACTCTTATAATTAAAGTAAAAAAATGGTATTATTATAAAAGAATAATTTTAAAATTGTATAAAAATGAATTAATAATATATAAAACATGATATAAGCAAACAAAGAGTAAGGGAGCCCTAAAGACATGAGCAATGAAATCATTGGCAATTCATATAAGTATATTATAGATGAATCCTATGGCATCAATAAAGATGGATTTATCGCAGTTGGTACAGAAAGTATAGTTTATAAAGGCTTAAAAACCAAACTGGAAGGCGGATTACAATTTTCCTGCGTACTTAAATTTAAACCTAAAGCAGTTATAGAAGACGGCAAAATTATTGACAGGTTAAATACCTTTAAAAATGAAGAATGGAAAATCTTTGAAGAATTAAGGGAATGCCGCTCTATTGTTCGTATAGACGATGTTATTGATTCAATAGGTTCATTTAGCCTGCCTTGTAGTTATGTTCAAGGCGGTGTTATTACCAGTGACAGATATTTTTGCGTTGTTGAAGAATTTATTGATGGTTGGAACTTGGATGAATTTTGCCGGGAAGAATATTGGAAACTGCGTAAAATCGAACCGCTTGCTAATGGTTTAAAACGAGTTGTTGAATATAATGATTTCACGGCTAATGAAAAAAGGAATGTATTATCAAGTTATAATTATGATAATATTTTAAAATATCAAAACCAAATACTATCATTTATGATAAATCTTTGTGAGATTATGGAATTTGTTACAGAACAAAAAAATATCCTTTATTTGGATATTAAGCCGGAAAATATTATGGTAACTAGGCATGGTAAAGAACTTGTGCTTATTGATTTTGGCCGTTCAAAAAGAATAACAAAGGCTAATCCATTTGCTTATAGTGATTTATCAGCAGTGGATTATAATGAAAATGAAACTATTGATAAAATGTATCAATATGGTACTCTTGGTTATGCGGCGCCTGAATGTTATAACAGAGCGGCAAATGGTTCGGCATTTCCATTTCATATGGCTTTAGAACAAGGTAAAATGTCTATAGAAAGCGATATATTTTCGTTTGGCGCAACATTTTGGGAATGTCTTAATATGTTTGAATTAGTTACAAAAAATTGGCAGTTTTCTGCGGACAGCCATGATTTTTACAGGGATTATTTTTTAAATGATGATGCTTATTGTAATCGTGATTTATCATTAACTTCATCTGCTTATCATAAAAAATTAGAAACAATTATAAAAAAATGTACTCGATCCCGTAATAAAAATTTATATGATTCTGATAAATATTATCATTCTTATAAAAGTTTACGCAAAGATATTGAAAATGCTAAGGATTCAGTACCGACAATTGTAAAAGAAGAAAATGTCAAAGTTAAAAATTCATTTAATTTATGCGGCGCAATGCTTTCATTTTTCCTTGTATTTCTTATAATTTATGGTATATACCATATAGCGGCATTTAATATAGCGCAGCGAAAATGGGATAATATTACCGCTAATTATAACGATACGCAGTTTTACAGGTTGGAAGAAGCTGCAAATGATTTAATTACTACTGCACCGTCAAACCAAATTGATAATACATATGAAAAAATCGCTCAGCTTACATATAATGGAAACGATATATCTGAATATGAAGCAGCTATGCTGGTAGAACTTTTGCAGAAAATAAATGATAACAGCAAGTTGCCTGCGCGTGTAGACGAAATTATACAGCATGCTAATACAAGAGCATTTAAAGAGATATCAACTGAAATTGTTAAATTAGGCAATGTAAATGACAGTATTGGATATGAATTGGCACAGGCAATCTTTAATGTTGAAGTAGGTCAAATTGGTATTGTTGATGCATATCAAACTTTACAAGCTTATCAGGATAATGAACAATTCCATAATGCTGTAATTAAGCTTAAAAATGTTTTAGATAATGATGAAAATATAAAAACAATTTCAGAAAACCTGGGCATAACTCGGCAGGAAATCCAGGATTTCTTTAAGAGTATTGCTTTATAGTAGGGGGGACAGGTTATGAAAAAATATTTTAATAGATTTTTTAATAAAGTACCAATTTTAAAATATATATTATATACTTTCATAAAGTGTTTTATAATTACTATACTTGCCGGTGGTTTAATATATTTAATTCTGTCTCTTACAGGTATATATCCTAAATTAGAAAATGCTTTAGATTTAAAATATAATTCACCGTTTGTAATTATACCAATATTTGCATTTGCTGCATTAGCTATTCTTTGTTTTGTTATAGGATTTTTATTATATTTTCATAAATATAAAAGGACAAAATCAAAGAGTAAATTTAACAAAGCTTTATCAAATATTTTGGATAATAATACAGACAAGTTAGTTAAATCAGGGAGACATTAAAATATGAAACGGAAACAAACTCAAAAAATATTATTATTTTTATCCATTGTGTTTATGTTTCTGTTTTCAGCTTCATTATTATTAATGCCAATTGCCTCACAAATAAATTTCCAGGGAAAATCTATTTTAATGCTTATAAATGGGCTTTGGTTTTGGGTTACGGGAATAATTGCTATGATTTTATTTATAATAGTAAACCATAACCGAAAAAAGCAATTAAAAAATACAAATGAAATAGATAATAATAAATCTGGATTTATATGTTTCTTTACAAATCCATGGGCAAAAGCAGCCGATTGTTTATTCCTAATAAGTTTAATAGGATTAATTATTTTAATTATTATCTTACCCCAAAGTTATTTTGTATTTATTTTTGCTTTTATTACTGTTTTTGCTTTTCTAATGCATTGTGTATTAAATGGAAAAAACTATAAATATATTATTAGGAATTTGAATCAGGAAAAATCTGATCAAAGGGAAAGTGAGTAGCAGATGAATATGGACAAAAAACAATTTATACATGGGATATCGCTGCGCAACAGGATTATTTGTATATTGCTCAGCATATTAATGCTTGCTTCTATGCTGCCGTTTGGCTCTATAATGAGCGTATCAGCAGCAAATAATAACCCGTCGTTTATTTTTACTGATAAAAATGGAACAGGGATATCCGGCGTTACTATTACATTGGTTGGCGCAGATGGTAAAGAGATTTCTTCCGAGCCTTCTGATAATAACGGCGCAGCTATTTTTATAAAAGATATACCTGTTATTGGTTCTTCCTATGATTATACTGTTAATAATACAGGTACATATATTGCTGAGCCGGGTAATATTACAATAAATGATAATTCACCGATTAAAATAACGCTTTATGCTCCTGCTCCAACGGGCAGAATAAAACCTGTTGACCAGACGCCGGATATTAACGGCAAAGTAAGTTTTTCTGTTGATATAGATAATGCAGAAAATTCAGATGCGCTTAACTATCAATGGTATGAAGGCAGTAATGCTATAACAGGTGAAACTAATGCGCGGTTATCTACTCCTATTTTGCCTTCTGAGGCTGATGATTATTATTGCGAAGTAACTTCCGATCTTTCTGAAGACGGCGTAAAGGCTGTATTTAAAGCTTCAGACGCCGTGCCGCATGTTTCTCTTAGAATAGATCCTATATCTGAAACAGTTTTATTTAGTACAATATCAATTACCGTAACCGTTACGCCAAATGTTGCAGACGGTTCCTTGCCTTCTCCTAAAGGCCAAATAGAATTTTATGTCGATGATGAACTTAGAGCTTCTTCCGAATTGGATGAAAATGGTACGGCGGCATTAAACGGACTTATTTTATTTAGCGGCAGAGCTTATACTATATATGCAAAATATATAGACGACAGCGGTTATTATATTGATACAAACTCAGCATATCATTCTTATGAAAGCGGAATGACAGCTCCTATTGAAGGAACGCATTATACAATAAGCCATCCAAACGGCCAAAATGGATGGTATAAAAAAGACGGACAATTGGAAATCTGTCCGATTGGTATATTTGATCAGATTATTGACCGCAGCCAGGGTGATGATGATACATGGACAGATAAGCTTATAAAATCTGATGAAACATCAAAAGACGGATTATTTGTTACTTTTTCTCTCCGCAGTTCTATTACAGGAGAAACTTCAAGTATAGTAACAGTACCATATAAATTGGATAGTACTGCTCCGGATAATGTAACAATAACCCAGAATTGGACCAAAAATGATGAAAATTATGAATGGGAACGTATCCCTTGCAATGATGAAATAGGATGGGAAGAAAATAAGGATGAATATTTATATCAAGTCACCCTTTCTGCCCATGATAATTTGTCTGGAATTGAATATTTTAAATGGAGATATAAAGATAGTAAAGATTGGCAATATATTGACGCCGTCCCTGATCCAAATACAGAAGGGTTGGCAACAGCGCAAATCGGCGTAAATTATTCTCAGTGGTATGAAAGTAATGGCATTGAAGTTATAGCATATGATTATGCTGGAAACTCAGGTCAAACAAAATCTGCTGATGCTCAGCAATCGATTATTGTAGAATATGACACATCGGATATTATAAGATATACTGCAAATAAAGATAACGGCAATAATAAGATTATCTGGCCTGAAGATATATGGGTTAAAGATAATGGTAATGATAATATAAATAAAGATAAAATAGATGATATTACAAATTTAATATATAATAAAGCAACAACCGCTGCTATAACCATTCCTAATGATGAAGAGCTAAAAGAAAATATCCAGATCAGCTTAAATGAACAGGCAATAGCAAAAGAAGATATCGAATGGGTATTAGATGAAGAAAATTCTGCTTATAAAGCTGTTATTAATCTTAAGGAAGGTAATTCATTAATTAAAATTAATCCTAATGCTGATAAAGAATATAATATTATATCCAATGAAATTGGCAGTAAGATTGTAAAAGATTTATATATTTCCAAAATACATACAGTTGATACAACAAAACCGGTTATTAACACAGAAATCGGAGAAATAACAGATGACGGCAGCCGGGATATTACAATAATCATTAAAGATAAAAATTTCCGAGCCAGTGAACTTTATTTTTCTGAGATAAACGTAACAGATATTCAAGGTGAACCGGTAAATGAATTTAATGCTGATGTTTTTCTGGATGAATTAAGGAATGCACAATGGAAACTTACTGATACCGATTATGATGAGGATAACGATAAAGATGAATATGCTGCTACAGTAACGCTCTCTGTTAATGCTAATTACAGCTTTACACTGCAATGTAAAGATTTAGCAGGCAATGAGGCTGTACCTGCCTTAGTAGAGTTTTCTATTGATAAAGATCCTCCGGAAAATCTTCAAATAACTTATACTACTAAACCTGTCAATGTATTTTTGCAGATAATCACCTTTGGATATTATAAGCCATCTGTAACTATTGAAATACAGGCTGACGACGCTGTTACTGGCGTTGATCATTTTAATTGGATATATACCCGTCAGGAAGGCGTCAGTGATATCAATAAAGAAAATGAATCAGGCCAAATAGATTGCACTGATTCAGAACATTTTTCATATAAAAATCATAATAAAACAGCTATTGCAACCTTTACGCTTACCGCAGATGAATTTGCACAGTATCGCGGCAGTATCTCCTTTACCGCTACTGATAAAGCCGGCCATATCAGTGATATTCATTATGGAGACGGCACTGCAATAGATGAAAACGGCGATTCTTATGATACTGATTCTGAACATGTTATTGTTGTGGATACTATAGCTCCTCAGCGTGTCATAACATATCCTCAGCCTCAGCAAATACGCGATAAAGATACGCTTGAGCCTTATACCGGCAATAAAGCGGAATATGTAAATCAGGAAAATATAAATTCTATTATTTATTATGATAATACATACGGCGATACTATCCCTGTAACATTAAAGATTACAGAAGCTAATTTTTATGCTCAGGATGTTATTATTAAAATAAATGATAATGATTATACAATTGATAATTGGTCGCAAAACGGCGATGAATGGACTGGAATAATCAATTTAACAGATGACGGCCAATATATAATCACTGTTGAATATATTGACCGTTCAGGCAATATAATGCAATCATATGAATCGGAAACCATTATTATTGACCGGGTTAATCCGGTAATAGATAAATATGAATTTGAACCTGCTGATTCAGATGGAAATATTGAAGCTAATGAATTTATTGAAGTTTTAGAATATGGCTATTATTTTAAAACCAATTTCAAATTAAAAATTCATACTTCTGATGCTTTGCCGTCATCAGGGCTTGATAAAATAGAATATCGCCTTGTTCCTTATATTGACGGTATTAAGCAGGATGAAATTACAGGTACTTTGCCGATTACAGACGGCGTGGCATATTTAAATATACCAGCCAGGTTCAAAGGCCAGATTTTTACACAAAGTTATGATAATACCGGCAATAAATCTGATGAAGTAACTCCTCAGGCTTTTGTTATTGATGAAATGGCGCCATTGGTTGATGTAGTCAATAACAGTACAACTACATATACAGATGCTGCTGGAAATCCACTTTATATTGAAGATACCAGCGTTACTGTTACAATTACTGATATGGCGTCAGGAATAAAAGAAATCGGATATGCTCAAAATTCAGAGAAAGCTTCTTTTGCAAGAAAGAATATTATCATAAACAATACCGGATATAATGTAGGGGATGATGTGGGCGACGGTTGGATTATCTCTGAAATGGATGTAAATCTGGTCACAAAGATTACAAAAACATTTTACTATAATAGTGATGATAATGATATTATGCTCACAATTGATGCTGCCGACCGTTCCGGTAATAAAAAAGAAGGTATTGTCAATAAAACATTTACTATTGATAAAACTGCGCCTATAATTAATGTTGTTTTCCGTGAAGATGATGATACTGATGTATATTATGATGCAAACCGTATAGCTGATATAACGGTAATTGAACGTAATTTTGATGCCTCCCGCATTAATGCAGTTATTGAAAATACATTTGGCGATGTACCTGGCTTTACATTTACAGATGTTTCCAATACTGAGCATACTGCAGTAATTGATTTTGATGAAGGCGATTATACTTTTGAAATGAATGGTACTGATTTAGGCGATCATACTGCAATAGTTAATTACAGCGGTGGGAATGAGAATCTTTTCTATGTAGATAAAACTAAACCTGTTATTAGTGATAATTTTATTGAATTTAGTAATCAAACAACAGAAAATAGTTTTAATTATGATATGACAGCATCAGTTTCAGTAACAGAACATAATTTTGATCCTAATTTAATAAATCTGCGTATACTTAGAAAAGATGCTGGTTCAAATCATAATAATTCCGGTTTAGTTGATGTTACCGCACAATTATTAAGCAGTGTTAATTGGTCTTCAAACGGAGATATACATACCATCTCGTTTACTATTTCACAAGATGCTGTATATCAAATAGAAATGACACCTGCTGATTTAGCTGGTAATACAGCTGATTATAGAAGTACTGTTGTATTTGAAATTGATAAAACAGCTCCAGTTATAAGCGCTAGAAACGGCCAATATGTCAGTGGGGATGATATTGAATTTTTAGATGTATATACATATGACCGTAAAGATGAAGCTGCGCCTACAATTGAATTTAGTGATAATAATATAGATCATATTAAATATGCATTAACAGTATGGATACCTGATTATTCAAATCCAGAATCTTTGCCTACTGTAAAGCCAAAAACAGTATATTTAAATGAAGATCCTAATAAAACTGGTATTATCAGTGGAGGTAAATTTACTCTTCCTGGCTTTATAAAAGATGGTGTATATACAGTTGAATTAATTGCTGTTGATGTTGCAGGAAATGAAAGCACACTTAATACTAATACATATGCACGATTAGTCGAAAATGATGTTTTAGCATTTATTTTAAATAGTAATGTAGAGAATAAAACTGGTTTATATTCATTCCAATATGAGAATGGAACCCCAATTAGTATGCGTCCGGATAATTTCAGTGATCTTGAAATATTTGTACTTGCTAGAAAAAATACAAATGTTGATATAGTATTACGTGATACAAATGCTCAGGAAATATCTGCAAATGCTCAGGTAACTACTGATGACAGTATATATGGATTCACTATTTATTATTACTTATTAAAATCGGACTTTTTTAAAGATAATTTTTCCGATGATATGGATGCTGATTTACATCTAACTGTTAAGAATGATGACAAACGTATTGACCTTGGTAAAATACATATAGATAATATGGCGCCTACATATGCATTACCAAATGATTTTAATTCATGGCATTGGTATTTTGGTAATGAAACGCGTACAATTACTATATCAAATATTAATGAATTATTAGATCAAAATAATTGTAAAGTTTATGATAATGGTAAAGAGATAGATTTTGATTATTCAAGTCAAACTAATACTGTGTCATTTGCTCTTGCAAAAGGTTGGCATAATGTTGGTATTGTTCTTAATGATACTGCTGGTAATGAAAATAATATACCGGAAAAAATTTATATGCATGTAGGTTATTTCTGGTTATGGATTATTATTTCTGCTTCAGTTATTATAATCTTTTCAATATCATTTGTTTTGATCCGTAATAGAAATAAAAAACGTAAATTGGAAAATGAATAATCTAAAAAAATACATTTTATTAAATTTTACGTTGAGTTTTAAATTAATTATTAAATAATGTTATATTGTCCTAAATCAAACAATATGTAAAAACAAAAGCAAAAATACACAGTATATTTATAATAAAACCATTTCTGGTACCGATATCTTAAAAGGGGGCGCCTGTGCGCAGCCATATAAAATATGGCTGCTTTACGCAAAATAATATGTTATATAAATATTGTTTATATTTTAGGCATACATGATTTCTTTTTTGACCATGCATGCATATTCTTATATTATTTTGCGTCCCAGCGCATCCAAAGGATGCGCTTCACAGGCGCCCCCTGTAAACGGTACTTTTTCATTATCAGTTGTCTTATTTATTTTAGTCTTATTATTTATTTTTTGTTTTGAGTTATTTAAATTATCTTAGAAAAGGTTATATTTTATTAAAATCACGCCTATATAAGGAAAATAAACGATAAATTTAATTATTAACCAAATTTATTATTAATTACAATAAAATATATCCTGTACCAGGCCCTTATTAGTGGGGGCGCCTGCGGGCAACCATATTTCATATGGTTGCTAAAAGCAAAATAAT
>JABLTR010065732.1_pt1 | contig 17167 bp, 15 predicted proteins | sample 7160071 | NCBI WGS metagenome assembly JABLTR01 (sample SAMN14651230, study PRJNA627086) | human gut metagenome | isolation source: feces | host: Homo sapiens
AATTATGAATATTAAATGATATTATTTATTATTTGTTAATTGTTATCATGAACTGTAAGTTTGTTATAATTTACAGTTTTTATCTATATTAAAAAATATGATTTGCAGAAATCTTTCGATATGATATACTGAAAATAACGAAATAAATTGCAGGCTTAAGGAGGGAGGAGACCGTGAAAAATACATACAGCGGCGATGAAAAAGTAAGAATTATCATTGAAAAAACAAGCCAGATGGTTCATAAACATTACTGTGAAAATGATTCAGAATCTGTGATTGCTCAATTTGACGATGATATCACTTGGCAGGGCGCTGGTGAACATGAAACAGCGTCTGGCTTTGAGACACTGGCTGGTATTTTTCGAGATTTCCAAGGTAAGGTTCCTAAATGTGATATCTGCCAAGAGGAGTATAGTGTTCAGGAGATCGTACCGGGAGCATACCTTTGCACCGGGAAAATGTGGATATCAACTAAACCTGAGACCGAAATAAGTCTGCGGGTACATCAGCGTATAACAGCTGTATACAGATGGACCGGCGAAGAACCTAAATGCTGCCATTTGCATACGTCAAATCCATATGATGATATGACAGACGAAGATGTGGTATTCCCTACGAAAATAGCTAATCAGTCATACCAGTACCTCAAAGAGCAGGTAGAACGTCAGAAGGAGATGCTCGAGTCCCAGACAGAGACTTTGAAAAGGCTTAGTTATGAGGATGCGCTTACGGGTGTGTATAACAGAAATAGACTTATTGAAGTCTTAAACGAAGCTGATAATCACAAATTTTCTCATCTTGGAGTGGCATATTTTGATTTGAATGGGCTTAAGATAGTTAATGACCTACAGGGACACAGTGCTGGTGATGAATTGATATGCAGTGTAGCCACACACCTTTGGAAAGTTTTTGAAAATAGGGTATATCGTACTGGCGGAGATGAGTTCGTGGTAGTTGATACAGAGCTGGACAAAATAGAGTTTATCAGAGCGGTACGTATGGCTGAACGAAATATGAAGTCAGACGGCATCAGTTTTTCAACGGGCATATCCTGGAGAGACAGTGACTGGAATATGGAGGAACAGTTTGAGGAAGCTGATAAGCTGATGTATCAGCAAAAACGAAGCTTTTATAATAAAAGGAAGATCAGTAGAAGAAAATTGATCGGTAACGGCTGAAATATCATAAATGATGATAATGGCAGAGTTCATAAAGAGAAGTCTGACATGCCTTCACATTTATTGTGCTGAATCTTTTATGGGGTCGAGGCAGTGGCTGACCTTATTTGACAATTTTTATGGTTTGATATAAAATACTGATATAATTTTTAGGTGAAAATTTGTTTTACAAAATAAAAAAATATTAAAAATATAAATCGTAAATTTAATAGCGATTATGGCAAAATCGTCGAAAGACGATGACGCAAAGCTATGAGTCTAAGACAGTATAATATGTTATGATCGTCAAGCTGCAAAGGATCTTGGTATAAAAACAGGATTTTTTGCAGCTTTTTTTATTGGAGGGATGGCTTTGAATGAGGTCCACAGACTGGAGAAAAAGTATTTTATTACGCTGTCAGATATGCATAGGTTATCTGGTTATTTTAGCAAGGTTATGCTGCAGGACCCGCATAATGGACCGGCTGGATATACGATCCGCTCATTATATTTTGATACTATAAATGAAAGGGATTATACAGAAAAACTGGACGGCATCGAACTCAGGCGCAAGCTTCGTTTGAGAGTATATGATCCGGGGATGGATTTTGCGATGTTTGAAATGAAGCAGAAGGAAGGCGAGTATCAGAAAAAACGCTCTCTGCGGATAAAGCGCCGGGATGCGGTTGAAATAGCTTCTGGAAGATATGAACCTCTGCTTCGGTACAGTGACCCGTTTGCGGCTGAGTGCTATGGACTTATGTCCATGTACTGCTACAGGCCTAAAACCATAGTCTCCTATAGAAGAAAAGCTTTTATAGCCAGGGAAAATAAAATAAGGATAACCTTTGACTATGATATACGGGCAACGGAAACAAATTTTGATATATTCTCACCGGAGCTTAATATGTATCCTGTCTTTGATGCATTTAACTGTATACTTGAAGTTAAGTATAACGGATTTCTGCTCAGTTATATAAAGGATTTGATACAGGCTGCGGATCGGTCTCAGCTTTCGGTAAGCAAATATTGTCTGGCGAGGAGTGCCAGCCTGAAATACAGATTTTAAAAAAAGGGGAACGAAAATGAAGAAAATAATACTTGAACTTTTTGAAAATACAGGCCAGCTTAATATGGAAACCGTAGCTTTAAGGCTGGTGGTGGCGGTAATAATAGCATTTTTTATTTTTATATCATATATGCTGTCCCATGAGGGAAGCATTTACAGCAAAAAATTTAATGTTTCGCTTATGGCTCTTACTGTCATAACAACATCTGTCATGATAGTTATAAGCAATAATATAGCGCTTTCATTAGGTATGGTCGGCGCCCTTTCCATCGTGCGTTTCCGTACGGCCATAAAGGATTCGAGGGATACAATATACATATTCTGGGCCATTGTGGTAGGTATATGCTGTGGCGCCGGAGATTTCCTTACTGCGGGCATCGGAAGTGCTTGCACATTTTTAGTACTGCTTATTTTCGGCAGGATCAAAAACGAGAACCGTATGCTTTTGATACTCCGTACTTCAAGGGTAAACGAAGAACGAATTGAAGCTTTGATATTCCAGTATTTCGCAAGAAAGGCGGCTCTCAGAGTAAAGAACACAACGGAAAACAGTGTGGAATTTATATATGAGATTAGTAAACGCCAGCTGGAACGCGGAGAAAATAAGCAGAGATCATTGGGCAAAAATAAAAGCATAACTGACGCCATATATGAAATAGGCAACATAGAGTATTGTAACTTTGTTACTCAGAATGATGAGATAAGCGGCTGACAGGCTGTTCCAGGAGGTGGGGTAATATGAGATATCGCCTTATGGGTGTTACGGCTATGGCTGTACTTTTGACTGTAACAATTGCCGCCAGCATCGTGGACCAGGATAATCCTCGAAACCGTATACATCAGCATTTGACATCAAGGTCATATGAGGAAGGATGCTCATGTGATAACAGCGGACTGTGCAGCCACCTTCCACTTGTGGTGATAGATACAGGTGGAGTGGAAATACCAGGAAAACCATTATCTGATGATGGATCTCTTATAGAACAGAACGAAGACGAGGATTATGAATATGAAAATGTGACACTGGCAGCTGACGGAAGCTCAACTGTTCCTTGCCAGGTAAAGGTCATAGACCAGGACGATCAAAATAACCATCTGTCGGATGAGCCGTCCATGGAGCTTAATGCACAGATCAGAATAAGGGGAAACACATCACGATTATTTGACAAAAAAGGATATCTGCTCGTGACTACCGAAGAAGATGGTATTCAAAATAAGGATGTATCAATGCTTGGAATGGATGAGCACCATGAATGGGCACTGCACGGACCTTATTTGGACAAAACTCTTATACGTAATTATATGTGGTATAACATAGCCGGAGAAATAATGGATTATGCTCCAAATGTACGTTTTTGCGAGATTATCATAAATGGAGAATATCAGGGGCTTTATGTTATGACAGAGACGATCACCAATGGTGAAGACAGCAGGCTTCGTATGAGTATGCCTGAAAACGGATCACCTGTTGTCAGCTATGTGGTTCGACTGGACAGGGGAAGCAGCAACCCAATAAAGAATATTAATACCTTTTTGATGTATGCTTTAAGGAATAAAAATGTTATGGATATAGTATATCCTGGTACGAGCAATCTTACGCCGGAGCGTATAGACTACATAGAACAGGACTTTTCAGATTTTGAAAAGAGCCTATATTCCTATGATTATGATACGGAGCCGTATGCCTGGTGGGATCAGGCAGATATGGATTCTTTTGTGGATTATTTTATAATAAATGAATTTACCTGCAACTATGATGTTGGATCACGTTCCACTTATGTTTATAAGGATCTGCGCGGTAAATTTAAAATGTGCATATGGGATTTTAACGCTTGTTGTGATAATTTCCATTTAAGCCAGACTGCCCCACAGAAATTTCAGATGCAGTATATCACCTGGTTTTATATGCTTATGAAGGACGAACATTTTGTGGACAGGGTGATAGAGAGATACAGAGAACTGAGAGAAACATATCTCAGTGACGAATATTTGATGAATTATATTGATGATACGGTAGAATGGCTTGGACCTGCGATCGACAGGAATTTTGAGGTGTGGGGATATAGTTTTTATGATTATACGCCTCTGTCGCCTTCAGAGAGAAATCCAGAGGATTATGATGCAGCCATAGAACAGCTTAAAACATTTATAAAGGAAAGAGGAGCCTGGATGGATGAAAATATTGAAACACTCAGGCAGTATTGTCACGAATCGAAGGTAAAGAAGTTTAACCACTGAGTTTAGGGAGGAAAATAAAATATGAAAAAATTCATCATTGCCGCCTGCATTGTGGTACTTCTTGTTTTTGCGCTGAATGAGGCTTACTATCGTTTTGGAATTTATGTGGAGCTGGACCCAGATACGCCGGTGACAACATTTATGACCGTTGATGAAGATACCATATATATGGAAAAGGAAGGAAAAGTTGAACCCTTTGAAATACGTGGAGTAAATATGGGCGTAGGAATCCCTGGAGAATGGGCAACGGATTATGCCATTGACGAGGAAACATATTTAAGGTGGTTTGCCTGGATACAGGAAATGGGAGCAAATACCATAAGGGTATATACCATTTTACATGATGATTTTTACAATGCATTTTATGAATATAATAAGGACAGGGAAGAACCGCTTTATCTTATACATGGAGTCTGGATAAATGACTATGTACAAAATTCTCATCTGGATGCCTATGATGATGAGTTCATGGGAACGTTTTTAGATGACTGCAGGACAGTTATAGATATTATCCATGGCAAGAAAAATCTTAACCTTGGATATGGAATAGGTTCAGGAAGTTACCGCAAGGATATTTCTCAGTGGGTAATAGGATATATACTCGGAGTTGAATGGGAGGATGTTACTGTCGTTTATACGGACCATAAATATCCTGAACGATGTGTATATCAGGGAAAATATATGTATACCACAGAAGATGCCACACCATTTGAGGCTATGCTCTGCGAAGTCGGTGACAAGGTAATCGAGTATGAAACAGAAAGGTATAAACAGCAGAGGCTGGTTGCCTTTTCCAATTGGCCGACAACGGACCCTTTTGACTATCCGGAAGATATAACCCTGTATTTTATGAAATGTGCCAAGGTGGATGTTGAGCATATCCGCACAACAGACGAGTTTATATCAGGGCAGTTCGCTTCATACCATGTCTACCCTTATTACCCTGATTACCTTAATTATTTTGATGATAAAAGCAGTTTTGATCGAACTGAAGACGGAGTACTTAATACATACCGGACTTATCTCAAAATGCTTACAGCCCACCATACAATGCCTGTCGTTATCTCTGAGTATGGAGTATCAACTGGAAGGGGAATGGCCCAGAGGGACTATAATACCGGAAGAAACCAGGGAAATATGTCTGAGGACGAACAGGGAGAGGCACTTATTGAATGTTATGAGGATATCATGGCGGCTGGATGTGCCGGAAGCTGCGTATTTACCTGGCAGGATGAATGGTTCAAACGTACTTGGAATACGATGCATGCGGTCGATTTATTAAATACTCCATACTGGAGCGATTATCAGACAAACGAGCAGTATTTTGGACTGCTGTCATTTGACCCAGGAAATGAAAAAAGTGTATGTTATGTTGACGGTGATACTTCCGAATGGACAGATGATGATCTGGTAGTTGAAAACGGTGATATGTCACTATCCATGAAATATGATGAAAAGTTTATATATTTTCTTATAGAGAAAGACGATTTTTCATCTGAGAATGACAAAATATATATACCAATAGATACGACACAGAAAACGGGAAGCACATACTGCAGCAGCTATGACATGTCGTTTGCCAGGGCCTGTGACTTCCTTATAGTCATCGATGGAAAGGAAAACAGCAGGGTATTAGTTCAGGAGCGTTATGACACGCTAAGAGCTATGTATTACCATGAGACAGATGACAAGGACGCATATGTAAATGAGGTGGATGCGGATACACCCGTATTCAATCCTATACATCTTATGCTTCAGACAGCTACACCTCTGCTTACTGGCAACTGGACGGCCACGGCTGAGACATACGAGACCGGGCTTTTGACCTATGGAAATGCCAATCCTGAAGATGAGGATTTCTGTTCACTGGCGGATTTTATTTTTACAGATAATGGAGTGGAACTGAAACTTCCATGGCAGCTGCTGAATTTTGGAAACCCGTCAGAAATGATGATACATGATGATTATTATGAAAACTATGGTGTTGAGTTTATAAAAATAGACCGTATGTATCTTGGAATAACCGACGAGAACTATGGAAAGCAGAGAGTTAATATGGAACCCTTTGAGCTGGAGGGATGGGGAAAGGAAGTCACCTATCACGAAAGGCTGAAGGAATCTTATTATATAATCAAAGATTATTGGACCAATAATTAAGGAAACCGTATGACATAGAAGAGGGAAGAAAATGAAGATCGAGGTCATGCTTTATATTTACGGCGCGGTTTGTGTAAGCATGATCCTGTTCAATGTGGTCTATAACATGTTTTTGAAACGCAGAGAACCGGATCTGAAAAAACGGTGCCAAAAGATAAAGATGCAGCTGGATATCCAGTTCAAAAATATAAAAAGAAGTGGAAAAATATCAGAGAGACATATAAAATATCTGATTAAAAAACTCAAGCACACCAGCTATTTGACGGCCTTTGACCTGGTGCTGGGAGAGGTCGGCAGTGACAAACTGGACATAAAGGGAGAATATATTCATCAGATACAGCCGGCGGTACTTTATCTCGCAGTGTATTATCTTGATAAAGATAATATAAAGGCCGGGTATTTTACATATTTTCTTTCAAGATGTGAAGACAGAAGACGGCGCAGTATTGATTCCCTGCAGGACATTTTGCTTGAATATGTCAAAAAGGATAACTTGTACTGCCGATGCAACGCTCTTCAGGCTCTATACAATTTTGCGAATGTGGAGCATGTATTGAAGGGGATTATGATCCAGGATGATGGAAGGGTATTCGTACATGAAAAGATACTCACAGAAGGCCTTCTTTCGTTTACCGGAGACCATGGAGTACTGATAGATGAGCTTTGGAAAAATTTCAACAGTTTTTCAGTGCATACCCAGCTGGCCATACTCAACTATATACGATTTAAAACCGGCGATTATAAAGAAAAAATGTTTGCAGTTATGATGGATGAAAAACTGGATAAGGAGCTTCGTCTTGCGGGGATAAGATATTTTGGAAAATACTCCTATGCACCTGCATTGGAAAAGCTCATTTCATTTACGCTGAATAAGGACCCTGAACTTTGGGAATATGCCACGGTGGCGGCATCATCCCTTGCCATATATGAAGGCGCAGAAGCATGTAATGCCTTAAAAGAGGCACTTCACAGCGGAAGCTGGTATATACGCTATTCAGCGGCACAGAGCCTGGCTGCTCATCATATGAATTATGATGATCTAATGGATATCATTTCAGGAAATGACCGCTATGCAAGAGAAATGATGACCTATCGTCTGGAATCGTATGAACTGCAGAACTCGGAGGTGTAGGAATCTATGACAGATGTATATAAACTGTTTTTTAGTTATGTGGGCATATTCTTTATCATTTATATGATCGGATATGCAAGCTTTCTGTTTTTATCCGTAACCGTAGGCTCCTCGACCCTCTATAATCTGAAACGCAGGAACTGGCTTAAAAATGAGCTGCAGGGAGAATATTATATACCGGTCACTATAATCGTGCCGGCGTATAATGAAGAAGTTACCATAGTAGATAGTATAAAGTCACTGCTGTTTCTGGAATATAAGCTCTATGAGATAATAGTTGTGGATGATGGTTCCAAGGACAATACAGCAGATATGATGCGCAAAGCCTTCAACATGAAACAGGTAAACAGGCCTATACAGAGAAAAATACCTTGTCAGCCTGAAGATGCGATTTATGAAAGTTATGAATGGAAAATACCAATAACTTTGATATGCAAGAAGAACGGCGGCAAGGCTGACGCCCTCAATATGGGCATAAATGCGTCAAGGTATCCGTATTTCATATGTATGGACGCAGACTCGGTCCTGCAGTACGACTCACTGGATAAGATAATAAGGCCGGTGCTTGAGGAAGGCGATGTGATCGCTGTTGGAGGTGCTGTCAGGCCATGCAACGGAACGGAGATACGCAACGGAAGGGTGGTATCTTATCATCTGCCTGATAAAGTTATACCTTGTATGCAGGTTTTGGAGTATGACCGTTCATTTCTTGCCGCCCGCATATTGTTTGATAAATTCAATGGCAGTATAATAATATCAGGTGCTTTTGGTCTGTTTAAAAAGAATATAGTGGTTGATGCCGGAGGATATGATGCGTCTACCATGGGCGAAGATATGGAACTTGTGGTAAAACTGCACGTTTTCTGCCGTGAGCATGGCTTGCCATACAGAATACGCTATGCGACTGATGCTGTATGCTGGACGCAGGCCCCGGAAACCCTTGGAGACCTTTGTAAACAGCGCAGAAGATGGCATATAGGATTATTTCAGAGCCTGACACGCCATAAGAGAATGTTTATCAATCCTAAATATGGACTGGTGGGACTTGTGTCATATCTGTATTTTCTAATATATGAGCTGTTTTCTCCTTATATTGAGATATTCGGGATTTTTACAGTGGTACTGGCGTTTTTCGTAGATCTGATAAATGTTCCGTTTATGATACTTTTCTTCCTCATATATGTAGTTTATTCGGCGGTGCTGTCGCTGACAGCGTTTTTCGCTCGTATACATACCATTGACCTTAAACTGACAGCAATGGATGTTGTAAAGGCCATTGGACTTTGTGCATTAGAGGTATCATGTCTCAGGCTTATACTGGCATGGGTCCGTGCGGGATCACTTATAGGATATAGAAAAAGAAAAATGACATGGGGAAGCATCGAGCGAAAACAAATCACGTTTAAATAAACATGTAAACCGGGAGGGGATCATATATGAATTTAGACCAGCTGAGAAGAGGTTTTTTCGGATATCAAAAGGCGGATGTTTATCAGTACATATCTTCCTTGGAGGAAGAATTTTCTGCTAAGCTTATGGAAAAAGATGAAGAGAATAAAAAAATAGAAGAACAGTATAAGGAAAGTGTCATTCAGATGGAGCAGGAGCTGAAGGAGGCAAGACAGAAGCTCGGAAATATGATGAATGAACAAATGATGATAGGCGCCGCTCTTATGGAAGCAAAAAGGTATTCAGAGCAGCTAAAAAAAGAGGCGGAATCAGATAAGGAAAAGGCAAGAGCTGAACTTGAAGAACAGGTTGAACAGAGCCGTAACGAACTGGAACGCTATCGTAAGCAGATAGCAAGTGTCAGGGATACATTTGAGAATATGCTCAAAAATATGGATGAAAAGGCAGAAAAGCTGGAAATAAAGGTAGAGGAGCTCAAAGAGGACTATCCAGGACGAAATATGTCATTGTTTGAACGAAAAAGAGGGACTGATGAATAAAAACGGGAGCGGATAAAGTGGAAGAAAAAACGATCATTTATGTGGCTGGTAATCCGGACGCATATCCTGTGGAATATTATAACGAAGATTCACAGACCTATGAGGGGGTCATACCGGGACTGCTCCGGGATTTTTCGGAACAGAGCTCCTATGATATAATTTATTATGACGCGGGCGTTAATGACAACAGAGATGAACTTTATAAAAATAACCAGGTCGATATTATATCAGCTAATACAGGAGAGTCTGGGTCATGGAACAGTACAGACACACTTGCTGTGATCAGCCTGGAAAATGAGCAGGGAAGGATAACATATTATCTGTCATTTACAGATGCTGCTCCGGAAGATCTGAGAGTATCGCTTCAGTCCTATATGGATGGTATAACTCAGGAAAATATAAACGGACTTTTTTCTGGAACAGTACAGACTTATTCAGAAAGTCTGCCGTATAGGAATATAGTTTTTGGATTGTCTGGCTGCATTTTAGCTCTTATTATTTTAATCCTAATACTTGTTAGAAAATACAGGAAAAAACTCAGAGCCTCGCAGCAGGAGACTGAGACAGATAAAACCACTGGCCTGGGAAATACCAATTATTTAAAAAGGTACTATAGACAGTTCGTATCGGATAAAAACCGTGTGCTGTATGAGCTCATGTATTTTTATGTTGATACGAATAGCATTAGAAAAGCTGCCAGCACGGAGGAAACGGATGAGTTTTTACGCTACTGCGCTGTTATACTGCAGGAGTATACTGATGACACTGATATTCTTGCCAAGGTATCTGACAATGGGTTTGTTCTATTGAAAATGAACAGCAATATGGAAAAAACGGACAAACTCCTTAAGGCTATACTGGAGAGAATACGAGACTATTCAAAGCAGTTTTCAAAGTGTTTTGATGCAAACGTGGCAGTTGGAGTATATTTACTAAAACAGCAGGACAGAAACCTGGATGAAATGATTTTCCAGGCTTCACAGGGAGCTGAACTTGCTTATGAAAATGGAGAGGATTATACATACTGTTCTGATAAAATGCTTCAAAAATGTATGCAGGACAGACAGCTTCAGGCAAGCATGGAAGAAGCTTTTGCTGGACATGAATTTCAGCTCTATATACAATTTTATGTTGATGCTGTATCAGGCAGGATCGTTGGCGGTGAAGCACTTTCACGCTGGAATCATCCTAGAAAGGGCCTGTTGAATCCAGATGATTTTGTACCGCTGATGGAGAGAGAAAGGATGATAAGCCGTCTTGATTATTACTGCTTGAATGAGGTATGCGAATTCCTGGAATGGCTCACAAAAAATGGAGTGGACAGATTTTTTGTATCGTGTAATTTTTCCAGGGATACATTAGCGGAATCTGATTTTGCCGAACGTTTAAAAAATATTCTGGAAAGATATGACTTCCCAAGGGAACTTTTGATAGTTGAGATAACAGAAAGTATAGAAACAAAGGATGTCATCCAGATGCAGAATAATATTGCCGCTCTGAAAGAATGCGGCGTTGGGGTGACGCTTGATGATTTTGGAAAGGGTTTCACATCTTTCTTTGATCTTCAGAAATATAATGTAGACGGTGTTAAGGTCGATAAGGAACTGGTAGATCATATTTTTACTCAGAGGGGAAGTACGATATTAAGATCTATGATACAGGTAGGGCATGAACTTCAGATGACTATTCTTGCTGAAGGCGTTGAGACTAAAGAGCAGGCAGAAACACTGCGCAGTATGGGCTGTGATGTTATACAGGGGTATTATTTTTATATGCCTCTGCCCGACTGGGAAGCAAAACGTAAGATCCTTCAACAATTTTCTGCTTAAATATTGTATAATTACCAGAGACAAAATTTATTACGGCAACAAACAGGTCAGAGACAATATGTCCGATCGGAGGACAAAATGGATGAGAATAAGCTGAAAAAACAATTATTACGGGTTACAGGGACTGTTATTACGTTCAGTGTAATATTATGTATAGCCGTTTTTTGTACCTTTTCATATCTGTCAAAGGCTGTAAGTGATGCAGACTATAATCAGATGAAGACGGAGATAAAGGAATACAAAAGCAGGATAATGAAGCAGATAGACAAAAACTTTGAAATATTGACTACGCTGGCAGAGATTTATGAAGCATGCGGAGTCGATGATGCAACAGATATCCTGAAAAAAAGCGGAGAAAACATAAATAAGGCCAACTCTTTTATAAGTCTGGCTTACTTTTCTACGGATGAAACCGGCTTCATTAATACCATTGGGCAGGAAACCATAGACTGCACCGTTGACAGATGTAACCCGGAAGCACAGAAGGTTATACGCAGGGCTCTTAATGGTGAGAAATCTGTGTCGAAAATGTTTGACAGTGAGGTATATAATAGAAAACTTTTTGTTTATAGTGTACCTGTATATAGTGACGGCAGGATAGCAGGAGCTATTGCGGCCAGTGACACCATGGAAATATTTGAGGATATAGTAAATGGAAATACTGTTATGGATGGAAATGGATATGTGCATCTTCTTGCCGCAAATGGAGATTTCCTTATCCGTTCGGAGAATACCCTTGTAAAAGAAAAAACGGATTCCATATTTGACGGACCTTATTTATCGGATAAGGATAAAATAACAGTCCAGGAGGCACTTGACAACAATGAAAGCTATTATGGCGAGTTTAATTATAAGGGTGAACACTGTCACTTTTATATGGAGCCCATGGACATGAATGGCTGGTATCTTTTCTGCGCAGAGAGAGCATGGGAATACAGACTTTCATATGGAAGGATATTTCTTATTATAATTGCTGTTTTTTGCATAATGCTTGCGGCACTGCTGTTTATGATGTATTTGGGTTATTATAAATTCCGCAGAAATTCAGCTTCATTACTTCATCTTGTAAGCTATGATACAGTGACTGGGGCTAAAAATACCTTTAAATTTGATGAGGAGTTCAGGGAACTTATTAAAAATAACAAGAATTATTCGGTGATTGCTCTTAATATACATAACTTTAAGGGTATCAATGACCTGTTTGGCAGAAGCGAAGGCGATAGGGTTTTATGTTATGTTAAATCAGTGGTCGAATCAAATTTAAATGAGGGCGAGTTTTTCTGCAGAGATGCGGCTGATATGTTTTATATACTTATGCTTGAGACCGACACTGAAAAAATAAGCAGCAGAGTGGAAAAGATCATTAAATATATAAGTGATTCATCAGCTTCCTATGGAGGATATGGATACGATATGCTTTTGTATGCCGGAGCAGCCGTTAGAGGCGACAGGGAAAAAGCTCTTGTTACTCTGCAGAGCATACAGGGTACCCATTCCAAGACCATTGCTTTTTATAATGAGGAGCTGCATGAGGAAATACGAAAGAAGAATAATATCGAAAGCTATATGCATCAAGCTCTTCAGAATAAGGAATTCAAGATGTTTTTACAGCCTAAGTTCAATTTGAAAAACGATGAACTTGTGGGAGCTGAAGCCCTTGTCAGATGGCAGAAACCAGATGGGACATATCGTTATCCCAATGAGTTCATACCGCTTTTTGAATCTAATGGGTTCTGCATAAAACTGGATACATTTATGATAGAGCAGGCATGTGAACAGCTCAGAAAATGGATGGATGATGGTTTAAAGCCTGTCCCCATTTCGGTAAACCAGTCAAAGATATTGTTCCTTGATAAGAATTATCCTGATAACCTTGAAAAAATACTGGATAAGTATAATATACCATCATCGCTTATCACTCTTGAGATACTTGAGGGCATTGCCAGTGATGACCTGGAGCTTTTAAAGCGACAGATAGACATACTTCATTCCAAGGGGTTCAAGGTATCAATGGACGATTTTGGCAAAGGATATTCATCTTTGAATATGCTGTATCAGCTCAGGATAGATGAACTGAAACTGGACAGAGGATTTTTAAAAAAGGTGCCAGAAGATGACGAAAAAAGACGTTATATCATATTGAGGCAGGTAATAAGCCTGGCAAAGAAATTAGGAATAAAGACCGTGGCTGAAGGAATAGAAACAGCTGAAGACAGAGAAGCTGTCATAGCATTATCCTGCGACTACGGACAGGGATATTTATACGGAAAACCGATTGATTCATCGGAGTTTGGAGAAAAATATATAAATTAAACAGTATTGGAAAAAGGCAGCGGATATACCGCTGCCTTTTAATATTATTACTTTAGTGTCTAAGGCTGCACAGCCTTTAACAACCGCCCGCTCTGCGGGTGAGATTAAAGCTTAAGCAAAAAGCATCATCCATGTTGTAAAATTAAGGGTGTTCAAGCCAAAATATTTTACATGAGAAAGGATGATGCCTTTTATAGCAAACAGTTTAGCATACACAAAATGGGTATGCAAGTATCATATCGTATTTATACCAAAGTATAGAAGAAAAATAATTTATTATGAGCTGAGAGCGGATATTCAAAAAATAATTAAGGATTTATGTAAAAGGAAAGGTGTAGAAATTATTGAAGGTCATATGATGCCAGATCATATCCATCTTTTAGTAGAGTCCCCATGGAGTTCTTTCGTTTATTTATCATAATTTCCGAGAGAAAGCCTACAGGATAGCATCTGCAATATTAAGTATTGTCATAATTATTTGCGGTATAGTGCTTTGGATATTAGAGTGAGCATGGAATAAATATATAAAATATATTGAAGAGTAATTTATTGTATGATAAAATAAAGATGATTTCTTTAAAATATTTTTATTTGGAGGAAAATCAATGCCTAAGGTCGCCTATTCAGATGAAGAAAGAGAACAGATAAGAGAAAAATTGATAACCACCGGACTTGAACTTATGTCAAAACAGGGGTTTAAGCATACAACTGTAGAACAGATATATAAAAGGGTGGGCATATCAAGGACTTTTTTCTATACCTTTTTTCCAAGCAAGGAAGATCTGATAGTTGAGGCATTATATTTCCAGCAGCCCAAAATAATAGAGCATGCCAGAAAATTAATGGATGCCCCCGGCCTCAGCTGGAGAGATGGCGTAAAAAAGTTTCTTTATGACTGCTGCTATGGAGAAAAAAGCGGAATAGCTGTTCTTACTATAGAGGAACAGCAGCTAATATTCAGACGATTATCAGAAGAAAGCTATAAAACATTCAGACAGAAACAGAGGGCTCTTTTTGCAAAACTGCTCGAGATCTTTGGCATAAAAGCTGATAAACGAAGAATAGGGATCTTTACTAATATGAGCCTTACTATAATGATAATAAGAAGGGCTATTCCAAAGACACTGCCTTTATTTGTTCCGGAAGCTGCTGATGAGACTATCAGCTTACAAATCGATTCTATTGTCACATACCTTGAAAAATTAAGAGAGTAACTATGATCTGTCATACTATAATGCTTCGCATTATAAACAGACAGATTTATTTTTACAGAAAATAAAAATAAAATTTAAAATTTGTTTTTATATTGAACCGTTTGTCTGGTGATATCATTCGGTGGAACGGACGGTACATAAAAAATAAAATTATCTATTTTTAGGAGGGACTAAATTATGGGATTATTCAGTAAATTTTTTAAAGGCCCCGAAGTCGATATGGAAAAAAGTGATGCTAACGCTAAGAAAATGAGGGAGCTTTTTAATCAGGTGGTTGAAAACGGGGGAGAATATAGAATAATTTTCGGGTATACAGAGGACGTGAGCAGATTCAACTATGGGTTCGTTCACGGAAGTAAAACAAAAATAGGGAATCTTATTGTAGGCTGGAATGAGGATAAGGAGACCATAGCAGTAGTACCCACAGTGCCAGACCTTTCCGGCTGTGGAGATCCTGCATATTACCGCCGTTCTGAAATATTGAAGGCCTATAGAAATAAATATCCAACGGATGCGTTTATCATCTATCCCGATAAAAAAAGCTACATAGGAATAAATGCCTATGACTGGCTGGATGATGAAAGCCTCTATGTATATGTGTCTCAGGAAGAGGAACTTGCTGCATTTACAGAGTTCTTTATGAATCGTTTTGCTAAAAAATGAGGTAAAATATGATTTTTAAACAAATAGGAATGGTGCTGGTTTTTCTCATCATATTGGCCTCAGCCGGAAATATATGGTTTTATTTTGTTGATGGCATAATCGAGAAAATAAAGTGTATTTTTTACCAAGGAAACCAGAAAGAAAACTGGCATACACTGCCTGAGGATGACAGCAATAAAAAAGAATGAATAACATGCAATATGATTTTTAGCTGTTGGTACCAGGATATAGGGGAAGGGTACAATACATTTGATTTATATCCCATAAGTCATCAACTGTTTATAAATAACTAAGAGCTGATATAATCAAAAAAATAACGGGTGTACTAAGTACACCCGTTTTGATATTATAGTTTATCTTATTTGAAGTATCTGTTGTAAAGTCCTTCAAAAGCTTTTCCGTGACGAGCTTCGTCTCTAGCCATTTCGTGAACTGTGTCGTGGATAGCGTCAAGGTTAGCAGCTTTAGCACGTTTAGCAAGGTCGAATTTACCAGCTGTAGCGCCGTTTTCTGCATCGATACGCATTTCAAGGTTCTTCTTTGTTGAGTCTGTTAATACTTCACCAAGGAGTTCAGCAAATTTAGCTGCGTGCTCAGCTTCTTCATAAGCTGCCTTTTCCCAGTAAAGACCGATCTCAGGATAACCTTCTCTATGAGCTACTCTAGCCATTGCAAGGTACATACCAACTTCTGTGCACTCGCCTTCAAAGTTAGCTCTTAAGTCTTTCATGATGTCTTCGCTTGAACCCTGAGCAACACCTACAACGTGCTCTGCAGCCCATTCTCTTTCTCCTGTCATTTCTTTGAATTTATCTTTAGGCGCCTTGCATACTGGACAGAAATCGGGAGCCTCATTACCTTCGTGAACATAACCACATACTGAACATACAAATTTTTTCATTTCTTTTCCTCCTTATTTATCTCATAGTGTGTATTTTCTTCTTTGATAATTTGTTTTATCTGAGAATGATTATAAATTAGAAAATCGTTTTTGTCAATACTTAAATCGAAAAAAAATAAATTTTTTAAATTTGATATTGGAAGATGGATACACTATAATAATGTTGACTGGAGGAATGAATATGAATTTGAATATCGGAGAAGAGATAAACGGATTTATACTTAATATAAAGGAAAACATAGATGATATAAAATCCGTTGGATATATTTTTAAGCATAAAAAAAGCGGAGCATCTCTTATGTATATTGAAAATGACGATGATAACAAGGTGTTTTTTATCGCATTTAAAACTCCGCCTGAAGACGACTGTGGAACTCCCCATATAATAGAACATTCAGTATTATGCGGCTCTGATAAATACCCTGTGAAGGACCCGTTTAATGAACTTGCCAAGGGTTCACTCAATACTTATCTTAATGCTTTGACCTACAGTGATAAAACAGTTTACCCCATAGCAAGCAGAAATGATAAGGATTTCAGGAACC
>JABLTR010002315.1_pt1 | contig 17160 bp, 22 predicted proteins | sample 7160071 | NCBI WGS metagenome assembly JABLTR01 (sample SAMN14651230, study PRJNA627086) | human gut metagenome | isolation source: feces | host: Homo sapiens
AGATCCACTGCGAAACGGTAACCCTTGGCGTCATCCGTCTCGCGGATATCGGTCTTCATCAGGTTTCTGCCGTGCTTACCGAACAGCGGATCATGGCCGCCGAAGAAACTGGTGCCAAAGAAATCGTCTAACATATTTTCACCGTAAATGCTGGGTAACATAATACATTCCTCCAAATAATTTTTTGTCTATATTAAAGCTTTGCAGTACGGTAAACCGTACCTGAGCATCGCTTTCAACAAGTTATCTTGTTCTCGGGATACAGGCATAGATAATCGAACTGATGCCTTCAAGCAGGAACACAAGTCCCACCGTCATACCGACAGCTGTTATGCTGACCCACGGATCCATCATGCAGATGAATCCGGCAATCATCAGAATAATACCGACAGCTAAAACCCATCCCCACTTGCGAACGCCGAGCGCCTTTAAATCAAACGCACTGACGAACCGTGAAATACCGGAGAACAAGAGCCAAAGCGTAAACAAAAACGGCAATGACAACATGGTAAACCACTCATTGAATAGCAGGAACAGTGACAAAATTACTGTCAGCACACCGTCCAGCAACAACCAGCCGGAGCCCATCAGCAATCTGCTCGTTGCGGCAAACACAACGATCTCCATAATGCCCGAAACCAGCATAAAAATGCCAACCATCAAACCTGCCGTCGCTGCTGCAATATCCTGATTGCACAGGCAGTAGATACCAATCAAAATCAAAAGCACACCGGAAACGATATTCAAAACACGCATCATTTTAGAAGCCATAAACTTTTGCACCGCCTTTTCGCTGACCCTTCTTTGTTTTCTACATATATTCTAATCTTTTGCTCTTGAAACGACAATGGTACAGCAGTATAATAAAATAAAAAGCACTTGTGCTTTATGCATAAGTAGAAGGGGGATGGATATGGAGCAAACAAATTGGAAAAACGGAAGTGCCGACGCGCTTTTGGCAGAGTTTTTCGCACAGGACGATTTAAAGGCGTTGGCTGCCGACGCCGGTGCGCTGCTGGAATGTCCTCTGATTGTACTGGACGATACCTTTCATGTTATGGCACATCACCGGCCGCTCGGCTTTACCGACCCGCTTTTTCAGGATGCCGTCAGACAGGGGGAGATTACCTATGAGGCCGGTGCGGTTATCAGTCAAAGTGAAGAGCTGTCTGCCGGGAGGAAAGACTATATAAAGCTGGACGGCAGCGATTACCGTCGCCGCTTCGCGCCGCTCATCAGTTCCGGTGTGAGGCTGGGCTATCTTATTTGCGTAGATACGGACGGACATTTGCAAAGCATTCCGCCGGAAACCTGGAATACGGTAGAACAGGTTTTGGCAAAGCAGGCCTTTATCGAAGCCAGCAGGCAGGACAAGCCCTTTGAAACGGCAGAGGATATCCTGATGCACCTTTTAGACGGAGGATTTTCCTCGGCGCCTTATTTTCGTCTGCAAGCCTCCGGTACTTATCTTGCGGATTTTCATCCCGCAGGCTTTGCGCTGATCGATCTGACCGCCTATCACAACGAATATCTCGGCAAACGGCATCTAAAAGATGAACTCGGCGTAAGATTCCCACAGTCACATTCTTTTTTATATCGGGGTGATGTGTTTCTATTCTTACACGGAAAAACAGATTCCAATGGTTTTTCTGCGTTGGCGGAGGAGTTCCAATTAAAAGTGGTGATATCGGACGGGATTGACGACCTGTTTGAATTGCCCGCCCTCTATCGCACAGCGCGTGAAGCGCTGGAGCTGATGATGGATCGCCGCTTTCACGGCGGAAATGTCTGCACGGTGCCGCAACTCCGCACGCTGCTTCTGCTGAAAGATTTGGAAGGGCGAAGCGACCTGATTGCAAAAGAGATCCGGGAGCTTGCCGCACACGATAAAAAAAAGGACACGCAGTATTGTGAAACGCTTTATCATTATCTGACCTGCTGCCGATCGCTGAAGAAGACCTGCGATGCACTTTTTACCCATCGGAACACGGTGCTCTACCGTATCCGCAGAATAGAGGATGATTTTGCCATTCCTTTGGATGAGCCTGCCGTACACGCCGATTTGCTGGCCGGCGTTTCACTGCTGCTATTTAAGGAGAAGGGACCGGATTTCTTTCTGCATACCATAAACAAGAACGAGAGAGAGGAACAATGATTATGAAAGAAAACAGAAAACTGTTAAGAGAAGTACTAAACGATATCCGTCATGATATGACCGATGAGGAAGTGCTGAATTTGTTGGCAGACAGCAAAATTTCGGTCAAGCCGGAAAGCAAAAAAGAAAAGTATACATTAGGACAGCGCGCCGCCGATACTATTGCGAAATTTGCCGGCAGCTGGGCGTTCATCTTTTCCTTTACAGGAGTGCTTGTTCTTTGGATGGTCGTTAATGTCCTTTTGGCAACCAAGGCGTTTGATCCGTATCCTTTCATTTTGCTGAATCTGGTTCTTTCCTGCGTGGCGGCAATTCAGGCGCCCCTTATTATGATGAGCCAGAACCGGCAGGAGGAAAAGGATCGCCAAAGAGCCGAAAACGATTACAAGGTCAACCTGAAAACTGAAATTATGATCGAGGATCTGTACGACAAGGTAAACGCGATCCTCGCCAAGCAGTCGGCACTGGAAAAGCAATTACGGGCGGAAAGCAAAAAGAGTGAGGAAAAGGATAGTTGTACTGATGAAAAAGATTAAGTAAGAAAATGGGTGCGATTTGTTTTCACCTGTTCCGGTAAGTGTTGCACTGCTTGTTTTCGACGTCACAACTGTCATGCTAAAAACGGTATTCCAATCAAACTATCCACCTCGATATGTGGATAGTTAGAGGTCAAAAAAGCGTGATTTTAAGCCGTTTTTCGAGCATAAACTTTGAGGGGCAAGGTGTTCTACCTTGCCCCTCAATTTTGCGTCTGAAAGAGTTACAGGCTCATTTTTGCAACTTTATCATTACCTCGTCTATAAGGTCTGTATATCTGCCCTGCGCCAGCAGCTTATTGCGGTACGCAAGCAGGGCATTAAAAACATACCGTCTTTCTTCTGCCGTCAAATAAAGGTGGTATTTCTTCTTTCTCATACGAAGATCACCTCTGCATTGACGGTTTCCGTAACCGCCGCCCACAGGGCATTCATTCTCTGCACCCACTCCATTTGATTGTCGGCTTTCAGCGTTTCGGTAATGCCCTCACACTCCACCCGCTGCTTCATAAGACGGTCAAACAGCTCCTGCGCCTGTTCCTCAACATCGGCAAGATAGGATTGCAGCTTGCCGCTTGTCAAAAGGCTGGTATAAAACGCCTTTTTATGCTCACGGATATACTGCAAATGCCGCTGCCCCCATACGCCGATAGACCGTTCTGCTTTTTCGGCTGGTAATTCCAAGCAGGGGATATAATAATCGCCCCGCTGCTCATACCAAAGACCGTTTTGCTCGTTATAGATGTACTGTTCCATTTTGTAATCCTCCAAAATCATATATTCGCACATACATCACAGTTTCCCGATTGCCACACCTTGTTATATTTTGTTATCAGTTTTTCCTTCCCTTGCTTTTGCCCTTATAACTTCTCGGATCAAGGGTAAAACGGTGTGAAATCGTATAAAGGGATAAGGTGAGCAGGGTGCGAAAAATCCTTTATTTTCAACGGTTTCGGAGGTCTTTATTAAATCCCTATGAGGCGGTATAACTACCTACACAATTTGAGGTTTCAAATTGTAATTAAAAAAAAGTACATGCTATACTTTAAAAAATGATACCGGAGCCATTACAAAATGTATAAATTTTGCACACAACCAGCCTTATCCTTCTCTGGCAGCTTTTGTCAAAATATTTATGCCGCATATTGTCGTTTTTTAGCTTAATGTGAGCTATATCTAAAAAGCGCATTTGCCGGAGGCGGAAAATACTTTCGTCGTACGGAAACACTTAAATTCTTATATAGAAAGGTTGAAGATTATCATGCAATACACTTCTGCAGAAGCAAACAAGCTGCTCAAAAAACTAAATGATACCTATCAGGCTTTGCTTTATGAAGAGGAGCAAAGCAGTACTTTCCTCGCTGCTATGAGCGAGGACCCGGAATCGCTGCGTCCTGAGTATGATTACCGGAGCACGCAGGAAGCTTTACACAAGCTTGAAGAAAATATCATAACTGTAAAACATGCCATTAACATTTTTAATACAACGCATACTCTTGATGGATTTTCGATGACAGTAGACCGGGCGCTTGTCTATCTGCCGCTCTTGTCGGCGCGGGTGAAGAAGCTGGGCGAGATGAAAGCGCGGTTGCCGAAGTCCCGTGAAAATCATGATCGTTACACCGGTTACAGCAATATTGTCGATTACCGTCATATAAACTATGACCGTTTGGAAGCGGCAAAGGATTATGACACAGCGTTTGACGAGCTGTGCCGGCTGCAAACGGCGCTGGACGCCGCCAACAACACCGAAAAATTCGAAATTGATCTCTAAATCCTTTCCGTCGCTTTTCTTTGTGCAAAATATCCCTGTTTGTGTACAGTGTTTCAGTTCGGTTGAAGCGTTATTTGTTATTTGTTATTCTAAAAAGTTTATGGTGCTTTTACTGGACAAATCGCAAAGAACAGCGTAAAAACTTTATCCAATGCGGCGGAAGTTCGGTTTCAAGCCGTATAACGATTTTTATCAATACATTTGAACGGAGGACTGAGGCATGACATGTTGCTTTACCGGACACCGGCATTTTCCGTGGGATGGGCAGCACGCTCAGCCACGGCAGGCGGATTTGCTCAGACGGCTGGAGGAAGCAATCGATTCGGTGCTTTCGCAGGGCGCGACACATTTTATCTGCGGGAATGCCGTGGGCGTGGATACCTGGGCTGCGGAATTGGTACTGCAAAAGAAAAAAGCGTACCCGGAAATTTTTCTGGAAATTGCCCTGCCCTTTGCCGGGCATAACGCCGATGAGCCTGCTTGCCAAGCGGTACAAGGACAAGCCGATCTTGTGCATATCGTCGGCAGGTCAGGGTATATGAAAGCCGCTTTCTCCGAGCGAAATCGATATATGGTCGATCACAGCGATTTCCTGATTGCCGTATACATGGAGAGCCACCCGCGCAGCGGCACGGCGAAAACGATGGAATATGCAAAAAAGCAGGGGCTGAAGCTCATCAAAATATCTGTTTGAATATCTTTCATGTTTGGGGAATCGTTTTTTATGGAAAAGGGAATCTTTTGGGCGCGCAGGGTCGCGGACGGAAAAATTGAACTGCTCACAGTGAAGACACCCTGCGACGAAAACGGCTCGGCGCTGTGGCCAGTTTGCTATACTTCCAAATCCGGCGATAATTTCAATCACAAAGCGGAGTGGAAAAAGCTGGATCGCAACGTCACCCGGGGACACGCTTACAACACTTATCCGCGCGGGCGTGTCGAGATTAAAAACGGAAAAGTCACGGTCTATGCCGCCCCCGTTCTTTTGCGGGAAGACATTCGGCTTTTCATTATACAGTCATTTCGGCTGGAGGAAGCTGCGGCACAAGGCAAAGTCCGGTTCTGCGCGGACGGCTCGGCGCATTATCGGTTTTTAACGGAGGAGGAATTTTAGCCATGTACCCTGTTTTTAATTTTTCTGTCTACCGTATCAAAACACCAATCAAAAACATCAAGTATTTCCTGCGTGATTTAAAATGCTGCAGGGACCGTATCCGTAAGGGATACTGCGAAAAGGCCGCGTGGGATGTGGACCGCTGGTTTCTGGAGGTCGTTCCGGGCGTGCTGGACCTTTTGCGGGAGCATGTGGATTCTTACCCTGCAAACCTGCCGGACAAACAGGCCTCGGAAAACGGCGGAACTTCCTGCGGCGTTCAAAGTATCTCTTTGGACGATGACGACTACTTTGCGCAGTGGAAAGATATCCTAAAGGAAATAGCCGATGCATTCCGCGCCGCCGATAAAAACTGTGCGGATTTCGTTATTTGCCCGACTGAGAAAGCGATTGCCGAACGGAAACGGGCAATGGCGCTTTTGGACAAGTATTTTGACGACCTTTGGAATTAAAAAATTCTTTGGATTTAACTTGGGATTTCTAAAATGCCATGTTATCCTTTAGAAAAACAATAAAGGAGTTTGATGATGAATATGGATTTTGCAAATACTGCACACCTTACCCCAATTGATTTTGTAAGAGCTATGTATAAACACACTGATTGTGACGGAACGTTTCGCCTGCCCAAAAATTTCGGCACGGATGATGAACGGGATGACAAGTTTGATGTCTTTAAAATGTTTTGGAGCCGGGACGATCTGAATCAGCTCATTACGGAATTCAGCGCGTTGTATGCTGAACTTTCGGCAATCGCCGAGGTGTATGATAAACTGGATGACAATGAAGAGCATGTCGGTGATCTGCTCGACGACCCAGTACTATTAGACACCTGGTATTTCTATCTACGCAGACCACAATGGTACGGCGCACAGGAGCGCATGTTAGATATTGCGCTGGAAAAAGAGGCGCAGAATGAAAAATTGTCCGCTAAAGAGGAAAAGCTGCTTGAAAAATATCGCGCCGAGGAACTGGAAGAAAGTGTAAAAAATCTCGGTGGTAACCGCTTCGCCTATGATGTGCATATGCACGCTTTGCGTCTTTGTAAACTGATGTCGCTCGGTGCGCCGGAGATTGTCATTCAAAATGAGGCCCGGGCCCTGATCGCCTGTATGGCGCTTAAAGACTATGCTGCGGTTTAATTCAAAAGCCGCCATTGGGAGGGATACGGTATGAAAACCGTGCGTGAAATTTTAAAAAAAGCAAATCCGGATGAAATAGCCGGTATATTACTGCAATTACATCTTAGGACTTTATTTGAGCAGGCAAAGCCGGACGATACCGTTTCGGATATCAAAGCGCGTGTCAGCAAATGGACGGAGCGCGTGATTTCAAGCATGGTAAACGCTCCGTCCGAATTTGAGACGTCTCCTTTTTTGTTCTTCGCCGTGCCCGCGGCGGCGGATGGGTCGTGGTGGCTCGGGTACGGCGCTGTAGACGCGGTAATGTGTGAGCAAAACGAAATTATGCAAGGCTGCCCGCGTCCCACGGAGTATAGCTGGCTGCTCGGCCAATCATCTGCCGTCATTGCCGATTCGCTGATTGCCGAAACTCCCCTAACAAAGGAAAACTTAAATGAGGTTTTGGCGGATATTCTCTGGGAACTGACCTGGTTCGGCGATACCGATGAAGAGCGCCGGGATTTTATGGATGGGCTGGACAGCGACAACGGGGAGGAAGAGAATGACGATAATGATGATGAGCATCTCATATGGGAAAAGGAATTTGAACGCTTTAGAGCGGAACGGGAAACACGGCGGGATGATAAGGAGGAAGAACTGAAACAGGCAGCCGATAAAGCGGAGCGTGCGCATTATGAATACTGCTTTCAAAGAGAGGTCAAGCTGGTAAAAGCACTGCTGCAGGAGCGTGCGGCACAAAAAAGCGGCGCTGAATAACCAGCGCCGTACTGTAGATATATTTTGAAAAATTTACTCTTTAACTTTATAGCGATCAATATCTTTGAGACGGTCTTTTAAGAAGTCTAATTTTTCATTGATTGATTTATTTTTAAATTGCTTTTTGCTTGCTTCGGTTTCGCACATATCAAAGGAAACCAACTGATTATACATACCTTCAGCCGCAAGCTCAATTTGAATATATTTCCACACAAAGAACTCTGCCTCAAATGGCGTATAGCCATTTAAATAACGTGTTGAATCATTCTTTCCGGCATACTTTTCCAAATAAGTACGGATTGCATTTTGCACTGATCTATAGCCGTGCTGGTCAATCTTACCGTCAGTTTCCTGATCTGCAAACTGCATTTTACTCCAGCTCGGTATTTTTGATTTACAAATGATATCCTTTTTCCCAATATTTATACCCTTGTCTTTAGCAGTTTTACTTTGCAGCCATGTCTGTGTTCGATTGAACCATTCCAGTATGAAAGAATCCAGGGGCATATGGCAAAATGTATACCGCTCTTTGTGGTTCTGCCGATTTCCGTCTTCCAGACAATACACATTTTTGAAGGTCATGTTAACGATCTTCTGTGCTTTTCCATAAGCCAGATCGTCATAAATATTGTTAAACACGGATAAAAACTTTAAGCACATTTCATGATGCCAATCATCAAAGCTCCGCTTGTCTTTAAATATGTCATTCAACTTGAAGTATCTAATAAATTCATCAACAAAAGAATCGACTTCTGGAAAATTATGCCCATGCCCATCTGTACCGCAAAGCACACGGAATTTTCTGTCTACACCGAAAGACTGCCCTTGATATTCAGGCTTTAACCGCGTCGTTCTGTCGGTAAAATCACCGAGAGCGCGCATTATTGAAGCTTTTACACCTTCATCGCTAAATTTATAAATTTTTGTTTTATATTCGCCTTTCCAGAATTCTCGTTTCAAAGTATCGATGTCTACCATGTTTTATCCTCCCGTAGCTTTTTTATAATCCAAGAATACATTATTAATCAATATTTTTCAATATTTTTTCAGAGAGTGTGTGAAAATGAATATATACCGTTTCATCAATTCAAAAGACATCCGTTTCCATCTGCAAAGTCTGCGATATGATTTTACGCTGCCGGAAGCGGCGTTTCTGGTTTGGCAGTGCATCGACGCAACACTGGAAGAAAAGCATGAGGCGTGGTGTGAGCTTATAAGGACAATGCCCGACTGCGGGATGCAAAAACGCCGCAATATGTCTGCTATCAAAAGCATGCACGACCTTCTGCAAGACTATATGAAATTAGAACAGAAGCTGCTGCGGGAATTTTATCAGGAAACGGACGCCGTCTATTTTTTTAACTTGTCGGAAAGAGATAACAGCTTTCCAAACGGGTTTTCTGAAACGGAAAAGTTTAACCGTGCATTTCTGAACCTTACCAGCTGCCTTGCAGCAATAAAAGGAGGAATAGACGGCATTGATCCACGGAATATCCTGCGTATCGAAATCAAAAAACAGCGTCTTTCTGTACCGGAGAACACCTTGACGATTTGTATGAACAGCAAGCTGGAGGTTATGGATATAGATTCCTTTCGGTATTTGCTCACCGAGAGGGAGCAGGAACTTCTTTGCGTTTTTGAAGGAATGTGGTTTGCTTTCCAGACTCCTTTCAAGCGAGGCGATATTTTATACCGGAAAAGCAGTCCAAAAGGGTGGTACTGCCCCTTCAATCAATTTTATGTGCTGGACTCTCTTTCAACTTGGGGAACAAGAGAAATGTCGGAAAACGGCTTTGCGGCAAACGATTCAAAAGAAGGTGACAGGCTGCTTCAAAATCTACTGAAAGACGGCGATGTTACGGATATGTCCTTTTCGGCGTACAGCGTGGAAGACGGACAAATCATTTTCGACAATGTAAGCTGGTATCTGTCCTTGGAACGTTTTGACGGCGCGCTTTCGGGGGCGCAGCGAATGCTGTATCCTTTGCGCGACCTGCTGACCGGAAAGATCCGTCCGGATATGTTTCTGGATATCCTGCGTGTCATCCGGGCGGATGAAGAAGTAAAACGCACCGAGTGGATTCGGGAAAACCTGCTGTACTGTCAAGATATGTCCTATGTAGGATATCCGGCGGAGAATGAAAAAAAGAAGAGTGGGTTATGATCGAAGTGCCGGAATTGGAGTATAATGCGCTTGCATCCTTTGACATGGAAGCAATCCTCGAGGCAGAAATATTGAGATTAAATGAAAAAACAAAATTCCCGAAAGTGAGGAAATGACTTGAATCTGTATAGCTTTATCAATTCAAAAGACATAATGAAATATCTTGAAAAAAAGAAATATTCGTTCAGCTCATTAGAAGCGGCGTGGATTATTTATCAGTGCCGTTCGGCAACACTCAAAGAAAAGCATACCGCTTGGCTGGAGCTTATCCAAACAATGCCTGACTGCGCGATAGAAGAACGTCCGAATACTGCCCCGCACGACAGCTTGCACCGATTTCTTGTCGAGTATATGGAACGGGAGGACCTGCTGCTGGAAGCATTTGTGAAAGAAGACAACAGCGTTTACCAGTGGTCGGAACGACAGGAAAATCACAAATTTGACTACCCGGCTATTTATTCCTGTTATAAAAAATGCCACGAGCGTGTCACCCAACAAATTTCCTATGACGTTGACAGCGGGATGGATGGCTACTCCATCATGAAGATGTACCTTGATGAGGAAAAAACTAATTGCCGCATGGAACTATCAGACGACGGCGCTATCCTTTCGATTCACGAAGAGTCTTTAGAAACAGATCCCTTCGAAGGACTCTTTTTCGTCTTCCCCACGCCCTTTCAAAAGGGCGACATCGTGTGGGAACCGGATACGCAAGGATACTGCAAAGGCCCGTTTGTCCTGACCGGGGTTACCGGCGAGAAGGATGTGCCTGGCCATCGACGAAGCGGAGACAATTCGGATATGACCGCATGGGGCTATTTTCAGGACGAGGTCGGAAATATCTATCATGAAACCATGTGGAATTATATGGACTTAGAATACTATCGGGGATCGCTGACAGGCAAACGCCGTGTGTTAAAAGCACTTGGCAACTGCCTAAAGGGCGAAATTGACGAAGGCTTGTTTGCACGAGCGTATCATGCGATTTTAAGTGATGAATATGCGAAAAGCCTTGTGCCGCGAGATATTACGGAAGAAGGTATGGCGCTGGCTGCATTCTCTGAACCGGGGCCGGTTCGACTTTGGCTTGACGATATCCGCAAAGCACCGCTTGGATACAGATGGTGCAGAAGCGTCAATGAGGCTATCCGATGCATCGAACTGTATGAAAAAGCGGGGTGCTGCATCGAGATTATCGACTGCGACCACGATCTTGGCGATTATGCTAAAGACGGCGGCGACGGGATTAAACTGATCGACTGGCTTGCAGAACGGGGGACCTTTTACCGTATCGAGCTGCACACGATGAATCCGGTCGGGCGGGAAAATATGCAGAGAGAAATCGAACGATACTGGCCGTCAAGGAGAGAAAAAGAAAGATGAAGCAATTTTGTAACGATTCTCAAATCAACGGAGCGGATGATACCGACGGATGGCTGACCGAACGGGAAAAATCCGATGTATTACAGACCTTTCTGCCCTCTGATGCTATGCGGCGATACCTTGCCGGTGCGCCGCTTACAAAAAGACAAATTTCCGAGCTTGTTTGCGGTGCTCCCGTCCCATTGACAGATAAACTGCGTTGGATGGAATATTTGGCCGCAAAGGAAAACCTGTTTCCCGATATTCCGTCAGAGAGCCTGTCTCTGCGAAAACCATCAGTCGCCGACTCGGCAGCGCAGCAGATGATCACGGCTTCATTTTCGTATCAGGCGGAGCAGATAAGACTGGCTTTAAAGGAACTGGAAATATGCTTTGAAGCGGTTTTTCTGCTGATCGAGGCTTGGTACGATATAGAGGTGGGAGACCGGAAAATTTCTGCGGGCACACCGTTTTTCAATGCGGACGATGCCTTGAGCTATATCCGATATGACATGGATAGCGGCGGTGAAGATTACAGTGATCTTTGCTGGTATGAGCTCCAAAAATGGATCCTGTCAAAAGACCCCGTGAGCGGAAAAATCTCCTATGTCCACAGCTACACCTATTATTTTCTTAAAGACCGCGTGTGTTTTTTTGAAAAGCTGGAAGAAACACGGGAGCCATATCTGTTTCTGCCTGAATCCCGGCGGTATGCCGCGGACGGGCAGCATTTGAATCTGCCAATCCCGTTTTGCGCCGGTGATATTGTGAGCGTAGACTGCCGGCCGTTTCAGCTGGAGCGCCCCGCCGTGCTGCTGGAAGTCGGGGACAATACGAACTGCTGCTGTGTGCAGGCGCTTTGCCGCGGCGAAAATGGAATATGGACTCTCGGCGCGCTCAAGCATGGGAATCTGTTTTCAAACGGAGACTGCTTTCTCTCACCGCTGTACCGTTTGGAAGCATATCCGAAGTCTCTGCCGGAAAGTGATAGTCTGCTTCAAAACATACAGGATTTTATCGCCGGAGATGAGAGGCGCGGACGCATTTTATGGGATAAGCTCTGGAAAGACAGATTGACAGATAAAAATATCTGTAAAATATTGAGAGGCGTCACGGAAAAGAGGTGCGCTGAATAAATGATAGGCGCTTTCATTGGTGATATAGTGGGTTCTGCCTTATGAATTCAATAATATAAAGACCAAAGAGTTCCCTTTACTGGGGGCGAACAGCTATTTTACAGATGATTCCGTGATGACGCTTGCAGTTGCTGAAATCATGCAAAAAGGGTATATGACCGACAGCGGAAAAATTATCGCCACTTTTCGAAAATGGGGAAAAACTTTATCAATGCAGGTTATGGGGAACGCTTTATCCGCTGGTTGCTGTAGAAAAACCCACAGCCTTACGGCAGCTATGGAAATGGCGCCGCTATGCGGATATCACCGGTATCATGGTATGCCGATTCGGCAGGAGAAGTAAAAGAATATGCAAGGGCAGTAATGCAGGTGACTCATAACCATCCGGAAGGACTGAAAGGTGCCGAAGTGACTGCCATGTGTGTATATTATGCTCGCATCGGCTGTACAAAAGATTTTATCAGAAAATACGCCGAGCGATACTATGATCTTGATTTCAATTATGATAAGCTTCGCAAAAGTAATTTTCATGACGATGAAAGCTGCCAGAAAACTGTACCGCGGGCGATTTATTGCTTTCTTGTCTCCAACAGCTTTGAGGACTGCCTGCGAACAGCAGTTTCCATTGGAGGCGACTGTGATACGATCTGTGCTATTGCAGGGTCTATTGCAGAAGCATATTATTGTAACATTGACCGAGAACTTATGCTGAATGCTCTGTCACGATTATCGGCCAAAACAGAAAACTGTGACACACTGCAGATCCTTTTCAATTGCGCAGTGCGAAAAAAGTTTCTCTCGGAAGCTGTCATTGAATTAAAGCGGGAATCATTGAAAAATATTTCGTTTAAAGATGTAAGGGCATTAAAAATGGCAGAACCGGGCGCAATAAGAAAGTCCGGAGAAATATATATCATGGCTGGAAGAAATGAAAGTATACGGAAATATCATGGAAATATTGCCGATTTGGTAGGAGCGATCGAAAACATCGAACAAAAGTCGTGCGAAACAAAAAGACTGCTTGATATCAAAGCTCCGGAATTTGTCGAAATTTATATGGGTGCAGGCAATTTCCTGTATATTTCGAGAGATTTGCAACCAGCCTTTTAAAAAGCGGTGCAGGGGATGAGCCCGTCACAGATTTATTTGCACTACAAAAGTATAATATGGAGACTTCTGCAAAGATAAAACAGATGCAACTATCTGATTTGTTTGTCTCAGTTATTATACAGGGACAGTTATGATTTGTATGAATAAACCGACCATACCTTAACACTTCGCTCAAATTCATTTCTTTGTTTACTGCCGTGCAAAATTTGACTTGATTTTGCTTGGATTTTTTCATAGCATCAATACAGCATCAAACGGCATTTGTCTTCCTTGCCACTTCTCCGCAAAAGGCGCAAACACGACTTTGTTTATGTGTGCTTGCGCCAACCAACATCCACTCCAAAACCGCGTGCCGAGGGTTCAAGTCCTTCTGCCCCTGCCAGTGAAAAAGACACGGAAAGCCTTGATTTACCAAGGTTTTTCGTGTCTTTTTCGTTTGCTGGAAAAAGGTAGTAGGCGATGCGGTTTCCCCCCTTTTATCCCCCGATACACCTCCTTTATCCCGAAAAAGGCTGTCAGAATTTCAGGCGTTCAATCTTCTCAGGAAAAGTCATACTACCTTTGAAATCGAGTGAAAGGAGTAGACTTATGCCTGCAACCAATGAAACCAAAACCCGCCGGGATAACGGCGAGAGTACTGCGCCCAAACAGCGCAAAGACGGCCGGTGGTTCCGGCAGATCACTGTGGAGGGAAAAAAGAAGTTTATTTACGGAAAGGTCAAGGCGGAGGTCAACCAAAAATTCCAGGAATTCAAGAAGATGCTGGAAAGCGGAACCTACCGGGAAATTCAAAAACAGACCGTTGAGGAGTATATGCTGAACTGGCCGACCACCTACAAGCGAATCGAACTCAAGCCCAAGTCCTATGATACGCTGGAAAGCACCATTCAACACCAGATTATCCCCTATTTCAAAGGAATGCAGTTCTTTACGCTGACTCATGACGACATTCAAAAATTCATCAATAAGCTGGACGGTGATGGTTACTCTTACTCCCAGATTAAAAAGGCGTATTTAGCTCTGAATGCCTGCTTCAAATTTGCTATGGTCAAAGCAAAAATCCCTGCTTTGAAATCCGACTGCCGAAGAAGGCGGAAAAAGGCATTAAAACGATAGACGTGTTGACGCAAGAACAGATGCGGGTGTATTGCCAGTTTGCCACAGAAAAGTACGGTAACGGGAAACCGGTGTATCGTCTTGGAAACGGATTGGTTCTCATCCTATTCACCGGCCTGCGGTTAGGCGAGGCACTAGGACTGCGATGGGAAGATATTGATTTTGAAAAACCGAGTCTAAAAGTGGAGCGTACGCTGGAATATGTCAAGAATCGAAACATTGTTCCGAGAGGGCCGCGATATTGCTTTGTGGAGGGCAGCACCAAAACCACCTCCGGAGACCGCACCATTCCTCTCAACCAGACGGCGCTTCAGGCACTTCGGGAATTACAGAAAATCAACGGACAGTTTCCACAGGTGTTTGCCAATGCAGCAGGGAAACCGATCAATCCGCGCAACCTGAACCGGGCACACGATTGTATTCTAGAACGGGCCGGAATCCCCCATATAGGCATTCACGCTCTTCGTCACACCTTTGCCAGCCAACTGTTCGCCAACAAGGTAGACATCAAAATTGTATCCCGTCTGCTGGGTCATGCGGACGTAGGAATTACATATAACACCTATATTCATCTGCTCAAAGAGGATCTGCCGTCCGCTACCAATACGCTGGACGGAATCCTGAATGCCGGATAAGCGAAAGGGCGGGCTTTCTAGCCCGCCCTTTCCGGTTCATTTAATAATCCCTTTTCCAGCGTTACTTAGGATCCAGCGTTCCAAGGCTTTGGCGCTGATGAGATACTTTCCGCCGATCTTTATCGCCGGAAATCCATGAACACGAACCAGTTCATAAGCCTGTCGTTTCCCGCAACGAAAAATTTCCTGTACCTCATGTAACGTGAGAAAGGTATCATTAAATTTCTTTTCACTCAACACAGCCGTCCCCCCTTTCTATTTTGATTTCAAATATAGTATGACGGAAAAAAAGAAAATTGACGATCCGCACTTTAGCAGATCGTCAAAAATGATAATTTTTCAGTTTGCATGGTAATTTTCGGAAATTATCCTCTCTTAAGAGAAAGGGTGGAAGAAGACTGCAAAAAATTATGTTTAGCCGGCAAAAAATTATGTTCCGCTGCCGAAAAATTACTATGAATCATAATTTCTCTTCCGAAAGCTCGTGATTTCTCCGGATTTCTATGCTGTTTGATTTTCTTCCTGTCCTTCCCCTTTGAGAAGGTCGCTTTCTCTTTTCTATCACAAAAAGGGCGGCCATGGCCGCCCTTTTTGTGAAGCCGTGCCGGAAGATTTTTTATTCCTCCGGCATTTCTTCCCATTCTTCCAAGAGAAAATCGTCGTTTTCTTCCATCCTGCGGAGCTGGTCAAGCTCCGCTTCCACCTTTTCATCCAGGTCTTTGTAGGTGCCGATCTCCCGGAGCATTTTCCGGAACCCCACCTCTTTTGCCAGTTCTTTTATGTCGAACATCATGATAGTCCCCATTGATAAATCCAGCGTAATTCTCACTATGCTGCTGGCCTTTATCTTCTTACATGAAAAGGTCGGCCTGTTTGGAATAGCCGGGATTATACTGATTGCTGCCGGAACTTTTCTGATGATTGAAAAAAAGGATATATGTACATTATCCGTCTGATGTTTTTGCCGGTATGATGATTGGAATTATGTCTGGATGGGTTGGAAACTCGATTACACAATTAATGAAAAGACAATTTTATAAAAGAAAGGTATAAATTTAAACTGAAAGGAGTCTTTGAAATGCAGGAGTGGATGCTTTCATTCATTAATCAATTTGGATATTTGGGAATTTTTCTTCTGATTTTTATTGAAAATGTTTTTCCGCCAATTCCCTCAGAAGCAATTCTTTTATTCGGAGGCGCCCTGACCGTTACAGCTGCATTAAATATTCCGGGGACAATTTTGGCTGCTACGGCCGGCTCTTTATTAGGCGCCGTGGTACTGTATGCATTAGGCAGAATTTTTCAGGCGGAACGGCTGAAAAAGCTATTTTCCGGCAAATTTGGAAAAATTACGCATCTTCGCCCTGAGCATGTCGAAAAAGCAGAGCGATGGTTTAAAAAGTATCAAGGAAAAGCTGTGTTGATTTGTCGCTGCATTCCCTTGGTAAGAAGCTTAATATCGGTACCTGCAGGATTTGCTAAAATGTCATTGCTCCGCTTTTTACTTCTAACTATGCTGGGCAGCGCTGTATGGAATACGGTGTTGGTCTGTATTGGTGCCGGGCTCGGAACCGCATGGGAAAAAGCTATGCCTTACTTCGATAATTATACCTATATTGTTGTAGCCGTTTTAGGAATTGTGGTACTGGTAGGCAGTATTTTTTACCTTTGGCGCAAGCACAAAAGACAAAGCAGGTCATAAAAACTTATTATTTATTTTTAAGTGTGTTCGCAATTACAAAGGCATATGCCTAAATTTCAAAATTTAGTCATAAAAAACAGGCTGGGCGGAAAGACATCTTTTTTCTGCTCAGCCTGTTTAATTCGCTTTTGTAAACTCTTCAATCAGATTTTAATCTGTTGTGCTTATTTTCTCTCATAATTTCCTGTGATGCCGATGGTATTATTGATAGATAGCGCTATAACCGCACGTCAATGGCTATTATAATATTCAAAGATAAGCCATCGCTTTATCCAGACCATCTCATGATATATGCTCACGTCAGAACAGACTATCAGTTACACACACAATCAGAAAGATTTCCGTTTTTTTGGGCCTGCTTATCCGACAGCGCCAATTCTTCCGTTACACGAACGCCAATGGGATTTGGATTGTCTTTAAATTTTACAAACTCAATTCTTTGCTGTAAAATCTCTTCTCTA
>JABLTR010000483.1_pt1 | contig 17143 bp, 20 predicted proteins | sample 7160071 | NCBI WGS metagenome assembly JABLTR01 (sample SAMN14651230, study PRJNA627086) | human gut metagenome | isolation source: feces | host: Homo sapiens
GCAGCGTAAAAACGCTGTTCCAGCTGGCGGAATACATGGGGCAGCGAATACCGTCTTAACCGTGCCTAGCGGTTCAGAGCCCGGCCTTTGGCCCGGTCTTGAGGCCGCTTGCCCGCTGCTTCGCAGGCTTACGCGGAAAAGAAAATCCTCTTTTCCCCATTTTCAACCACCTCAAATTTCTTTACCTGAAAAATTTCCTCGATCTTCCCAGACGCACAGCACTCCTCTACCGATCCATAATAACAAACCCGCCGTTCATGCAGTACCGCAACGTAATCTGCATAGCGCAGCGCCTGCGACAGGTTGTGCAGAACCACCATCAAGGTCTTCTTGCGCTTTTCCTTTAGGTCCTGCAATAGGCGAAAAAATCCGGCTTCAACCGCCACATCCATATAGGTCGTCGGTTCATCCAGCACCAAAATACGGGTGTCCTGCGCCAGGATCATGGCGAGGAACGCCTTTTGCCGCTCTCCGCCGGACAGCCTGTTGACCGGACGTCCCCGCATACCGTCCACACCGGCCTGCGCCATTGCCGCTTCCACTGCCTCCCGGTCCGCCTGTGTGAGACGCCGGCTGAAATCCAGATAAGGGTTGCGTCCAAAGGCCGTCAGCTCCTCTACCGTAACGCTCGGGGTTGTCAGCACCTGCGGCAGAATCGCAAGAAGCTTGGCACGCTCGCGCACCGCCATCAGGGCCAAGTTCTGCCCGGAGTAAAGAATTTCCCCGGTATAGGCCAGCTCCTGATTGAGACAGGAAACCAGCGTGGATTTTCCGCTCCCGTTTTTTCCGATAATTGCGGTAATTTTATGCGGAATCAACGGAAAACAAACATCCTCCAAAATTTTGTTTTTGCCATAGGAGGCTGATAAATGTTCAAAGGCCAGCATTGGACGCAGCCCTCCTTTTCATAAGCAGCACGAAGAAAAACGGCGCGCCCACCAGGGCCATCATTACGCCCACGGGCAGCTCCGACGGCGCAAACAGCATCCGCCCCAGCCAGTCCGCCAGCAGCACCAATATGCTGCCGGCAAACGCAGAGGTAATCAAAAGCCAGCGCGTATTGTTGCCCGCGAGGCGCCGCGCGATATGAGGCACCACCAGGCCGACAAAGCCCAGCAGCCCTGCAAAGCTGACTACCGCGGCTGCACTGGCGCTGGCGCAGACCATACAAAGCAGCCGCAGCCGTTTTACCCGTACGCCAAGGGAAACCGCCATGCTGTCCCCCAGGCAAAGCAGGTCGATCTGCCCGGAAAATGCCAGCGACACCAGCAGGCAGCAGCCGATAATCAACGCGGGCAGCATTAATTTATGCATATCCATGCTGGAAAAGCCGCCAACCGAAAAATAATTGTAGGACACCAGCACATCGCTGTCCAGCAGGGAGAGAAAGGATATGCCCGCGTTCAGCATAGCCGTGCAGGCAATCCCCGCCAAAATCACCGTCAGCTTCGCCGTACCCATTTTGCCCGCAATAGAAAGGATCAGCAGGGTCGTTAAAAACGCGCCCAAAAAGGCCGCAACCGGCAGCGCGAAAAACGCGGAGGGAAAAAAGCTGAGCACCAAAATTACCATAAAGCCCGCTCCGGAATTTACCCCAATAATATTGGGGCTTGCCAGGCTGTTCCCCGTTACGCTCTGCAGCAAAACGCCCGAGACCGACAGCCCCACCCCGGCGAGAACCCCTTCCAGCAGCCGGGGCATGCGAAGCACATAAAGAATAATCCGCTCGGTCTCATACCCCTCACGGCACAGCAGGGCCTGCCAGAACGCATCCCAGCCAAACCCGGAGCTGCCATAGCGCAAAGAGAGCAGCAGCACCCCGCACAGCAGGGCCGCCATCACAAAAACAGAGGCCTTGCTCCTGCACAGGTAGGCCCTTTCACCGCTCCTGTCCGCCCTCATCCGTCAAGCCTCCGGATAGAGCAGGCCGGCCAAATACCGATAAGCCTCCGCCCACCGTGCATTCGGCTTAAACTGAAAAAGCTCTTTGGGCAGATAGGCATAATTTCCGCCTTGAACCGCCGTCAGCCCCTGCCAGGATTCTTCCACCAGGACGCTGTCCATATAGGCCCTTGCGGCTTCTTCCTTTCCCATGGTGGAAATAAAAATGAAGTCGGGCTGCTCGCTGAGGACTTCCTCAAAACTCAGGCCGTCCAGCAGCGCCGGAGCATTTTCGGCAATATTATAGGTTCCCATCTCCTTGAGCATGGCGCAGGCAAAGTGGTCTTCCGCCGTCTTGGCCTTGGTGGCGCTGGATTTGGATCCGGCCCGAATAAACAGAATCTTTTTTTGGGGCTTGCCCGCCTGCTTTTCCGCCACGTCCGCTAAAATGGACTGAATTTCCGCCTGAACCGCAGTGCCATAAGTCTGGTAAGCCTCCGGGTTCTCACAGATATCCGTGCAGATCTTCAGCATATTCAGGTAATCCTCGAAGCTTTCCACATGGAAGGCGGCACACGGAATGCCGGCCTTATTCAGCAGCTCCGCTGTCTTTACCTGCTCGGACAGGTCCGCTGAACAGATGACAAAATCCGGCTCCTCAGCGACCAGCCGTTCGTTATCAATGGTTTTACCCGCTCCGCCATCGACAAGCACGGCGCTCTCGTCCGCAAAGCCGCGCTCAACACTCTCACCAACGGTAACCGCTACCTCGCCGCCCGCACATTGCCACACGTCCGCATAAGAGGAAAATAGCACCGCTACTTTTTCGGGCTTTTCCTTCAGTACCACCGTGTTGCCCAAGCCGTCCTCAAATGTGTAATAGGCCGCGGAGTCAGCAGAAACCGTGCCCGGCTCCGTCACGCTCCCAGCGGACAAACCGGCGGACGCGCCGCCACCGGGGCCCGACTGGCAGCCTGCCAGTAAACCAGCCAGCAGCAGGGGCGCCATCAGCCCCGCCGTCAGTCTTTTTAGCAGCTTCATCTTTCTATACATCTTATTCCGCCTTTCATGCCGGATATTCCGCGGATAAACGGTTTTATTGCCGGTATATTCTGTTTTTTTACGCATTTATTGCTTAATTTCATTGAAGGTAGTGGCGCCTTCCAAGACAACCGTGTGCGTGTACCCATAGTAGCGCATTCTGTTCTGCAAAAAGTAGGCCCTTTTCCCACGTACACAGACAATGAGTATTTTTTCATCTTTACCGATGCCGCCGATTTCCCCGTTAACGGCAGTCAGGTTGACAAAGGTTGCGCCTGGAATCCTGGAGGTCGGCGCTACGTCGATAATCCGGTAGCCCTCCGCCTCCCCGGCGGCATATTCGGCAGGCGTCATGCTCGTCATATCGCCGTTCAGCTTGTTGAGCAGTACATAAACCGCCTGCACAAATGGGTGGATAGCGGTGGAAAAGGGCGGTGCATAGGCAAAATCCGCATTTTCAAAATCCTCCAGCCGCGCGTTCATATTCAGGCCCATAACGGCAATGTCAACCATCTTATCCACAGCGCCCGGCCCCAGCACCTGTACCCCTAAAAGGCGGTGAGTTTGCCTGTCTGCAACGAGCTTGGTAATGAAAAACGCCGACCCGGGGTAATAATGGGCCTTGTCGTCCGTCACCGCCAACGCGGAAATCACCTCATAGCCCGCGGCCCGGGCTTGGGACTCAGTCAAGCCTGTCCGGCCGCCGTTCAGGCCGGGCAGCTTCACCACGCCCGTACCCAACACGCCGGGGTACTCCTTGTCCGCCCCAGCAATAATCTGCGCCAGGGTACGCCCCTCCAGGTTTGCCGAGGAGCCCATCGGCGACCACTGCGGTTCCCCTGTAATGCGGTTATACACCAGCGCGCAGTCCCCCACCGCATAAACGTCCGGCAGGTTCGTCTCCAGCCTTTTGCCGGTTACAATGGCGCCCTTCACCATCTCGATCCCGCTGTCCTGTAAAAATTCCGTATTCGGCCGAATGCCGGCGGATAATACCACCAGGTCCGCCGGCAGTTCGCCCGCAGAGGTTGTCACCGACGTGACGTGCTCCTCCCCGTTCAGCCGCTCTACCCGAGTGCCGGTCAGCACCCGAATCTTCTTTTTCTCCAGGTGGCGCTTCACATAACCGGCAATTTCCGCGTCAAATACGTTCGGCAAAACCTGCCCGGCAAAATCCACTACCGTTACGGCAACCCCCTGCGCCAGTAGGTTTTCCGCAATCTCCAGGCCAATAAAGCCGCCGCCGACAACCACGGCCCGCTGCACATTCCTGTTTTGCAGGTACGCGCGAGCCCGAATGGCATCCTCCGGCTTACGCATTGTAAACACGCCCTCCAGCTCCACACCTTCAACCGGCGGAATAATGGAGGACGCCCCCGTGGCGATTACCAGCTTGTCATAGGGATACTGCTCATTCAGGCCGCTCTGCAAATTTTGCGCCGTGACCACCTTGCCCTTGGGCTCCAGGGCAACCGCCTCACGGCCCACCAGCACTCGCACCCCGGTCAAAGCCTCGTATTGCTGCGGTGTGTTAACAACCAAGTCTGCCCTGTCCTCAATCGCGCCGCCGACGTAATAGGGCAGCCCGCAGCCCGCATAGGAAATCTCCTGGTCCTTCGTAAGAATCGTAACCTCCAGCCCGCGGTCCGCGCGCTTCAGCTTGGCGGCGGTCTTGGTTCCGGCGGCAACGCCGCCGATGATTAAAACCTTCATGGCTTCCACTCCTTGTTCTTTTATCATTTTTCGGCCCATTGGGCCTTATTTTTCTTCCCGGTGGCAGCAGTGCAGCGCGTCTCTGCACTCCGGCCGCGGCGCCCTGCAGACGCTCACATCCCCGCCTGCAATGACAATCCCCTTCCCCTTTACAAGGGCCTCGGCGACCTTCCGGCGGGCATTCTCATACATCCGCGCGACGGTCGCCCGGGAAACCTGCATCCGCTCGGCACACTGCTTTTGGGAAAAGCGCTCGTAATCCATCAGGCGCAGCGTCTCATACTCATCAAAGCCGATGTTTACCGGCTCCGTGCCGCCGGCCCGGCCTCCTCCCATCCGGATCCCCGCGGGGGCAGGGGCCTCAACCGGCACAAAATGAGTGGTCTTTGGAACGGAACAAATACACCGGCATTTTTGTGGCCTTGCCAATGGACCCCCCCCTCTTTTGAACCCTGATTTTAGTTTCTACTATAGCATTGTTATGAGCATATGTCAATAACAATGCATATCCTCCTGCTTTATTAAGCCAGCCGTCTATTTTATCCGCGGGACGGTTGTTTTTACCCGGCGGTTTGTGTTATAATGGCAACAAACCCCGGCTTATTGCCGGAGGCCTTCCCTTTCGTGCGGCGGGTATTTTCTGTGTCCGCTGGTTTTATATTGCAACTAGATTGGCATAATATAGATATCTTTTGGCGTGGGGGGAATACCCCCGCTATTCATTTACATTCATTGAACTGAAGTCAGGAGGCAGCCTCACAATGGTCACAACGGAACCCCTCAATTTTATTCCCGTCCTGCTGGGAACCGACAGCAATGTTTACGGCATGGCCCGCTCCTTCCACGAGGCATACGGCGTCAAAAGCGTTGCCGTGGGCAAGGCGCGCCTGAGCGCCACCTCGGACAGCAGAATTGTCACTGTTGAGGCCGTGGAGCCCAACCTGGAGGAGGATGCCGTCTTCTGCGACACGCTCATTCGCTTTGCCGCGCGTTATCCCGGCAAGGAGCTGCTGCTGGTGCCCTGCGGGGATAATTATATCAAGCTCCTGGTGCGCAACCAGGAGGCCCTGCGCCCCTACTACCGCTTTGAATGCATAGGGGAGGATCTGCTCATGCGCCTGAGTATGAAGGAAAGCTTTTACCAGGTGTGTACAGAGCACGGCTTCGCATTTCCCAAAACCGCCACCTGCACCAAGGAGAATTACAGGGACATCGCCCTGCCGTTCGATTTTCCGGTCATCGTCAAGCCCAGCAACTCCGTGGCCTACTGGAACTGCCGGTTTCCCCATAAAAAAAAGGTCTTTGTCGCGGAAAACCAGGCCGAGTTCAGCGCCATTCTGACGGCGATTTACGGCTCCTCCTACCAGGATCCTCTAATTATTCAGGAATATATCCCCGGGGATGACAGCAACATGCGGGTAATGAACTGCTATTGCGGAAGCGACCGCAGAGTGCGGCTGATTGCGCTTGGACATGCCCTTCTGGAGGAGCACTCCCCGGAGGGCATCGGCAGCTACGCGGCAATCATCACCGCGCATGACGAGGCGCTCTCTCAGCGCATGAGGGCCTTTCTGGAAGCGGTTGGCTACGTGGGCTTTGCCAATTTTGATATGAAGTTAGACCCGCGCGACGGCCAGTATAAGCTCTTTGAGATGAATCTGCGCCAGGGGCGAAGCAGCTACTATGTGACCGCGGCCGGCTACAACCTGGCTAAATGGCTTGTGGAGGACGTCCTGCTGCACAAGGATGCCCCGCTGACCATCGCTTCCAATGAAGTGCTGTGGAGCATCATCCCCAAGGACATCATCTTCCGTTATGTCCGCGACGGGCAGCTGAAGCAGAAAGCCAGGGAGCTCATTCGCAGCGGCAAATACGTGCAATCCATGCGCTATAAGCCCGATTTCACCTTGAAGCGCAGGCTGCATTTTACCCTGAACCAGATGAATTACCGAAAAAAATACAAGCAATGCTTCGGCAACAAGGGACTGCATTAATTGCCCTATGATTTTATCTTTGGGCAAAGGAGGGCAAGCTAGATGGAGAACAGAGCTCCCATTTTGGGCATTATCGGCGGGCTGGGGCCCATGGCAACCGCTCACTTTTTAGAGCTGACCGTACAAATGACGCTGGCCGGCAGCGACCAGGAGCATTTGGAAGCCATTATTTTCGACAGGCCCTCCACACCCGACCGCACCGCCTATATTCTGGACCGCCGCCGTCCTTCGCCGCTGCCCCAGCTTCAGCAGTCGGCGCGCCAGCTCGAGGCCCTGGGCGCCACCTGCCTGGCTATTCCGTGCATCACGGCCCATTATTTTTTGCCCAGCCTTACACAGTCCGTGAGTATACCGGTTGTCAACGCGCTGGAGCAGACCGCCCGGCTGCTGCAAAAAAGGGGCGTCCATACCGCCGGCATTCTCGGCACCAGCGGCACCATTCAGTCCGGCCTGCTGCAGGACGTGCTGGGCGCTTCACACATTCGCTGTGTTGTGCCGGACGACGCCCGGCAGCAGGGAATTATGAGCGTCATTTATGACGAGGTTAAGGCCGGCCGGCCGCCCAGCCTGGATAAGGTGGCGGCAGCGGCCGCTTTTCTCCGCAGCCAAGGCGCCGAGTGCAACCTGCTGGCCTGCACGGAGCTTTCCTTGCTCAAAAAGGATTATTCCCTTGGCGCCGGGATTCTGGACATTCTGGAGGTGCTTGCGCAGGCCTGTGTGCTTCATTGCGGCAAGCCGCTGCGGCCTGAATACCAGAACCTAATTACAGGCTGACGCCCTCCTCCGCGGTCCGGGCAGCGCCGGAAAGCTTTTTCCGCAGCAATAAACTGGAACAAATCAAGTGGGCTCCGCTGCCTGCTTTTGGGATTGAAAGGCTTGATTAATTTATGTGTGGATTTGTAGGATTTTTCAGGAACGGCTGGGACGGCGACCGCACCGCGGCCATTCGCGCCATGGCAGACCAGATTCGCCACCGCGGGCCCGACCAGGACGACTACTATGTCGATGATGAAATTGCAATGGGCTTCCGCCGCCTGAGTATTATCGACCTTGAGGGAGGCAGCCAGCCGATTCAAAACGAGGATGGCAGCAAGGTGCTGACCTTTAACGGCGAAATCTATAATTTTCAGGAGCTGCGCGGCGAGCTGCTAGAAAAGGGCCACCGCTTCAAGACAAAAACGGACAGCGAGGTCCTGCTGCACGGCTATGAGGAGTGGGGCGCCGGGCTGCTGCAGCGCCTGCGCGGCATGTATGCCTTTGTCATTTGGGATTCCCAGGCACACAAGCGCTTCGGCGCCCGGGATATTTTCGGCATCAAGCCCTTCTACTACTATCAAAAAAATGGGGATTTCTTCTATGGGTCCGAAATCAAATCCTTCCTGGCACACCCCCATTTTGTCAAGGAGCTGAACGAGGAGCGCCTGCCCGAATACCTCTGCTATGAATACATTCCGGATGAAGAGACCATGTTCCGCAATGTCTATAAATTGCCGGGCGGCCATTATTTTGAATATACCGGCGGTGCGATGCACATTGAGCCCTATTACCAAATTCGCTATCAGATCGACGAAAGCAGGACCCTGGAGCAATGGGAGGATCTCATCACCGAGGAATTTTCGGGTAGCGTGCTGGCGCATAAAATCGCGGACGTAGAGGTCGGCTGCTTTCTCTCCAGCGGCGTTGACTCCAGCTATGTCGCCAAGGAGGTCAGCAAGACGGCGGACGGCATCAAAACCTTCTCCGTCGGCTATGAGGAAGAAAAATACAGCGAGCTGCCCTATGCCCAGGATTTCAGCCGGGCCGCCGGCCTGCCGAATATCAGCAACAAGGTCAGCGCGGACGACTTCTTCGGCGCTGCCGGGCTGGTGCAGTATTACATGGATGAGCCCATGCCCAACCCCTCTGAAATCCCGCTCTATTTCCTCGCAAAAAATGCCGCCCGCTATGTAAAAGTGGTCCTGTCCGGCGAGGGCGCGGACGAGCTCTTCGGCGGCTATCCCATGTACCTGGCCGGCATGCACTTTGACCATTATACCCACCGGACGCCCCGTGCCGTCCGCAAGGCCCTCGGCGCTATAGCCGCCCGGCTTCCCGCCTTTAAAGGCCGTAATTTTCTCATCCGCGGCGCCATGGAGCCTTACCAGCGCTTCATGCGCAGCAATTATGTCTATACGCGCGACAACGTCGGGCAATACCTAAAAAAGGATTACCACCCCAAGGACCCGGTGGAATACGTCAAGCCGCTGTTTGAGCGCGTAAAGGACCTGGACGAGCCCAGCCAGCTGCAATATGTGGACATTTACACCTGGATGCTTTACGATATTCTGCAAAAGGCCGACCGCATGAGCATGGCAAATTCCTTGGAGCTGCGCGTTCCGTTCCTCGACAAGAGAATGCTGGAGCTCGCCATGCAGATCCCCTCCCGTTACCGGGTTCAGGGCGAAACCACCAAGGTGGCTCTGCGCGGCGCGGCGCTGAAACAGCTTCCGGAGCGCACCGCCAACAAGAAGAAGCTCGGTTTTCCGGTGCCGCTCAACGACTGGCTGCGTGAGGATAAATACTACACGATGGTCAAGGAAAAATTTGAGAACAGCCCCGCTGCCTGCTATTTCAACCAGGAAGCCATTCTCAAGCTGCTGGAGCAGCACAAGGCCGGGCAAAACCACATGCAGCCCATTTGGAGCGTCTATTCCTTCCTGCTGTGGTATGATGAGTTTTTTGTAAAGCGCTGATTTCAGCACTGATTTTATCACAGCTTCCAGCCGCGAGGGTTTGACGGTTGTTTCTTTAAAGGGTATTACCGCGCACAGTATTTGCGCTCAATATCTGCAAAACCACTGTAAATATTTTACTGTGGCCTTCCGCTCCATTTCTGAAAGTAAAGCGGCGGCGTTCCTTTCCAGAACGCCGCCGCTTCTGCTTTTATTTTACAAAAAAGCCTATATCCAATATAACGTTTCCCTTTTCGTCGGGCGCTGTAAAACGCGGGCAGCCATACCGCTCAAAAAACCAACAGGCTCCGTCCGCATCCAGAACCCCCTCAAAGCCTTCTTCTCTGAGCTTCTCCCAGCACTGCGCTTCCTTCATGTAAATGTCCGGTTCTTTTCCATAGACCCAGCAAATGCCAAACGCGCTTTTGGGAAAATCAATGTACGCAAAGCCTTCCGGCACGTCTGTGTGGATTGGTACAAACATCCCGATCCAGTATTGAAACGGTTCGCCGGGTTTATCCCGCATTAGGCCGATGTAGGCATCACTGTCTTCAAAGGTATCATTCGGGCTGGCGCCGGCCTGCTTTTCAATGGCCTCAAACCACCCGTTCGCCCACCATTCATCCCAGCGGGCCGCAAACATTCCGTCAACACGGTCGCTATCGCCGTACCTTTTACCAATAAACCTCACATCTCCAACACTTTGCCGGTAGGCCTTTATCATTTCAGCCATCATTTCGCCTCCATAACCATCCATGTTCAGCCTCTTAATTTGCAATTTATCTCCGTTGGACATCATTATAATATAGGGCTGTCCTAAAAAGCAATAGCAATTTTCATCCCATAAACCGGCAGTAAGCCTCGTGCCAATTTCCTGGGAAAACCCGCCGGGGCCGCGAGCCTGCACAAGGCTGCTTTACTGTTTTCGGGCCACCGCCACATCTCTCAAAATGGATTGGTCCACCCGGTGCGCAAGCCGCAAATAAGCTTCCTCCTTTTTTACCGCCAGGCCGTTCTCCTCCAAAAGGCGCTCCATTTTATCCCGCGGCAGCACGTTGGCATTCCAGGCCAACGCAAGGACGCCGCCGGGCTTCAGCACGCCAACCCATGCTGGAAGGCAGGTTCGCAGCAGCTCTGTAGGATTTCTCGTCAAAGAGGTCTGTTTTTCCTTTGTGACATTGCCGTGCTGTACACCATAGGGGAGGTCGCCGGCGATCAGGTCGAAATAATTTTTCCTGTAGTACTGGTCCGCATATTTTGCGTTTCCGGCAATCAGCTCGATTGTCCGGGTCTCCTTGCCTTTAAAGGCCTCCTTGGTCTTGGCTGTCACGAAGGTATGCCTTGCCGCCGTAAAGGATTTTCCAGGGCCGGACAGCCGCAATGCGCTATGCTCATATTTATAGCGCGCGGTTTCTAAAAAGCGCTTGACGAAATGATAGGATTCATTCACCACCGTCTCGCTGATTTCAATGCCATAAGCATTGAACCCCTTCATCAGCGCCTCGTACAGCGTGGTACCCTTGCCGGCAATGGGGTCCAGCACCCGGATATTCTCCCGCCTGTCCTGTGTATGATAGGCGATGTTGAGCAGCATGCGCGTAAAAATTTCATTCGTCTTGCCGCTATATTTCAGAATGGCGCTCATACTTTCGTCTACAAAGTTCACGCACTCCCGTGCCAGGGGCCTTAAATAGAGTTCCCCGTTAAAATGCTCCACCTTGAACAGCGCATAGACAAAGGAAAGACCGGAAATAATCTTTAAATCCTCCGGGCCGAGCTCCCCGCCTGTCTCAAACGTCAAATAATCAATACCGCGGATCTTCTGCTGCCCTATGCCGCTGCATACTGTCGAAAGCCGCCGGGCCGCAATGCAGAACTCCGATACAGACAGTTGAACCGACGTTTCAAAGTAAACCCGGTTGTGGCCCGGATGGTACAAAATTGCATAAATCATTCTGAATTTCCTTTCAGTAAAGTGCGTCTGCCCTCCGCAGATTCACGGTTATCCATGTACCGCCCGGCGGGGGGAGCCTCTTTTATTTTATTCGTCCCCGCGAAAAAAAACAAGGGCCCTTACCGGCTTATTTTCCTAAAGGCCATGAGCAGCTCCATCGCGTTACATGCTTTGGCAGCTGTAGGCACAGCCTAAACAACGGGCCTCAGCGAACAAAAAAAGACTGCCATGCCCGGGAAAATCCAGGCCGGCAGTCTTTGCGCTTAATCGGGTAAGAGGCTGGTTAGATCAGGTCGATAATCGCCATCTCGGCAGCATCGCCGCGGCGCGGCCCCATCTTTGTAATGCGGGTGTAGCCGCCGTTGCGGTCCGCATATTTGGGGGCAATTTCGGTAAACAGCTTATTTGCAACCGCTTCCTTGGTTACAAACGCCATTACCAGACGGCGGTTGTGCACACTATCCTCTTTTGCGATTGTTATCATCTTCTCGGTCAAGGCGCGAACTTCCTTGGCACGAGTTACTGTGGTTTCGATTTTGCCATTCTCAAGGAGAAAAGTCACCAGTGCGCGCAGCATTGCGGTTCTGTGGCTGGTTGCTCTCCCGAGCTTTCTGGTTCCTGGCATCGAAAAATCACTCCTTTACCTTAAGGTCGGCAGGGGTTCTGCCGCTACGGGGTCTGTTTATTCGTCATCCTTGCGAAGGTTGAACCCAAGGGAAGCCAGCTTCCAAACAACTTCCTCCAAGGACTTCCGGCCCAGGTTGCGGACCTTCATCATGTCTTCTTCGGACTTGTTAATTAGGTCCTCAACAGTATTGATTCCTGCACGCTTCAGGCAGTTAAAGGAACGGACGGAGAGGTCCAGCTCTTCAATGGTCATTTCCAAAACCTTTTCCTTGCCCTTGTCGTCCTTCTCCACCATAATCTCCGTGCTGCTGCCCTTGTCGGACAGATCCACAAAGAGGTTCAGGTGCTCGGTCAGAACCTTGGCAGCCAGGGAGACAGCCTCCTGTGCGCCGATAATACCATTGGTCCATACGTCCAGAGTCAGCTTATCAAAGTCGATGCTCTGTCCCACACGGGTTGGCTCCACATTATAATTCACCTTGTAAACAGGCGTATAAATGGAGTCTACCGGAAGTTCGCCAATTACACTGTTCATATTCTGCTTATTGCGCTCCGCGGGAACATAGCCGCGGCCTTTATTCAAGGTCAGTTCCATATACAGCTTGGCGCCCTCACCCAAGGTAGCAATGTGCATTTCAGGATTCAGGATCTCGACTTCACTGTCGCATTTAATGGAATCCGCAGTTACTACACAGGGTCCCTCCGCAGAAATCTCCACAGTCTTCGGACCATCGCAATGCAGCTTGGCGGTTAAGCCCTTAATATTAAGGACAATCTCGGTGACATCTTCCTTAACCCCCGGAATGGTGGAAAATTCATGAAGTACACCGTCAATTTTAATGCATGTTACCGCCACACCCGGCAGGGAAGACAGCAGCACACGCCGCAGGCTGTTGCCCAGGGTCGTGCCGAAGCCCCTTTCCAGCGGCTCTACCACAAACTTGCCGTAGGTGCCGTCGTTAGAGAGCTCCTCTGTCTCAATTCTTGGCTTTTCTATCTCGATCATTAGCGAACCTCCTTTGAACATGAGCAAATCATTTTGCCATGATGTTTCCTATAAAAGCTAAGAAACGGCATTACTTGGAGTACAACTCAACGATCAGAGTTTCATTGATATCAAAATCAATGTCGCTTCTCTCGGACAAAGCCACGACCTTGCCCTCCAAAGACTCTCTGTTCAGTTCCAGCCACTTCGGAATCATTGTAGCCGCATTCTTCTCCAGAATCTGCTTAACATGCTCAGAACCACGGCTCTTCTCACGGATGGAGACAACCTCACCCGGAGTAACCTGGTAGGACGGGATGTCGACGCGCTTGCCGTTTACCACAATATGGCCATGGTTGACCATCTGGCGGGCCTCTCTTCTGGTGTTGGCAAAGCCGAGGCGGTAAACAACGTTATCGAGTCTTCTCTCAAGAAGCTGGAGCAGGTTCTCACCGGTTACGCCCTCGGTGTTGCTCGCCACTTCATAATAATGTCTGAACTGCTTTTCCAGCACGCCGTAGATGAACTTTGCCTTCTGCTTCTCGTTCAGCTGGATGGCATATTCGCTCTGCTTTCTTCTTCCCTGCTTCGGGTTCCGCCTGGTTTCTTTGTTGACGCCCATAACGGCAGGGCTGATTCCCAGCGCCTTACATCTTTTCAGAATCGGCTGCATATTTTTCGCCATAGCTCGTTTCCTCCTTTTTCAATTATACACGTCTTCTTTTGGGAGGACGGCATCCATTATGAGGAATCGGGGTAACGTCTTTGATCATGCTGACCTCAAGGCCCGCGCCCTGAAGCGCACGAATCGCAGCCTCACGGCCGGAGCCCGGTCCCTTTACAAAAACTTCAACCGATTTCATCCCGTGGTCAATTGCAATCTTCGCAGCGGTTTCAGCCGCAGTCTGCGCGGCAAAGGGAGTGGACTTTCTGGAGCCTCTGAAGCCAAGCTCACCGGAGCTTGCCCAGGAAATCGCATTACCCTGCGTATCCGTAATGGTAACAATTGTATTGTTAAATGTAGACTGAATATGTGCGGCGCCACGGTCAACATTTTTGCGCTCGCGGCGGCGGCGGGTAGCTGTAGCCGCTTTTTTAGCGCCCTTTTGTACTGCCATCTTAATAAATCCCTCCCTGCTTATTTCTTCTTATTGGCCACAAGCTTACGGGGGCCCTTGCGCGTGCGGGCGTTCGTCTTAGAACGCTGGCCTCTGACAGGCAGGCCCTTGCGGTGGCGTACGCCACGGTAGCAGCCAATTTCGATGAGCCTCTTAATATCAAAAGCCACATCGCGCCTGAGGTCGCCCTCAACACGGCAGTTATGGTCAATATATTCTCTCAGCTTTGCAGCATCGTCCTCAGACAGGTCTCTTACCCTGACGTCCGGGTCTACGCCGGTCGCGGCGCAGATGTCGGTAGCGGTCTTGCGGCCGATGCCGTAAATATAGGTAAGAGCAATTTCAATGCGCTTGTCTCTGGGTAAATCAATACCGGAAATACGCGCCATACTGGTTGCACCTCCAAATCTCGTTATGCGCCTTAGCCTTGGCGCTGCTTGTGTTTCGGGTTCTCACAGATGACCATGACTTTACCCTTGCGCTTAATAATCTTGCATTTCTCACAGATTTTTTTAACAGAAGGTCTTACTTTCATTTGTGCACCCTCCCTTTACGGTTGGTCTACGCACAAAAGGCACCTTCAGCCCTTTGTACGGGTTACTTATTTCGAACGCCATGTAATCCGGCCTCTCGTCAGGTCATAGGGCGAGAGCTCAATCGTCACCTTATCGCCGGGCAGGATGCGAATGAAGTTCATACGCAGCTTGCCGGAAATGTGAGCCAGAATCTGATGGTGGTTTTGAAGCTCAACCACAAACATTGCATTGGGCAAAGCCTCTACTACGGTACCTTCGGTCTCAATTACGTCCTGTTTCGACATTATATAGCCTCCTCTTGTGGAGCGCAGCCTTCCCCGGAAGCATACGCCAGGGCTCTGCGAATTTCACGGTTGGTTGTTAAGGATGCGGGAGCCAAAATCGTGGTTGAAGGAAAGAGATGCTTCCACTTCTTCCTCTTTGGATGTTCCAATCGCCGGTGTCTTCCGTCACAAATCATGGCGTAGTCGCCGTCCACTTCCACTACTGTGAACAGGCCGCCTTTGTCGCGCCCCGCGGCGGAGCGAACGACCAGCCCTTTGACAAACTCCATACAGCCACCTCAATCCGGCAAGGTTAAAATAACCGGCCCGTTCTCTGTAATGGCAACGGAGTGTTCAAAATGTGCAGAAAGCTTTCCGTCGGCCGTTACCGTTGTCCAGCCGTCTTTCAGAACTTTTACTTCCTTTACGCCCGCGTTAATCATAGGCTCAATAGCAATGGTCATGCCTGGCAACAGGCGCACGCCCCTTCCGGGTGTGCCGTAATTAGGTACGCTGGGGTCCTCGTGCATCTTCGCGCCTACTCCGTGGCCGACAAAATCTCGTACCACTGAGTAACCGCGAGCTTCGACATACCTTTGCACCGTGCTGCCGATGTCTCCAATCCGGTTTCCGGGCCTTGCGGCCTGAATCCCCTCAAAGAGCGCCTCACGTGTTGCATCCATAAGGGCTTGGGCCTCTTGAGAGACATCCCCGCATGGAAAGGTCCACGCGTTATCTCCCACAAACCCCTCATACGTCGCGCCAATGTCAATGCTGACAATGTCGCCCTGCCGGATGACGGCGTCCTTACTTGGTATGCCATGGATAACCACATTATTTACGGAGATACAGGAACTTGCCGGGAACCCGCCATACCCCAAAAAGGTGGGAACGGCGCCTTGCTTTTCAATAAATTCCCGGACAAGCCGGTCGATCTCCCACGTTGAAACACCGGGCTGAACCGCCTCGCCGGCCAGCCTCAGCGCCCTTGATGAAATTTTTCCGGCCTCCCGCATAGCGGAAAGCTCCCGTTTTGTTTTCAGCACTACCATAGGTTCACGCTTCCACGGCAGCCAGGGTCAGCTTTGTGGTGTCCGCCACTTCCTCCTGACCTTCCACAACGAAGAGCTTGCCCTGCTTCTGGTAATAATCCTTCAGGGGCTCTGTCTCCTCGTGGTAAACCTTCAGTCTTGCCAAAACGGTATCCGGGTGGTCATCCTTACGCTGAACAAGGGTGCCGCTGCACTTACCGCAAACGCCCTCCTGCTCCGGCTTTTTGTAAAGCAGGTGGTAGGAAGCGCCACAGCTCTCGCAGACACGGCGTCCGGACATGCGTTGTACGATTTTTTCGTCCGGCACCTCAATGTCGATGACTTTATCAATCACAACGCCCATGCTGTCCAGAGCCTCGGCCTGAGGAATGGTGCGGGGGAAGCCGTCCAAAATAAAGCCGTTTTTGCAGTCATCCTTCGCCAAACGCTCCTGGATGATGCCAATCACAACCTCGTCCGGTACCAGCTTGCCCGCGTCCACAAAGGACTTCGCACGCAATCCCATCTCAGTGCCGCTCTTCAGCGCCTCACGGATTATATTTCCCGTTGAAACGGCAGGGATGTTCAAATGCTCACAGATTATTTCCGCCTGGGTCCCTTTTCCGGCGCCCGGGGCTCCTAGAAGAATAAGATTCATATCTGTTCCTCCATCAGTCCAGGAAGCCCTTGTAATGACGCATCATCATCTGGGATTCCATCTGTTTTACCGTCTCCAGGGCAACGCCCACCAAAATCAGGATGGAGGTGCCGCCGATGGAAAGCCCATGCATGCCGCTCAAGTTACTGAAGATAATCGGCAGCAGCGCGATCACGCCGAGGAAGATTGCGCCGATCAATGTCAGCTTAGACAGGATCTTCGCAATAAAGTCCGAGGTTGGCTTTCCGGGACGGATACCGGGGATGGTGCCGTTATTCTGACGAAGATTATTGGCCATTTCCACCGGATTATACTGAATCGTCACATAGAAATAATCAAAGAGGATAATCAGGACAAAATACAACAGGCAGTAAATCCAGCCCTCTGAGGAGAAGGCATCCAGCAACGCTCTGCCAAAGCCCTCCGTCGGGGCGTTTCTGCCCATGAAAAATTCAATGGTGCTTGGTATGGAGAGAATGGAGCTGGCAAAGATAATCGGCATAACGCCAGACATCGAAACCTTAATTGGAATATGCGTGCTCTGCCCTCCATACATTTTCCGGCCCACCACGCGCTTGGCATATTGGACAGGAATTCTCCGCTCGGAGTCGTTCATGAATACAATGACCCA
>JABLTR010101007.1_pt1 | contig 17118 bp, 20 predicted proteins | sample 7160071 | NCBI WGS metagenome assembly JABLTR01 (sample SAMN14651230, study PRJNA627086) | human gut metagenome | isolation source: feces | host: Homo sapiens
CCCATGTACCGTTCAATGTTATATCACTTTGCTAAACCAAAATATAAAAGAACTATTATACCAAGCACTATCCTGTACCATCCAAATACTTTGAAGTCATGTTTTTTGATGTAAGCCATTAAAAATCTTATGACGATGACAGATACGATGAATGCTGATATCATTCCCACCAGTAATATGGCTATCTCGTTTCCCTGAAAAGCAGATCCGAATTTTACGAGTTTTAAAAGACTTGCACCAAACATAACGGGTATAGCCAGGAAAAATGTGAACTCAGCCGCAACTGTCCTTGAAACTCCAATGAGAAGGGCTCCGACTATGGTTGCTCCTGAACGGGATGTTCCAGGGAAAACAGCTGCTATGAGCTGAAACAGTCCGATTATAAGGGCCGTCTGGTATGTAATGTCACTGAGACGTCTGACTCTAGGCCTCATGTGACGATTCCTGTTCTCAATAATGATAAAGGCGATACCAAAGACTATAAGGGCTATACCTACCGTTGTGGAATTATAGAACAGGGCATTTATCTTATCATCGAACAAAAGTCCGACCACCGCCGCCGGTATACAGGCTGCGATTATTTTAAACCACATGTTCATTATCCTCATGTCTGTCCTTATATGGCCTCTTTCTTTTCTGAAGGGGAATATTTTTCTCCAGAAAATAAGTACCACCGCCAGTATGGCTCCCAGCTGTATCACTACCTCAAATACTTCCAAAAATTCAGCTGTTACCTTCAGCGGAAGGAACTCATTAAGAAGTATTAGATGTCCGGTGCTGCTTATAGGAAGCCATTCCGTTATACCTTCTACGATACCAAAAATAAGTGCTTTTAAAATTTCCAGCATAGCAATTCTCTCCATATAATATTAATACTTTTCTGTTCAATTATAGTCTTATATGAATTATATTACAATTATTTTTTTCTTAATTCCATAATGCCCATAAAAACCAGAAAAACAGCAAATATTTTTCTGAGCATATCAGCGTCCAGGCTCACGGCCACAAAGGAGCCCGCCGCTGCCGCCGCAAGGCCGTATAAAACTATGGGTTTTACCACCTTTTTTTCCACATTTCCGTCTTTTATATGAGAGATTAGAGCCGCTATGGCAGTCGGTATGAAATAAATAAGGTTTATGCCCTGAATGGACTGCTGGTTAAGGTCTGTTATCATAACAAGGGCTGGTATAAGAATAGCTCCTCCGCCTATTCCCATACCGCTTATGATGCCTGATGCAAGTCCTATGGCAGCAAGTATTATTATCATAAAAACATCCTCACTGCTGCCGCAAGCATTGCCAGGCCAAAAATGATATGAAGTTTTCTGGAGGATAGCTTATTAAGAAGTTTCGCGCCTGCGGCACCGCCGATGATGCCTCCGACGGATACGGCAATGGTCTGGGACCAGGGCACATCCGCCTTAAATATATATATCCCCGCTGAGAGGATAGAAAGGGGAAGTATGACAGCTATGGCTGTGGCGTGGGATTTATGGGCGTCCACTCCCAGGTATTTTTCCATACATGGTACGACGATCGTTCCTCCGCCTGAGCCAAAAAGTCCATTTGCGAAACCTGTTACTATACCGATCAAAGCTGTTTTTAGATTATTTTTCAAAATCGATCACCCACAGCTATTGTCGGCATCAGAGGTCTTTTATATTCATTTTATCTATCTCTTTGTGTTTCTTTTTTCTTTCCTTTACAACAAAATATATGACAAGGAGTATGGCTGTGGGTATATTCATAAGGAGGAGCACCATTATTATGAGCACTGCCACCGAAGATCCAGACATGGAGCCAAATGCCGCTATGCTGAGAATTCCAACAAGGGAATATATGAATGTCAGCACCGGCAGTATGAGCCCTGGCCATTTTCTCTGGGAACTGGAAAGAAATATCTGAAGAGCCACCGCTCCTGCTATTATCAAAAGTCCGATTATGGTATTCATGGTCCCTGCAAATACAAATTCACTGCTCTCCATTTATGTCATCCTCCTTTAATTTACGGTATTCATTGATGAGAATTTTTGCCGCGTCAAAGTCCATCTTTTCACTGAGTGCCAGTTTTTTAATAAGTGATACATAGGGATCTTCAGCGGTATTTTCGTTCATTTTTATCTTTTCGATGAGTTTATCAAGCCTGAGCCTGACCGTTGGATATGTCACTTCATACTGTTTTGCCATTTCCTTGAGGGAGCCCGATGACAAAACAAATCTTTTTATGAACGCCACATCCTCTTCCTCCAGACCAGCCAGCCAAGGAGGCATAAAATCCAAAGCCATATTCATCACTCCTTTAATAAAATTAATATAATATTTAATTTTATTAAAGTCAATATAATAATATTAAATAATACTTAAATAAAATAAAGGTATATATACCGATATAAGTATATATACCTTTATTATCATATTATTCTGCCAGAACACTGGCTTTTTTAATAAGGGCCTCTCTAAGTTCAGATATATTTTTTACCTTTATATCTGCCCTCTCCAGTTCGCCTTCTACTCCATAGCCATACAGACAGCCAATGGACGCCGTATTATGAAAAACAGCCGTTTCAATGTCGGAATATCTGTCTCCAATGATGACAAATGGAGGATCAAAGTGATTTTTTATATCCTCAAATATCACATATTTGGGCTTGAATCCATAGTCTTCAGTACAGTAGAATCCGTCAAAATATTTGTCCAGCCCAAAGGCTCTTATATGCGCCTGCATATAGCTCCTTTTGCAGCTGCTTAAAAATACCGTTTTTCCATATTTCCTTATGTCAGAAATGACATCCAGGACCGAGTCATAAAGCACGGCTTTTCCCTCATTTATAAGGCTCACCATGTTCTCTCCGATAAAGTCTCCGTACCTTTTCTTTTTTTCTTCGGAAAGGCCAGGCTGAAAATCGTTCCACATGGACTTTACATCCATACCTATCCATTTTTTTATTTCTTCATCGGAGTAGTCCCTGACATTCTCCCCATCCTGCCTCATAAGCTCACAGCATTTTCTGAATGACTGGGCGTATATTTTCATACTGTCATGTATCGTTCCGTCATAGTCAAAAACAAAAGTCATTATAATCCCATGCCTTTGATGAGGTTAACCATCTCAATTGCTCCAAGTGCGCAGTCATAGCCTTTATTTCCAGCCTTTGTGCCGGCACGCTCGATGGCCTGTTCGATATTGTCTGTTGTAAGTACACCAAACATTACGGGAACACCGCTCTGAAGTCCTGCCTGGGCAACTCCCTTTGAAACCTCTGCACATACATAGTCATAATGTGATGTCGAGCCTCTTATTACTGCTCCAAGGGCGATAACAGCGTCATATTTTCCTGATGCGGCCATCTTTGATGCAATGATGGGAATCTCAAATGCTCCGGGTACCCAGGCGATGTCAATGTCCTCATCCTTTACATCATGTCTTTTAAGTCCGTCAACGGCTCCTGATACGAGCTTTGAAACGATGAACTCATTAAATCTGGCTGCAACGATACCTACCTTTATCCCCTGGGATACGACATTTCCTTCAAAAATTCTCATTTTATTTTCCTCCTGTATTGTTTATGTCATTCAATTATTTTTGTTTTAAACTTTTATTTTAAATGGAGCATATGGCCCATTTTGTTCTGTTTAGTTTTCATATAGAATTCATCATACTTTGTAACTCCCATTTCAATGGGCACCCTCTCAACGATGGAAAGGCCAAAATCTGAAAGTCCTTCGATCTTTTTAGGGTTGTTTGTAAGAAGTCTGAGGGTCTTTATGCCAAGGTCCCTTAATATCTGTGAACCGATGTAATACTCTCTCAGATCTTCTCCAAAACCAAGGGCAAGGTTTGCCTCTACGGTATCAAGGCCCTTATCCTGAAGCTCATAGGCTCTGAGTTTATTTATAAGACCGATTCCTCTGCCTTCCTGTCTGAGATAAAGAAGTACTCCTCTGCCTTCCCTTTCTATCTGTCTCATGGCCTGGGCAAGCTGTTCTCCGCAGTCACATTTAAGTGAACCGAAGGCGTCTCCAGTAAGGCACTCTGAATGAACACGGCAGAGTACATTCTCTCCGTCTCCTATCTCACCTTTGACAAGGGCTACATGATGCTCTCCATTGAGTTTATTTACATATCCGTATGCAACAAAGTTGCCGTATTTTGTAGGCATCTTTGTTTTTGCCACACACTCTACCAGCTGGTCATTTACCTTTCTGTACTGCTGGAGAGCTTTGATAGTGATGATTTTCATATTGAATTTTTCCGCAAGGTCAAGGAGCTCTGTTCTTCTCATCATTGTTCCGTCGTCTCTCATGATCTCACAGCAGAGGCCGCATTCCTTAAGGCCAGCAAGCCTCATAAGGTCTACAGTCGCTTCCGTATGTCCGTTTCTCTCTAAAACTCCGTTTTTCTTGGCAAGAAGAGGGAACATATGTCCAGGACGGCGGAAATCCTCAGGTCTTGCATCCTCATCGACACATTTCATTGCTGTTATGGAACGCTCAGCGGCTGAAATACCTGTTGTTGTGCTCACATGGTCGATGGATACTGTAAATGCTGTCTCGTGGTTATCTGTGTTATTTGTGACCATCTGGGGAAGCATGAGCTTCTTTATGTATTTCTCACTCATGGGCATGCATATGAGGCCCTTTCCGTGTACTGCCATAAAGTTTATATTTTCAGTTGTTGCCGCCTCAGCTGAGCAGATGAAGTCTCCTTCGTTTTCCCTGTCCTCATCGTCGGTAACAAGTATTATTTTTCCTCTTCTGAGATCTTCCAGTGCCTCTTCGATGGTGTTAAAATTTTTCATTTTATTCTCCTCCTTAAAATCCCGCTCTTAATAAAAAGTCCTTAGTTATACCCGTGTTTTTTTCAGGTACGGCTTTATCTTCAAAAGTTAAAAAATGCTCTATATATTTTCCAACGACATCATTTTCCAGATTTACCGTATCCCCTGGCTTTTTAAAACCCAGGACGGTCTCCTTGGCCGTATGGGGTATTATGGACACGGCAAAATCCGTATCCGTTACCCTTGCCACCGTAAGGCTTATGCCGTCTATGGTGACGGAGCCCTTCTCGATTATGTATTTCATGATCTTCCTGTCAGCAGCTATGGTATACCATACCGCAATGTCGTCTTTTTCAGTTTTTACTATCCTTCCGGTACCGTCTATATGGCCCGAAACTATATGTCCTCCAAACCTTCCGTCAGCTGCCATGGCCCTTTCCAAGTCTACTCTGCTTCCAGTTTTCAGATCTCCCAGATTGCTCCTTGAAAGGGTCTCATTCATAACATCTGCCGTAAAAGTATTTTTCGTATATTCAGTCACAGTAAGACATACGCCGTTTACTGCCACGCTGTCTCCCAGCTTCAGATCTTCAAATATCTTTTTTCCCTCGATGGTGAGCTTTGATGATTTAGCTCCCTTTTCAACTTTTTTGATGGTTCCTATTTCTTCAACTATTCCGGTAAACAATCATCTCACCTTCCATTCAATAAGGATATCTTCCCCATAATGTGTTATTTCCGGCTCTCCAAGCATAAATGCATTTGATGGAAGTTCAACGCCTTCTCCTCCAACGGGTGTCTTGGCTGTCTCTCCTCCGAATATTTTAGGGGCTATATAACATTTAACCCTGTTTACTATTCCAGCCTTAAGGGCACTGAAATTAAGTCCTGCTCCGCCTTCCTGAAGTATGCTGTCTATGTTCATGCTTCCTAGCTTTATCATAAGCTCCCTGAGATTCACTCTGCCGTTATCAGGGGAAGTTTTTATTATTTTTACGCCCCTTTTCTCGTATTCACTGTATCTGCTTTCGTCTCCGCTCACAGTGGCTATTATGGTCGGTATTTCTCCCGCTGTCTTTACTATGTTGGATTCCAGCGGCGTTCTAAGGGATGAGTCACATATTATCCTTACGGGGTCGACCCCTCCAGGTATGCGGCAGTTGAGCGTTGGATCGTCAGCAAGCACAGTACCTATGCCGGCCATTATGCCCGAGTATCTGTGTCTGTCATAATGTACACTGTTTCTGGCCTCTTCGCCGGTTATCCATTTTGACGCTCCCGTGACTGTGGCTATCTTTCCATCGGCTGTCATGGCGTATTTCATTACCACATAGGGAGTTTTTGTGGTTATGTAGTGGAAGAATACTTCATTCAGGCTGTCACACTCATCCTTCATAACTCCAGTTATGACCTCAATGCCGTGTTTCTCAAGGATTTCCTTGCCCTTTCCAGCTACCAGAGGATTAGGGTCGCTGGAACCCATAAATACTCTTTTTATGCCCTTTTCGATGATTATGTCCGTACAGGGAGGAGTTTTTCCCTGATGGCAGCAGGGCTCAAGGGTAACATACAGGTCCGCTCCCGAAGCATCATCACACTTTAAAAGCGCGTTCCTTTCCGCGTGGAATTCTCCGCATTTATGATGATAGTCCTTGGATATTATCTTCCCGTCTTTAACGACGACCGCTCCAACTACTGGGTTTGGAGATGTATATCCGATTCCCTTCTTCGCTTCATCTATGGCTATTTTCATATATTCATTATCCGTCAAGCTCTCATCTCCCAACAAAAAAAGCCCTGAAAATATTTTCAGGGCATGCAAAAAAACAATCTAATTTACAAAAAGCCCTGAAATGATAAACATTTCAGGGCATATATGCAAACAAAAGAACCATATAAAATATGGTATCTGCCTTCTTCCATCCAGACTATACTGTCGGTTTTGGAATCTCACCAAATCATGCGTTTTCACGCTCGCGGACTTTACCGCCGATCGGGAATTTCACCCTGCCCTGAAGACCAATATTAACTTCAGAAGTATATTATCACTGTGACACATTAATGTCAATACAAAAATCCTGAAGGTTTTTTATGCACTTTTTCAACAAACCTTGCATTAAGGGACAAAATACTGTAAAATTTTTAGCACAGATAAAAAAGGAGGTAGGATTTTTTTGAAAAAATCGATCTTAAAAAATTTTGTTTTATGCCTTAGCGCATGTATGCTTTTTACGGGATGCTCAACTTCTCAAAACGAGCAGACTGAAACACAGCAGGAGGCTGAAGTATCTACTACAGCCGTTACATTCACCGATGACATGGGAAGGGAAATAACCGTTGACAATCCCCAGAGGGTGGTAACTCTCATCGGCTCATTTACCGACGTATGGCTTTTAGCCGGAGGAAGCGTCGTAGGTGCCTGCGATGACTCATGGTCATCCCTTGACCTTGACCTGTCTGAAGATGTTGTAAACACTGGAAAAGTAACAGAACCCAATCTGGAAAACATTCTCAGTGCTGACCCTGATTTTATAATAGCCAGTGTCAAGACCACAGCAGATGTTGAGCTGCTTGACACATTTGATGAGCTTGGCATAACAAGCGCATATTTTGAGGTAACGAACTTTGAAGACTATCTCAAAATGCTCAAGATCTGCACTGACATAACTGGAAGAAGCGACCTTTATGAGAAAAATGGAACATCAGTCCAGGGACAGATCGATGATGCCATAGCAAGAGCTGATGGCAGCGCACCTACTGTACTTTATATGAGGACATCTACAAAAAGCATCACAGCCAAAACAAGTGAAGGCAATGTATGTGGAGAAATACTGGCAAACCTTGGATGTGTAAACGTGGCTGACAGTGATGAGTCTCTGCTTGAAAATCTCAGTCTTGAGGCCATAATGCGTGCTGATCCTGACTACATATTCGTAACTCCGCAGGGTTCTGACAAAGAAGCTGCAGTCGCAAACATTGAGGAAACATTTACATCAAATCCTGCCTGGCAGACACTTACTGCCGTAAAGGAAGGAAGGTACTACGTGCTTGATCCTTATCTCTACAACCTTAAACCCAATGAACGCTGGGGCGAGGCATACGAGAAGATGGCTGACATACTCTACCCTGAAAGCTGAGAAAGAGGATAGATAAAATGGGATATTTTCCTTTTTTCATTGATATAGAAAATAAAAAATGCCTTATCGTTGGAGGCGGAAAGGTAGCCTTCAGGAAGATAAAGAAGCTGATGCCCTATGGGCCTGTGATCAATGTGGTGGCAGAGGATATATGTCCTGAGATACTGTCCATTGAATACAGTGCGCTTAATATAGAAAAAAGAAAGTTTGATTTTTCTGATATTGACGGTGTATTTTTTGTCATAACTGCTACTGATGACGAAAAATTAAACTTTGATATATCAAAATACTGCCAAGAAAGAGGCATACTTATAAATGCCGTGGATTCCAGGGATAACTGTGGATTTATATTCCCTTCTCTCTACAAAAAAGGTGATCTTTCCATAGGCATATCAACGGGAGGGGCAAGTCCCAATCTTGCAGCCCACTGCAGGAACATACTTGAAAAAAATCTTCCATCGGATATGGAAAGCATCGTTAGCTTTTTAAGCAGCATCCGGCCGCTGGCAAAGGACCGTATACCAGACAGCAGAAAAAGGAGCGAGTTTTTCAAGGAATGTATGGAGCTGTGCCTTTCATTGAATAGTGTACCATCAGAAGAAACATTAGATGAGCTGCTTAAGGAATATTCTGGCAGCGGATATAAAAAGAAGGGCTTTGTACATATAGTTGGAGCAGGATGTTCTGACAGCGACCTCATAACCGTAAGGGGGCTTAATCTTGTACAGAACGCCGATGTCATAATATATGATGACCTTATTTCCGATGACATCCTTGACACTGCTAAGGAGTCCTGCGAAAAAATATACGCTGGAAAACGAAGCGGAAGGCATTATATGAAGCAGGACGAAATTAATGCCCTTATAGTGAAAAAGGCCGAGGAAGGAAACACTGTAGTACGTCTTAAGGGCGGCGATCCCTTTGTATTTGGCAGGGGCGGAGAAGAAATAACTGCCCTGATGGAAAGAGGGATACCCTTTGATGAAGTCCCCGGCATCACATCAGCCATAGCCATACCAGCTGAAGCAGGCATACCTGTCACCCACAGGAAGCTGAGCCGGAGCATACATATAATCACCGGACACACATCCGATACAGCAGACGGAGTATCTGAGAACATAGAAAAACTGGCTGCCCTTGAGGGCACCCTTATATTTCTTATGGGTCTTGCCAATATGGCAAAAATATGTTCAAGGCTTATAGAATGTGGCAAGGACGAAAACACTCCCGCCGCAGTCATATCCGGAGGAAACTCTGAAAACAAAGTGACTGTCAGGGCTCCTTTAGGCAGGATAGCTGAAGAATGCCGTTTAAGAGAAGTAAAATCACCTGTGACCATAGTCATTGGAGCTGTGGCCGAGCTTAATATGAAATGTTAAAAATAAAAAGAGCCTGAAAATTCAGGCTCTTTTTTAATATTCGATCGTTTTCAGATATGCTCTTTGCATGAAATCTCCTCAACCTCAAGTCTGAAAACACATACTCTTTTTATCATCTCATCTGCGTATTCCAAGTCTTTTCTATCGGTATAGTGGCTCATTATCACGCCAAGTCCCTTTATTTTTTCCTCAGGATCTTCGATAAATTCCACCCTGCCGCTTCCAAACACACTTTTATAAAGGGCAGTATACTGGCAGGCTTTATCACCGCTTACTATCCTGCAGGCTGTGTCCATTTCAAAGGCTGCCCTGCCGTTTTTCTTCAAAAGATCTATCTTTCTGCCTTCTCCTGCTCCATGGAAATATAAGAACCTTTTTCCGTTCCTTTCCTCATACCCAAAACTTAAGGGTACTATGTAGGGAACTTCTCCAGCATTAATTCCAAGGCGGACTGTATCACAGGACATTATTATTTCTTTTATTTTGTTTCCATCCGTTACTTCTCTGTCTTTTCTCCTCATTTTTTCCCGTTCCTTATTTGACTGATATTTCTCCGGCAAGTATACGTTTGTAATCCTCATAGTTTTTCTCAAGGAGTGTGGGCGTATCAAGGCCATAGGGACATTTTTCTTTACATTTTCCGCAGTGGAGACAGTCCTCTATCTTCTTCATTTTAGCCTGCATCTCATCTGTGAGCTGTGCCTCTGAAGGCGCACGCCTTATCATAAGCGACATCCTCGCGCAGTTATTTATTTCTATTCCCACAGGGCAGGGCATACAGTAGCCGCAGCCCCTGCAGAACTCCCCGCTGAGTTCCTCCCTGTCATGGTCTATGAGCGCTTTGAACTCATCATTCATTGCAGGAGGGTTATCTATATATGATATGAACTCATCAAGTTCCTTTTCCCTCTGTATCCCCCATATGGGCAGGACACTGTCAAAATCAGCTAAGAACGCATAGGCCGCAGCTGAACTATTTATAAGTCCGCCAGCCAAAGCCTTCATGGCTATGAATCCCATATCAGCTTCTTTGCACATTTTTACCAGTTCAAATTCCTTTTCACCTGAAAGATATGAGAATGGAAACTGTAAAGTTTCATACAGTCCTGACTCTATGGCCTCCTTAGCCACGGAAAGTCTATGGTTGGTTATTCCGATATGGCGTATCTTTCCCTGCTTTTTGGCCTCTTCAGCAGCTTCATAAAGTCCGCTGCCATCTCCGGGTTTTGGACAGAAGGCAGGGTTATGGAACTGGTAAAGGTCAAGGTAGTCACATCTGAGGTTTTTTAATGTTTTATCCAGGTCCTTTTTCAGGTCTTCGCCGTTCTGTGCCTGGGTCTTAGATGCTATGTATATTTTATCCCTTATCCCATCAAAGGCCTCTCCCAGCTTTTCCTCACTGTCAGTGTATGCCCTGGCAGTATCAAAGAAAGTAAATCCTGCATTATAGGCTTTTCTTACGAGATAAACCGCATCAGCCTTGGATATCCTCTGGATGGGCAGAGCTCCAAAACCGTTCTTATTAGTAACTATCTCCGTTTTTCCAAGTCTTACTGTTTTCATTTGTTTTCCTCCCCGCCTTTATTTTTCTGTCTGTAATCACATAGATCAGCAAGGAAACATACCTCACACTGGGGCCTCCTTGCTATGCATACCTTTCTTCCATGGGCGATTATCTGTGTATTATAGGCTATCCAGTTTTTCTCCGGTAAAAGTTTCATAAGCTCAAACTCTATTTTTACCGGGTCCTGGCTGTCCGTAAAGCCTAAAAGATTGGATACCCTTTTAACATGGGTGTCCACGACTATACTTGGTATGCCGTAAATATTTCCCCTTATGACATTAGCTGTCTTTCTTCCAACACCCGGAAGTTTTGTAAGCTTATCTATGTCATCGGGCACCTCTCCGCCGTATTCGCTTAAAAGCATCTGGCAGCAGGCGATTATATTTGCCGCCTTATTTCTGAAAAATCCCGTTGAATGTATGTCCTTTTCAAGCTCAGACTGGCTGGCTTCGGCAAAATCCTTTATGCTTTTATATTTATTAAACAGGTCCTTTGTGACCATATTCACCCTCTCATCAGTACACTGGGCGCTTAATATGGTCGCTATGAGAAGCTGCCATGCGTTTTCGTGATTCAGATAACACTTTGTTGGGCCATAGTGTTCCTCAAGCCTGTCAAGCACCTTCAATACCCTCTCCTTAAGCTCCATATATCTCACTCCTTCCATACAACAGCTGTGTCCGCCTTATTGAGCAGAGCGTCCCTTCCATAGTAGTTAAAGAGCACCGCTGTCTTTCTCTTTTCTTCCGTTTCAGGGTCCATATCAAAAAATTCTATCCTGCACATTCTCAGAAGCTGTTTAGGTGTATGCTCCGAAAGTTCAGGCAGATATTTTCTGACGTTTTCCTCATTTTCGTAAAATTCCCTCTCATATGTCCTTTCTTCCTCTGACATCTCCCTTACCAGGGATGAGGGTATGTTTTTCATATTGTCACCAAGATATATGTCATATCTGAGCAGTTCCTTTATCTGTCCTATATATTCTTTAAATTCCGGACATTCCATAAAAAAGTCGAAGAGCCTGCCGTAAAGGTCCATTTTACTGTGGGATATTTCATCAAAGCCGTTTTCAGCCCACCATTTTGAAAGCTTTTCAAAAAATACGAATGGTCTGCCGCATTTTTCAACGGCAAATCTGACCGCTGTCTTTGCTTTGCCGGAGTTATAAAATGTCTCCACCATTTCTTCTATCCCCTTGAGTTTAAGTATATCTCCAAAGGACAGCTCATTTGTATAAAGCACCTCATAGGGTGCCTCATCGGTACATATGATGCCGTATTTTTCAGCATCACGCCTGAGACCTGATCCCTTCAAAAGCTTCAAAAATCCCAGCTGCAGCTGTTCCGGCTCCAGGGAATACACATCGTCAAAGGATCTGCCAAAGGACTCGTAGTCCTCATAGGGAAGGCCGGCTATAAGGTCCAGGTGCTGATGTATGTTCCCGCCTTCAGCTATCTTCTTTACCACATCGGTTATGCCTCCAAAGGCTGTATTTCTCTTGACTGCCTCTATGGTCCTCCTGTTTGTGGACTGCACACCTATCTCGAACTGGAACAGTCCCTTTCTCGCCTTTTTAAGCAGTTCAATGGCCTCATCCCTTAAAATGTCCGCTGTTATTTCCATATGGAAATTAGTCACACCGTTATCGTGTTCCATTATATATTTCCATATCATCATGGCATGGTCATGGCTGCAGTTGAATGTCCTGTCCACAAATTTTACCTGTTTTACCCTGTTATCTATGAAAAATTTCAGGTCACTTTTTACCCTCTCCTCCGAAAGGAACCTGACGCCCTTTTCCACTGATGACAGACAGTACTGGCAGTTATAGGGACATCCCCTCTGGGTCTCATAATATATTATTTTATTTTTGAATTCATCGGAATCTTTATATATGAATGGGATGTCATCGAGCCTGAGCGGCTCACCATTGGGGTTTTCGTATATCTTTCCGTCCTTCCTGTATGTGATGCCTAAAACGTCAGATATATCCCCATGGCTTGTCCATTTATCCAGAAGGTTTTTATATGTCCTCTCGCCCTCTCCCCTCATTACCAGGTCGGCGAAATCATTTTCCCTTAAAAACTCGGCAGCGTCATAGCTTACCTCCGGGCCTCCAAATACTATCTTTGTATGGGGAAGTATTTTTTTGAGTCTTCTGGCGGCGGTCTTTATCATCTCTATATTCCATATATAGCAGGAAAACCCGATATAATCGGGTTTTTCCTTATAAATATCACTGACGATAAATTCGATTCTGTTATTTATTGTATACTCCTTCAATACCGTATATCTGCCTTCATCATCGGCATAGGCCTTAAGGCTTCTCAGTGCCGGTGAGGTATGTATATACTTGGCATTAAGGGCAGCAAGCAGAACTTTCATATCGAAGATCCTCTCAATCAAATGGCAATGGGAACCTTTCCAATGCTCTCTCCGTGTTTATAATCGATCAGTTTAAAATCATCTACAGTAAAGTCATAGAAGTTTTTGATATCCTTATTCATCTCAAACTTGGGAGCAGGAAGGGGCTCTCTTTCAATGAGTTTTTTGATAAGGGGGATATGTCTGTCATATATATGCATATCAGCTATCACATGCACCAGTTCTCCTACCTCAAGTCCGCTTACCTGGGCAAACATATGCACGAGCACTGCATACTGCACCACATTCCAGTTATTGGCAGCCAGTGTATCCTGTGAACGCTGGTTAAGTATGGCATTGAGTTTTCCATCAACTACATTGAATGTCATACTGTAGGCACAGGGATAGAGGTTCATCTCATGAAGATCCTGGAAATTATATATATTTGTCATTATCCTTCTGCTGTAGGGGTTGTTTTTCAGGTCATATAAAACTCTGTCTACCTGGTCGAACATTCCCTCTTTATACTCATGCTTTATGCTGAGCTGGTATCCATAAGCCTTTCCGATGGTTCCGTCCTCGCCCATCCATGAATCCCATATATGAGAATTAAGATCAGCTACTTTATTTGATTTTTTCTGCCATATCCACAGCATTTCATCAATTGCTGCCTTCCAGTTTGTATATCTGAGGGTAAGTATGGGAAATTCCTTTGAAAGGTCATAACGGTTCACAACACCAAATTTTTTGATAGTATACGCCGGTGTACCGTCTTCCCATACGGGACGTACCTTCTCATTTTCCGTAGAAAATCCATTTTCAAGTATGTCTTTGCAATTTTTTATAAATATTTCATCTGCGTAACTCAATTTCTTCCTCCTGAATGTTTATACTTCTCTTCTTCCTTCAAGCGCCTTGGCAAGGGTCACCTGGTCTACATATTCCAGGTCTCCGCCCACTGGTACGCCGTTTGCTATCCTTGTTACCTTTATGCCAAGGGGTTTTATGAGCTTGCTTATATACATTGCCGTTGCCTCTCCCTCCACGGTGGGGTTTGTGGCAAGTATTATTTCATTTGGAGTATCATTTTGTATCCTCTGTAGCAGTTCCTTAAGCTTTATATCAGAAGGGGTTATGCCTGACATTGGTGATATGGCTCCGTGAAGCACATGATAAACTCCATTATACTCCTTTGTCCTTTCGTATGCTGCCAGATTCCTCGGATTCTCCACCACCATTATGGTCTTTTTATCCCTCCTGGCACTGGAGCATATGGGGCATATATCCCCATCGGTAAGATTACAGCATACTGAACAGTATTTTACATCTCTTTTTGCCGACAGTATGGCATCAGCCAGCTCCTGTACGTCCTTTTCATCCATTCCGATAACATAAAAAGCCAGTCTCTGAGCTGATTTTCTGCCTATTCCCGGAAGGGATGCGAATTTTTCTATAAGTTTTGTTATCGGGTCACCGTAAAAGTTCATTTTGCGCCTCTTTATCAGAACATTCCGCCGAGATTTCCGCCGGCTATCCTTGACATTGCTCCGTTTGCCACATCATCAGCCTGTCTGAGCGCCTCATTTACTGCTGAAAGTATAAGGTCCTCAAGCATCTCAACATCATCGGGATCAACTACATCAGGATTGATCTTGATCTCCTTTAATTCCTTTTTGCCTGTGATAGCTACTTTAACAGCTCCGCCTCCGGATGTTGTCTCTATTATCTGCTCAGCAAGGGCTGCCTGTGTCTCCTCCATCTGTTTCTGCATTTTCTGTGCCTGCTTCATAAGAGCGTTCATATTCATTCCGCCCATTCCGCCAAATCCTTTTGCCATATTAAAATCCTCCTAAACAAAGTTCATTATTTTCTATTATTATATATAAGCCCATAAATTAATTCTAAGGCTCTATTTCTATCCCAGGCATAAGTCCTGCCCAGTCCTCTTCCTCAAAGCCGCCGTCTTCTTCCTCTTCGCTTCCAAAGAGCATATCATGTCTTTTCTGATATTCCTCACTTGATAAAACATCCATCTCTATTTCTGCTCCAAGCTCCTTTTCAAAGGCTTCCTTTATCTCTCCAAGCTTTGAGGCTATTATCCTGCTGTTTATGTTATTGTCTCCTACTATATATATCTTATCTCCGTCCAGCTGCTTAAGTTTAGCCTTTTTGATTATTATATCATCCGGCGCCTTGAAGCCTTCGGCTATCTTTCCCCATATATCCAGAGCCTTCTTATAATCCTCCGTAACTGCCTTTCTCACCTTTTTCTTAGGCTTATCCTCTTTTACAGGTGTTTCTGAGGCACTTACTACTGTTCTGGTATATTTCCCGCTTTTGAGTTCCCTCTCAAGGGCAGACAGCTTTGCAGCCACCGAATCATAATCCGTCTCTGTCACCGGTGTGCACAGCTTTATGAGGCATACTTCAAGAAGCACCCTTTTATTTGAGGCATACTTCATATCCACCGAGAGTTCAGAAAACACATTTATAAGTCTGCTTATCTCGTTTTTGGATATTCTCTTTGTCTGCTCTCTCAGAGCTTCGGCACTTTCTGAAGAAACATTAAGTATCCTTTCGGCGTCCGAAACTGAAGCAGTTATCATAAGGTTTCTCAGATGTCCTATATAATCAGAGACAAACTGTGCTGCATCCCTGCCGTCAGCCATAAGAGAATTTACGATATTCATAAGAGCATCGGCATTTTTCTCTGCTATCCGGTCTGTCATCTCAAAAAGCACCCTGTCATCTACGGAACCTACTATCTCCAGCACCTTATCCTTTGAGAGACGCTCTCCATAGTAAAAGGCCGTACACTGGTCAAGTATGCTCAATGAGTCACGCATGGAACCATCTGCAAGTCTTGCCACTAAATACAGTGCATCATCATCAGCCTGGATATTTTCCTTTTCAGCATATCCCTTAAGGGTCTTTGCTATCTCTTCCGCGCTTATCCTTTTAAAATCAAACCTCTGGCATCTTGAAAGTATTGTCGCAGGTATCTTCTGAGGGTCCGTCGTAGCAAGAATGAATATTACATGCTTTGGAGGCTCCTCGAGAGTCTTTAAAAGTGCGTTATATGCTCCCGGTGAGAGCATATGAACCTCGTCTATGATATATACCTTATATTCACCCTCTGAAGGCGGATATTTTACCTCCTCGCGGATCTCCCTGATGTTGTCAACACCATTGTTAGAAGCCGCGTCTATCTCTATGACGTTCACGCTCCTGCCTTCATTGGCCGCCCTGCACAGTTCACATTCATTGCATGGTTCGCCGTCGCGGGGATCTAGACAGTTTATGGCCTTTGCGAATATTTTGGCCGTTGATGTCTTTCCAGTTCCCCTGGTACCGCAGAAAAGGTATGCGTGAGAAACACGTCCGCTTTTTATCTGATTTTTAAGTGTTTTTACTATATGATCCTGGCCTACCACATATTCAAATGTCTGGGGCCTGAATTTTCTGTAAAGTGCCTGATAAGAGGACATTTTGTAAGTCTCCCTTCCGCATATTGATACTATTTTACTATATCAATTTTCCATAAAAAAATCAAGTTCGCTGTTCTGCAGTATAATGGCTTAAACTAAATGATTTATGTGTTTTTACTGTATTTATCAAATTATTTGACATTAAATAAATCCTTAAAATAATTATCTCTTCATATAAAAATAGAAAACCGATGTATAAACATATTAATTTTTAAATCCCTGTCTACATCGGTCCTATCTGTATCATTCTCTATTATTTTATTTTACATCCAACAACGACTATCCTTCCATTACTATTGCTTCTTGTCTCACTGCAGGTCACAAGAGTAACTAGATCAGTCCAAGTTTCAGGTATTACCTCAGTATCATATAATGAAAGTTCTTTGCAGGTTTTTATATAATCCTGGTA